>VFQN01007780.1_pt1 | contig 11293 bp, 10 predicted proteins | sample 3512371 | NCBI WGS metagenome assembly VFQN01 (sample SAMN10412370, study PRJNA504923) | tailings metagenome | isolation source: Replicate 2 from Balatoc abandoned mine | place: Philippines: Itogon, Benguet | collected 2017-08-28
CGATTCTATCCAACGGCCATTTAATTTCTGACATGATTTCTGTGTCGTGTTCGAGATTTTCGATACCATAGCGGTAGGTAAGCAAGTGATGGAGGTTTACATTAGCTTTTCCTTCTCCTTGATAATCAAGCAAATACTTCGATATTTTGTCGGTGAGTTGGAGTTTACCTTCTTCCATCAGTTGTAATATCAGGACCGCCGTGAAGGTTTTGGTAATAGAGCATATCCGAAATTTCGTTTGTGGATTTATCAAGATGCCCTCCTGACGATTAGCCACGCCAATACCTTTCAGGTACTCAATCTTACCTTGATTTGCTACCAAAATTACCCCATTAAACGTATCATATTTGTTGAGGATGGCATCGTATTTTTGCGAAAAAACAGAAAAGGAAAGGAATAAAAAGCTGCTGAGGAGAAATTTCATAGGACACTGATGAGAATGAATAGCTGTATTTATGTCTTCATTAACTACTTAAAGCTGGTTTGGTTTAAGAGGCTGTAATATTTTCCTTTCGGAATATTGCTACTACATTTTTCTAACCTCTCCGTTGCCGATTATCCCCGAAATAGGTTCAATTCTCCCAGGTCCAAATTGCATTACGCTATTATTGCCCGAACCGTGCGCCGTAAGCGATATTTGAACATTGACTCTCACATTACCATTCCCGTAGCTTTTTACTTTTGCCGTTTTAGCTACCAGACTCTGAGCCTTCACCTCTCCATTCCCGTTCTTTTTGATATCGAGTTCATCAATGTTTCCTTGCAGCAAAACGTCACCATTCCCTGCATTTTCCAGTCGAAAATACCTTCCGATAACCCCCGTCACGTGCAAATTGCTGTTACCTCGGTGCTGAATCACGGAGGCCTCGGGCATGGTCACCTTCACTTTTATGCGTGTACCTTCCACGTAGAGTTTATTGCTGGCATTTCCTTGCAAACCAATCGTCAACACACCCTCTTTTTCGTCTTTACCGACATGCAGCAACGACTCTAAGTTTTCGTCAATTTCGATTTTTATCGAGAACGTTTTCCCAATTTCTACTTCAATCTTTCCATCCAAATCTTCCAGATTAATCTTGTCAAAATCCCGAATGTTATAACTCTTCTGAACAACTTTCCCGGTGCCTCTTAACGGCCCGCGCTGGGCCTGAGCAAATAAGACCATCAGACTAAAAAACATACTTATAAACACTGTCTTTTTCATGATTTTTATCTTTACACAATTGATAATAAGTTAATTAAAGGATGTTTATGGCTGTAACCGTGCAAAAATCTACCATAACACTGGTTATGTTTTTAGAAGTCAGATTACTTTTTGTAACCCATTGACAGTCCCGTATCACCTTTCACCAAAAGCTCCACCGCAACTTGTTCGTTGGATTTGTTTTCGATGCGCAACGCGGTGTTTTTGCTCAGTTTTGTCTTAATGGTTTCGTTGGGTTTTACGGTTACGGGCGAATGTCGCCCACCGCCAATCGGCGCTTTCCATAGTTGTACCTCGTTGGCCGATACATTTTTTAGTTTGACCGAAAACTTTCCGTGTTCGTTGTTCCCCAATACAAAACTGTCCTGCGCTTTAATAGTGGTGGTAGAAGTGAGCGTCCGGCACGACGTAGTGATGAATCCCAAGGTGATGATGAATGCTGACAGTAACTTTTTCATGGTTTGTAAGATGGTTAGTCAATTGCTCCGTTGCGATTGATGATGCAAAAGTGGAGCAAGGCCAACCCCTCCATGCTTCAAAACATGATTTGACACGTCTCAAATGATGATTTGAAACGTAATGTTTGCGAAAACGTCTAAAAAGCTGCATTTTCGGGGCATCAAACAACAGATGTATGTCAAAAAAGCAACGTAGCGGCATCGTTTATTCCACCGACCCCAGCTTTCAATATAACGACGACGATTCGGACGAAGACGCCGAGACACCCACGCCCAACCAGCAAGAACTTAAAGTATGGCTTGAGCGCAAGGGCGGCGGAAAAGTAGTAACGGCCATCAAAGGATGGATGGGAAAAACGGGCGACATGGAGGATTTGGCCAAACAGCTCAAAACCCTCTGCGGCACGGGCGGCACAGCCAAAGACCGCGAAATTTTAATTCAGGGAGATTTCAGAGATAAGATTCTGACGTGGCTGTTAGCCAAAGGCTACAAAGCAAAAAAAGCAGGAGGTTAAAGATTGGTATAACGTACGATACTCTCCTATCTTTTCCTTCTTTTCGTGAGGGCTTTTTCGTTCAACTTCCATAATTGAACCCCAAAATAGGCAAGTGTGCCGCGAGGCTGTACGCTTCGGCTGACGAGCGCGCCAAAATTACTGAAACCAATATAGGCAGGCCCGAAACGCACCGAAAACCCAATTGTTGGATTTTGATTGCCGTTTATCCATGTAACTGGCAGAGTAAACTCCACATCTTCACCTTCAAAACGCGGGGTCAATGAGAATAGCTCAGGTTGAAAAATATACGTTGGCAACACGCCCGTATTGGTCGGTTTTATCCAAGTGGCATTCACAAAAAACGACTTCGCAAACTGTACGTCAGCATCTATGTTGATGGTACGCGGAAGCTGTGTTTCATAGCCATAGTCGCGTGAATCAGACTTCCCCAAGATTGTTTCTAGGTTTTTGACCGAGTTATTCCCCAAATCAATAATTTGTTCCTGATTGATAGTCAGCTTATTGAGCGTACCGCTGTATTGTTTTCCCGTACTTGGGTACGTGATTTTGCCCGCATCCGTAATCGCCGCCCCGACGCGCAAAATATAATTGGCCCGGTCTTGAGAATGGTTTCTGATACGCCCTAATTCTACCGTAGCACCCAAATCAAGCGCCGTACCCGAGCCATAATCAGCCGAAAACAAACTACCTAGCCCAAAGGCTTTTACGGGTTGAGTGTAGCCGTATTCGTAATTTACATTCGATAAATCAAGGACATACTCTTCCTGGTTGAGCGGACGAACTTGATAATTGGCGCTTTTAAGGTTGAGGTAAACATTTCTCGCGCCCGAAAGGCGTTTGATGGTCGCTCCCACTTTGACCCGAATCAGCCCCTCTATGCGTATGGGCATGGCTGCAAAGGTAAGTCCAGTTTCAAAAAAAGAGTGTTGATTAAACGTAAAATCTTTAAAACTCCCCGTAGAAGCCTTGGTAAGGCCATCGTCAAGGCGGTTTTTATAGCTATCAAAAATCACAGACGGAACCCCTGACCCTTGCACAAATCCTCTCATACGTGACTGAAAACCCACGACAAGCCAATTGTTTTTCCCCAAACCCACGTAGCCCGACGGCGTTCTGAGCTCGGCAGTTACATTGATATTTTCGCCTTGTGTTTGCGTACCAGTCAGTTTTGTTTTTCCATACATATCTTTTTCGGCGTAGGCATTCCTGAAAGGATGAAAAAGTGCATCTGTCCTAAAATATTTAAAATATCGATTGGTGATAGTCGCATTAAAAGACACCAGATTGATGTGGTACCGATAGCGCGTCCACGCGATTGAAGAAGGATTGAAGGTTGCCCGGTTGATACCTGCGTAGTTGCTGCTATGCTGCCCGATAAACTCCTGAGCAAAAACCCGTTGAGAAAATACTTCAATAAATAAAAGTGTAGTCAATGTCCTTAATTTCATATACCGCCGTCTCAATGTAGTGTTGTGGATATAACGAAAAGTATGCCAAAAATGAGCAAAAAACAATAAAAAATGATTCCAAAAAGTAAATAACGACATTTAATGAAGAGAGACGATGCACTATGGAAAGGTTTATTGGAAGATATTTTTGACGATTTTCTTCGTTTTCATTTCCCAAATGCTGATGATTTGTTTGATATGAGTCGTCCGTTTGAGTTTTTGGATAAAGAGCTTGAACAGCTTTTTCCCGCCGATGAAAATGATTTTTCACCCAAATACGTAGACAAATTGGTTAAAGTTATCACTAAAGAAGGGCTCGAAGGATGGATTTTAGTGCACATAGAAGTGCAAGGCTCTCGGGATCGTGATTTCGCCGAGCGTATGTTTACATATTATCATCGTATCAAAGATAAATACAACAAACCCATTACCGCTTTTGCCATTTTGACTGACAAAAATAAGTCATTTCGGCCAACAGCATTTGTGCAAGAATTTTTAGGAACAAAAATCAACTATGAATTTAACTCTTACAAAGTATTAGATGCTGATACTGAGTTATTGCAGCAAAGCAACAACCCCTTTGCTATTGCCATTTTGACCGTACAGACTGCATTGTTGAAAGGAACATTCGACGAAGAGAAGCTGTTTGACTTAAAGACCGATCTGGCAAAACACCTGTTGAGTAAAGCTATTTCGAAAGAAAAAATTAGATCGTTAATGCGTTTTTTAAAACTCTATATTCGTTTTGATAATGAACGCTATATTCTTAAATTTGAAAATACATTAAATCAACTTGCTAATCATCAAACAACTATGGGCTTAGAAGAATTTGTATTGGACAGAGCCAAACGGCAGGGACTGTATGAAGGCAGAAAAGAAGGAATAAAAGAAGGCTTGAAAGAGGGTATGGAAATAGCCCGCCTTGAAAAAGAGCGCGCTTTTGTGACCAATTTGTTACAAAAAACCTCTTTGGATATACTTCAAATTGCCGACATAGCAGGCGTAACCATCACATTTGTGGAGGAAATAAAAGCGACACTAACTGCCTAATCACCGCGCCATACGTTCTTTATACAACTCTTTCTGTGCATTTTCGAACCGAAATTTCCCTTGCTCAAAGTAACGAAAAAATCATCCTTCAAACGCCCATTTTGACGGTAGGGTCGTGTTTTGCGGAAGTGATTGGACAAAAATTGGTCGATAACAAAGTCCCTACCCTAGCTAACCCCTTCGGGACTATTTTTAACCCGCTTTCCATCATAAAACTTCTTCGGCAGTCTATCAACCGGCAACCTCCCGACGAAAATTTATACGTTGAAAATCAGGGCATTTGGTTTCATTATGACTTTCACTCCTCGTGCTGGGCTCTCACTAAAGAAGCCCTTACTACGCAGTTGACTCATCAGTTGCATCGGGTACGGGAGTGGCTCTTAGGCACTAAGTGGTTGATTATTACCTTCGGAACAGCGTATGTTTATCGGCAGATAGCTACCCAATGTATCGTTGCCAATTGCCACAAAGTGCCCAACAAACAGTTTAGGCGCGAGCTTTTATCTATAGAAGCCATTGTAGAAGATTTCAGGGGTATTTGCTCATTACTCCGTTCAGAAAATCCTTCCATAGCGGTTATCTTGACCGTAAGCCCCGTACGGCACACCCGCGACACCCTCCCGCTCAATGCCGTTAGTAAATCCATTTTGAGGGTAGCTTGTCATGAACTAAGCGAGACTGTGGAGAATGTCCATTACTTTCCCGCTTACGAACTTTTGCTGGATGACCTGCGCGATTATCGCTTTTATAAACCCGACCTTATTCACCCCAACGAAACTGCGGAGCAATACATTTTTCAACGGTTTTCAGAAACCTATTTTGATGATTCCCTGAAACAATTTGCCAGAGAATGGCAGAAACTAAAGCAAGAAATGGCACACCGCCCGCTACAACCCAACTCTGCGGCCCACAAACTATTTCTGGAAAACTTGCTAAAAAAACTTCAAAAAATAAGAACAAACGTGGAGGTAGATGATGAAATTGCCTTTGTTGAAAAACAACTCCAAGCGCTTGAAAATTAAAAAGACATAGGCCACTGCTCAACCCACCGTTTCAGCAACGTAAAGTTTTTCGGGCGCGGTACTTTCACGATAGAAACGGCTCTTCTGAGTCGAATACAATCTTCAAAATGGCGCTGTAAGCCCCCCCCCTCTAACAACCGCGACGGAAGCGGAAAATGCGGAAATAACTCCACGGGCGTCTGTGTTAATTTTACAACTCCTACTTGTTTGGAATGAGGCCGTTGCAAAATAATGATTTGGTGAAGCGGCACGGGTTCGCGGGGGAAATTAGCAATCGGTTGTTGATACAAAAATTTGTTATGCCCCTCAAAAGCGGGTTGCAATTGAGTTTTATCAAACCCTAAGTTATTCACCGTATTTTCCCAAATCTTAAGCTCAGGAAACGCGGGTAGTACGTAGGGTTTTCCTTTTTCATCGAACCAAACGGCGGTCAAATCATCACTCAATATTGTATAATCCCGCTGCGCAAACGCCGACACCGTCGTTGATTTGCCCGCTCCTGGCCGCCCGATAAAAATCGTTGCCTGCTCTCCTATTTTGACGGCGCTTCCATGAAGCAAAAAAAGATTACGTTGAAACAACACCATTCCCAAGGCTTCGCTCAACGCAAAAAGCCGAAAAACGCCATCATCATTGGTCATTTTTTCGTACTCTAACCGATTTCCTAACAGGGCTTTGAAGCGCGCAATTCCTTCCCAGTCTAGCATCGTTGCGTTGCCTCTACCACCAAATTTTGCCCGTACCCCTTTTCGATAAATTTGCGTTTGAAATTGCTTTTCCGCAGAAAATCGGGCCTTTTCTATGATAATATCGGCTTTACCTTCACCCTTGGGCAATTGAAGATCAATATCGGAATCAATGGTTAATGTATACGCGCGAAAAAGCATCAAGGAATCAATTAAAGAATTAAATACAAAAAGGAAACTCCCAGTATTCCTAAACTATTTCCACGAGTTTTTCGCTCATTAATTCCTTCAAAAGCGTTTTTATATCGTTTTCACACGTGTCTTCATCAATTTCAAATTCGGCTAAAACCGCTTTTTTCAACTCTTCAACGGTGGCGGGTTTCTGTTGCAACTGCTCCCAAATCAGCGTGCCTACTTCATCAAGTCCATAATATACCCCCGCATCGTGATTTAGGATAATCGTCTCATTATCAAGACTCGATGATACTTGATTGTGTGTGAGTTTAAAAGTTTGCGATAAATCAATATTCATGTCAACTTACGTTTTATTGCTTTCGTGTACTGTAAATCTAAGCGATTCACTCGATTCCATGAATTGAACTTCAGATCGACAAATTCATTTTTTGTGTCAATGAATAAAATGTACACCCTTAATAAGCGTAAAATTACCATTTTCAGCTAAAACTCCTCCTCAAATAATTTATTTCAACAAACCTACTCTTATGATGACGACCGTTTATGAACGATTTTCATCAAAATGTAAAGCGTATTTAACTGCATACTATATTTGGGTAAATGGTTATCTGCCTTATAAATCGTGACAAAAAATTATTGGTTACTTATTGGATTGGCGCTGTTGGTAGGATGTACCTCTTCTGGGCCAATTCCCAAAGAATCTGATTACCGCTTTTTCCCTTTGGAAACTGGGCGATTTGTAGAGTACGAAGTGCAGGAAACGTCCTATGCGCTGAGCAAGCCCCTTGTAAAAATCTCTTATTTTCTGAAAGAAGTTTGCGGCTCCGAACTTAAGGGGACAACGGGGCAATATCAAATCAACCGTTTTAGAAGAAACACTGCCGACCAAAACTGGTCACTAGACTCAGTGTGGACCGCCTACCTCCTACCCGACCGCGCCGTAAAAATCGAAAATAATCGTCCCCTCTTAAAAATGATTTTTCCGCTTTTCGACGGTCTTACGTGGAACGCAAACCAATACAATACCCTACCGCCCGAAAACAGTGAAGCTCGCCTCTCCAATTTGCCCTTTAGTATTAATTCACTCACGTTTTCTAGCAATTTGGAGATTGTCCAACAAAAAGATTCAAGCTTGATTTCTTTGGTTAACTTCACAGAACGCTACGCACCAAACGTCGGGTTGATTTATAAAGAAAGTACCAGCCTACAATACTGTCAAAACGCCGATTGCCTAGGGAAGGGTATCGTTGAATTTGGCCACCAAAAAATCCTAAAAATCAACGCATACGGCAAAGAATAACGCCCGCTGCGTTAGTCAATAATGAACTTTCCCGTTGCTATTTTTTCTCCAATTCTGCAACGATATATGTATGTTCCAGAAGCAGGCGGGTCGGTCCAGTACAATTCGTTTTCACCCAGTTGGGCATCGAATTTTACCTCCTTGACTTTTTTCCCTTCTTCGGAATAAATCGTCAAAACACCCTCTACCACAGATCCGCTCAACTCGTAAATAAATCGAGCATAACCCCTTGAGGGATTGGGTGCTACGACGATGTTCAGTCGCTCTTGCACCTCCTCAATGCGGAATTGTACACGGTAAGGAATTCCCGCACCATTTCCATTCACATCCCTTGCCTGCACCAGTAATTCATACTTCCCAGCCGCCAATACACCTGGTCTGAACTGAACAGCTAGATTTCGGAGTGTTTTCAACTCAAATAACCCATTGGTCAGTATTTTGAACGGACAGGAGTCGCAGGCTTTGAGGAATAATTGAACCAAATTGGTGTCTAATTCCAACGGATTATCATCAAAAAGCAAAACGTTAAAAACAGGCATTGAAGACACAAGTGCCCCATTCTGAATCACTTTACCATCAACGGTCACCTCCATGACAGGATTAACACGGTCAGTTGTGGTGTATGCAGGGTAGCGCGTGAGCGGTTCTACTAGTGACCAGTTTAGCGTCAATTGTGCTTCGTTGTTTTGCTCGTTCAATTCTTCAATCTGCTGTGTCGCATCCAGAAATACTTTTATATTGCTGAAGCCAGCGTTCTTTTTAATGCTCAAAAACAGCGTGTCTTTTTGAGTCGGAGCCTTTACCGAAAACATTCTGGAGGAAACCGTGCCGTTGGTTTCTGTTAGGCTAAGTTTGATGGTAAAACTTTTTAGCCGTTCATCCACTTTTCCTGCATTGGTAATGATAACGCCCACCTGCACCGAATCTGACTGCGAAAACGATTTTGGGCTTTGAACAAACATCCCCTTCGTTTCAACGGCATAATCAGGTTTATTGATTTTAAATAACACCACCGCTGGGTCGCCCAAAAGAATAAGTTGATGCACATTGGCAATGTCAAATTCGTTCTCTTTGGTGGTGGCAATGGTGTTACTCACTTTCTGCAAAATTTCACCGATGGGCTTCCCCAAGGTTGCTTCTTGATCAAAGATGGCCGAATAAAGTTCTTTCAGATAATGCGCCGAAATGGAAGGATAACTCCAAAAAGAATTGGAAAGCACGCCAATTGAACCTTTTTCGGGCGTCAGCAGCCAATCAGCCGCTAAGGTTTCGTACCGATAAAAGACATTCCCGACCCCGCAGCCATTGAAATACATAAACGGGTACCGACCTTTATTGGCCAATTGGGTGGTGGGGTCGGAGGCATAGCCAATGTTGAGGTCGGGCACCGTAGGCGACGCGTGCCCCATAAACGTAACCATTCCCACCCCCTTGTTGACCTGTTCGGCGATGGAAAGATTCTCTACGGGTTCGGTAGTGCGCTTTGTATATACTTCCACCTTGCCGCCCAATGATGATTTTTTCACAAATGGCTCCAAATCGGCCAAAATTCCTTTTAATTGTTGTATTTCTTCTGCTGATTTGCCGCCACTCAGGTGGAGAATTGTTTTTGTATTCAGGGCAGGCGGCGCTTTTTCAAATTCCTTTACTTTATTCAAATACTCCAACACCTGCTGAGGGGTGGAAGCGCTTATACGACCCGTTCTGAACGCAGGCGTATTTGGGTCTACACCACCCAATCCCGCCGATAGCAACACATCCGAACCTGGATAGCCGAATGTAGGAACAAAATCACGGTCTTGCCAAGTTTTGAGGACGTCAGGAAAACTCACCCCATTGCCGATGAGCAATAAATAAGGGGCTTTTTTGCCCGACTGGAGTTGATAATTGAGGAAATTCCGAATGCCCAATGGCCCGCGCTCACCATAATTAAATTGATTGTAGAGTTGCTCTATATCGGCAACCAGTACTTGATGACCTCCTCCTTCGGCAGATTTGCGGTAATCGGCATAGGCTTGGGCAGCGTTTTCAAGGGTTTTATGGGTAACGATAACGTAATCAACCTCTGTGGGGTAAGGGGTAAAGTTTACTTTTTTCAAAGACTCAACCGATTGAACAACTGTTGTTACAAACAATGTTCGGGATTGTGCCGTGCCCAGCCCAACGGCCTGCCAACGCCCGTTAGACCATCTACTTTCAAGCACTCGCGGGTTCATGGGTTGGGTTACATCATAGAAAATCGGGGTAACCGATGAGGGTATCCCTGCAATGGCTACTGTTGACTGGTTGGCAGGATTAGGGAGCAGATAAAAATATTTTGAAGCACGGTCGGTCATTTCAAATCGCTGAGGATAAACGACTTCGTATTTCGTGAGAGAGTAGAACTCGTACTGATTGTTCAAATTCGATTTCATTCTGAGCGCAAACATATCCCCAGCGTTAAGCTCATTTTCAGCAACCGTGGCATTGACGGATTGATGATTGAATCCAAAAAAATCAAGGGTTGAAATTGTGCGTTGTCCCACCGAGACATTAATCAAATGAAACGATTCATAGCGGCCGTTCAGCAAGGCCGTGAGTTGAATGGGATAACTAGACGATGCCACCCGATTAGTGAGCGCAATCATCACCTGCGCCAACGAATCGCGCCGAATCAATTTGCCCGTCCATCCTTCGCCTTTTTCGTAATAGCTTTGCTGTAAAAAAGGTACCAAGCCATTGTTATTATTGAACGACCATTCCTCTTTGTACTGTTTTACCTCTCGTTCTAAATGAAAGGCTTCGGGAGCGGCAGCACTGGCCTGATACCCAATTTCCTCTATTCGTTTACCTTTATGATTAGGAACAATAGTCAAGAAATAGGCGTTTTCGTCACTGTAAAGGCTCACCGTCGTTGGCGGGCGGGCCGAGTAAGGTCGGTAAACTAGACTGTCCTGAACTCCAGTGTTTGCTTGAGAGAAAAATTCTACATAACTACTTTCCGTTAATTTACCATTAGTGACTCCCGCTACCCGAACCGCAACTTCTTCTCCCCGATAAAATAAGGACAACTGTTCTGCTGGTGCGGACGCAACTGGAAAACCCGCTTTGCGCAATTGGTCAACACTGATTCGGTATACCCCTTCTTGCTTTACCGTAATTTTGAAGTAGGGCTGTTCATAACGAATCCAGTCATTGGTGTAAGGCTCCTGCCCCATCGACTGCTGTATGCCTATTCCCAGAAAAAAAGCCCGAATAAATATTCTCGTATTCACTTTTCTGCAATCGTTCTTTGATATGGCAGCAAGTTAATAATATATGCCTATTTACAACAATTAAGCCTGCATATTACTCCACAATCAAACACAATTTAGAGACTCCGCCATCTATCCTTCGGCGGAGACCACCTGTTGTTTTACCCACTTTTTCAAAA
>VFQN01007781.1_pt1 | contig 11292 bp, 11 predicted proteins | sample 3512371 | NCBI WGS metagenome assembly VFQN01 (sample SAMN10412370, study PRJNA504923) | tailings metagenome | isolation source: Replicate 2 from Balatoc abandoned mine | place: Philippines: Itogon, Benguet | collected 2017-08-28
GAGGTCTCGTTGGACGAGCCCATGGCGAACTCGTCCATGTTGAGCTTGCCGAGCATCACCGCGCCGTCGGCCCACAGGTTCGCCGTCACGGTCGATTCGTATTCCGGCTTGAAGCCGTCGAGGATGTGGCTGGCGGCCTGGGTGTGCACGCCCTTGGTCGCGAACAGGTCCTTGATGCCGAGCGGGATGCCTTCCAGCGCCCCTCCCTCGCCCTTGGACAGCTTCGCATCGGAGGCCGCCGCCATCTCGCGGGCCTGATCGTGCGTCACCGCGACATAGGCGTTGAAACGCTCATTGGCCGCGTCGATGGCGGACAGGTAGGCGTCGGTGATCTCGCGCGCGGAAAACTCCTTCGCCTTGAGGCGGGTCCGCGCTTCCGCGATCGTCAGTCTGGTCAGGTCGGTCATCTGTGGTCCGTTGCTACGGGCTTGTGCGGGGCGGTGGCAGGCGGTCGCTTACTCGACGACCTTCGGCACGAGGAAGAAATTCTCGGCCGTGGCGGGCGCGTTCGAGACGATCTTGTCGGCGATGCCGCCGTCGTTGACCACGTCCTGCCGCTTCTTCATCACCATCGGCGTCACCGACGTCATCGGCTCGACGCCGGAGACATCGACCTCGCCCAGTTGCTCGACGAAACCCAGGATCGCATTGAGCTCGCCGGTCATGCGCTCGGCATCCTCCTCGTTCACCGCGATGCGGGCAAGGCGGGCGACGCGTTTGACGGTGGCGATATCGACGGACATGGATGCGCTCCGGAAGGGCGGGCAGGCGGAAACCGGGCTATACCGCCGCCCCTTCGGCGGCGCAACACTTGACGGCAAGGCGCGACCGTCCGCTTTGCGGCGAATTGCTTTCAACGCGCCTTCGCTATATGTAGGCACTTAAACTACATGGAGGTCGCGATGACCTGATCGCTGCCACCGCACTCGTCAATGGCCTGTCCGTGGTGACGCGTAACGTGCGCGATTTCGAGGGGACCGGCGTTGTCGTCGTCGATCCGTGGCAGCCGACGACGTAACGCATCCGAGCTCGCCCGCCGCCGCCGCAAGCCTCAGGGCATCTCCACGCCGTCGCACAGAAAGTAGCTGCCGCTGTTGCCGGGATCGTCCTCGGTGGTCGCCCGCACCGAGGCGAAGTCGAGCTGGGTATCGTTCATCTTGATCACGGAGAGCACATCGGGAAAGGCGTAGCCGGGCTCCTGGCACAGCGCCGTGACCACCCATCCCGGCGCCCGCGTGGCCGGCGTCACGGTCAGAAACTCGCAATTGTATTCGTAGCTCTCGAATCCGCGTTCGGTGAGCAGCACATTGCCCTCCTCAAGCACGGACTCGATTCCGCTCTTCTTCGCCTGATCGCAAAGCTCCTGCGACCGCAGGTAGACGCCTGACACGAAAGCGTCGGCCGCGGCGGCCGGAAGCGTGGCCGCCAGCATCAGCGCGCCCGCTGCGCGGAACACATGTTTGCTCATTGCTGTCCCCCTCGATCCCGGCCGCCCGGCCGTCATTTGTCCATCGCGAAACGCGTCAGACCGAAAACGCCTCGCCGACCTTCGGCACGATCACCTTCGTCGACGATCCCTCCATCCCGGCGACGAACTTGTCGGCGTTCTGGTCGATGATCGGGAAGGAAGCGTAGTGGCACGGGATCGCCACGTCGAGCTTGAAGAAGCGTCGGCAGGCGAGTGCCGCGACCGCTCCGCCCATGGTGAACCGGTCGCCGATCGGCACGATGCCGATCGAGGGCTCGTGCAGTTCGTTGATCAGCGCCATGTCGCCGAAGATGTCGGTGTCGCCGAAGTGGTAGAGCGTCGGCGCGTCGGGGAAATGCAGCACAAGACCCGCCGGGTTGCCGAGATAGGTGTTGGTGCCGCCCTCGCCGCCGAAGGACGAGGAATGCAGCGCCTGCACGAACGTCGTGGTGAAGCCGCCGCAGTCGAGCGTGCCGCCGTGATTGCCCGGATTGATCTTCGAGCCGTCGACGCCCTTGCCAACCAGGAACATGCAGATCTCGAAATTCGCCACCAGCGTGGCGCCGGACTGCTTGCAGATCTCGACCGCGTCGCCGATATGGTCGTTGTGCCCGTGGGTCAGGAGCACATGCGTCGCGCCCTGCGCGACCTCCTGCCAGGTCTGCTTTGCGCCGGGATTGCCGGTGATGAAGGGGTCGACGACGATCTTCTTGCCGGCGGTTTCGATGGTGAAGGCGGAATGCCCGTGCCAGGTCAGTTTCATAGCAGATGTTCCTCGCCAATGAGTCGGGCGGAAGATAGAACGCCGAAGCGTCCCGTCAAACTGCGAAAGGACCGGAAAGCCGCGTGGCCATCATCGACATAGAGGAACTCGCCCGCACGCTGCCCGCCGGCCGAACGGTCGCCGGCATAGACCCGGGCACGACGACGATCGGGCTCGCCGTGTCCGACCGCAACCTGTCCTTTGCGCACCCGCGGCCGGTGATCATGCGCAAAAAGTTCGGCACGGACGCCGCCGCGCTGCTTGCGGCGTGCGCGCGCGACGAAGTCCACGCGCTGGCGATCGGCCTGCCGGTCAACATGGACGGCAGCGAAGGCCCCCGCGCCCAGGCAAGCCGCGCCTTTGCGCGCAACCTGTCGAAGCTGACGGAAATGCCGTTGCTGTTCTGGGACGAGCGGCTCTCGACGGTCGCGGCCGAACGGACACTGATCGAAATGGATTTTTCCCGCAAGCGGCGCGAGACGAAGATCGATTCGGCGGCTGCCGCCTTCATCCTTCAAGGCGTGCTGGATCGCCTTCGGGCGCTGCGCCGGCCGGCATGAACCGGTCCCGGAAGACCGTCCACCGTTCGGCAATCTGACGACGGCGACGGAACGCCCAGATCGCGAGGATGAGGCAGGTGTCGAAGAGGCAGGCCTTGGCGATCAGCCACGGGATCGTCTCGGGCGCGACGCCGAGCATCTCGCCGTAGAGTTCGAAGACGAGCTCATGCAGCGCCCGGCTCAGATAGATCGAGCCGAAATTGATGTCGTTGGCCGAGAGGAAGAACCAGCCCCAGAACAGTCCAAGCGGTGCTGCCCAGGCGAAGAAGACATATTTCATCTCAATCCGCTCCGCCCTGTGGTGCGTTGCGCCCGACCAGCCGGGTCAGCATGCTCGAATGCGCCGCCCCCAGCGCCATGCGGCGCGCCGTGGCCCGCAGCGTATCCTCCTCCGAGGCCTTCGGCGCGGCAAAGGCGCGGCGTTCCGCGATCACGGCGACATAGGAGGCCATCAGCGCGGCGAGCTGGAATGCGCCCGCCCCCTGCACGCCCCCCTCGCCGCGCAGTGCCGTGACGACCAGGGCGACGGTGATCATCAGCACGGCGCCACCGAAGGCGATGCTCGCCACCTCGTCATATCCGCCGGGATAGTCCTCCGAGGCCAGAACGGCGGTGAGCAACGTCCAGAGAAAGAGCGTGGCGACGAGCCCGAAGGCGATCGAGAAGGCGGTGGAAACGCCGTGATTCATCGCCTTCCCCGCCTCGAGCACGATCGGCGCGACGCCGCTGCCGGGAAACAGGTCGAGCCCGGCCGGGTGCGAGACGGCCTGCGCTGCCATCAGCGCGAAGGCGGCCATCCAATAGACCGGCACGAGATAGGTGAGGAGCGGCCGCATGGGATTCTCGGTTAACGACCGGTAAACTACCCTCCTCACGACCCTTCGCAATGGAAACCACTTGTTAAGGTTAACGGACCCGGCGACGAAAAAATCAGCCGATCTCCGGATAGAGCGTCTCCAGGATCGCGCGGGGGTCGTGGCGGCCGTCGAGCATGCCGTAGGTGTTGCGCCACTGGCCGGCCAGCCGCGTCTCGATGAAGGCGTCGGCGATGCGCCCCGCCCCCAGCCGCTTGAGCTCGGCGGCGGCCGCCGACAGCGCGAGCTGCTCGGTGAGGATTCGCGCCGAACCGTCGTCCGAGGCCGCGATCTGCATCGCCGCGCGCAGCACGTCGGAAGTGCCCCGCCCGCTGGCGCCGAGGTCCTTGTCGATGCCGGCGATGACCTCCTCGAACAGCGCCGGCCCGCGCTGCAGCACCCGCAGCACGTCGAGCGCCATCACGTTGCCGGAACCTTCCCAGATCGCATTGACCGGGGCCTCGCGGTAGTAGCGGGCAAGCGGCGCCTCCTCGACATAGCCGTTGCCGCCCAGGCACTCCATCGCTTCGTAGAGCAGCGGCGGGGCCGTCTTGCACACCCAGTATTTGACCACCGGCGTCATGGCGCGGGCGAAGGAGGCCTCGGCGCGGTCGACCGCCGCCTCGTCGAAGGCGCGGGCGAGGCGGAACGACAGCGCCGTCGCCGCCGCGACGTCCAGCGCCATGTCGGCCAGCACGCGCTGCATCAGCGGCTGGTCCATCAGCGTCTCGCCAAACACCTTCCTGTGGCGGGCATGATGCACCGCCTCCTGCAGGCCGGCGCGCATGATGCCGGACGAGGCGAGCGCGCAGTCGAGCCGCGTCAGCGTCACCATGTCCATGATGGTCTTCACGCCGGCGCCCGGCTCGCCGATCATCTCGCCGAGGGAGTTGTTGAACTCGACCTCGGAGGACGCATTCGACTTGTTGCCGAGCTTGTCCTTGAGCCGCTGGAAGCTGAGGCCGTTGCCGGCGCTGTCGCCGAGGAGGCGCGGCACGAGGAAGCAGGACAGCCCCTCGGTCGCCTGCGCCAGCACCAGGAATGCGTCCGACATCGGCGCGGACATGAACCATTTGTGGCCGGTGATCCGATAGAAGCCGTTGCCGGCCTTCTCCGCCTTCGTCGTGTTGGCGCGCACATCCGTGCCACCCTGCTTCTCGGTCATCCCCATGCCGAGCGTCAGGCCGGCCTTGTCGACCGGCGCCTTGTTCGACTGGTCGTATTTGCGCGAGGTGATGCGCGGCGCCCACTCGCGGAACGCCTTCGGGCTCGCCATCAGCGCGGCGAGCGAGGCGCTTGTCATGGTAATCGGGCACAGATGCCCGCATTCGAGCTCGGAGGTAAGGAAGAAGCGGGCGGCGCGGCTCTGGTGGCGCTTGCCGGTCTCCGCCTCGCCGTTCTCCCAGATCGAGGAGTGAAGGCCGTTGGTGATCGAGCGGCGCATCAGCGCGTGATAGGCGGGATGGAACTCGACGATGTCCAGTCGCCTGCCCTGCCGGTCGTGTGTCCTCAGCTTCGGCAGCTCGGTGTTGGCGAGCCGCGCCAGATCCTGCGCCTCGGGCGACAGCACGAAGCGGCCGATCGCGTCGAGATCCTTGCGCACCGGCTCGGAAAAATCCTGCGCCAGCTGCATCAGCAGGGGGTCGCCGCGCCACGCATTCGAGCCGGACAGCGGCGGTGTCTGGTTGGTCACTTCGTGGTTCACATCGTACTCCACATGGCCGACTGGGCCTTCATGTGTACAGACCCGCGCGACCCACCTGTCCGACATATAGCCGAGTCCGCAAGGCGTGCACGTCGAAAATGCCGTGGGAAAACGCCGCGCCGCTTGCGGCCCCCTCGCCTCGCTTCTATAGCACCAGCCTTGAGATGACAGACGCTCAGGCCCTCCCGCTCTACCCACACCGACACCTGCTCGGCATACAGGGGCTTTCTCCTCCCGACATCGAACTTCTCCTCGACCGGGCCGACGCGGCGGTGGCGCTGTCGCGGCAGCCGGAGAAGAAATCCAGCCGCCTGCGTGGGCGCACCCAGATCAACCTCTTCTACGAAGCCTCGACGCGCACGCAGTCGTCCTTCGAGCTCGCCGGCAAGCGGCTCGGCGCCGACGTGATGAACATGTCGGTCGCTAGTTCCTCGGTGAAGAAAGGCGAGACGCTGATCGACACCGCGATGACGCTGAACGCCATGCGGCCCGACATCCTCATCATCCGCCACTCCTCGGCGGGCGCAGCCGCCCTTCTGGCGCAGAAGGTCGCCTGCTCCGTCGTCAATGCCGGTGACGGCGCCCATGAGCACCCGACCCAGGCGCTGCTCGACGCGCTGACGATTCGCCGCGCGAGGGGGCCGCTGCACGAGCTCACGGTCGCCATCTGCGGCGACATCCTGCATTCGCGCGTCGCCCGCTCGAACATCCTGCTCCTCAATGCGATGGGCGCCCGCGTTCGTGCCGTCGCGCCGTCGACGCTGCTGCCCTCGGGCATCGCCAATATGGGCGTGGAGGTGTTCCGCACCATGGCGGAGGGCCTGAAGGACGTGGACGTGGTGATGATGCTGCGCCTGCAGCGCGAGCGCATGGAAGGCGCCTTCGTGCCGTCGGTGCGCGAATATTTCCGCTATTTCGGCCTCGACGCGGAAAAGCTGAAGGCAGCTAAGGAGGGCGCGCTCGTCATGCATCCCGGGCCGATGAACCGCGGCGTCGAGATCGCCTCGGAGATCGCGGACGGGCCGCAGAGCGTGATCCAGGAACAGGTCGAGATGGGCGTCGCCGTGCGCATGGCGGTGATGGAAGCCCTCCTCGACCCGCGCCGCAACGAGGGGCGCCACGCATGAGCCCGACGCTCTTCATCAATGCGAGGGTCGTCGACCCTGCACGAGGCCTCGACGAGCAGGGGTCCGTGCTCGTGGCGGAGGGAAGGATCGTCGCCGCCGGCGCCTCCGTGAGGAACCAGGGCGCGCCGGGCGGTGCTGCCGTCATCGACTGCAAGGGTGCGGCGATCCTGCCCGGCCTCATCGACAGCCGCGTTTTCATCGGCGAGCCCGGCGGCGAGCATCGCGAGACCATCGCCTCGGCGAGCATCGCCGCCGCCGCGGGCGGCGTCACCTCGATGGTGATGATGCCGGACACCGATCCGGTCATCGACAACGTCGCGCTCGTCGAGTTCGTGCAGCGCACTGCGCGCGACACGGCCAAGGTGCGGGTCTACCCCGCCGCCTCCATCACCAAGGGTTTCCACGGCACGGAGATGACCGAGTTCGGCCTGCTGCGCGAGGCCGGCGCGGTCGGCTTCACGGAAGGCCGCCACACGGTCGCTAGCGCGCTCGTCATGCGCCGGGCGCTAAGCTACGCGCGCGACTTCGGCGTCACCATCGCGCATGAGACGCAGGACCGCGACCTCGGCGGCGGGGTGATGAACGAGGGCCTCTATGCCAGCTGGCTCGGCCTGTCGGGTATTCCGCGCGAGGCCGAGGCGATCCCGCTCGAACGCGACCTCCTGCTCGCGCGGCTCACCGGCGGCGCCTACCACGCCGCCAAGATCTCGACCGCGATGTCGACCGCGGCGATCGCCCGCGCAAAGAACGACGGCGCGAACGTCACCGCGGGGGTCGCGATCCACAACCTGTCGCTCAACGAGAACGACGTCGGCGAATATCGCACCTTCTTCCGGCTCGCACCGCCGCTCAGGGCGGAGGACGACCGCGTGGCGATGATCGAGGCGCTGCGCGACGGGACGATCGACCTGGTCTCCTCCTCGCACGACCCGCAGGACGTCGACACCAAGCGGCTGCCCTTCGCGGACGCTGCCGCCGGCGCAATCGGGCTGGAGACGCTGCTTGCCGTGACGCTGCGGCTCTACCACAACGGCGATCTGCCGCTGCTGCGCATCGCAGAAATACTGTCACGCAATCCTGCGAAAGTGTTCGGGCTGCCGGGCGGCGGGCTCGCGCCCGGCATGCCGGCCGACCTGATCGTGGTCGATCTCGACGCGCCGTGGATCGTGCGCGAGGCCGACATCCTGTCGCGCTCCAAGAACTCCTGCTTCGAGGGCGCGCGGTTGCAAGGCAAGGTCTTGCAAACGATGGTGGCGGGACGCACAGTGCACCGGGCGTTGGAGGGAGCCTGATGTCTGACCAGATCGACTGGGCCGGGAACCTGCCGCTTTATGCGGCGGCCATCATCTTCGGCTATCTGCTCGGCTCCATCCCCTTCGGCCTGATCATCACGCGTATCGCCGGGCTCGGCGACGTGCGGCGCATCGGCTCAGGCAATATCGGCGCGACCAACGTGCTGCGCACCGGCAACAAGAAGCTCGCCGCGCTCACCCTTCTCCTCGACGCGCTCAAGGGCACCGTCGCGGTGCTCATCGCGGCCATATGGGGACCGGCCTTCGGCATCGCCGCCGGCTTCGCCGCGTTTCTGGGCCATCTCTTTCCGGTCTGGCTCGGCTTTCGGGGCGGCAAGGGTGTCGCGACCTATCTCGGCGTGCTGATCGCGCTCGCCTGGAAGGCGGCGCTCGTCTTCGCCATCGTCTGGATCGCCATCGCCTATCTCACCCGCTACTCGTCGCTCGCTGCGCTGCTGGCGGCCGTCGCCGTCCCGCTCTCTCTCTTCTTCTGGTTCGGCCCGGCCAGCGTGGCGTGGCTGTTCACGGTCATGAGCGTGATCGTCTTCTTCAAGCACCACGCCAACATTCGTCGCCTCCTCGACGGCAACGAGACGCGCATCGGGGCGAGCGGGTGACGACAGGCCGCGCCGGCCCCTCGCTCAGCGACCGCCAGCGTCTCGCCTGGCTCCGCCTCATCCGCACCGACAATATCGGCCCCGCCACCTTCCGCGACCTGATCAACCGTTTCGGCTCGGCCGAGACGGCGATCGAGATGCTGCCGGAACTCACGCGCCTCGGGGGAGGCAACCGGCTCTTGCGCGTTCCCTCGGTGGACGAGGCGGAAGCGGAAATGGCGCTGGCGGCAAAGGCCGGCGCGCGCTTCGTCGCCATCGGCGAAGCCGACTATCCGCCGATGCTGCGGCGGGTCGAGAACCCGCCTCCCCTGATCGCCGTCAAGGGCAACGCCAACGTGTTCGTGCTGCCGCCGGTCGCGATCGTCGGCGCGCGCAACGCTTCTCTCGCCGGCATCCGCATGGCGCGCATGCTCGCCGCCGATCTCGGCCGTGAAGGTTTTTCCATCGTCTCGGGGCTCGCGCGCGGCATCGACACCGCCGCGCACGAAGGCAGCCTTGCGACGGGCGGCATCGCGGTGCTCGCCGGCGGTCTCGACCGGCCCTATCCGCCGGAAAACGTGGACCTGATGGAGACGCTGACGGCAAATGGCGCGGCGGTGTCCGAAATGCCGTTCGGCTGGGAGCCGCGGGCTCGCGATTTTCCCCGCCGCAACCGCATCATCGCCGGGCTCTCGCTCGGGCTGGTCGTCGTCGAGGCGGCGTTCAGGTCAGGCTCGCTGATCAGCGCCCGTATGGCCGGAGAGCTCGGCCGGCTCGTCTTCGCCGTGCCGGGATCACCGCTCGATCCGCGCGCCGCCGGAACCAACGGTCTCCTCAAAGACGGCGCAACGCTGGTGACAGAGGCCCGCGACGTCATCGAGGCGATCTCGCCGCTGATCGGCCGCCCGCCCGGCGAGGCGGAGACGCTCGAGGAGCCGCCCGACTTCACCGCCACGCCGCCCCCCGGCGATCTGGACAGGGAGCGCGTGATCGAGGCGCTCGGGCCAGTGCCGACCGGCGTCGACGAGATCATCCGCCACACCGGCCTTCATCCGGCGCAGGTGTTCATGATCCTGCTCGAACTCGACCTCGCCGGCCGGCTCGAACGCCATCCCGGCGGACAGGTCTCACTGATCTGACGCACCGGGTCGACGGCGTCCGCCCTTTCGCCGGGCGCTGTCGCGCGCGAGCGCGTCCGACGCCTCAACGGAAGCCATCTCGATCAGATAGGCGAGCATGTCGAGCCGCTGGCGCCGCGCGATGCTGGAAAGCTCCGTCAACATCGAGCGCATGTAGTCGAGCGTATGGTGGAGCGTCTCCGAAGCGGGGCGTTCCGTGTCGTGCCCGGGCGGCAAAGGCCGCGCCGAAGTGTCTGGCGGCAGGTCGGGAGGACTGGTTGTCATTCGCGTTCACCGATACAACCTTGGATGAAATGAAATACGATATAACACTTAAGATTGCATCTGTCGACGCGTCCGGGGACACGTCCCAGCCTGTCGGACATACCGCCAAAATCAGCCGGCCACTTGACCGCGACCGAAAGCACGGCCATTTGACGGGCGCAATCGTCAAGGATCGCGGCGCGGAATTCCTCTTCCCCGCGATCGGAAAGTGCCGGACATCGGATGGACGTCGTCGTCGTCGAATCGCCTGCAAAGGCGAAGACAATCAACAAATATCTGGGCAAGAACTACAAGGTTCTGGCCTCGTTCGGGCATGTCCGCGACCTGCCTCCCAAGGACGGTTCGGTCCGCCCCGAGGAAGACTTCGCCATGTCCTGGGCCGTCGATTCGGCCTCGTCCAAGCGGCTCTCGGACATCGCCACCGCTCTCAAGGGCGCTGATGGGCTGATCCTCGCCACCGACCCTGATCGCGAGGGCGAGGCGATTTCCTGGCACGTGCTCGAAGTGCTGCGCAACAAGCGCGTGCTCAAGGACAAGCACATCAGCCGCGTCGTCTTCAACGCCATCACCAAGCAGTCGGTGCTCGACGCGATGGCCAAGCCGCGCGACATCGACGCGCCGCTGGTGGAGGCCTATCTCGCCCGCCGGGCGCTGGACTATCTCGTCGGCTTCACGCTCTCACCCGTGCTCTGGCGCAAGCTGCCGGGCGCCCGCTCGGCCGGACGCGTCCAGTCGGTGGCGCTCAGGCTGGTCTGCGACCGCGAGCTGGAGATTGAGCGCTTCGTCCGCGAGGAATACTGGAACATTGCGGCACTTCTCGCCACGCCGCGCAAGGACACGTTCGAGGCCCGCCTGACCGGCTTCGAGGGCAAACGCCTCCAGAAGCTCGACATCAAGACCGCGGAACAGGCCAACGGCATCAAGACGATGCTCGAAGGGGCGACCTTCAATGCCGTCTCCGTCGAGGCGAAGCCTGCCAAGCGCAATCCCGGCCCGCCCTTCACCACCTCCACGCTGCAGCAGGCGGCGTCTTCGCGCTACGGCTTCTCGGCCTCGCGCACGATGCAGATCGCCCAGAAACTCTACGAAGGTCTCGACGTCGGCGGCGAGACGGTCGGCCTCATCACCTATATGCGAACCGACGGCGTGCAGATGGCGCCGGAGGCGATTTCTGCCGCCCGCGCCGCGATCGGCAAGGAGTTCGGCGACAGCTACCTGCCGGAAAAGCCGCGCTTCTATTCTGCCAAGGCGAAGAACGCGCAGGAAGCGCACGAAGCCATCCGCCCGACCGACTTCTTCCGTACCCCGGCCTCCGTCCGCGCCCATCTCGATTCCGATCAGTTCCGTCTCTACGAGATGATCTGGAAGCGCGCGATCGCCTCGCAGATGCAGCCGGCCGAGATCGAGCGCACGACGGTCGAGATCGAGGCGAAGAACGGCGCACAGACCGCGCAGCTTCGCGCCGTCGGCTCCGTCACCCGCTTCGACGGCTTCCTCGCCGCCTATGTCGATCCCAAGGACGAC
>VFQN01007782.1_pt1 | contig 11290 bp, 9 predicted proteins | sample 3512371 | NCBI WGS metagenome assembly VFQN01 (sample SAMN10412370, study PRJNA504923) | tailings metagenome | isolation source: Replicate 2 from Balatoc abandoned mine | place: Philippines: Itogon, Benguet | collected 2017-08-28
CAGGGTTTTCCGGCCTCCGGCGAGCGGCGCGCGTGCGGGGACCTGCGGCGCTAGGGCGATCGCGACGCGCTTCAGCGGCATCGTGAGCGACAGCCCCCGCCAGTCGGCCTCGAGACCCGCCACGAAGCCCGCCAGCCCTGCCTCGCTGACCCGGATCGCGCCGTAGGAGAAGCCGTCGAGCCCGGCTGCGGCGTACCCCGCTCGGTGCAGCACCGGTGACAGCGAGTGGGCGATCGGGTCACCCAGGACGGCGCAGCGCATCCGGGTCGCTCAGCAGCGGTCCGACTGCGTCGCGCAGTACTCGTCGAGCTCGGCCTTGAACTGGAGGAACTCGTCGTAGGAGGCGGTGAACTTGGTCTCGCCCGTGCGGAGGTTGACGGTGACGTAGAACAGCCAGTCGCCGTCCGCCGGGTTGGCGGCGGCGGCGATCGCGTCGTCACCGGGCGCCTCGATCGGCCCCGGCGGGAGCCCCACCTGGCGGTAGGTGTTGTACGGCGAGTCCGCGACGGAGTCGATCTCCTCGGTCGTCAGTCGCGCGATCCCCGGCCTGCCGAGGGCGTAGTTGACCGCGGCGTCGATCTCCAGCCGGCCGTTGGTGATGCCGTTCGACGGATTCTCGACGCGGTTGTAAATCACCCGGGCGACCTTGGGCATGTCGTCGCCCCGACCCTCGGCCTGCACCAGGCTGGCCACGGTCATGAGCTCCTGCGGCGTGTAGCCGAGCTCTCCGGCGGCCTTCTCGAGGTTCGCGTCGGCGGCGGCCTGCTCCCAACGGGCGACCATGGCGCTCAGCATCGACTCGGGGGTCGCCTCGGGACCGAAGTCGTAGGTCGCCGGGAAGAGGTACCCCTCCGGGTTGCCGTCGGCGTAGTCCGGCAGGCCGAGCGCATCCGGCTTGGCGAGCACCTTCTGGAACTGCTTCTTCGTGAAGTCGGTGTTCTTGGCCAGCACGGCGACGATCTCGTCGACCTGGAGGCCCTCCGGAATCGTGACGGTCGCCTTGACCATGTTGGACGGGTCGACGAGCACGTCGACGACGTCGGCGGCCTTCATCTCCTTCTGGAGGGGGAAGAAGCCCGCCTGGATCCCCTGCGACTCGGGGTTGACCGAGGCCGCGTCGATGAACGCGTCGACCGAGGCCACCACGCCCTGGTCCTTCAGGTTGCGACCCATCGCGGCGACCGTGTCGCCGCGGGCGACCTCGAAGGTCACCTCGCCGTGGCCGGGTCCCGGGTAGTCCTCGGCGCCGGCGAACTGGTCGCTGACCTTGTCGATGCCCCACGTGACGACGAAGTAGAAGCCGCCGACCACGACCGCGAGCGCGACGAGCGCCGCGAGGCAGCCGGGGACGCTGCGCCGCCGGTCGGCCCGCCGGCGGCCACCGCCCTCGTACGGCGTCCGCTCGTCCGCCCCGTCCTGATTCTCGTCCAGGTCGGCGGCGGCGTCGTGGTCCGCGTCGTAGTCGTCGGTCATGAAGTCTTCTCCTCGAGGATCTCCCCTGGCGCGTTCCCCGTCGCGCGCTCGGTGTCCAGTGCGTGCTGCAGGATGAGCACGGCGGCAGCCTGGTCGATGACGGCTCGCCGCTTGCCCCCCTTGCGGCCCTGGTCGCGCAGCATAGCCTCCGCCGACACCGTGGTCATGCGCTCGTCGACCAGCCGCACCGGCACCGGGGCGATGCGGCGGCCGAGTGCCGCCGCGAACTCGCGCACCTTGGCGGCCGCCGGACCCTCACCTCCGGACAGTGAGCGGGGCAGCCCCACCACGACCTCCAGGACGGTCGACTCCTCGACCTCCGCTGCCAGGATCCGGGCGATCCGGGCGAGGTCGCCCGTGCCGCGGCGGACGGTCTCGACCGGGGTCGCGAGGAACCCGGACGGGTCGCTCCGCGCGACCCCGATCCGGGCGTCACCGGGGTCGATGCCAAGTCGTACACCGTGGCGCAAGCGACTAGGCCCCCACCCGGCCGACCTCGGCGGTGACGACGGCCAGCGCTTCGTCGATGCGGGAGGCGTCGGTGCCGCCGCCCTGAGCGACGTCGGCCTTGCCGCCGCCCTTGCCGCCGACCAGCGGCCCGACCGCGCGGACCAGGTCGTTGGCACTCAGGCCGCGGGCCTGGGCCTCGCCGTTGAGCGCGGCCACCACGGACACCTTGCCGTCGGCGGCACCGATGACCACGACGACGCCGGGCTCGCCCTGGGGCAGCCGGCCACGGACGTCGAGCGCGAGCGTACGCACGTCGCCCCCGCTCGCCCCGTCGGCGCGGTGGGCGACCAGGTTGACCGGACCGACCTTGGCGGCCCCGGCAGCGACTTGGCCGCCCGCGGCGAGCAACTGGCCGACCCGGACCTTCTCGATCTCCTTCTCAGCGGCGCGGAGCCGCTCGACCAGGTCGCTCACGCGGGGGACGAGGTCGTCGGGCTGGGTCTTCAGCAGACCGGTGAGCTGGCTGACGACGTCACGCTCCCGGGCGAGGTAGGCGAAGCCCTCCACGCCGGTGAACGCCTCGATGCGGCGGTTGCCGGAGCCCACCGAGGCCTCGCCGGTGACCACGACGGTGCCGATCTGCGACGAGTGCTCCACGTGCGTGCCGCCGCACAGCTCGCGCGACCACGGGCCGCCGATCTCGACGACGCGCACCTTCTGGTCGTCGTAGGTCTCGCCGAAGAGCGCGATCGCGCCCCACTCCTTGGCCTCGGAGAGCGTCATGAACTGCCACCCGACCGGCAGGTCCGCGCGGAGTGCCTCGTTGGAGACGCGCTCGATGTCGCGCACCTGCTCGGGGGTCAGGCCCGTGGTCCAGCCGAAGTCGAGGCGCAGGTAGCCCGGCCGGTTGTAGGACCCGGACTGCAGCGCCGACGGCCCGAGCACCTCACGCAACGCGGCGTGTACGACGTGGGTCCCCGAGTGCGCCTGGCGGGCCCCGGTGCGCCACTCCGGGTCGACCCGGGCGTGCAGCACGTGCCGAGGGTTGAGCTCACCGTCGACGACGCGCACCTGGTGGACGACGAGACCGCGCACCGGTCGCTGGACGTCGAGGACCTCGAGCCGACCGCCGTCGAACTCGATCGTGCCCGCGTCGGCGGCCTGACCGCCCGACTCGGCGTAGAACGGCGTGCGGTCGAGCACGAGCTCGCCGATCTGCCCAGCGCCGAGCGTCGGCACCGCGATGCCCTCGGCGAAGAGCGCGAGTGCCTTCGACTCGGTCTCGAGGGTCTCGTAGGCGAGCCACTCGGTCGGGCCGTACTCGTCGAGCACGGACCGGTAGACGCCGGTGTCGGCGTGCTGACCGCGCTTCGCGCGCGCGTCGGCCTTGGCCCGCTCCCGCTGCTCGGCCATCAGCGCCCGGAAGCCCTGCTCGTCGACCTCCAGGCCGGCCTCCGAGGCCATCTCGAGGGTGAGATCGATCGGGAAGCCGTATGTGTCGTGCAGGGCGAAGGCGCGTTCACCCGAGAGCGTGGTCGCGCCGGCGGACCGCACGTCGCTCGCCGCGAGGTCGAAGATCTGCGTGCCGGCCTGGAGGGTCTTGCGGAAGCGGTCCTCCTCGGCGAGGGCGACCCGGGAGATCCGCTCCCAGTCCTGCTGCAGGTCGGTGTAGGTCTCCCCCATCTTGTCGCGGCTGATCGGCAGCAGCTCCGGCAGCGCCGGGTCCTCGTAGCCGAGCAGCCGCATCGAGCGGACCGCCCGGCGCAGGAGGCGGCGCAGCACGTAGCCGCGGGCCTCGTTGCCCGGCGTGACGCCGTCGGCGATGAGCATCATCGAGCTGCGCACGTGGTCGGCGACGACCCGGAAGCGGACGTCGTCCTCGTGATTCGCGCCGTACCGGCGGCCGGTCAGCTCCTGCGCCCGCTCGATGACCGGGAACATCACGTCGATCTCGTACATGTTGTCGACGCCCTGGAGCACGAAGGCCACCCGCTCGAGGCCCATACCGGTATCGATGTTCTTCTTCGGCAGCGAGCCCGCGATGTCGAAGTCCTCCTTGGACCGCACCGCGGAGAGCTCGTCCTGCATGAAGACGAGGTTCCAGAACTCCAGGTAGCGGTCCTCGGCCGAGAAGTCGCCGTCCGGGCCGTACGCCGGGCCGCGGTCGATCAGGATCTCCGAGCACGGTCCGCCCGGCCCGGGCACGCCCATCGACCAGTAGTTCTCCTTCGGCCCGAGGCGGATGATCCGCTCGTCCGGGAGTCCGGTGACCTTGCGCCAGAGGCCGAGCGCCTCGTCGTCCCCGTCGAGGATGGAGGGGTAGAGCCGGCCCTCCTCGAAGCCGAAGCCACCATCGGCGAGCGGCTTGGTGACGAGCTCCCAGGCGAGCTCGATCGCGCGCTCCTTGAAGTAGTCGCCGAAGGAGAAGTTGCCGCACATCTCGAAGAAGGTGCCGTGCCGGGTCGTCTTGCCGACGTCCTCGATGTCAGGCGTCCGGACGCACTTCTGCACGCTCGTCGCCCGCGGGTACGGCGGGGACTCCTGGCCGAGGAAGTAGGGCTTGAACGGCACCATCCCGGCGTTGACGAAGAGGAGGTTCGGGTCGTCGAGCAGCAGCGAGGCGGACGGGACCGGGGTGTGGCCGTGCGACTCGAAGTGAGCCACGAACCTCCGGCGAATCTCCGCGGTGTCCATCAGTTGCTGCCTTCCTGGGTCTGTGTCGGTTCCTGCGCCGGGACCGCCTTGTGGCGACCGCCGGTGAGCTCGGGACTTCCATGAGGCACGAGGCCGAGCCGCTCCCGCAACTCCGATTCCTTGTCGGCCTTGCCCTGGGCGACCTCGTCGCGGAACATCCGGGCTCCGACCTCGAGCGCTCCGACTCGGTCCTGGAGACCGTCGACGGTGAACGCCTCGGCCGCGCGCCGGCCCCGCACCATCACGTAGACGGCGGTGCCGGCCCCGGCGACGAACCAGAGCCCGCGCCTCATGCCGCTCCGGTCCCGAGGGTCGGGCCCTCCCCGTCCGCGCCGGCCCGCTGGCGGGCCTGCCACTCCCGGACCGCCTCGCGGGTGTCGCTCTTGCGCTGCTTGCGGGCCCGCCGCACCTCGCGCTTCATCTCGAATCGGATCCGGTTGCGGCTCTCGGCGCCCAGCGCCCGGCGTACGCCGTGGGCCAGCCCGGCCGTCTTGACGACGGTCTCGCGCAGCACCAGGTCGGCGAAGAGCGCAGCGCCCACCTGCGGGGTCGCGGCCACAGGCTCGGACTGGGCCGTGCCGAGGTCGGTGATCACGTACTCGGTCGCAGCCGGCCGCGGCTCCGACCGCGTGCTGATCCGCCGCTCGAGCTCGACGAGTTGGGCGCGCAGTGCGGCCGTCTCCGCGCGCGACGCCGCGAGCTCCCGGTCGGTGCGGGACCGGGCGCGCAGCAGCGCGGCACCGAGCGCCGACGCGACCAGCGCCAGCCCCACGGCCACCACGGGCACGATCCAGTCCTGCATGATCCCCGACCCTATCGCGGCGCCGGAGGGGTGGCTTCCACGCCTACTCGCCGCGGATGATGCGGCGGACGCGCTCCCAGCGCTCCTTGATCGCAGCCTCGGCGCCGAGGGTGGTGGGCCGGTAGTACTCGCGGTCGAGGACCGGGTCGGGGGCGTACTGCTGCTCGGCGATGCCGAAGGGCGCGTCGTGGCTGTACTGGTACCTCGCGCCGTGGCCGATCTTCTGCGCGCCGGCGTAGTGCGCGTCGCGCAGGTGGGGCGGCACCTGCCCGATCTTGCCCGCCCGGACGTCGGCGACGGCCGCCCCGATCGCGGTCGTCACCGCGTTCGACTTGGGGGCGACCGCCAGCGCGATGGTCGCGTGGGCGAGGGTCAACTGCGCCTCGGGCATGCCGATCAGCTGCACCGTCTGGGCGGCCGCCACGGCGGTGGTCAGCGCGGTCGGATCGGCCAGCCCGATGTCCTCCGAGGCGAGGATCATCAGGCGCCGGGCGATGAAGCGCGGGTCCTCCCCCGCCTCGATCATCCGGGCGAGGTAGTGCAGCGCTGCGTCGGCGTCGGACCCCCGGACCGACTTGATGAAGGCGCTCACCACGTCGTAGTGCTGGTCGCCCTGCCGGTCGTAGCGCACCGCGGCCTGGTCGACTGCCGTCTCGGCGGTCGCCAGGTCGACCCGGACGGCGCCCTGGGACGTCGCCGCGCCGGCGGCGGCCTCCAGGTAGGTCAGCGAGCGGCGGGCGTCGCCACCCGCGAGCCGCACCAGATGCTCGAGTGCGTCCTCGTCGACCTCCACCGCGCCGGCGAGGCCCCGGTCGTCGGCGATCGCCTGCTCGACCACGGCGCGTACGTCGTCGTCGGTCAGCGACTCCAGGCGCAGCAGCAGGCTGCGCGACAACAAGGGGGAGATCACGCTGAAGAACGGGTTCTCCGTCGTCGCGGCGATCAGCGTGACCCAGCGGTTCTCGACACCGGGCAGCAGCGCGTCCTGCTGGGCCTTGCTGAAGCGGTGCACCTCGTCGACGAAGAGCACCGTCTCGCGGCCGGTCGCGACCAACTCCGCGCGGGCGCCGTCGATCGCGGCCCGCACCTCCTTGACGCCGGCAGAGACGGCCGACACCTCGACGAATCGCCGGTCGGTCTGCCGGCTGACGATCGCCGCGATCGTGGTCTTGCCCGTGCCGGGCGGCCCCCACAGCAGCAGCGACATCGCCTGGTCACCCTCGACCAGACGGCGCAGCGGCGAGCCGGGGGCCCGCAGCTGCTCCTGACCGACGAGCTCCTCAAGGGTGCGCGGCCGCATCCGGACCGCCAGGGGCGCCGACGCGTGGGTGTTCGCGTTCAGCGAGCCGCCCCCGGTCCTGCCCCCGGTGGAGAGGGCGGATCCGGGGGCGTCGAAGAGTCCTTCGTCCACGCGCTCAAGGCTAGGTGGTGCGGCCGACCCTCACGCAGAGACCGTCGTCTGCCGCTCGAGGTCGTACCAGGACTCGGCGTAGCCGGGCTCGTTGCCGACGATCTCCGCCGGGCTCGCGCCGGGCTGCGGGGCGCCGGTCTCGTCGACGCCGAGCACCGACGCCGTCACCGGGTGGGCCGGGTGGTTGCCCAGTTCGCCGGCGAAGTGGCAGGCGACCTTGTGGCGCGGGCCGATCTGGAGCAGCGGGGGCTCGACCCGGGCGCAGATCTCCTGCGCCAGCGGGCAGCGGGTGCGGAAGCGGCAGCCCGAGGGCGGGTTGATCGGGCTCGGGACGTCGCCTTGGAGCCGGATCCGCTCGCGGCGGCCGCCGATCGCGGCCTGCTTGACGTCCGGGACCGCCGACAGCAGCGCCTGCGTGTAGGGGTGGTGGGGTCGGTCGTAGAGCGTCTCCCGGTCGGCGACCTCGACGATCTTGCCGAGGTACATCACGGCGACCTCGGGGCAGAAGTGCCGGACCACGGCGAGGTCGTGGGCGACGAAGAGGAAGGAGATCCCGAACTCGCGCTGGAGGTCTTGGAGCAGGTTGATCACCTGCGCCTGGATGGACACGTCCAGGGCGGAGACGGGCTCGTCGGCGACCAGCAGCTTCGGCTGGAGCGTTAGCGCGCGGGCGATGCCGATGCGCTGGCGCTGACCGCCGGAGAACTCGTGCGGGTAGCGGTTGTAGTGCTCGGGGTTGAGACCCACGATCTCGAGCAGCTCCTGGACGCGCGGCAGGATCTGCTTCTTCGGCAAGATGTCGTGGATCGCCAGCGGTGCGCCGATGATCGAGCCGACGGTGTGCCGCGGGTTGAGCGACGTGTACGGGTCCTGGAAGATCATCTGGATCTCCCGGCGCAGTGGCTTGAGCCGGCGCGCCGAGATCTTCGAGATGTCGGTGCCGTCGAAGGTGATCTTGCCGCTGGTCGGCTCGTAGAGCCGGGTCACCATGCGCCCGGTCGTGGACTTGCCGCAGCCGGACTCGCCGACCAGGCCGAGCGAGCCGCCCCTCGGGACCTGGAAGGAGACGCCGTCGACCGCCTGGACGTGGCCGATCGTGCGCCGGACCAGGCCGGAGGACTTCACCGGGAAGTACATCTTGAGGTCGCGGACCTCGAGGATCGGCTCCGCGTTCGGGTCCAGGACCGACGCCGCGTTGCCCTCGGGCTGCGCGGACGTCGGCAGATCGTGGCCCGCGACGAGGTTGACGTCGACCGAGGACTCGAGGTTGGTCTCACCCCGCGTCAGCGCCTGGTCGTCGTACTTCATCCCCGAGTGCTCGGGCTGCTGGTCCGTCATGCGGGGTCCCCTCGGAAAAGTGGGCTGGCGGAGCGAAGCGGGGGAAGCACGCTGCTTCGTGGGGTGCTCATCGCTCCTCCACCAGCTCGGGAGCGATCTCCGGCAGGACTTCTCGTTCGAACACCGCGTCCGGGTCGGCGAGGTGACACCGCTTCAGGTGGCCCTCGGTGCGGTGACCGGGCGTGAGCTCGGGCAGCGTGGTCACGCACAGGTCGCCCGGCACCTTGGCGCGGTGCGGGCACCGGGGGTGGAAGGCGCAGCCGGACGGTGGCGTCAGCAGGCTCGGCGGGTTGCCCGGGATCGGGATCAGCTGCGCCGAGGTGTCGCCCGCGACGTCCGGGATGCTGGAGAGCAGGCCCCACGTGTAGGGCATCTCCGGGTGGGTCAGGATCTCCTTGGTCGAGCCGTACTCGACGGCGCGGCCGGCGTACATCACCAGCACGTCGTCGGCCATCTCGGCGACCACGCCCAGGTCGTGGGTGATGATGATGATGCCGGCGTCGAAGTCGCGCTGGAGGTCTTGGAGCAGGTCCAGGATCTGCGCCTGCACCGTGACGTCGAGCGCGGTCGTCGGCTCGTCGGCGATGAGCAGGCTGGGGTTGTTGATCAGACCCATCGCGATCATCGCGCGCTGCCGCATGCCGCCGGAGAACTGGTGCGGGTAGTCGTCCACGCGCCGGTCGGGCTGCGGGATGCCGACCCGGTCGAGCATCTCGACCGTGCGGGCGCGGGCGGCCTTCTTGCTGACGTCGTGGTGTACGCGGTAGGCCTCGGCGATCTGGTTGCCGACCGTGTAGTACGGGTGCATCGAGGACAGCGGGTCCTGGAAGATCATCGCGACCTCCTTCCCGCGGTACTTGCGCATGTCCTCGTTGGACAGCCTCAGCAGGTCGGTGCCGTCGAGCAGGATCTCGCCGCTGACGATGGCGTTGGTGCCGCGATGCAGGCCCATGATCGCCGAGCTCGACACCGACTTGCCGGAGCCGGACTCGCCCACGATGCCGAGGGTCTTGCCCCGCTCGAGCGTGTAGGACAGTCCGTCGGTCGCCAGGACGATGCCGTCGTTGGTCGGGAAGTGGACCTTGAGGTCCACCACCGACAGGGGTGGGTTGCTCATGTGTCTCTCTCTGCCCCTGTGCCTAGCCCAGTCGGACGCGCGGGTCGATGACGGCGTACAGGATGTCGACGATGATGTTCGCGACGATCACGAAGGTGCCGATCAGGATGACCAGGCCCACCATGGTCGGCAGGTCGTCGGCGTTGAAGGCCTGGAGGGCGATCACGCCCAGGCCGTTGTAGGAGAAGACGTTCTCGGTGATGATCGCGCCGCCGAGCAGGGTCGCGAAGTCGAGGCCGATCATGGTCACCAGCGGGGTCAGCGCCGCGCGCAGCGCGTGCTTGGTCATCAACACCCGTTGGGTGACGCCCTTGGCCTTGGCGGTGCGGATGTAGTCCTCGCTCAGGGAGTCGAGGACGTAGGACCGGGTGATCCGCACGTAGCCGGCGAGGTAGAGGAGCGCGAGCGTGAGAGCCGGCAGGAAGAGCGCGGAGAGCCAGCCGAAGAAGCCGCCTTCGGCGATCGTCTGGTACGCCGGATAGTCGACGAGCCCCCACTTGATGCTCACGTAGGTGATGAGGAACTTGCCGATGAAGAACGAGGGGAACGCGTAGGCGATCAGGGTGAGGCCCACGAGGCCGCGATCGAGGAACGAGCCCTTGGTCATCGCGGCGAGGATGCCGAACAGCACCCCCCCGATGACCCAGATGACGAGCGCCACGATGGCGATCGAGGCCGAGATCGGCAGCGCGCCGCTGAGGATCGTGTTGACCGTCTGCTGGTTGACGAACGAGAAGCCCAAGCAGGGCGCTTCGCAGTCGGTGACGAGGTTGGGGTTGTTGGCCCGGAGCTCCTCGTCAGCGGGGTACTGGCGCCCCTGGACGACGCCCCCGAGGAAGTCGGTCCACTGCGAGATCCAGGGCTTGTCGTAGCCGAGGGCGATCCGGGTCTGCTCGATCTGCTCCTCGTTGCAGTTCTTGCCGCAGGCCTGCTTGGCCGGGTCCGAGGGGACCGCGAAGAACAGGACGTAGGTGAAGAACGTCAGGGCGAGGATCAGGAGCGACCCGATCAGCAGGCGCCGGGTGGCGTAGGCGATCACCGCATGCTCTCGATTCAGGTCGGGTCCGACCGGTTGGGCCGGGGTGGGAACGGACCGGGCGCCGGGGTGAAGCGCCGCGGTCCCGGTTGACGCAGGGTTGAGGTCGGGTGGACGACGACGATACGCCGTCCACCCGACCTCGGGAACTACTGAGTGGTGCTGTGGATCGCGCTAGGCGCGATCACTCACTGCTCGACGCCGATGGCACCCAGGTCGGGGTACATCGAGGTCGACGGGGTGACCATGTAGCCGGTGACCTTCGAACCACGGATGTAGTAGTTCTTCAGGACGTAGAGCGGGATGTAGGCGGTGTCCTCACCCAGCTTGGCGTCGGCCTCCTGGAGGTAGCCGTTCTGCTCGTCGATCTTGGTCGAGTTCGCGGCCTTGTCGACGATGGCCTCGAAGTCGGCGTCCTGGTAGCAGCCGTAGTCCTGGCCACACGTGGTGGACGAGAAGTTCGGGCGGCTGTCGAAGAGCGCCGGCAGGACGGTCATCGCGGACGGCCAGTCGGCACCCCAGCCGGCCATCATCACGTCGGACTTCTTCTCCGGCTTGGAGATGACGTCGTAGTAGGTGTCGGTCAGCGGGTCGAGGGTGACCTCGAAGCCCGCGGCGTCCCAGTTCTCCTTCAGGCCAGCGGCGATCTTGTCGTTGGTGTCCGTCTTGGAGTACGTGAAGGTGATCGGGTACGGGACCTTCTCGCCCGAGCCCTCGAGGAGCGTCTTGGCCGCGTCGACGTCACCGGAGTTCGGGCCGGCGAAGGCCGGGTTCTCCTGGTAGCTGGCGACACCGACGTTGACGATCGACTCGGCCGGCTCGGCGGCGTACTCGCCACCACGGGACTTGACCACACCGTCGATGTCGATCGCGGCGGCGAGCGCCTTGCGGACGTCCGGGTTGGTCATGGTCTTGAAGTTCGGCACGAGGTAGAAGTTGTACGGCGAGGAGGTGAGCTCCGTGCGCTCC
>VFQN01007784.1_pt1 | contig 11289 bp, 16 predicted proteins | sample 3512371 | NCBI WGS metagenome assembly VFQN01 (sample SAMN10412370, study PRJNA504923) | tailings metagenome | isolation source: Replicate 2 from Balatoc abandoned mine | place: Philippines: Itogon, Benguet | collected 2017-08-28
CGGAATACTGCCGTACCCCTTATCACAATCCCAAACAGCGCACACGGGACCACCGCCAGCCTCCCCCTCCCGAACCCCGCAACCCACCCACCCCACCCACCCAGCTGCGGCCCTTGCCACCTCACCCTCGTAACACGATCCTTCGGGACAGCGAGGGCCCGGAGGGCACCCCCCGCCCCAGCCCCGCAACCCACCCACCCACCCACCTGCGGCCCCAGCGCCGCCGCCGTGGCCAGCACGTGCCCCCCGCTGTACGACACGCCCCACAGCGCCAGGCGGGAGGGGTCGGCCCGCCCCTGTCCCAGCCCCCCGCCCGCCACCCAGTCCACCGCCGAGCGCCAGTCCTCAAGGTGCTTGCGCCAGCTGCGGGAACAGGGGGGCGGGGGGGGGGGGGTCAGGGCGGTAAGGGATTAAGCCGGAGGGAGGACACAGCGCCATGGTGACGGCTGCTGGGCACTATCCCCCCACCCCCTGACCCCCACCTCCCTCGCTCGCTCATCCGCAATCTTGTATACTCTCTCGCAAACGCAAACGAGCAACTGATCATTTGCCGCTTTGCGAATGCCCACCCTCCTCCCTCCGGCCCCTCCCCCTTCCCCGCTCGCTCACTTGACTTCGTGTCGCGGCCACCCGTCGCTCCCCCCGAAGCCCCTGTAGTCGAACACCAGCACCGCCAGCCCCGCAGCCGCAAACTGCTCCGCGTAGGGGTGAAGCCCCATGTCCTTCTGGCTGCCCAGGCCGTGGCCCATCACCACAACGGGAGGGGGCCTGAGCGGGAGGGGTGGGAGGGGGTGAGGGGCCAACGGCGGGCGGGCGTCCTGATACCGCTAGCCACTGCCTCAGGCAGCGCAGGCGCCAGGTGACATGGTGGTGCTCCTTAATGCAGGAAAAAGCGTACGGCTCCCAGTGCTGTGGCGCCTGGTCCCACAGCAGCAGCAGCAATGCTACCCTGCCCCACCCCAAGCACACACGAGCCAGCACGAGGCTGCCCAACCCACCTGTCGTTGTCCATTTGTGCTCGCGTTGCGGCGCTCGGCTCGTAGAACCAGGCTTCACACCTGGGGGCGCGCACAGCACACCGGCACCTGTCGCCAACAATCGTCCCTCCCGCTAGGGCACGGGCTTGAGGCGGCAGCGAAGAAACCCGCAACGTGTGCCCTTGCGCCTGCATACAGGCCTGGACATACCCTCAGGCTGGGTGGCCATGCGGGCACCGACAAGCGACAACCCCTTGGCTTCTCCGTTCTCCCTGTCAACCGTTACCACACCCGCGCCCCGCGCCCTGCCCCCCCCCCAGCCGCGGCCCCACAGCGGGCACCCACCTTACGCCCTTGCTGTCAAAGTGCACGGTGGTGCGCTGGTACAGCTCGTGACTAATGTCCGCCTCGTGCTCCAGGGGCGTGGTGTCGCGCTCCATGCCGTACACCACCTCGTCCTCCCAGGGGAGGCTCATGACCGCCCCGCCCATGGCCACACCGCCCAAGAGCGCGGCACCGGCCAGCGCGCTGCGCCCGTGCAGCCGCAGCACAGAGCGACGGCCGAGCTGCAGAAAGGGAGGGAAAGGGAGGGAGAAGGATCAGGGAGGGGCTTGGAGGTGTGGTGGGGTTAAGGAGAGCGGTTGGGCGTGAGCGAGGGTGTCGAGGCAGGCTGCGCGGCCTCAGCCAGGTCTGGTGCGCGAACTCAAGGGCATTCGCCGTTGGAATGTGCATTTGAGGTGAATTGATTTGCTAGGATCTGTTGAGCTATTGGTGTACGTCATTTCCACGCGCCTGCGCGAACTGCGGCCTACGCCGACGTGGCGTAACTGGCCAGGGCGTTACGTGGGGGGCGCGCCGTGCGCAGCAGTTTTGGCAACTTTGACAAGCTACGAATAGTGCGAAGTATAACTATTAAGCGGCTGCCTTGGTGTCGCCTCGGGCAAAACGCAGGCTTGAGGCCGATGGCGCGGGCGCAAACAACCCTTGCTGTGAACAGCAGCTCTGTTTGTCACAGATTGATGTTGGTGCATACAGCAGGATATACTGCAGCACCTCATGCTCTTCGCTTACCCTGGGCATGGGTATAGGGCCTGCAAGCAGTGACATCTTCCCGCGTTGGCCGTCGACGATGACGCAATGCGATATTGTCTTGCCGCACGCCGCAAAGTCGCTAAAGATATGTCATACGGGAACAACACAGGTGGGTTTCACAATGGGCGATGCGCACGTGCTGTTACACGGATGATGTGGAGGGACTCAGCAAACTGCCTGTGCGTTAGTCATCCTGCAGGTGTCCAGGGGAGCTCCCCTGGTAGTGTGTCTTGGGAGCTTGCAGGGCCAAGTTAGGGCTTTAAATGCAAAGCACTTGCATAGCCAATCATGCACTTATACACCAACGCATGAACATGCACCGGACGTTGTTGCTGAAGGTACGAACGGCGGCCATTCTGTGCGGGTCGGGAGCAGGCAGGGAGCTCCCCTTCCCTTCCCTGGTCGGGAGGTTGCGCCAAGGGCCACGTGCCAAGTTTGGCTGTAAATGTATGGTTAACACCTTGGGTCCCCATTCAAAGGCCAGCCCCGTCCCAGGTGGCTGGGGAGAAGCAGGCAAGGTGAGGCCTGGACCTGGCCTGTAATGCCTTTTTGCCGCCAATTCTGATCCCATGACTCCCAAGGGCCCCAGTCCTCCAGGCTCCGATGGTAACGCTGTACAGGGATCCACTGCGTCACCGCTGTTGCTGGTACTGGCCCCTTTTGGGAGCGTTATGGAGTGCATCTGCGGACTCGGTATCCATTATGCTTTCCGGTACGGTACTTGACGTACACCGGTACCCATTACCCAGCCGGCGGGCGGTTTGCCGTGCGCATACCACTGGTCGTGACTAGCGCCCCGCCTCTTACACAGGAACGCTTCGAGGATTTCCATGAATGAAATCAGGCCTCAGCACTGCACTTCAATAGCAATCCAACACGTGCGCCCACGACTGACACAGCGATCTTAGTTGCAGCCGCGGCACTCAGCTTGTTCGCTCGCACTCCTGCAACCAACCTGCTGGCCTCGCAATGCTGAGAAACAAAACATCAGAATCACGTCATGGGCATTGGTTCGGGCCTTCACGCCTTGCTTGACCCGCTGTCCAGCTTACCGCATCAGGCGAGCACGGTACGGTAGTGCGGCGCTTATCCTTCGTTGCATGCACGTGTACCTGACCGACAACCAGTCAACCATTTGCTGCACACGCTGCTACCCTGGTGCAGTAAAAAATAATAACAGTTCCGGTGGTCACACGTGTGGCCTCACGCACACGCTTACACACGCACGCAATTTACTGAACAGCTACGTTGTAGATACCGGTACCGTTACTGCTTCTCAACCAAAGGCCTGGGTTAGGTTCCGTGGTCTGGCACTTGCCCACGCGCCGCACACTGCCGGTAAGCTCGAACGCTACGTGGCCCCCAGCACCGGCAGCCCCAGCAGGGGAGCCCTCCTCGCTTTCTGAGCCCCGCTGCACAGGGTGCCGCCGTATTCCCTGGACAGCCGGCGGCAACAAGGGCCGAGATGGGGGCTTGAGGGGAGAGCGGTACGGAGCGGTCAGCTGTCCCCAGGTGCCAGCAGCAGGGCGGGTGCCGCAGCTCAGCGGCGCAGGCGCAGACCTGCAGCGGCGGCGGTCATCAGCAGGGACAATGCGGTGACTGTACGGCACGAGTGCAGGGGGCTCTTAATCCCGTGGAAGCACAAGGCGACGTGGGACAGGGGCAACACTTGCGGGAACCCACAGTGGTGAACTGGCGAGGGTGCATGGCTGCGCGCTGACAGGATGGGTGCGTGCCGTGCGTGCACGAGCTACCCGCACTGGGGCCACTGCTAGTTGACCCCTGACCGCACGCTTTCGGCCAACCCCCTTGACCCCCACCCCAGCACCAGCTTGCTTCTCCTGCACCCCTCGGCAGCCCACCCCCAAGCACCTACCCGCTGCAGTGGCGCCCGTCGCCCTGAGGCCCCGGCCGTTGTGCCCGCCGTCACGACCACCGTCACGACCGCCTTCACGACTGCCGTCACGAGCGCCGTCACGACCACCGTCGCGGTTGCCGTCAGGACCGCCGTCACGACCGCCACGGCTACCGTCACCCTTGCCGCCGTCGTTGCCGTCACGGTCACCGCGCTTGCCGTCATGCCACGTGCCGTCCGTGCCGTTGCCGTGCCACGGACGCGTGCCGTTGAGCCACGTGTCGGTGCCGTTGCCGTGCCACGGGCGCGTGCCGTTAAGCCACGTGGCGGTGCCGTTGCCGTGCCAGCGGTGCGTGTCGTTGCGCCACGTGTCGGTGCCGTTGTAAGTGCCGTTGCGGTGCCAGCCCCAGTCGGCGCGGGTGGCGTTGAAGGCGTGGGTCTCGTTGTGGGCGCGGGTGCGGTTGCCGTCGCCTCTGCCGCCACCGCCACGGTGACCATCATCGGTGCCGTCGCGGGGGCCGCCACGGGCCTCGTCACGGTCAGGGCGGGTGCCGTTGTAGGTGCGATTGTGGTGGTGGTGGCGGCCGGTGCTGTTGAAGACGCGGGTCTCGTTGTGGACGCTGGGGCCCTCGCGCCAGCCGCCGCCGCTACCGTGCTTGCTGCCGCCGCGGCCACCGCGCAGGAAGCGCCTACCGCCACCGTGGCGGCCACGGCCATCGCCGCTGTCGCGGTCGTTGCCGTACTCACTGCGGTGGCCGCTGGGGCCGTCACTGTGGCCGTCACGGTCGCTGCCGCCAGCACGGCCCCAGGCCCCATGCTCGTGGTCGTCGTCGCCGCCACGCCCGCCCCTGCCGTACTCAGGATGGTCGCTGCCGTGCGTGCCGTTGCGCCACGTGTGGTCCGTGGCGTTGCCGTGCCAGGGGCGGGTGCCGTTGCGCCATGTGCTGTTGCCGTGCCAGAAGGTGCCGTTGCGCCACGTGGCATGCGTGCCGTTGCCGTGCCAGGGGCGGGTGCCGTTCCGCCACGTGTCGTTCGTGCCGTTGCCGTGCCAGCTGCGAGTGCCGTTGGAGCGCCAGTCCCAGTCGTGGCGGTGGCTGTCGGTCTTGTTCAGATCTACGGCAGTCGCAGGTACAAGTGGGAGGGCAAAGGGACGGGGGGGGGGGCCCAAGGGGCAGGCAGGGGCAGGCTTACGAAGGAGAGCGCCAGGTGGTCTATCGGTACTCCGATTTTCCCTTGGTTACAATGGTTACAGAGGGCTTGGAAGCCGATCCTGGCAAGCACACGTGGGCGCAGATGTCGCGCCTCATCCGCTTTAGCAGCCGGCTCAACCCGAGACACTGAAGGACTCCCGTGGGTGTCCTGTCCGAGTGCCCATACCGTACAGCCCATGCTACCGTCCACCTTGAACCCCCACCAGCACGCAGCACCGGCTACCATAAAAGCCTAAATACAGCATCTAATAATCCACCTGAAATCTCCCAGTACAGGTGCGGTACCGATATGCGCTTGGTACGCACAAGCACAACACCCCAGTGAGTAAAGTTTGACCAAAAAGGCGTACTGCCGCTACGGTACGTGGCGGAAAGCAGTGCTACCCACAGCCCAGGACCTTTCCCTCCATAGCGGCTAGCGGCTGCTTGCCCACTGCCCTGCCCACCTGTAGCATCCGCGGGGCGCTGGGCGTGCGGCGGCCTGGCCGTCGTGTTGGAGCAGGGGGGGCGGGCGACGTTGGAGTCAGGGGTCCGGTTGGAGTGGTGGTGCTGCTGCTGCTGCTGCTGCTGCTGCTGACCGCGATAGTACTCCGCCCGATCCTCATGCCTACCACCGTCTTGGCCGCCGTCACGTCCGCCGTGACCTGCGTTGGAGTTTCAGTTAGGGCCGCAGTGCGCAGGAAAGCGGGGGAGTGAGTCGTAGGCCTGCTCCGTCGGTCAGGCGGTGACATGTGGCCCGACGCGTAGCAGAAGGTGCGCCACGCACTCGCCCACCGAAAAAAATATAAGAACTTATATAGAGTGCCTTGTAGGGCTTACCGTAGGAGTCAGCCAGTGACGGTGGTGTGGCGCACAGGGCTAGAGTCAGGGCGATGGCCGCGATGGCCAGCCTGGTGCCGCCCATAGTGCGGCTTATCGGGTTCTGTCAGGTAGGACAAGGTCGACAACAGTAGTGTGGATGTATTACAGGTGCAGCTGCTTGTCCATAACAATGCACCGGCCCATAACCAGGCAGGGTACTTATACTTCCGTATAATCGTAACAGACCCCCTGACTAAACAAAACTCGAGCGGGGCCGGTCCAACAGTGAGCTTCTCTCTCACTGATAGGTATAGGCATAGCTTTTCTTCTTTACATCTGCACCTTCACCAAGAGAGCGAGCAAGGATAATTACACAAGCACTTGGTCGTCACAGCCCCTACTCGCCCTACCTTGGTTAAAAATACCTAGCAACACTTTTACGCAAGAATTTATCGGGTAAACGATAACTAATATTGTGTCTGCAGTTTTATCTCCGTCGTGGCCCCGAGTACTTCAACCTGTCCGACGGGCTCGGCAGCAGGAGGCAGCAGCAACCAACTCGGGCCACCAGCCGGTTTCGTAGAGGCCCTGCGGCCGCAAGCCGTCAAGATGACAGAATGCCTCATGCGCATTTGGGCAGCACATGCGTTACAGGGTTGTACAACGCCTCAGTGAAGCAGCTAGCGTTTCCTTGTGTTTCACAGCAGGCAGGATTAGTGGCCTGACCTTCGCTGCACCAGGGGTTGCCTGGAAGGTGGTAGGCGTGAGTTCACCCTGTAGTGTTTGATGAGCGCACTGAGTTTTCATGTCTCGTCGATGGTGGGCCAGATGATATGTTCGGGTCAGTCGCAGCTTCTGTCCTACCTGCTCTGAGCCCTCCCAGCTGCAACAGGGTCCCGTCTCCCGTGGTAGTCGAAGGGGTATGGCCTGGCCTTGCCCGGCGTTGCGCTAGGGACATGCCTTTACCGGCTGCCAGCAACCGGCTCCACGCCCTAGGAGGGCTGCTGCCCACTGCCATAGCACAAGACCCAAAATCGTTTGCGCAGCAAGGAGCATCATGCCGTGTTGTAGTGCGTTGCACGGGACTTGAAGCATACAGTCCGGTGGTGGCAAACAGGGGAGTCCCCTGGTGGCTCACATACCCTCCCTTTCAATCGCACGCCATGCAAGGGCGTGCCGTACAAGAGGTCCTAGCGGCCGTGCAGCACTGCCCCAGCAGCAGGGGAGTGAGGCAACACGTGCTCCGTAGAGGGGCTGCGGGGCTGATCAGGGCTGGGCCTCGCTCAGCAGCACGAAGTGATCAGCCGCAGCGGAGCTCCCCTGCTAAGCCACGTCCCCCCTGTGACCCACGTTGCTATGAAAAGTACCTGAAGGGGACGGTATTCCGTGTGACTGCAGAACGCTGAGCGGCTGAGGTCCCAGGCGGCCAACGGCTTTGCAGGCCAGTGTATGGCTCCGAGGGCCTTCCATGGGCCCCTGGTGCGGCTGCATGCGGCTAGAGGCCGCAGTGGGCCAGCCCAGCACACGTGTGCCAAAATCAGAGTGCCTGCACACGTGTGGGAGACAGGGGAGACCCACCTGCCCTCCTGGTATGACCGTCTGCCCACCACCCATCCATGGCGGCACGCAGGCGGCACGGGTTGCACCACACGGCACACGCACAGGTTGCAAGACCCCTGCTCCGTCAGCCCGGTCCACAGACGCCGCGCCCTGGGCGTACTGCCCACGCCTGTATGTATTGGGCCGGCTTTGCTGTAAACCAGAGGTTGAGCGAATGGGCGCCACAGGGGCCTGAAGGGTACGACACGTGGCCCCACCTGGATTGGACAGGGACACGAGGTCCCTGGCCCCGGAACCTTCATGCCAGACTTGTAGATTCTGGTCATTAACGCTAGCACCATCCAACAGAGCACTTTGTCTGGTGGACCGCTTAGGCCCTTCGCGCGGAAACTGCATTTCGAATTGGCGTTGGCTGGCGCTTTACAGAAAGGGCTTGTGCGCGCAGTTTTACTGTGGTATTAAGCATACAGTGTTGAGAGAAGTTCAAGGCACAGTACTGGCTGGCCTCATGCCTGCAACGGTTCGCCCTTTCGCTTCGGCCGTATCATGCGTGCGAGTCCCAATGGTAGCATCGTGCCATGAAGCTTGCATGATGCAAGTTGCATCCGTAGCCACTGTCGCTGGAATCATTCAAGTCACGAACCAAAACCCCAACTTGTTACCGTAGTTTCCTGAAGGTTGGGAAGGGGCCAGGGTGAGGGGATGTTACCATAAGTTGCTGCGAAGAGGACCATCCGGTTTCAGCCGGCTATCGTGCGCACAAGAGGAGCCTGCAGCTGCAATAGTGCCCTGAACTCTTGGGCAGTGGTCGGCCATTGCACGTATGCTGTTGACTCGGCGCGTTCCCTGCTGGGCATGGGCGCTGCCAGGCCTTTCGCTCTGGCACATTACAGGTGACCTCAATAGCGCTGCATTCGCAGCACACTCTCAACGCCCCGTTACGTGGAACGTATACGCCAGCTAACTCCCCCCCAAGCTTGGCCCAATCACCCGCGCACGAGTCCTTCACCGGCCCTGCCCCTGTTGCTCCCTTGCTTCCCATCAGGCGCCGGCGCCCAGCCCCCCGCCGGCTGCACCCCCCACCTGGCCCAGGGCCCCTTCGGCACCGCCGACCCCTGGACCCCCGCCTTCGACGACAAGGACGCCTCCCAGCGCGGCCAGCGCGCCCTCGCCGCCCTCACCTTCTCCACCACCGCCGTCGGCGTCCGCAGCCTTACCACACGGTACCAGGGCACCAGCGACGAGCTGCACCATGGTGCCTCCGGGCCCGAATACAATTACGTGTACGTCCTAAGCACCAGCAGCCCCATCATCCAGGCCACCGTCTACATCCACCCATCCACGGGCCGGCTGGTGGGCCTCAATCTCACCACCAACTCAGGCGGCGGCACAGGGTTGGGAGGCATCCGCACCGGCGTGCCCCGCCCCGCCACCCCCTGCCCCAGCGCGGGGCTGGGCCGCCCCCTGCGGCTGGCCTACCTTCGGGGGCGGGCGGGGGCCAATGGCGTGCAGTCGCTGACCCTGGTGTGGGTGCCGTACACACTGCCGCCGCCACCACCGTCACCGCCCCCACCGCCGCCGCCACGGCCACCGCCACCCTCTCCGCCGGAACCACTGGAGTTTGCGCCACCGGACAGCGCGCCGTCAGGTATCATCCAGAAGGGCTGATCAGGAATCCTACGCTATCCTGAGGAACGAAGGACCCAACTGCTGCATGGCAGGTTCCGTTCGGCTGCCCCCAATAACCGCACAGCACCGAGGGACGGCTGTTGGATACTCGCTGTTGGCCGGGTACGTAGGCTAGTTGCAATGGCATCCACGGTGGTAACCTGGCCTGGTGGGAGCACAGGTTGGCGCTAGGTGCACGCATGCCGATGCAGTCCGGCAGGAGGCTACGCAGGAGGAAGGAGGCCGAGGAGCCTAGGTCACAGCTACGGGACAGGCCATCAGAAGACGAACGTACGAGCACGGATGGTGGGGCGTTGCTATCTCGTGAGACGAGGCTGAATGCATGGCTTTATGCACGTATGGCAGTAGGGAGGGTACATGGACATGGGGCTGGATGGGTGTTGGCTGTTGGGAGTGTCTAAGGTACTCCATCATGCCTGGATCTGCTCAAAGCACCCATAATGCAACGGTGAGCATTCGGCAAGGCGTGCGCCATACCAGGGCGACAACTAGGCGTATGGATGGGAACGTTGTACTGCTGTGTTTATCACTGATGCATTGACCGCACGCGTGCGGGTGCATTGCCTGCCGCCGCCCACATGCACATGTCCAAATGTCGTCTGTGTCGCGCATTGTTTGCAGACCTGCGGCGTGCGGTGGGCCCCTGATGGAGCCCCTGACCCCGCGCAGCTCTCTTGTGCGGTATGCGTTGCACCGAGCTGCCCGTGAGTTCGTGTGGCTATTAGGACACGTGCCTTCGCTGCTGTGCGAGCTCACCTGCGCTCACCGATGGCGGCTAGGGGGAGCTCCCTGTGCGCTGACAGGGGGGCAGCGTGCGCTGGTGATGCAGTGATAGATGAGCACCGGTGCAAGCCCGAGGTCCTTTCAAGTTTCAACTCGCCGGCAACCGCCGTCGATGAATCCACGCCACCAACTCCGAGAATATGCCACCAGGCCTGCGGCCTTTCTGAGTACGGTACCAACACCGCTGCACTGCAGTGTGCGTGCACCCGCGGCGCACACAGCGACACAGGTAGAGCCCTAATACGGCACGTGTCCACAGGAGAGGTATGCCAGGGTGCATGCGCGGTCCAAGCAATCCTAAGGCCGGAAGGGGCAGAAGATCACTTGCGCTGAGGGAACTTTGTAACCAAGCATGTACTTCCCAACCGCACCGAACTAAACCGCTTGCAGGGCGCCTGCTTGCATGTGAACCGGTTGACTCTGCAGCGCGGTGCACTGCGGCGCCACAGTGCCGAATGCCCGTCCACCACACGTGGGCAGCCCATAAGACGCAACGCCATATGCCAGGCAGCAACGAAAACACGTTGCTGCCCCTGGTACCACATCAGCAACCGAGGTGCAACGTCACACAGCCTTCCCCGCAGCGGCGCCGCTTGCTCAGCACACGTCACCGCCCCCTGCCCCCCGGCCGTCCTCTCTGCAGTGCCACGTGCGCCGGATCCCCTTCAATCACCACCACCATCGTCACCACTCAACAACATGCAAACCCATCCCGCACTTTACCCTACCGGCCAACCGCTTGCGTGCCACCAAGACTCAACCTCAACCCGCCCTGCCGTCCCTGGGGAACCCCCCTGCCTCACGCCCCGCTCTCTCCCCCCCCCACCGCCGTGCGTACTGCTACTGCTACTCCTACCACTACCACCACCTCGCGTTAATACTTTGTGCCCCCCCACACACACAGACCCACATGCACAGCCCTCACCCGCCCTGCTCCCCCATGTGCGCCGTGATGCGCTGCAGCAGCTCGTCCTTCTTGCCCGTCACCCGCAGCCCGTGGCGCCGCAGGTACAGCTGCAGCTCAGCCACCGTGCGGCGGGGCAGCGAGCCCGACCGCGCCTCGGCAGGCCAGTCGATGGCTGCGGGGGGGAGGGGGGGTGGGGAAAGAGAGGCGGGGCGGGTTGGCAAAGCGGGTAAGGGGAGGTTCTTCGGCAGGTTGAGGACGACGCCGACAGGGGGGCACTTTTGCGGCGCGGGGGGGGGGGGGGGGGGGTAGGGGGGGGGGGGGGATTCACAGGTTGCCAATCGCGGGGGGGGAGGGGGGGGAAAAAAAAAAAAAAACCCACCCAACCCATTTCCAAACCCCCGCGGGGGAGCGTTC
>VFQN01007785.1_pt1 | contig 11289 bp, 15 predicted proteins | sample 3512371 | NCBI WGS metagenome assembly VFQN01 (sample SAMN10412370, study PRJNA504923) | tailings metagenome | isolation source: Replicate 2 from Balatoc abandoned mine | place: Philippines: Itogon, Benguet | collected 2017-08-28
TCACACCTCACTGAGACAGTCGGAGTGACTCAGTTGATAGCCATATGCTCTCTTCAGTGCCTCGTTCATGTCAGGAGGATAGGCAGTGTCAGCCTTCCTCCTCCTCTCATTCTTGTGTTCTTTGATCTTATCGATGATGTGGCGCCACTTCTCCACCTGCTCTGCTTCAAGTCTTTTGTTATGCTCTGACATCAGCGAGGAGATCTCTCTGAGGCTACGAGTGTCATGTGAGGTGAGCTGGTCGAAGAGGTGCTGCCAGGAGGTGAATTGTTGTATGTGAGGGAAGGAGTACAGGTCACTCAACGTCACCCACTGCAAGATCGCCTCATAGGAAGAGTCGTCATTCGGGTCTGACGTCAGCCTGCTCGTAGAGTTCTGTGCTCTGGGTATCGCTGACGAGGACGCCACCTCCTTGGTGAAGACGTAGTGCCACGTCCTCTCTGACAGGGTCTGATGGCGGTGATGCCACGTGGCAAGCAGCGAGGGCGAAGGCACGAACATGGGCACAGCCATGCGATAGAACTCGAAGAAAGTCATGAAGGAGACCTGGTAGGGCAATACGACGACAGCGCGGTGCTGACTGACGTCAGCGTACTCGTAGTGCGGGTACAGGTCTCGGATCTTCCTTATCGAGAGACTCTTCTTCGAGGTAGAGAGGTAGTGGTGGAAGTGGCGGGAGAAGCTGTCTAACAGGCTAGGGTCGATGCCCCTGGCAGGGGCTAACAACACCTCCTCCCTCCTCCTCAACACCCCGTCACCGCCACCTCCTCCTCTGACGTCATCGTAGTGGGTATTCACATACTCACAGAGGTTAGGCAGGTACTGCACTTGTCGCAGGCCTGTGAAGTACTTGACATACTCGAGGTCGTAGAGGTTGTTCGCTGCGATGACGTTGAAGTTCTTCCCAGCAATCCTGACGAGGTTCTCATTCCACTGACGCCAGCGACGCTCGTCATGTCTCCCGATCTCATACCTAGTGCTAGCGATGAGGATCATAGGCTTGTCGAAGGGCATGAAGACCTCGCACAGTGACGTGGCGTGAGTGCAGACGAAGGCATCTACCGATAAGAACTCGGCGTCTTCTCGGTAGCGACGATAGAACGATCGTCGCAGCTCATTCGGACAGCTGCCTAGGGTGATTCCATTCTCTTGATTCAGGATTTGAAGGTCCTGCTGACAGGTGTTGGTGAGGTGGCAGTGTCCGCTGAGAGACTTGTCGATGATCTCGATGTTCTCTTGAGGGAAATGAAGGCGCAGGAAGGACTTGATGTCTGCAATAGGAGATATATGAAAATCACTGCTCCAGAGTACAATCTTTTCATTGACTGTGTGACTGCTTCGGTCGCTAACATTGCTTGGGTGGAGTAAGGGAAGTTTGCTTGCAGATTTTGAGAGAGAATGCTGATGATTGGAGAAAGTGATACAACTGAGAATGATAAATATGAATACAGCAAGATAGATGAGTCGTTGAAAGCGTGCTGGTTGATGGAATATAGGCATATTTCAACATGAAAGTATCAAACCATCAGATCACAGGACTATGTTTCACTCTGCGACGCCTTAAATGAAGAAAAGAGCCCTTCCTTTTTCTCTTTTCTCGACTTCTTCAAATCTCGAGTTTATTTAAAAAGCGCTTTTCCGAAAGATACAATAAGTCAGCAGATGATCTGTTGCAATAACAAATAAATAAGAAATAAAGAAATCACATCTGATTTAACACTAAAACCTCCATAACCCTTCCCTTATCAACCCCCTGGTAAGCTCTCCCCTCTCCAACACTCTCTTGTGATTGCCCTTTCTTGACAAAATTCCTTTCTTGCGGTCTGGTAGTGAATAAAATGGACTTCGAAGAAATCCCAAGCTCAATCGATGATTTACCACCACCACCTTCCGTCCCAGAGAATAATTTATCCTACGACAGTGTATATGAGTTAGACGAGAATGTCTTGCCTGATCCTGATCCAGTGCAAGAAGATGCCTTGACGTGAGTCCTTCCATCTCATCTATGCTATCCGCACTAAACTCACTCATCACACAGGAAATTCCTCAAGGAATGGGGTAGAAAGTTAGATGCAAAGAGAGAGGCAGAATACGAGCACGAGAAAGCCACTCGTCAGAAGGCCTCTGATGATCTTTCTAACTGGAAGCAGCAGCGAGAGATCCGCCTCACCGCTAAGAAGGACTCGAACCGCTCCGAAGAACAGGTGTTGTTGGAGACCTTAGAGTCTGAGACTGAGGTGTTGAAGGTGTGGGAGCGAGTGATGAAGCTAATTGATTCGAATGAGGTGGTGGCTAGTGAGCTCAAGGGCTCTGACACCACTCGCATGAGAAAACTATTCATCCAGCTAAAGAACGAACCACTAGAAGTCACTCGAGGAACCGCAGTGGCAGCGAAGTAGATAGGAATGATTGCATGTAAATTAATAATATAATTATCCCTTTCACCTCTCATACCGTCTAACCAGTCGATGATAACGAGGATGATGATACTAATATAGCATAGATAATAACCTCCTCTCATACCACACACCCTACTATTACCACTACCACTACCACCATCATCATCTACCCTCACTGTCACCCTGATACTCTCAGCGTATTAATCGTTTGAAGTATGTTTTATCGTTCTATTGTTATTATGTCATCTGTTCTGTTCAGCTGAAGTACTCCATCTGACTCTGAATGTGAATGGCTTCCTCTAACTCGCCGAACTCGTAGTACTCGCTGTCACTCTCTGACGGCAGCTGCTGCAGTCCCTGCGCGACACGGCCATCACGAGAGATTGGTTTAATCGGAGTGCACACGCCATCCTTGCACACGTAAGACATGTTCTGTCGCCCACATCTCTGTCGTCGATCACTGTCAGCGCCTTCGCCTCTGCCTTCGCTCATCGCGATCTCGTTCTGCGCCTCCCACATTTTGCGGTAGACTCCATCACCGATGAGAAGAAGGTCGTCGTGCTTGCCCACTTCGACTATCTTGCCCTTCTCTAACACGATGATACAGTCGCTGTGAGCGATGGAAGAGAGACGGTGCGCCACTGTGACTGTCGTTCTCTCTGCTGTCGCTGAGCGAAGAGTCTCAATGATATCTTTCTCTGCAAAGGCATCGACTGAGGATGTAACCTCATCGCATAGGATGAGCGAGGGGTTCCTTAAGATCGCTCTATAGAGAAGTCGTTTAGAGGGGTGACGTATGATTGAGGTGTTTGAATATTTTACCTTGCTATTGAGACCTTCTGTCTCTCTCCTCCTGACAGCCTCGCACCTCTCTCACCCACATTCGTCATCAGTCCTAGAGGGAACTTGTCGATCGTGCCCCTGAGATTGCTCTTGTCAATCGCTCTCTGCACCTCGACTAACGTGGCGTTGACTCTGCCATAACGAATGTTGTAGTCGATGGTCTCGTCGAAGAGACACGTGTCCTGAGGCACTACTGCGATTCTCTTCCTCAGAGACTCGATCGTCACGTCCTTCACGTTCACTCCATCGATGATGACGTCACCTGTCGTGGGTTCTAACATTCTTGTGATGAGCTTCAATGTGGTGGACTTGCCTAATAACAGTACATGACGTCGGCGTGAGGGTGAGGATGAAGTGATGTGGTGTGATCTTACCGCTGCCTGAAGGACCTACTAATGCCACGTTGTCTCCTGCTCTGATACTGAAGGATATTCCTCGTAGTACGTGAGGTGCGTCATTGCCCTCGTCAGCATAAGAGAAGGTGACGTTGCGGAATTCGATGGTCGATGGTCCGTTGCGAGGGGCGACGTCATCCATCACCACCGCGTTGGGCGAGTCTTTGATGGCAGGTTGCTTGCCCTCCAACACCTTGCGAATATATCCCATATCCACGAGACTCTGACGCAGTTCCTGGTCTAAGATGAAATGAGAGGGTTGGTATTAGTGTTAGTGTGACGTAAATAGAGTGGCTTACATGTGTATCCCATATTATTGAAGGGCACCGCTAGTTGCAGGAGCATAGCATTCACTGCGACGAGATCTCCCACTGACATCTTTCCTGACGTCACTTGCTTCAGAGCGAAGAGAAGAGACAAGACAAGACCAGAAGAGAAGAGCACTGCCTGACCGATGTTGAGCAGAGCGATGAGGTAGGTGCAGTCGATGGAGAGCTTCGAGATCCTCTGGAGATAGGAGTCGAATCTTTGAATCTCTCTCTTCTCATTCGTGAATAGCTTCACGACCTCGTGGTTGAGGATAGAGTCTATGAGGAAGCCATTTCTCTTGTTGTCGACCTCTACTAGCTCTTGTCGTAGTTTGACGCGGAACTGCGTCATCCAGATCGTGTATAGCAGGTAGAAGGTGAACGTCAGTAGAGTGATCGAAGAGAAGCGCGAGCCAAAGCGATGATACAACACTGACGACACCATGGCGAGGTCGAGGATAGCAGGTGCGATGGAGAAGACTATCTCTAGTAACATCGTCTGGAAGCCTCGCACTGCTCTGACATAGGCGACGGAGATCACTCCCGAGGGAGTCGTGAGGTGGAACGCAGAGTCCAAGGCATGAAGATGACAGAAGATTTGATAGGCGAACTTCTTCAAGACATTCTGACTGACGTGTGCAAAGAGCGATGCTTTGATCTCTGAGCACACGACCGCTGCTGTCCTCGCGCACCCGTAGAGGATGAAGGCTGTGCGAATAGGATCTGCCAGACCGAGCAAAGCGGCATTCACTCCTCCAGTTTTCAGATTATTGAAGCCAGTGGCAGCGATGGAGTCGATGGCTCCTTGGAGGATGAAGGGAACCTTGAGGGAGAACCAGTTCCCCAGATACATGAACACCATAGAAGCCACGAGATAGAGCTGTAGAGAAGGATTGTCTCGGGGCCAGAGGTATCTAAGCATGGGAACTTGTGATGTGAAGAAGTTGGCGAGGTTGTTGTATTGCTGCTTGGGCCAGGCGACGAACTGCCTCAGAGCACCCCACAGGAAGCGTCTGCGTTGTCCGCGCTCTACACCCACTGTATCGTCTTCTGAGGATTTATCGGATGGAAGATTGATCTTTATGAGTGGAAACTTCCTTCGATTGAACTGAGATCGGCTGGTGGAAGGAAGGCGGGACAGTGCTGAGTTGTGAGGGTGTCGTATCTGCTGTGGCATGAATGTATTCCGCGCAATTTGAATATTTCCAACATGATATCGCTGGAAACCGCTAATATGAATGGATAAACAGATTAAAATAACTAGAAATAATTTCACCACGCTTTTCTGCCTTCTTATTCCCAGATGAAAGATCACACTAAAATTCAATGACTGCATGATATTGACGTGCTTCAAACAGTACTACTTCCTACCAAAGATCGTGCTTTGTCAAGCTGCATGTGCTGAGGGGTGTTGCAGGCCTTGTTCTTCGATAAAGAAGGGAGGAAGTGATGGTCTTTGTCTCTGTGTCTCTATGAGAGGATGACTGTGTCTTCACTTGTACGTACTTCAAAACTCGACTTTTGGAAAATAGGACTTTCATAAGCAGGAAAATTGGTTTTTCGGAAATAGTCGAGTTTTAAGGGTTCGGAACGTTCCTTGGCTTGCGGAACGTTCTTCCTATCCCCACCCAACGAAATCTAACGGCAGTGTTGGAGAACAAGAAGATTAGAAACTCAAGGAGAACTATTATTACCTTTAATTATCTGAACAGTGAATAATAATAAGATGAGTGAAGAGATTATCGATCATAATGCGTCAATGGTGATGACAAGAATCGTCTTGCCAGAGCTCAAGTTTAGTATGGACGAGGAGGAGAAAGATGGAATGAGTGCAGTGACCATGGATTCTCATTTGAAGATCAAGCGAAACTCGACAGCTTCCCGCTCCGAAGACATTGAGAGTTTGCAATCAGGGACGAATTCGAAGGCGACAGGGTCATCGAACAATCGCTCTTACTATCGCCTGCTGAGTCACGAAAGCTTAGACAAGTTTCTGAGCGCTGAGGAGCTGCCCAAGCCACGCTGGACATATCTTCGCATGTTAGGAATAGTATTATTTTTGGTGGGAATAGCTGAGATTGGGGTGGGTGCGAAGGCCGATAACATGGTGGTGAATCAGTCTTACGGCGCCTGGTGGGCGGGATTAGTGGCTGTGATCGGAGGAATCTTCGCGATAATCTCTCCTCTTCATCTTAATTTAATGATTTTAGCCAGTTTAACAATATCTCCAAGTCTAGTCTCTGCGATCGTCGGCGCAGTGACTGATGGCTTCGTCGCTCAAAGTTTCTCTACTTTCGAGACTTGTGTGCGTAAGGAAGGCAATACTTTCCACTACTATGGCCAGACGAATGGAACTTATGCCACAAGTGCAGTTAGCTGCTATAATAAGTTTTCCGTTAGTTCTCCTATTTCTAGTGATTGTGTCTGTGTGAGCGATGATTTCAAGTGTTCTCCTGACCTCCGACTCTTTCGCTCCGAGGATTGCAGTGTGATGTTAGATGACTATCCAGATCTATTATACGCATCAATGGGGCTTTGTGTCGCGTTAGGATCGCTAGCTTTGGTAGGGTCGATTATCTCCTGCTGGAATGTCTGGCATAAGGAGGAAAAGCAAAAGAAGATTCGTCGTACAAAATCAATGGAAAGAAAGCGATCAGCTCAATCCCAATCTACTCAACTATAATTACAGAGGTTCGATACAAGATACTTCTGTGTAAAATGCTGTTGTTAGTTGTTGTTTGTTGTTTTTTTCTTTCATTTTTCTTTTCATATTTATTTCTTATTCAAAGTCAGGAGTCCACATCCACTGCTTTTCATTATTTGAGTTTATCTATCCTTGTTTTATGTGCATGTATGTGTTACCTATAATTTAATCTTCTTCATATATAGGAATAAATATATACCCCTGAAATCTCCTTTATCCAAGGCAACATACCGACATACCGATAGTGGTGTATCTCTTTTTAAGGCGCTGCTGGGGTAGAGGTTTCGCTCACGAGAAAGACAGTAAGAAGACATCAAACAATAACTCATCCAAACCAGAAATACCACACCTACCTTCACCTATGAAGAATAATCCTCTTGATTTTCTTCATCTAAAGAGTCTTTACCTCTTACTTCTATGCTTTAGTTTGTATTGGAACGATAGTTATGGAAGCTTTTATTTCAAAGACTTTAACGAGACTGCAGGCCTTGTTGTAAGCCATCTCCTCCCTCGTCTTGTCTGTTTTGAGATGATTTTATGATAAAATAGTTTGTTGGGACAGCTGGTACTACGAATTGCTATAACTACACGCTGAACAGGTACGGCGACTATCAGGGAGTCGCTGACCTGTTCAACGAAGACGAGTCCATCGAACGAGGAGAAACCACAGTGCTGATCTCTGAAAGTAACGTCGAAACAAACAATGCAACCACCACCACGACAGTCAACACCCAGCTCGCCGGCTTTCTGAACAGAAACGACACTCAGGCGGCGCCGACACAGTGTGACGTGCGCCTCCGACTGACGCCGTCAGGGCCGTCGAAGGCAGGCGCTGTGTGGTTCAACGAGCCTGCACCTGTGAGTCATGGCTTTGACACTATCTTCACCTTCCAGATCACAGACCACTCGAAGGAGTGCACGCTGAACAAGGACCAGTACTTCACGATGATTCACCACACCACCTGCTCTATCCGCGGTGCTGACGGCTTCGCTCTCGTCATCCAGAACAGTGTCAATGGGACGAAGTCATTAGGTGGTCTGGGAGGTCTGATGGGGTTCGGAGGCATCGATAACTCGCTGGCCATCGCCTTTGACATCTGGCAGAATCAAGGCGAAGACAAACTAGGCGTAGACCACGTGTCCATCCAGTCCATGGGCAACAGCGCCAACGATGCCTACGAGACTGGCCTTTTAGGAGTCCCGAGAGCTCATACCCTGGCAGATGGCAATATCCATCGAGCTCGAGTGACGTACTACGGAGAGTTGAAGTCGCAGTACTTCAACCAACTAGTCGCGTCAGACTCACTCCTTCCCTACCTCAAAGACAACGGCGAGCAGAAGAGAATCGGCACACTACTCGTCTACGTGGACGATGGCATTGACAGTGACGTACCTCTGCTCGCCCTGCCCATCAATCTCTCTCTTCTCCTTCGCATGCCCACTGACAGAGCCTACATCGGCTTCACGTCATCCACTGGGAGGTTCTACGCCAAGCATGACATCTTGTCTTGGAAGTGGTGCGACGAATCGCCCTGCACCGATCCTAGCTTCTATGAGCTGGACTTCCACCAGAAGTCCAAGATCTTCGCCTCGAAGGTGCAGTCCTTCGTCCCTGGCTCAGGGTATGGTGGCGGTGACGTGGACGGCTTCCCTACAAAGAACGAGTCACCTGACACAGATCCCTGGACTCTCCCTGTCTCTAGCTTCTCTAAGAGTCGCAATCACGGGCTATCTGAGGTGGCAGACCAAGAGATCCCTCCCAACACCCTCTACTAACACACTAACACACTAATCACACCTACTCATAATATACGCTACTGCACTGGACGATATAGGAGATAGTAGTATGATTGTATTATATCTGTAAATTAATTCATATTTATTTGTTATTTATGATAGTAGAGATGTTTTCACCCTAATTCACTGAGACTATAGTAATGCTCACTACAGTGACACTCACTAGCTGTTGAGAGCTCTGGGAGGAGAGAGAATCTTCGTGAGATCTCGTCTGATGAGGCGATACTTCCAGAACTCACTATTGCGATCGTCATAGTCGCCGTGAGGTAGCTTATACGAGGCAGAGGCGGAGAGCGAGGAGGAGGTGGAGAGAGAGGTGGCAGAGACTCTAGTGGGTGTGGAAGACAGTCGCTTCCACAGACTTCTCTTCCTGCTGCCTGCATCACCTCCACTGAGTAATAAGGTCGAGGAAGAAGGAGGTAGGAGAGGACTCTCTGACCTCCTCAGACCAGCAGTAGTGGCAGTAGAGGTCGAAGTAGTGCTGCCAGAGGGAGCACCGAACAGAGGATGGAGAGCAGATGAGGCGGCGGTGGTTGTTGGAAGGGAGGGAGGATCATTGCTGTTGTTATTGTGGTTGTTGTGATGGTGTGTGTAATGATGTTTCTCGTGCTCGTAGTATTGATGATCGACCTTCATAGACAAGTCCAATGGCGCCGAATAAAATAACTGAGAGAAAGCCTCAAACTCCGTCGACTGACGCACTCCACCACCTCCGCCTCCACTGCGACGATGTTGACGAGAGTCATAGACATTGCGCTCATCGCCTTCTTCCTCGTCATCCTCGTCCATAGCGACTGAACGATCGTATTTGGCGTATCTCGCTCTCACAGGAGACACAGATCTCAACGACGCATTGATGACATCAGAGCCTTTGAATCGCTTCTGTTGGTGGATAGGAGTATTAGTTGTTGATGCTGGTAAGTGGTTGTTGTTATTGTGATGATGGGGCTCATCTAAGTGGTGTGCATGGGGGTTATGATGGTTATGATGGGTGTTGTCTGTTATATAGAGATAGTGAGAGAGATATATCAAGAATTAGAGTTATAGTGAGAGTTAGTGTGATAGTGGTTGGTTTATATGTTGATAGGTTTGCTTACCTGTGCTTGAAGGATATTGGTAATGATGCAATGAAGGCGGTGGAGAGGGATAGCGAAGAGGTGGAGGAGGAGGTGGTTGTTGTGGTTGAGGGTATGTATGTGTGTAGGCAGTGGAGGGAGTGTTATTCACTGTAGATGAGGAGGTGGTTGAAGTGTTATTGTGTCTCACTGGCACTAATACAGGTTGTTGTTGCTGGTCTAGTATCAGAGCATAGAAGCTTCCAATGGGCAGATTACTCTGACTTTGGTTCGGGTTGGGTGTGGGGTTAGGAGTAGGAGGGAGGTTAGGGCTGTGTGCAGGGGCGGGTGTCTGAGTCTGAGTATAGTTATAGTTGTTAGTAGGGTTGACGCTCTGATAGTTGTTAGGTGGAGGTTGCTCTTTGAAGTCTCTGATGTGAGCTTTCACTCGTTCCGCAGAGTTAATCAAATAAGATGAGGTGGTGTCAGAGAGGGTGTAGGGAGAGTTCCACCTCTTAGAAGAAGTGTTGGGAGGGAGTGGCTTGGGACTCACTTGAGGCGAGGGAGACCGATCCACGTCACATCCCTCATCTGACTTGCGATACTTCTGCTGAATGAATCGAATAAGACGACGGTTTCTCTCTCGCTCGTTCAGGTCTTCGTCGTCTACTAGACCTCTCTCTCTCCCTCTATCCTCCTCTGCCTCTACTGTCACCTCACTGCCCGCCCTGCCCCATCCTACGACCTTCTTGAAGTCTTCCTGTATTATCTTCGGTGAAGTTGAAGGGGAGATCTTGGAGGCAGTGATTTGCTTGTGGTTGGATGCTGTGGTGATGTCAGAGGGAAGATGTTTGTTGTTCGCTGTCAACGTATTAGAGGACTTGGAATCAGCGAGTAGGTTCAGCTTAGGCACATGCTTTACATCTATCAGGTCATCAAAGGAGTCAGTATTCATGTTTGGAGTGGGTTGCGGTGGGGCAGGGAGGTCTAGCTGCGTCAGTCGTTGTTTTTGTTTGTCTAGGAGAGAGAGCTGCGCTGCGACCCTCGCCCTCCGCTCCTCTTCCTCTTGTATAAACGAACTCTTAAAGTCATCGATCAAGAAGTCGTCTGCTAACAGGGAAATGCTGTTGAGGGTTTCTCCCACCACGTCAGAGCGGTTGAGATGTCTCTGAGGTGTGTGAGTCACTGCCTTGGTATTCGCCCGAGTCAGCGGAGCTCTCGACACCAGAGGAGGAGGCATAACTCGAGGACTTTCTTGGTCCCTAACAAGTGCGTTGATGTGGCGATTGGGCGTGGATTCAATGAAAGACAGCGAGGCGTCGTCGTGCATGGTGAGGTGATTATAGGAGAAGGACTGATCATTCTCATCTGACACCTCAGCTATCCCTGGAAGTGGCTGATTGGGGTTTGTTAGAGTTGTAAGGAGCAGTGGACTCGGAGCAGATCGGTTCGAATGGTTGTTTGCTGAGGAGCGAGTTGCTACGATGGGTGAGAGATGGGGAGAATGATGAAGCAAAGGGGTCACATGAGGAGACGATCCATCACTAACAGAAGGTGATTTCTGTCTCTGGGGAGTAGAATACATAATCTTTACACTCAATTACTCGCTTAAAAGATCATTCTTCTCCGACTTAACCGTCATTCAAATCCACCGGTTACCGACATAATAAAGTGCCACGCCAATTTTGGCGAAGATGACTTTAAATGATGAAATGTCTCCTAGAACCGCAGGCGAAGGAGTCATGTGAGAGGGTATTCTGGAGAACTTGTTGCCTTACATATTAATAT
>VFQN01007788.1_pt1 | contig 11284 bp, 8 predicted proteins | sample 3512371 | NCBI WGS metagenome assembly VFQN01 (sample SAMN10412370, study PRJNA504923) | tailings metagenome | isolation source: Replicate 2 from Balatoc abandoned mine | place: Philippines: Itogon, Benguet | collected 2017-08-28
ATATGGTAAAAGATAGTGAAAAAAATAGATTATTAAATGTAGATAAATGTTTAGTTTTACCTAACGGTCATAATATTTGTTTTTATATTACATCTCACGATGTAATTCATTCATGGGCTGTACCACAATTAGGAATCAAAATAGATGCTTTACCAGGTAGATTAATGAGATTTGTATTATATTCAAGTATTGAAGGAGTTTATTACGGGCAATGTAGTGAATTATGTGGAGTAAATCATGCATTTATGCCTATTTGTGTAGAAATTGTAAAAAATCAATATTTTATTGATTGGATTTTTTTATCATTAGATACAAATTTAGTAGCTAATGTTGTAAATAGTATGAATGTTAGTGATAATTTATCTTCTATTTACTTTCAAAAAAATTAATATAAATTAAACATTTATAAAAAGATAAGGTAAGTCGCCTTTTTAGTCATAACCCAATAAAAAAATATATAAAATATTAAAACATGAACAACAACCATAGTATTTTCTATTATATCTTCATTTATCCATTTGTTTGGATTTATGAACAACTAGAATACTTTTTTTATGTATATATTTATCCAATATACACAGGAAAACCAGTAGCACAAGGATGGAATCCTAAATTTGTAAGAGAACATAATCCAAGCTATTGGAATCCATCAGTACCATTGGAAATTAATTATAAACAATATAAAAGAATTCCAAATGAAGTTTTAGCTGAGTTTGGAATTGAAAAAACACAAACAGGACATTTACGTAGATTTTTTACTCCGCAAATGTATTATGCAGACCCAGAAAAAGCATATTTTGTTGGAGATAGAGCAAGAAAATATTATGCTGATAATGAAATATACATGAAGCAAGAATATAAAAAAAAAGTAACTCTTGATCCTTTTAATACAGATAACGCTTTCTATTATAACGAGTTTAAATTAAATAATATTGATATATTAACTTATAATATACAAGCATATTTTAAATTATTCAACTTATATACTATTAATATTATTGAGGTACTTTTAAGTGTTATTTTTTTTTTAGTTTTTTTTTTATGCTATTTTATTTTTTATCATTTATATAAAATCAATTTAAAATTAGAAAGAGCTGAATATATTTTAAATGAGAACAATTTATCGCTATTTAAAGCAAAGGAAGATATTTCAGCAAGAGATATGAACGAAGCATGGAAAGAAAGTACAAAAATTACTAAGAATTTTGATCTTGGTATAGAACTTGATTTTTGTATATATGAAGGAACATTAATAGGTTTTGAATTATTTATTCTTATGTTTTGTGGTTATCTTTTAAAATTATTTAGTTCATTTTTTTCTTACTATATTGTAGGTTTTTATGATCTAAATGCTGAATTATTTACTTATTGTTTTTCTTATTTATTTGCCTTTCTTTATATTTATTATTGGTTTAAATATAAAAAAGAACAAAAAAAAGCTATTCATAGATGGGTGGAAATAGATTATTATTTTAGTTATTTTTTAACTCATTATTTTAGAACACTATGTTGGTTAAATGTTTATAAATTAGTTACAGGAGCTCCATTATATATGTATGTTATTATTTATACATTATCAATGATTTGGATTTATCTTGCTTGTGATTCGTGTGATTATTTCATGGGATGGAATCAAGAATATAGAATTGATATTTATAATCGTCAAACAAATATGCATTTTTGGTGGCCTCGTATTTTAATGAATCAAACATGGCATCATTGTATAGTTACTTTATTGAAACCAATTCATACTAAAGCTATATATTTAGTACTATTTTTTCTTTTACCTATTTTAGCATTATATTTTTTAATTGTACGAATTCAAAATAAAATACATGTTTATATAAATAATAAATTTTTTTTTTGGAATTCTGAAAGATACACAATTGGTCAAATTGAAGATCAATGGCAAAAAGATAGAGTATATAATTATAAAAAAGAAGAAGAGGAAAAAAATAATAGAGGAGGTGGGCTTATTATATTATAGTAAGTTCATTTTTTCTTAGGAAGGTTAGCCCAGTGGTCTAAGGTATTGCTCTGCTAAAGCAAAGTTCGTGGGTTCGAATCCCATACCTTCCTTTTATTTCTAACAAATAATTTTCGTTTTATTTTATTACATAAATATGTTTTTAGATAAAAAACAGACATTTAATAATTTTATTTTAAATTTTGGACCACAACATCCAGCAGCGCATGGAGTATTACGTTTAATTGTTGAATTAGATGGTGAAATTATAAAAAATGCAGATCCGCATATTGGATTATTACATAGAGGTACTGAGAAATTATTAGAATATAAAACATATATACAAGGTTTACCTTATTTTGATCGTTTAGACTATGTATCAATGATGTGTCAAGAGCATACTTATTGTTTAGCAATAGAAAGATTATTAAAATGCGAAGTACCATTAAGAGCACAATATATTAGAGTATTATTCTCAGAAATAACAAGGTTATTAAATCATTTACTTTCTATTACAACACATGCAATGGACGTAGGAGCACTAACTCCATTTTTATGGGCTTTTGAAGAAAGAGAGAAATTAATGGAATTTTATGAACGTGTATCTGGAGCAAGAATGCATGCTAATTATTTTAGACCAGGAGGAGTTTCTTATGATTTACCAAAAGGATTATTACATGATATCTATGACTTTATTTATTCTTTTGCTTCTCGTATTGATGAAATGGAAGAATTATTAACAACTAATAGAATTTGGAAACAACGTTTAGTTGATATTGGAGTAGTTAATTATAGAGATGCTTTAGATATGGGTTTCACAGGAGTTATGTTAAGAGGTTCAGGTATACCTTGGGATTTACGTAAATGTGAACCTTATGAAATATATAAACAATTAAATTTTTATATACCAGTTGGAATTTATGGAGATTGTTATGATAGATATTTAGTACGTATGAGTGAAATGCGTCAAAGTATTTCAATTATACATCAATGTTTGAACAAAATACCTAATGGTTTAGTTAGAGTTGATAATCATAAAATAACACCTCCTTATAGAAAACAAATAAAAACATCAATGGAATCATTAATTCATCATTTTAAATTTTATAGTGAAGGTATAAATGTACCTCAAGGGATTTCATATGGAGGAGTAGAAGCACCAAAAGGAGAAACAGGAGCTCTATTAGTATCTAATGGTTCTAATATGCCTTATAGATGTAAAATTAGATCTCCTGGATATGCTCACTTACAAGGTATTAATCATGTAATTTCTGGTCATATGATCGCAGATTTAGTAACAGTTATTGGTACATTAGATATTGTTTTTGGAGAAGTAGATAGATAAAAATAAACATCCAGTATAGTATAATATATAAATTACATTTTATAGTAATAATATATAAAAATATAGTTTTTTTCTATCTAAATATTATAAACAATGTGGTATTATATTAATATCTAAAGATTTTTTTAAATAAATTTAAAAAAACCAGGGAAAGGAGTAGTAATTTAGCATGGAATGCTTGCATTCCATGCTCTTATTGTTATATTTAATGTAATTAATGTGTTGCATGTTTGTATTGGTATAGTATGCGCTTGTAGCTTAGTTGGTAAAGCACTCGTTTGATAAGCGAGTGATCAATGGTTCGAGTCCATTCAAGCGCATTATTTTTTTATTATTTTATATAATATAAGTATGAATAGAACTATTATGTTGTTTAATTTGTATATTTGTATTACGTTGTTTTTTATATTATAGTAGTAATTATTAAATATATAGTTATATATATTGAACTCTATTTTTTCAAATATATTATATATATTATAATAATTTGATATGAATTTATTTTTATTTTTATTTATATATTCAATATAATTAATGTTTATATCTATTTCTATAATTTTATTATATGAAAATTCATTTTCATATGTATTAGCTATTTGTATAGTTATTTCATTTATTTCATTGGTAATTGAATATAATATATATATAATAATTATATATGTAATATGATTGTTATACATATTTATTTTTTTTACTATAGTATATGTATATATTATAATTGTATATAATATAGTATATATATATATATTATTAATATAAAAGAAGATACATATTAGGTAGATTGAGCTACATACTAGATATATATAATCTAAACGTATGACATAATAAAATAAAATGCATAGTAAAATAGATAGATATACTAAGATATAGTACATGAATATAATATTTATATTTACATATATATAAATATAAATAGTAAAAAAAAATACAATAATAGCTATACTAATATTAACTACTAATACAATATTAAATTTAATATTATACTTTTTATTTTTCTGTATATTATATAGGAATATTAATGAAAAAATAATATATATAATTATAAAATCAATTTGTAAATTTATATATATTATTTTAAATATATGAATACTTTGAAAATTATTAAATTTTAAAAAAAAAAACAGAAAAAAATCAATTATAAAAATGTATAAATAAATATATGTATTTATTTTGTTTATTTTATGTATAAATAAAAAAAATATAAACCAATATATTAATGATATATTTTCAATAGGATCCCATGACCACCACCCACCCCATCCAAAGACAGAAGTAGCCCAGTAACTACCAAGGAATAATGTAAAAGAAAAAAAATAAAAAAAATATTTTATGTTTTTATATTGAAAATTAATATTTTTTAATATAAGTAATAATATTAATATTAACGGAGGATGTATAAATACAAGAAAATGTGTCAATAAAGGATTAAAAATTGCATTATTTGAATTAAATAAATTAGAATTAATATAAAAATTAAAAAATTTTAATAATAATATAAAAAATAATATAAATAGATTAAATGTATTAGTATTTAATTTATTATTCGTATTATTTGTTATTATTATAATAAGAATAATAATTAAAAAAAATAAATTATTTTCTATTAAACTCCAATAATTACTTATTTTATAAACATAATTAGTTATTAGATTTGAATTTGAATTTAAATATATTTCATACGTGTCGTATTTATACGATAGTATATATATAAGAAATATAGGAATAATTATTGTTGTTAAATGCATTCACATAGGATATGTAATTTAGCAGTATGAGAAGAGTAGGATTTGAACCTACGTAGTCTTACGACAACAGATTTACAGTCTGCCGCTTTTGACCGCTCAGCCATCTTCTCTTGTAATATATATTATGCGTTCTTTTATCTTTAAATATAAAAAAAATAATAATATCATTTTAAATAAAATAAAAAAAGATTTAAAAAAGAATACTTTTTTTTTTGATAAACAAACAGAGAATAAAAGATTAAATTTAATTTTTCCTTTATACTCACCGAAAATTAGTTTTTTTAAAGTTTCTGGATTATTTAAAAAAAATATGAAACAAAATGGACTTAATCAATCTATTACAATTCAATCTTTTATTTCTAAAAATAAAGTTTTATTTAATATTTCTCCAGAGATTCCATTTGTTTATATTTTTTAATATTGTTTAAGTAGTTTATTATTAGTGAAATAATAATTAAATATATAAAAAATATTATAATATATAATAATTGTATTGTTCCATCAAATGGAACAATTATAAGTATAATAGTAATAATAAGTATATTGTTAATATTAAGTTTCAGATATTTTTTTAATAATATTATAACAAATAAAAAAAAGTTAATAAATAAATTATTAAAATAAAAATTCAGATATGTTAATAATTGAAACTCAACATCAAATTCATAGTATAGAAATTCAGTATAGTGACTATAGATAAAATTTAAATATATTGGTACAATTAAGTAGTGATTGATTAGATAATTTATATATATAAATATAAATATGATACATAGTATGTATTTAAAAAAAAATAATTCATTTTTTTTTAAAACATTTGACGTGCTTATATATATATAGTATAATATTATGGGAATAAAAATATATAATGAAAATAATATTATATATTTTAAAAATATATAAGAGGTAGTAAAAAATGGTAAATTTATTTCTAGTATAGGTATAAATATTTCATTGTTATTACTTATATTATTATATTCATATTTATTAGTTTCTATATTTTGATATTCGATAATGAAGTTATTTAATTTTATTTTTTTTATTGGTTCTAGTATATATAAAAATAATATTTTAGCTTTTATTACTATTGTAATTAGTAGTATAATGAAAATAATAATTAAATATATTATTTTAAAATACAATTCTTTAAAAAAATATTGAATAATAGTCATTTCATCTGATTTGATAGGTGGCTGAGTGGTCTAAAGCGCTGAATTTGAAATTCAGTTCATCGTGGGTTCAAATCCTGCCCTATCCTTAAAAGAGTATGGTGGAATTGGTAGACACGGTAGATTTAGGATCTATTAACGAAAGTTGTGCAGGTTCAAGTCCTGTTACTCTTATTGGGTTAGTAACTCAGTGGTTAGAGTGTTGGTTTGTCATACCAAAAGTCGTGGGTTCAAATCCCATCTGACCCGTAATTATAAATAAACTCACTTGGTGGAACTGGTAGACACGACAGACTTAAAATCTGTTGCTTTTTCGGCATGTAGGTTCAAGTCCTACAGTGAGCATTGTATATTATTATACAATAAAAATTATTATGTATTTAATATTGATTAAATATTTTTATTATTTTTATTTTTTAAAAAAAAATAAAAAATTTAAATTCTTTATTTTAGTTGATTTAATTTTTTTTTTAATGAAAAAGTATTTTAAATTACTTTTATTAAAAAAAAAATTAATCAAATATAAAAATATATTAAAGAAGTCATTATCAAAAATACATTTACAATTAAAAAAAAATGTATTAGTAGAAAAACCATCTATTTTATTTAAAATAGGAAAGCAATTATATTTAATTAGTAAATTAGATTCTTTATTAAAAATAAAATTAAATAGTTTTAATGATTTTATAATTCATTTTTTACCAACTCAATTATTACCATTAGGTAATAGAAAAAAATTTTATAATTTAATAAATAAAAAATTTAAACGTTTTTTTATTTTAATAAAAAAAAAATTAAATAAAAAATTTTTTTTTTTTTATCTAGTTCAAATGTTTAGAAAAATTAAATTTTTATTTATTAAAAGTGATGCTTTTTTAAATAAAAAAACATTTTTATTTGATTTTTTTAGTAATTTAATATTAGAAGCAAAATATTCTTCTTTACTTCAATATTATAGGCAGCATAATAAAAAAGATAGTCTTTTAAAAAATAAATTTTTATCTTTTTTTAATTTGATGTCTTTTTTTTTATATAGAATTGATTATTTCTTATTTAAGTTATTATCATTTTTTTCATTGTCATATATACGTAGTGTTGTATTTAATTATGGTGTTTTTGTAAATAATAAATTAGTAAATACTACTAATTATTTTTTAAGTAAATATGATTTAATTAAATTACCTTCTTTTATTAGTTGTTCGTATAGAAAATTATATATTTTTTGTATTAAATTTTATTTTGATTTTATTAATAGATATAGTTATAAATTTATTAATAATATTAAACATAAATATTATTTAGAATTATATAAAGTAGCATCCACTTTATCTTTAGATAAGTATACTTATATTCATCAATTAAAAAAAATTAATAAAAATGTTATTTTTGATGATTATTTGACATTGATGGAAAATTTATTTTATTTTTTTTTTAAAGATAAAAGATTAAATGATAAGTATAATTTTGATTTATTAAATAGATATAAAGAGAATTTTAATGTTGAATTTAAATTTCCTTTTTTTTTAAATAAAAAAAAAAAAGATTTATTTTTTAATAACAATGTTAATTATTTGAATAATATTTCTTTTAGAATTAATTCAACAGCTACTTCTAGCAAGAGTAATATTTTTAATTTTTCTTATTTAAATAATTTTATATATTTATATTTTTTTTTAGCTAAATATAAAGTGTTATATTTTTATTCACGTAATAATAAAATATTAGTTTCTCCATTTATTGTATCTTCTCTTTTAAAAGAGCAAAAAAAACTATTTTATTATTTTTCAATTTTATATCATATTAATTTAACAAAGTTAATTTAATTTGAATAGTTAAATATTAATAATGCTGAGATAGTCTAATTGGCAAAACCATGGATTCATGCTCCGTATTTGGGGGTTCGAGTCCCCCTCTCAGCATTTTATTTTCGTATTAAATAAAGGTTGGAATAGGAGGTTTAATTCGATTTTTTATTTTTCATAAATTAAATGGTAACAGAATTCAAACAAATAGGAGCAGGTTTAGCAACAATCGCATTATCAGGAGTAGGAGTAGGAATTGGAATTATTTTTGGAAATTTATTAGATTCAGTATCAAGAAATCCAAGCATCGCTAAATTATTATTTAACTATGCTATTTTAGGTTTCGCATTAACAGAAGCTATCGCTTTATTCACAATTATGATTGTATTCTTATTAATGGCATAATTTAAATTATGCTTTTAATCGCACACATAGCTATCGGAGCTTTTTTATCTTAAAATATGTAGGTTCAAATCCTACTGTGTGCATAAAAAATTGCGCACATAGCTCAGTCGGTAGAGCATTTGACTTTTAATCAACAGGTCGTAGGTTCGATCCCTACTGTGCGCAATAGACTTGTAGCTCAATGGTAGAGCAGTCCCCTCATAAGGGATTGGTCGTGGGTTCGATTCCTACCAGGTTCATTTATATTTATCTGAAAATGTTTTTTTAAAATTCTTTTTTCATTTAATATGTAAATAGTAGTATGTGTAATTCTTAGCTCAGTTGGTAGAGCAGATGCCTTCTAAGCATTTGGTCATAGGTTCGACTCCTATAGAATCCACATTATATAATATAATTTTTATAATAATATCTTATGTCAAATTTCAATTTAGTATCATATTTATTTTTAAACATTCCAAAATTAATTTTTTCAATTAGAAAAAATAATAATTTTTTATTCATAAGAAGTCATAAGTTGTATGCTATTATGATTAGCTATTTTTTATATAAAGATATGAATTGTCAATTTAAATCTTTAATTGATTTTACTTGTGTTGATTATTCTTTAAATAAAAAAAGATTTAATTTAATTTATCATATCATTTCTATATATTATCATTTTAGAGTTTTTTTAAAATTTTTTATTGAAGAATTAGAATCTATGTATTCTTTATGTTATATTTATCCTAATATTTCTTGGTATGAACGTGAAGTTTGGGATTTTTTTGGAGTTTTTTTTTTGAATAATGTTAATTTACGTAGAATTTTATTAGATTATGGTTTTGTTGGTCATCCTTTAAGAAAAGATTTTCCTTTAACAGGATTTGTTGAATTAGTTTATAGTATTTTTTATTTTTCTGTGGTTCAAAAAAAAGTAAATTTGAGCCAGTCTTTTAGAAAATATGAAACAAAAACAGTTTGGGCACTAAACTAGCTATGTTTAATTGATTTGGCCTTTTCGTCCAGGGGTCTAAGACAACTCCTTTTCACGGAGCAGACACGGGTTCAAATCCCGTAAAGGTCATATATATTTCTATTATAAAAATAATTTGGTGTATGAAAGATTAAATATAATTTTTTTATATATATTAGTTGTTTGCTTATTGATATAGTAGGTGTAATATAATCATATTTATTAAATAAATATGATTATATGCAAATGTTTTTTTATATTACTGTATACAAAAATTGGTTATATTAAAAGAATTTTTGTTTTTTAAACAAATATTCATAAACATTGGGTTTTATTCTGGCTCGGAGTGAATGCTTGTGACAGGCTTAACACATGCAAGTTTGACGTTTATATTCTAAGCACAAATAATTACTTTTAGTAATAGAAATGTAAATGTAGCGAACGGGTGTATAATATATATTGAGAATACCTATAAGTTTGGAATGTATATTTTTTAAGAATATGAATTCCAATAAAGATAAAATATCGCTTATAGATTTTCATATATAGTTTTAGGTTGTTGGTGGGATTAAAAGCTTACCAAGCCAATAATGCTTAGCTGTTCTGGGAGGTTGTTCAGCCACATGGGAACTGAGAAACGGTCCTAATTTCATTTGAAATCAGCAGTGGGGAATCTTGGTCAATGAGCGAAAGCTTGAACCAGGAATGTCATGTGAGTGAGGACGGCGCATTTAGTCGTAAAACTCTTGCCCTATAGAAGATAATGACTGTATTTAGGAGCAAGCGCTGGCCAATACTCGTGCCAGCCGCCGCGGTAATACGAGTAGCGCGAGTGTTACTCTCCTTGACTGGGCGTAAAGGGTGCGTAGGTTGTGTAATAAGTTTTAAGTCAAATTTTATATTGATGATAATAAGATTTTCAATACTATTACGCTAGAGTTTATTGAAAGATAACGGAACTTCTATATTCAGAGTTGAAATGCGTTAAAGATAGAGGGAACTCCAGAGGCGAAAGCGGTTATCTATAATAAACTGACACTGAGGCACGAAGGCATAGGAATCGAAGAGGATTAGGTACCCTCGTAGTCTATGCTGTCAACGATGAGTGTTAAACGTTAGATTTTCTAATGTTACAGCTAACGCGTGAAACACTCCGCCTGGGAACTACGATCGCAAGATTAAAACCTAAAGAAATTGACGGAGATCTGCTACAAGCAGTGGAACATGTGATTTAATTCGATACACCGCGAGAAATCTTACCAATCTTTGTCATATCGGATATAGATAGTAGATATATATAGTTTAGGCTATATATAAATTTATATTCTATCTTTTTTTAAATAATTTATACAAATATTTATTTATATAATATTTGAATACATAGTATCTGATACAGGTGCTGCATGGCTGTCGTAAGTTCGTGTTGTGAGGCGTTAGGTTAATTCCCATAAACGAACGAGACCCTCATTTATATTTAAGTACAAAGTACAAATCAACTATAAATTTCGGGGACGACGTCAAGTCATTATGGCCTTGATAGATTGGGCTATCCCATGTGTTACAAAGGTAATTACAAAAAGAAGCAATAACGTGAGTTGGAGCAAATCTTTAAAAATTATCATAGTTCGGATTGTTCTCTGAAACCCGAGAACATGAAGTAGGAATTGCTAGTAATCGTAAATGATAACGTTACGGTGAATGTGTATCCAGATCTTGTACATACCGCCCGTCACGCCATGGAAGTTCGTAGTTTTGTATGATATTATTGGATTATCTATAAAATAAAGAATCATCTTTATTTGAGGGTATAAATATAATGTTCAAGGGACTGCTAATAACTGAGGTGAAGTCGTAACATGGTAGTCGTAGGGGAACCTGTGGCTGGAATAAGGTAAATTAA
>VFQN01007789.1_pt1 | contig 11284 bp, 11 predicted proteins | sample 3512371 | NCBI WGS metagenome assembly VFQN01 (sample SAMN10412370, study PRJNA504923) | tailings metagenome | isolation source: Replicate 2 from Balatoc abandoned mine | place: Philippines: Itogon, Benguet | collected 2017-08-28
CCGGACCTTCCGGGTTTCGGATTGACCCAATCCCCGCCTCGCGACCGTTTCGCCTACCGCTTCGAGAGCCTGACCGACGTCATCGAGGGATTCGTCGAGGCCCTCGGGCTCGACCGCTTCTCGATCTATGTGTTCGATTATGGCGCGCCGGTCGGGTTCAGGCTCGCGCTACGGATGCCGGAGCGGATTGCAGGCATCGTTTCCCAGAACGGCAACGCCTATGAGGAAGGCCTCAGCGACGGCTGGGCTCCTATCCGGCGTTTCTGGGCCGAGAACGACGACGCCTCCAGGGAGACCATACGCGGGTTCTATGGATTGCAAGGAATACGATTCCAGTACCTGCACGGCGTTGCCGATCCATCCTTGGTTTCACCGGATGGATATCATCTGGACACGGTCATGCTGGCCCGGGAAGGCAATCACGACATCCAGCTGGACCTGATCCACGACTATGCTTCGAATGTCGACCTCTACCCGGCCTTTCAGGAATATGTCCGGAAACACCGGCCGCGTATCCTGGCGGCATGGGGCAAGAACGATCCCTTTTTCCTGCCGGCCGGCGCCGAGGCGTTCCGGCGCGACCAGCCCGATGCGGCGGTCCATTTCTTCGAGACCGGTCACTTTGCCCTTGAAACGCACGCAGCCGAGATCGCGTCGCTGATCCGGGCTGCTTTCGGGAACACATGAACGGACCGATACTCGGGGCGGGAGACAGCCTGGTGCGTGCCGTCCCGGTTGCGATCGAGAGTTCGGCTGCATGGGCGACGTCGTGGATCTTCCCAGGCTCGCATGCACATCACCTGCAGCCGACGCAGCCGATCACCCGCGCTTGCCGGCCAGCGTCATGTCGAAGACCACGACGTTGGAGTAGATCGGCGTGCCGACATCCATGCCGTAGCGGGAGCGTAGGATCTTGCCGGTCACGCGGAAGCTGATCACGCCCTTGCCGACATTCTTGAGTTCCACGTCGAAGCTTTCCGTTCCGGTGCGGCCGCGCGCCGTCAGCGGGCCCGAGACCACGGCGGAACTGTCGCTTGTGCGCTTGACCGTGGTCGAGCGGAAGCGGATCTCGCGCTCGCGCGCCGTATCGAACACGGCGTCTGATTTCAGGAAGGCGTCGGTACGTCCCTCGCCGGTGCTGACGCTGTCGGGGTAGATGGTGAACTCGACCTGCGAGGATGCGATATTGGCGCCATCAATGCGGATATCGCCCTTGAAGCGCCCGAAGGCGCCGGCCAGCGAACCACCGCCGGTCTTGCCGATGGCGAAACGGATACTCGACCCGGCCGGGGCGACCTGGTAGCGACCAGCCGCATCGGCGAGCGACGGCGCCGAGCCGGCGGGCATGGGAACTACCGAAATCATGAGTGCCGAAGCAATGCCGATCGCGCGGACAAACATCTTGTCCTCCGTTCAGTTGAGCCAAACCGCCCTGCGACCAACCCCAACGTCTCAAACGATGTCGCTATTCCGCCCCGCCCCTTCACGAAATCGCGACGGGCGAAGCATGCGCAGAAGCAGGCCGTTCTTCAGCCTGAAATGATGGCGCAACGCCGCCAGCACATGGATCGAGACGGCCGCCATCATGACATAACCCAGCTGGCGATGCACCAGCATCCAGACATGCTCGGCGCGTTCCGAGACGGCGAGCGGCAGATCGGGCACGAGCAAGAGATAGAAGGCGAGCGTCGGGATGGCGAGGACGGAGACGGATACCAGCGCCCAGCCGCTCAGCGGCAGCAGCACCATCAGCGCATAAAGCAGCCGGTGCATCCCGCGTGCAGCGCGCGCCTCGAGATCCGAGATCGTGCCGGGGTAGGACGGCATCGGATTTGCCAGCCGCCATGCCAACCGCATCGCCACCAGCGCCAGCGTCAGAAGGCCGAAGGATTTGTGCCACTGGATCAAGTCGAAGGCGAGCCGCTGGTTCGCCATCCGTACCATGATCGTTCCCATCACCAGCTGCCCGATGATGAGCAAGGCGATCGCCCAATGAAGGACGATCGCCACCAGCCCATAACTGTCCTTGCCGTTGCGGATCACCGTCGGCGCCTCCGCAGACTTCAACGTCGGCGAAGGCGCGAATGTTCCCGCCCTATCGTTGCACGGCGACCGGTGTCGCCACGCCGACCCGCCCACTGCCTTCCCGAGCGAGGGCGACGAGGACCATCAGGAACAGCGCTTCGGCGATCGCGAAGGCGACGAAGGCCTCGGTGAAGGAACCGCCCGACGCGCGGATGATCAGCCCCATGATCCAGGGTGACAGGAAGCTCGACACGACGCCGAACACCTCGGCATAACCGACGGCGGCGGTCGCAAGTTCGTCCGGATATTTCTCGCTGAGCAGCGAGAAGATCGCGCCACCGCCGAACACCGCGATGCCGCTCAGCCCGGCAAAGAGAAGCAGCCATCCGAAGCTCATCGGGACGATGGTGGTCGCCGTGAAGGCGATCGCAACAAGCAGAGCCAGTGCCGTGCCTGACTTGATGATGAAGGCCTTGCCGATGCGATCGGCCACATAGCCGCCGATGACCAGGAAAACCACCTGCGAGAGCCCCATCAGCGTTCCGACCAGCGCGGCATCCTCCACGGGCATGTTCTGGACTGCGATAAAGGCCGGCACCACCCAGGTCGCCGTGCCGGCGATAGCGAGCGTGCAGGCGGCGATGCCGAGCCCGCCAACCAGTATCCATCGGGAACGGAAGATCGCGGCGAGCGGGATCGTGGCGCCGTGCGGCTGCGGCTCCTCCCAGGCAAAACCGCGGATGCCGATCTCGGCGGGGCCGTTGCGACCGAACAGCACGATCGCGAGCGCCACCAGCAGCGTGCCGCCGGCGAGAAGGGCAAAGAATGTCCGCCAGCCGAATGCGATGGTCAACGGAATACCGAGCGCAAAATCGAGCGTTATGGCCAGACTGTAGGCGGACAGGATCATGCCGACGATGCTGCCGCGCCGCGTCTGCGGAAACCAGCCGATGACCAGCTTCATGTTGCCCAGGAAGATCGCAGCGTCGAAGAAGCCGATGAACAGCCTAAGAGCGACCAGTTGCGCGTAATTCTGGACGAAGACCTGCAGAACCATGCCGATCCCGGTGCCCAAAAGGCCGATGAGCAGCATGTTGCGGGCGCTCATGCGGCGGCTCACCTGCGACCATGCGATCATGCCGAAACCGTAGGTCAGGGCGAAGATGCCTTGCGCGAGACCAGCCTCCGCCGGGTCGAGCTGCAATGTTTCGGAAATGAAGGGAATGACCGCCGCGAAGGCGTACCAGTCCGCAGCCAGAAAGATCTCGCAGGTCAGTGCGAGCGCCAATATGCCGATCTGCCAGCGCTTGATGCGCGACCGATCGACCTCGGAAACCATGTCCCAGTTCATATGTCCGTTCCCCTGTCCGGATTGTCGTTCCACGAATGCGCCTTTGCGACGCTTGTTCTCATTGGCCGCCTCCCAGCTTCCATCCGAAACGGGGAGGCGGCAGAGCGTCAGGACAGCGGCGGCAGGAAATCGACCTCGTGCTCGGCCGCGATACGCACCACCTCGGCGGGGTCGCCGACATTGTGGATGCGCTCGAACAGACCGCGCAGCACGCGTGTCGGCGACACCCAGAACAGGCAGCTCACCGTACCGGAAGACTTGTTGAAGATGCCGTGCGGCTGGCCCATCGGCATGCGCACGAGATCGCCGGCCTTGGCGATCACCTCCTTGCCGTCGAGCCAAAGATCGAGCCGGCCTTCGAAGACCGAGATGAATTCGTCCTGGGTCGGGTGGGTGTGCGGTGGCACGAAGGTCCCCGGCGGCAGGATGGCGTGCCATGCCATCGAGGCGTCGGACTGCTGCTTTAGCGTATAGGTCTGGCCGAGGATGCTCCATTTGGCGCCGTCATAGGCTTCGTCTCCCAGGGTCACCCCGGCCTCCATCACAGTCATCGTATCGTCCTTCTTCGAGAGGTTATCTGGCTTCGAGAGGTTGTCCGGTCTTCAGGAGGCGAGGAAGTCGCACAGGCATGCCACGGCTTCCTCGGGCTTTTCCTCGAACAGCAGATGGCCGGCGCCCGGTATCCGAGCGAGGCGGGCGTCCAGGACGGCCTCGAGCCAGGCCGCGGCCTGTGCTGCCGGGCGCATGCGATCCTCGGCCCCCCACAGCAGCAAGACCGGGGCGGAGATGCGATGGAGCCAACGGCTGAGTTTCGGGTTGCCTTGCGGTTCTTCGCCGAGCAGCTTGCCCAGTGCCGCCATCTCCCGGCCGAGCGCCTGACCAAAGGCCGGATCGGGCGTCTTCGGGAAATAACCGAGGGCAACCTGCGGATCATGCGTGAGGTAACCCGGCAGATCCTGCGGTGCGACCAGCGACAGGTCCGGCGCGGGATATTCGGGGACCACGAGACCCGCCGGGGCGACAAGCGCCAGCTTGCGCAGGCCGGCCGGGCGACGCGCCGCGAGTTCGGCAGCGATCCAGCCGCCCAGCGAGAAACCGGCCATGTCGAAATCGGCGAGGCCGAGCCGGTCGATCAGGTCGGCATAGTGCAGCACATGATCGTCGATCGTCGTGATGTCGTCGCCGTCCGCGGATTCGCCGAAGCCTGCATGATAGGGAATGATCACGCGCATATCAGGCGCGAGCAGCCGCGCGAAGTCGAAGCCCGGAAATGTGCCGGCGCCGTGCAGGAAGATGAGGGGCCTGCCCGAACCGATCGCGTGTACGACCGTGCGGACCCCGCGGATGTCGAGTTCGGTTCGCTCGAAGCCGGCCATTAGCGGCGCAGAGCGTGAGGGAATTGCCTGGTTCATTGGGGTAGGGTCTCCTCGTTACTCTGCCGCGACGCTGCTGCGTCGTGCGATAAGGCCCGCCAGTTGGTCGACGGCTGCCGCGATGCGCTGCAGGACCAGTGGATTGGCGGGCATCCCTTCGGCGAAATCCGGCTCGCTCGCATAGATCGCGGTCGGGATGGTGCAGGCCTCGAAGAAGCCAAACAGTGGTCTCAGCTGATGCTCAACGACAAGGCAGTGGCGCGCCCCGCCGCCGGTGGCGGTGATGAGGACCGGACGATCGATCAACGCCGTCGGCCGGACGAGATCGAAGACGTGCTTGAACAGGCCCGTATAGGACCCTTTGTAGACCGGGCTGCCGACGACGAGAGCATCCGCCGTCTCGATCGCGTCCACGATGGCGCCGAGCTCGGTCGGCAGCCCCATGCTGGGGCCCGTATCGGCGAGATCGAAGAGATCGACGGCGATGCCGTGACGCTTCAGCAGGTTTTGCGAAACGGCTTCGACGAGCGCGCGTGTTTTTGACGGCCTCTGCGTGTTGCCGCAGAAGCCGACGACCTTGATTGCCATCGGCGGAATTCTCCCAGATCGACGCAGGCCGAGTTCCATGCCGGAACGGCCGCCTTCCTTCCCGTCGCCGCTATCCTCGAACCGTGGAGCCACACCAGCAACCCCGCCAGTTGGGGGGGTGTCCTCGACGTCGTTGACTTGAAACACTCCGGCACGTTCGGGCGATCGAGCCCGGCATCAGAACTGAAACGAGGGTGGAGCCCGTGAACATGTCCGTTGCCGATCTCAAGCAATCGCCGAGACCCTCGCTGGCCGAAAGGCGGTCACGCGTCGAAAGCATCCTGCCGGCCATCGAGGCGGCAGCGGAGGAAAGCGAGCACCTCAACCGCCTTTCCGACGGCACGTTCGAGCTGCTGCGTGATGCCGGCCTCTACAGCATGATGATGCCGAAGGAGGTCGGAGGCGCCGAGCTTTCGCATGTGGAGGCCATGAGCCTCGGCGAGCGCGTCGCCTGGGCGCATGGCTCGGCCGGTTGGTGCGTGATCGTCAACAACGCGGTCGGTGGCGTGCTCTCCTTGCTGGTGCCCGACGAGGGGGCGAGGGAAATCTTCGCGGGAGGAGCGGATACGACCGTCGCCGGCAACGGCGTACCGCGCGGTTATGCCCGTCCGGTCGACGGCGGCTACATGATCAAGGGACACTGGTCCTATGGCAGCGGCATCCATCACGCACAATGGATTCACTCCGGCTGCTTCGTCACGGACGACGCAGGCAATATGGTCAAGCAGGCCAATGGCCAGCCGGAGATCGTGGTTACCCACCATCCACGCGAGACGATCGAGCTGAAGGGCAACTGGGACGTGCTCGGCCTGCGCGCCACGGGAAGCTTCGACTATACGCTGAAGGATGCTGACGAACTCTTCGTACCGCGGCACCGATGCTACAGCTTCAACGAAAGCAAGGCCAAGCGCGGCGGACCCCAGGGCGATCTCGGGCTCGTCGGCTACACCGCCTGGGGTCATACGACATGGGCGCTCGGCGTGGGGCGGCGCATGCTGGACGAACTGGCCGGGCTCGCCGCCAAACGCGTCGATGCCTTCGGCAAGATGAATGAGAGCGCAACGTTCAAATATGAGTTCGCCCGTGCCGAAGCGCGGTTCCGCTCGGCGCGCGCCTTCGCCTATCAGGCCTGGACCAGCCTCGCTGAAACCTTCGCGGCTGGGGGTTCAGCGTCGCTGGAGCAGATCGCCGATGTGAAGCTCGCGATGCGCCACGTGCATGACGTGATCTCCGACGTCGGCACCTTCGCACATAGGGCAGCCCGCGGCGCCTCGCTCCACAACGGCGTGATGCAGCGTTTCTACCGCGACATCCATTCGGGCACCCAGCACATATTGATGGCCGACGAGGTCGTTCAGGAATGCGGACGCGTCTATCTCGGCGCGGTCGGCGATCAGGCGAAATGGGGCGTGTTCGGCGTCGACGGCTGAAGCGTCCCTACACCAGCCTTGCTTTTTTCCCGTTTGCCCGAAATTCTCGGCTGGAGGACGGGAAGCTGCCGTGTCCGACAAGCCCGAAGAATGGGCTGCGGACGGGAGGAGGAGCAAAAGATGCGCCAGTCAACGGTCATGACGGACCCTCCGGCGATCTTCGTCGGCGATGCCGCACTCAACGTCGCGGCGAGCCGGTCGCTCGCGGCATTGGGGGATGCCTGCCATCGCGAGATCGGGCGGCTGATGCGGTCGCCCACTGTCGGGCTCTATCTCCTGGACAGCGAGAAACCTTGTCTCTTCTACAGCCAGGAGGCGCCTGAGGGTTTCATCCGCGAATACAGCGACGAATTCGACAAATGTGATCCCTTGCTCGCCTTTGTCTGCGAGACGGGACTGCCGGTCGACGGCTCGACGCTGGTCGGCCCGACCGGCTGGCGGGCTTGCAACAATTTCGAGTTGCTGCGCCGCTGGGGCTTCATGCATTGCATGGCGGGCCCGCTGCGTGTCGAAGGCCGTGTGGTCGGCGTCGTCTACACGGCCAATCGTGGCGGCATGGGTCCTTACGGCTCCCATCAGATCGAGACGATGCAGATGCTTTGCCGAGCGGGCTCCCTCGCCTTGACCACGATGGTCGAGACCGGCAGGCTGGACGGTGCGCCGGTCGCCTGGATCGGTCAATCGGCCAACACTCCCGACGAAACCACGAGAGCAGGCGGGACGCTCGGCCAGCTCCCTACCCGGTCGCGGGCGGTGGCCGAACTCGTCTGCCACGGCCAGTCCAACAAGGAGATCGCGCGGGCTCTGGGGATCTCGGCCCACACGGTCAAGGAGCACATCGCCGGCCTTTGCCGGAAACTCGACGCGCACAACCGCACCGAACTCGTCCAGCGCCTGTTGACGCGACATTGATCGGACGAGCCGGCGGCAGGGCGAAATCGCCTTATCGCCCGGGCCGGAGCGTCAGGGACGAGCCGCCTCTATGCCCGCAGCACGCCGCCGGTCTGCTTCTTCACATTCTCGACGATGCGCCCGGCGAGCGCCTCGAAGTCCTCGTCCGTCAGGGTCTTATCGACCGGCTGGATCGAGACCTCGATCGCGATCGACTTCTTGTCGGCGCCGAGGGCCGCGCCTTCGAAGACGTCGAAGACCGTAACGCCCGTGATCAGTTTCTTGTCTGCGGCAAGTGCCGCACGGGTCAGCGTGCCCGCCTCGACAGCCTTGTCGACGACGAAGGCGAAGTCGCGCTTCACCGCCTGGAAGGCCGAGAGCTCGAGCTTGGGCTTGGTGCGCGTCGGCTTGGCCTTCGGTTCCGGAATGGCGTCGACATAGACCTCGAAGCCGGCGAGCGGACCCGAGACGTCGAGCACTTCCAGCGTGCGGGGATGGAACTCGCCGAAGGTGCCGAGCACTGTCCTGGGGCCGAGCTTGATGGTTCCGGAGCGGCCCGGATGATACCAGGACGGCCCGCCGGCTTCGACCTGCAGCTTGTCGACCGGAGCGCCGCAGGCTTCGAGCACGGCGAAAGCGTCGGCCTTGGCGTCGAACACGCCGACGGCGCCGGCATTTCCCGCCCAGTTGCGGCCAGCACCTTCGAGCTTGGCCGTGCCGCGGCGCACGCCCGCCGCCACGCGGCGCTGGCTCTGAGGCGTATCGCCCTCATAGGTGCCCGACACTTCGAACAGGGCGACGTCGCCGATGCCCTTGTCGGCATTGCGCTGCGCGGCTGCGATCAGGCCCGGCAGCAGGGACGGCCGCATGTCGGACATGTCGGCGGCGATCGGATTGGCGAGCTTCAGCGACGGCTGCCCACCGCCGAACAATTCGGCATGTTTCGCCGGGATGAACGACCAGGTGACCGCCTCCAGCATGCCGCGCACGGCAAGCGCGCGCTTGGCCGAGCGGGTGCGGATCTGCAGCGTCGTCAGGATCTTGGCATTGACGGCGTCGTGGCTGGTCAAGGGCAGCGGCGCGATGTTGTCGACGCCATTGATGCGCATGACTTCTTCCACGAGATCGGCCTTGCCGTCGACATCGGGACGCCATGACGGAACCACGACGTCGACCACGTCGGCCGAACCGTCCGGGACGAAGCCGAGACGCGACAGGATATCGAGGCTTGCAGCCTTAGGCACGTCGAGGCCGGTCAGCCGCTTCACCTCGGACACCGGGAAGGAGACGATCTTCGGCCGATGTCCGGCGTAACCCACGACCTCCGTCTCGGCCGGTTCGCCGCCGCAAAAATCGACGACCATTTCGGTCGCCAGTTCCAGGCCGGGAACCATGAATTCCGGATCGACGCCACGCTCGAAACGGTAACGCGCGTCGGTAATGATACCCAGCGAGCGTCCGGTGCGGGCGATGTTGAGCGGTTCCCACAGCGCCGACTCGATCAGCACGTCCGTCGTGTTCTCGTCGCAGCCGGAATGTTCGCCGCCCATCACGCCGGCAATCGATTCGACGCCGCTCTGGTCCGCGATCACGCACATTTCGGGCGTCAGCTCATAGTCGCGGCCATCGAGAGCCAGGACCTTTTCGCCGGCACGGGCGCGGCGTACCACGAGATCGCCCTTCACCTTGGCCGCGTCGAAGACGTGAAGCGGGCGGCCGCGATCGAAGGTGAGATAATTGGTGATGTCGACCAGGGCGTTGATCGGCCTCAGCCCGATGGCGATCAGCCGCTGCTGCAGCCATTTCGGCGAGGCCCCGTTCTTCACGCCGCGCACCAGCCGCAGCGCGAATCCGTGGCAGAGCGACGGCGTGTCGCCGAATTCGAGCGTCACCGACACGGGGGTCTTGCCCTTCCCCGCCACCGGCTCGATCGCGGGCGTCTTCAACCGGCCGAGGCCGCTCGCGGCCAGGTCACGGGCGATGCCATAGACGCCGGTCGCGTCGGGCCGGTTGGGGGTGAGGTTGATCTCGATGACCGGATCGTCGAGTTTCGCCCAGCTCGCGAAAGGCTGTCCGATCGGCGCATCGGCCGGCAGGTCGATGATGCCGTCATGCTCGTCGGAAAGCTCAAGCTCGCGTTCCGAGCACATCATCCCGTGGCTTTCGACGCCCCGGATCTTGCCGACCGAAAGGGTTACGTCGATCCCGGGCACATAGGTGCCGGGGGCGGCAAAGGCGCCGACGAGGCCGGCCCGTGCGTTGGGCGCGCCGCAGACGACCTGGATCGGCTTGCCGTCGCCGGTGTCGACCGAAAGCACCTGGAGCTTGTCGGCATCAGGATGCTTCGCGGCCGTGAGGACTTTGGCGATGACGAAAGGCTTGAGGCTCGCCTTGTCGTCGACGGATTCGACTTCGAGGCCGATCGCGGTCAGCCGCGCGATGATCTCGTCGAGCGAAGCGTCGGTTTCAAGGTGGTCCTTCAACCAGGAGAGGGTTAGTTTCATCAGGCTGTCCTCCGGAAGTCTTCCGGTTTTCTCGATTGGGTCGCGGCGATGGTGAGGAGCCGCGACAGGATGTTGGCGTAACCGCGCGCATCGTCGATCGCGCGGTGAGTGTGTTCGACGTGTCCGAGCCACTCGGGCGGAAAGTCGTTCTTCAACCAGTCGCCATAGGGCCATCCGAACAAACCGCCCATGAAGCTCGGCAGGTCGATGCCGGGGCCGTCGAACAGCTTCGGTCCGGGAAAGGGACTGCTCAACAGGCGGATCCCGAGGAAGGTCTTGAGATATTCGTCGATCCACGCGCCGTCGAAGATCAGCGGCCGCGCCACGAAGACTCGAGGTCCCGGTAAGCTCTCGACCCAGGTCGCGAACCGTCGCATCTCGGCCTCGGCAGGCTGGGGATCGGTGGTCGCCGCCGCAAAGGCCTCGGGATAACCGGCCCACCATGCCGTAGTCTGGGGATTGGGGCCGCGGTCGGGACGCGTGGCAAGCACGGTCTCGAACTCACCGACGACCGCACCCGAACCGTCTACCGCGACGGAGGCGAAGCTCAGCATCGAATTCGACTGAGGGTCGGGCCCGTCGGCTTCGATGTCCGTCACCACATATGTCGGCTGGCTTCCGGTCATCGTGCTAAGGCCTCGGCACGCTGGTGGAGAGATGCCGGGGCAAGCCATCGGGCATATGTACGAAGGGAAGCTGCTCGCGCACCCAGGCATGCTGCGTCGGCCTGTAATAGGCGGCCATGTCCATGACACCCAGCATGAAGTAGATGCGGTCGGCGAGCCGCTTGTCCGTATAGGCGATGGGCGAGCCGCAGGTGCCGCAGAAGCTGCGGGTCACCGGGCCGTTGCTGTAGCGGCGCAAGGAATCGCCAGCGATGACCACGGCATCCGCCATGAAGCCGACGAAAGCAGAAACCGGCGCGCCCGACGCCTTGCGGCAATCGGTGCAGTGGCAATAGCTGATGTGATTGGGATCGGCCGAAGTCTCGAACCGCACGCCACCGCAGCGACACCCGCCGGAATGCAGCGCCGTCATGTACTGAGGCCTCCGAACAAGGTCGGCAGGTCGAGCGGCCGGAAGCCGTAATGCGACAGCCAGCGTACATCGGCGTCGAAGAAG
>VFQN01007790.1_pt1 | contig 11284 bp, 10 predicted proteins | sample 3512371 | NCBI WGS metagenome assembly VFQN01 (sample SAMN10412370, study PRJNA504923) | tailings metagenome | isolation source: Replicate 2 from Balatoc abandoned mine | place: Philippines: Itogon, Benguet | collected 2017-08-28
ACATGCTGCAGCTCTTCGCCATGAGCGGCTGGACCAGCCTGCCGTTCCTGTGGCTACTGCGCCAGCCGACGCTCATCCTGGCCGGCACCGACGACCCGCTGGTGCCTGTCATCAATGCCAGGATGCTGCACAAGATGATCCCTAATTCGCGCCTGGAACTTCTGGACGACGGACACCTGTTCCTCGTCACCAAGCCGAAGCAGTCGGCCGAGACGATCGAGGCGTTCCTGCGGGAGTAGCTTTTCGGGGCTCGCTACGCGGGCACTCAGGATGCGGCGCGTTGCGGGGCGGTTGAGCTGGCAATGTGCTGAACCATCATCGCCGTTGCTCGGCACCCATCCAAGGCAATCTGCTCAGCGATGAAGTTAGATCGCGCCGGCACGAGCCACCCTTATTGTTATTTGACAGGGCAAGAGGCGCGTGTGTATCCGTATTTCAGTTGACGAAATAAGATTTCAGAATCTGTGTTCGCCGTTTTCGTTGAGGCGATCGGTACCTAGGGTAGATAATCATGCCGTCATACACCCCGGTCACCGCGCTCCTGCGTGGGCTCGAAGTCCTGCGTGTGGTCAATCGGTCGGGTGTTTCCACTGTCAAGGAAATCCACTACGAAACCGGCCTCGACAAGGCGACGATCGTTCGCATGCTCGAGACGCTCATTCATGCCGGCTATCTGAGTCGGAAGGCCGAGACCGGTGGTTATGGGGTCACCGGGCGGGTGTTGCAGCTCAGCTCAGGATTTGTCCTTTATGACAAAGTGGGCGAGATGTGCGCCCCGATCCTTTCACGCCTACGCGACCGGGTGGGATGGCCGTCCGGATTTACCATGCTCGACGACGACGCCATGATCGTTGTCGAAACATCACGCGATGCGGGTCCGATTTCCTTCAATCGAAACCCAGGCTACCGTCTTCCAATTCTTCAGGTTTCGGTCGGCAAGGTGTATCTCGCCTACTGCTCGGATGCGGAACGCGAGCGCATCTTGTCTCGATTGCGCGATAGCCCGGATCGAAATGTGCAAGCCTCGCTTGCCAGAGTCGATTCCATGGTGAAACGCGTTCGAAAAGCCGGATTTGCAGCTACCGAGGACAGTTACAGTTACCGCGAGTACCGAGGTACCTTGTGGGGAATTGCCGTCCCCGTCCTGGATGGGGCGAGAATCTACGGTGCGCTCAACATCATCTTCCTGCGTAGTGCTCTTACGCCAGAACAGGCCCAGGAGCGATACCTGGCCGAGTTGCGGTCGTCCGCAAACGAGATCGCCGAGGCGTTCCGAGCGGCGGAACTCTGATACGACCTATTTCACACAATGAAACAATCCTTCATTTACTTGGTGGCGGCCGACGGCTAGCTTTTCGGAATGAACGGATCGGCGATGTACCGCATGCACAAAAGAACATGCGTTCTCTCGCCTGGAATGGGAATGCGTATCTGAATTGCAACTCGCTGGCGGCGCTCAGGAAATGGCGTGGGCGGCGCTTGCGAACGAAGTGAGATCCTGAGCCGGCCCGCGCGAAGATGTATGTCGCGAGTGCGGCTCGACGGGGCAATCATAGTCCGGCGTCGTTCGCCGGCGCCAAGAGTGGCGATTGCCGGCACAATTACTCGGGCGTCATGCGGAGCCAAGCACGGCTGGTTGGTGGCCAGCCGCGCCTCCCTTTCGTTTGCGCGTTGGAAGGCTGGCCGCCGGATTGGTTCGATAATGGATTTCCGCATTCCAGGCCTCTGAGGTGGCGGCGGAGTGCAGCGTCAACGTCGCGGCTGCCCAGGTAGCCGAAACGGGTGGAATGATGGCGAGGTCAAAGGGGAAGCAAACATGGTGTTTTCTAGCTTACGAAACGTGGTTGTTGCGGGAGCCGTGTCATGCATGGCCGGCGCGTTCGGCGCTCCTGCCGCATGGGCCCAGGATGTCACGCAGGGGGTGAGTGAAGACAAGGTCGTGACGGTGGGCACCTGGGCGCCGCGCAGCGGTCCGCTGGCCGGGCTCGGCTCCTCGGGCATCGACGGTTCACATCTGGTTTTCGACGAGATCAACGAAAAGGGTGGCATCAACGGCTACAAGATCAAGGTCGTCGAGGTCGACGATGGCTACGAACCGGGCCGTACGGTTGCTGCCGTTCGCAAGCTGTGGGAACAGGACAAGGCTTTCCTGATTTACTTCCCCTATGGAACTGCGACCACCAAGGCGGCAGCTCGCTATGTGGTCGACAACGACGTGCCCTTGCTGTTCACGCTCGGTGGCGCCGACGTCTTCCACAACGATCCGGCGAAACAACCTCCCAACGTGTACAGCTACTATCCATTCTTCCAGCAACTGGTCTACGCCGTAGCCAAGTATGCGGCGGAAGACCTCAAGGACAAGAAAATCGGGGTTGTCTACAACCACGGCGATTTCGGCGAGGCCGGACATAGCGCATTGAAGGACGGCGCGAGCCGGTTCGGCTATGAGCTGGGCCTGGAAATCGGCTATGCTTGGAACGAAACCAACTTCGTCTCGATCGGCCGCAAGATCGCGGCAGAAGGCAACGATGCGACCCTGATCTGGAGCGCGGTTGGTGGCGTGCAGATCATGGCCGCCGCAGAGCAGGCAGGCTACAAGGGTAACTGGCTGATCCCCACCACCATGCTGGGCCGGAGCGCCGAGGCCGAGTACCGGAAGATCGGCTCGCTCGCCAATCGGATCTATCTCCCATTTTTCCAGAAGATGCCGAACGACGAAGCCCCCGAGATCAAGGAATTCGTCGAGAAGATCGGCGAGAAATTCCCCGATGCCGACGTCGACATCGCGCTGATGGGCTACACCAATGCCAAGCTGTTTGCCGAGGTCCTGGACCGCGCGACCAAGGATGGCGCAGCGTTGACATGGCCCGCGTTCCAGAAGGCGCTGGAATCGGTCGACAACGCAGACATCGGCGCCTCTGTGAAGATGTCCTTCGCGAACGGCAACCGTGTCGGGAACAAGAACGCCAGAATCTACAAGTGGGACGGAGATAACTGGTCGCCCGTCACCGACTTCGTTCCTCTCCCTGAGCGTTGATAAGCACGCACCGCAACTTCGCCGTTCATTGGTTCTCGCCAGTGAACGGCCTTCTCTGATGAACGGGTGCTTTCATGATGCAGACCCTCTATGACGGTTTCGTCTTTGGTGTCCTATACGCCCTCGTAGCAATCGGCATCGTGCTGATTTACCGGGCGACCGGCGTTCTCAATCTCGCCCAAGGCGCCATCGCGACGACCGCCGGCTATATGGGCTGGTACCTGGCCGCATCCTTCGGATTTGCTTTCGTTCCGGCGCTGATCGTCGCCACCGTCACGGGCGGTCTGGTCGGCGTGCTGCTTGGGGCGATCATCAGTTTTCTGATGCCGGGAAAATCCGTGCTGGTGCGGTCGGTCGCCACTTTCGGCTTCGGCATGATCCTGCAATGGGTCAACCGGATCGCATTCGGCACGCGTACCCAACACATCGACGCGCCATTCTCGGCTCAATGGGAGTTCGGCGGCTTGGCAATGAGCGGTCGCGATATCACCGTGATCGTCGTCGGCGCCCTCGTCGTCCTGGGTGTGCACCTGCTGGTCAACAAGTCGGGCCTCGGCTTGCGGATGCGAGCGCTCGCCCAGGACAAGGAAACTGCCCGTCTCTACGGTATTTCGGAGTGGCGCGTCGTTGCTGCATCCTGGTTCATCGGGTCTGCTCTGGCATCCATCTCCGGCGTGCTCATCGCCATCTTCATCCAGATCGACCATCAGATCGCCGTTACCCTGATGATCCAATCGTTCGGCGCGATGGTGCTCGGCGGCTTCGGCAGCATCGGCGGTGCGATGCTGGGCGGCATCGTGCTCGGCCTCGTCTCCAGCCTGGTTACGGTGTTCCTGTCGTCAGATCTCAAGAACACGTTCATTCTCATCTTCGTGCTGGTCGTTCTGATCGTGCGGCCATCCGGTCTCATGGGAGGGCCGACGTTCAAGGCGGCTGAGGGACGCGAATCGGCACATGGTCCCGCTGTTCCAGGCGGTCGCACCGGGCGTGGCGTCTACTTCGATCTGGGCCTGTCCCTGCTGATGATCGTCGCTTTGCCCCTGCTTGTCGGCGCCGGACTCCCGGTCCCTGCCATCACGCTCGCCCTGCTCGTGTCGACCGCCGTCGCGGTCATGGGAGTCAGTTTCATCTACTATTTCCAGCACCGAATTAGCCTTGGGCAGGGCGCCTTCGCGACCTTCTGTATCTATTTCCTGCATGTGCTGGTCACAGGGCTGGAGGTCGACCTCTCCATCCCATGGCTGATCATCGCACTGCTTGCGACCGCGATCCTGGCCAGCGTCATCGGCTGGATCACGCTTCGGCTCGACGGGTTCTATTTCGCCGTGACCACCATGTTCCTGCCATTTGGCGTGGCCGAAGTGATCGGCCAGATGGGATCCTTGACCAACGGCCAATCGGGCATCTTTCCGCCGGAGATCAGCGGGCTGCCGACGCCGTCTTCCTCGGGAATCGCGCTCTACATCCAGGCGAGTATCGTCTTTGTCGCTGTCGGTGCCGTCATGCTCGTCCTCATGCGCAGCCGGATCGGTCGAATGTGGGTTGCCATTCGCGATACGCCGGAGGCCGTCGAGGCGACGGGCGTCAACCCCGTGCCGTACCGGGTCCTGGCCTTCGCACTCAGTGGCGTCGTCGTCGCAATCGGCGGTTACCTCGTCTCGGTGCCGTTGTCGTTTATCTCGCCCGAACAACTGGGCATGCACTGGTCGATCCTGCTCCTGCTGGCCACCTTTGCCGGCGGCCAGCACCTGCTCATGAGCGGTTCTCTGATCGGTGCCGCATTGATCATCCTGATACCGCAGTTCGTAGCGGGTCAGGGAGGCATCAGCGACATGGTTCTCGGCGGCGTTCTGCTGGTGATCCTGATGCTGCCGGACAAGGGTTGGTTCGACATGCTTTGGCGCAAGCGGCCGGCGGAGATGGCCGCAGGAACCGGCGTGCCCGGCCGCGTGCAGGGACAGGAGCGCTGAGATGCTCGCAGTCGACAAACTGACCGTGAAATATGCTGGCCTTACCGCCCTCGATTCCTTCAGCATCGACGTGCTTCCCGGCGAGGCAAAGGGCCTCATAGGCGCCAACGGCGCCGGCAAATCATCCGCGATCAATGCGATGACCGGTGCGATCTCGAGCCACGGTGGCAGCGTCAGGCTGGATGGCGAGGAGGTGCGAGGCAAGCCGTTGCACTTCATAGCCAGCGTCGGCCTGGGCAGGACCTTCCAACAGGCCCGGCTTTGGCCCGTTCTCACAGTCCGTGAAAATTTGTGCTTGGCCCGTCCGCATCTGGCGAGCAGAGGAGCCGAACGAGATCGTTTCGATGAGATGGCAACCGAGCTGGGCCTCGTCGATTTGCTCGACGTTCCCGCATCCAACGTTGCCTATGGATCCCGTCGTTTGATCGAAGTCCTTCGTGCGGCCCTCCTCGAACCCAAGATCATTCTGCTCGACGAGCCGGCTGCCGGACTGAGCCCGCGCGACAAGACGTTGCTCGCTGATTTCCTTGCCCGGATGCGGGAGCGTGGCGTCGGCACACTCGTCGTCGACCACGACATGGCATTCATCCGCCAGACCTGCCGCGACCTCCACGTCCTGGAGAGCGGACGGTTCCTGGCCAAGGGGTCCGTCGACGAGATCTTCGCCATGAAGTCCGTTCGCGAGTCTTATCTGGGAAGCGAGGTGCCGGCGCATGCCTGAGCTGCTCAACGTGACGGATCTGCGCGTCGACATCGGCGAGGTCTGTGTGATTCGAACCGCCACGATCAGCGTCAGCGAGGGCGAAGGCGTGGCGCTGCTGGGGGCCAACGGCGCGGGCAAGACGACCTTTATCAGCGCATTGACCGGCACTCGTCTGCCGGTTCAGGGACGCATCGTCTTCGAAGGCGAGGACATCACACGGTGGTCCCCCGAGCGCCGAGTCGAGGCAGGTCTGGTACTCGTACCGCAAGGCCGCATGGTCTTTCCCGACCTGACCGTCGAGGAGAACCTGCGCGTCGGCGCCGTCGTCAGGCGAGGCCGAGCGGCCGACAGATCGGATTGGGAACAGATCCATTCGATGTTTGCGCCGTTGCGCGAGCTCGCGAGCCGGAAGGCGGGAAGCCTGAGCGGTGGCGAACAGCAGATGGTGGCAGTCGGGCGCGCTCTTCTGGCGCGACCACGCTTGCTGGTTCTGGACGAGCCGTCTCTCGGCCTGTCGCCGAAGATGGTGGAGCGCCTCTACCTCGCTCTTCGCGACTTCAGGGGCACGGGTGTTGCCGTTCTCGTGGTCGAACAGCTTGTTGGGCAGGCGCTGAGGCTTACCGATCAGGCGCATGTCCTCCAGCGGGGCGTTCTGTCTTACGCCGGCCGGTCGGCCGAGCTGGTCAATTCGGACCGCTTCATCGCCGACTATTTCGGCTCCTAGCAGATCGGCGCATAGCCGGCGGCCGCCACTTTTCCGATGGATTTTTTCATGACACGTTGGGGTGTTCGCAGTTCCCGCTCGGCAATCGAGATTGCCCGCGATGTTGCCTCGGGCCGATCGTCGGCTGTCGAGGAAGCCAAGGCCGCTATTAGACGCGCCAGGGAGATTCAGCCGTCGTCGAACGCCTACATCACCATAGACGAAGATGCCGCGATCGAGATGGGCAAGTCGGCGGACCAGCAAATCGCCGACGGCCGCATCAACGGGCCCATGGCAGGCGTGCCCATGTCCATCAAGGATACCGAAGCGACAAAAGGAATCCGCACGACATATGGCAGCCTGCAGTTCAAGGATCACGTGCCTGCCCAGGACGGACTCCTGGCCGACCGTCTGCGTACGGCCGGCGCGGTGTTTTTCGCCAAGAACAACACGCCGTCCTTCGCCCACAAGGACATGACCGACAATCTGCTCGGCCCGCCGTGCAGCCATCCCATGAATCCGGCACTCACGCCCGGCGGCTCGAGCGGGGGGGCGGCCGTATCGGTGGCGCTCGGCGTGGAGCCGGTGTCCCAGGGCAGCGACGGCGCAGGCTCGGTCCGCATCCCGGCCGCGTTGTGCGGCATCATCGGCTTCAAGCCGTCGAGCGGCGTCATCCCCGTGCCTGAGCTCGACGACATCTGGGAGACCAAGGTTCACAATGGCCTTCTGTCGCAGCGGGTCGAAGACATAGCGGCCGGCATGAGCGTGCTCGGCGGTCCCGACCCACGTGACCCCGTTTCGGCCGGAGATGTCGGCGACTGGATGGATTTTCGTGACGAGGGATATTTTCGGGGCAAACGTGTTCTCTATGCGCCGCTCCTCTTCAAGGGCAATCTCGACGCCGATGTCAGGTCACGCCTGGATGCTACAGCCAGAGGCCTGGAAGGGCTCGGGGCGATCATCGAAACGATAGACCCGCCTTATGAGGATCCTGGAGCATGGTTCGACGATGTCATCATCTTCCGACGCAGGAAAAGCGTCGCTCATATGGCGGAAAGGCCCGAACTTTACGACCCTTCGCTCCGGCGTCTTGTCGCAAAAAGCGCGGCCATGACGCTCGACGACTTTCTGAGGGGAAGCGACCAGCGCACGGCCCTTTATCGTGCTCTTCTCACGCTGACCGAGCGGGTCGACCTTCTGGTGACGTCGAGTATTCCCACACGTCCGTGGAAGATCGATGGAACGCCGCCGGGCTATCCGGCCAATGGCCTGGCGGACCCCGCCTTCCGCTGGCCTGAACTCTATGCCTTCAACATGACCGGGTGGCCAGCCGCTTCCGTTCCCTGCGGCTTCACCGACGACGGCTTCCCGGTCGGTGTCCAGTTCGTAGGGAAGTGGCGCGGCGACCTCGACGTCCTGCGGGCTGCGTGGGCCTATCTTGAGGGACGGTCGAGTTACGACCATCTGCTACGTTTCGAGCGGCCGCCTATGACGCGGGCGTGAGATTGCGAGGTTCTGGCTCTCTGCCGGTCGAGCAACTGCAATTGCGATGTTTCAGGGGGGGGCGCCTGCCACAAGGCGCCCCCCCTTTTTTCATTCCGGCCTACGGAGTCGTGGCTCCGAAGGGCCCTTCCAGGCGCAACGGGGTCCCTTCGAGAGCCGCATTTATGAAAGGATATTTCATCTAGTGAAACAAATCGACCTCTAGGCGCATTGCGGAACCAAAGGAACGGAGATATCATCGTTGAAAATATACTTCTGATATCAAAGATAAAACTGAATGAGTCGTTTCATTTAGATCAGTAGTTCTGCGTATGCTTAAGTCGTATTTCTATTTCTATTGAGTAATTTACTTATTTAGTTCATTCCCGCCCAAAATTCGAACTCAGGTCCGATGGCATCAGCAGGTGTCGTCGGAGCATGTGACGGCTTGCCTTTCGTGGCTGATGAAGGAGGCATCTATGAAGATTGTTGGTGTGGCCGGGTCGCTGCGGTCGGGATCGTCGACGGCGACGTTGGTGTCCCGGGTTTTGTACGAATGCCGCAAACGGGGCGCCACGGTGCAGCTATGGGCCGGAGAGGCGCTCGACCTGCCGCAATACGAACCGGGACGACCTGTGTGTCGAAGTGCCGCTGAATTCATCGAGGCTGTGAGGGAAGCGGATGCCCTGGTGCTTGGGAGTCCCGCCTATCATGGCGGCATTTCGGGAACGATGAAGACGGCGCTCGACTATCTCGAGGAGCTGCGAGCCGATCGCCGTGTCTATCTTGCCGGCATGCCGGTCGCCAGCGTCGTGACCGGAGCGGGATGGCAAGGCGTGTCCAGCACGCTCAGCCATCTTCGTGATGTCGTCCATGCGCTGCGTGGATGGAACGTGCCCCTCGGGGTCACCGTCAACGTCGTAGAGACCAAGATTTCACCCGAGGCCGAGCTTTCGGGGCAAATCTGCGAGCGGGTGGCTCTCATGGTCGATGACCTCATGACGTTTCTGGAGGCTTTGCCGGCATCCGCGCCTCAGCCCGCACTTTGTTGAAACGCCGAACAATCGCCGCCGCGCGAACAATCCAGAAAGGGAATGCAATGAAATTCACGCTCTTTACCGAGTGCCGCACTTCGCATGGTTCGACGCACTACCAGCGTTGGTGGGAAGCGCTCCGCGAGGCCGAACTCGCCGAGGAAGTAGGCTTCGACACATGGGGGTCGTCGGAACACCATTTCTACACGGACCTTGCGACCGTCTCGACGCCGGAGGTGCTCTACACCGCGGTCGCCATGCGCACCAACCGCATGCGCATTCGTCCGATGAGCTTCCTGACGTCGTTCCATCATCCGATCGTCATCGCCGAGAAGCTCGCATCGCTGGACATCATGTCCAAGGGCCGCATGGAACTGTGCACCGCCCGCGGCAACACGCTCCTTCAGCTCGACGCATTCGGAATTTCCCTGGATGAAAGCAAGGGCCGTCAGGAGGAAGCTCTCCAGGTTATCGTCAAGGCGCTATCGCAGGATTCCTTCAATCATGACGGCAAGAACTGGAAGATCCCCGAGCGCTGCCTGGTTCCCAAGGCGCTTCAGTATCCGCATATGCCCATGCACAAGATCACCAAGTCGTATGACTCCGCCTTCGAGGCAGGGCGTGACGGGTTGGGTCTGGTTTCGAGCTGCGGCTTCCTTGGCTACGAGTTTTTCGAGAGCCTGATCGAAGGCTACCGCGCCGGCCAGAAGGAGCCCAAGCACGTTGTCCGCCGCCCGACCGACGGCGTTGCACTGACGCTCATTGCTTCGGCCTGCGAAGCAGATCGGAAGAGGGCGATCGAGCTTGGCGGCACGGCCGCCGTGCACTTCGCCAAGCGTGTTACCGCGGATTTCGGTTCGCTCGCCGCGCGCTCCGACCATTACCAGTGGGCGAAGGCCATCTCTGACGCGCAGAAATATGCCGGCGACGTCGACTACCTCAACGGCAAGACCACGGCGGTTCTGCTGGGCACCCCAGACGAGTGGGTCGAGCGCCTGAAGCGTTACCAGGCGATGGGCGTCGAGGAGATCGTCATCGGTCTGGATGGCATGTCGCATGACGACATCATGCGCAACATTCGCCTGATCGGTCGTCATGTGATCCCGCACTTCAAATATCCCCATGCGGTCGTCACCCACGGTCCGGTCACCGGGAAGAACGAGTTCCAGATGACGACGGCCGAAGGAGCGAAGTTCTGATGAGCGCCGGTCAAGGGGGGCTCGCAGATCCGGTCATCGTGCCGGTGTCGCAACGGCCGCTGTTGCCGGGCTCACAGGTGCCCGCGGGCGTCAGCCTGAAGCGCATCTTCACCAACCGGGACCATGGAGCGCTCATGAATGTCGGTTTGTATGAGATGGCGCCGGGCGAGGCCAGCCGATGGTGGTCGACGGAAGTGACGCCCTGGGAAGAACAGGACGTCATGAATGTCGGGCCGGTGCACGAGTTCCTCTACGTTCTCAGCGGCACCTGCACGGTCGAGACACCGAACGGGGCGAGCGACTGCGTCGAGGATACCGCGGTCTTCATCCCTCCCGAAGGGCGCTTCCGCATGATCAACCGATCGACGGAAGTGACCAGGGTGTTCTTCGGGCTGACACCGACCCTGCTCTAGAGCAGGGTCTGGCATGGAGCCGGCCCCCGAAAGGGCCGGCTGTCCCAACCTTTTGCTGGCATGGCTTGTCTATGGTCCGATCGAGGCCATCCGACTGGCTCCAGCAAAGAAATGCGACGCAGGTTCGAGATGGATAGAAGCGTGCAAGCCGTTCAAGATGCCTCTGGACTGCCCGAAGGTTTGATTGGCCGGCCATTGGCGCCCTGGCTGGGTGAAGGGGAGGTCCGCGGCGACGCTGGGATGCGCGTACCCTTCGATGTCGTCGATCCGGCGACCGCAGGATCCATCGCCACCGTCAGCGGAGCTGATCTCTCGGACGTCGACCGGGCGCTCGACGTTGCAAGCAAGGCGCATCAAAGCTGGTCCCTGACATCGCCCAAGACGCGGGCCGACCTGTTGCGGCGCATCGCGGCATTGTTACGTCAGCGGGAGGACTTGTTCTCCACGCTGATAACCCGGGAAATGGGCAAGATACTGGGCAACTCCCGGCGAGAAGTGGAGCTTGCGGTCGAGTACCTCGACTGGTTCGCTGAAGAGGCCGTGCGCATCGACGGGGGCTGTGGCCAGTCGCCGGACGGCGCCTCGACAATGCTGACCCTGAAGAAGCCGGTTGGCGTTGTGCTTCTCGTCACGCCCTGGAATTTCCCGCTGGTTACGATCGTTCGCAAGCTCGGTCCTGCGATCGCGGCCGGCTGTTCCGTCATTCTCAAGCCATCGGAGGAAACGCCGCTGACAGCCCTTGC
>VFQN01007791.1_pt1 | contig 11281 bp, 9 predicted proteins | sample 3512371 | NCBI WGS metagenome assembly VFQN01 (sample SAMN10412370, study PRJNA504923) | tailings metagenome | isolation source: Replicate 2 from Balatoc abandoned mine | place: Philippines: Itogon, Benguet | collected 2017-08-28
CGGCGCGTCCAATGACAGCTGTATGTGTTTATCCTGTGCCTGCTTTTGCAGCATATCGCATACATGTTGCAAGTGTGACTGCAGCTCGAGAGGTGTTTTGCTTGGTGGCCGCGGCCTGGCCGAATCAATCAATGTCGTGACCAGTTTGTTCAGGCGCTCGGTCTCGGAAATAATGAATCCCAGCACTTCGCGGCCATCTTCACTCAGCGCGGGTTCACGCTTCAACACATCCGCGGACGAACGCATGATGCCTAACGGTGTGCGTACCTCGTGGCTCATGGCCGCAGCCATTTCACCGACCACGGCCAGTTTGGCGGCACGCGTTAATTGCTGCTCTGAAGCTTCTAGCTCTGCTGCCATTTGAGTAAACGCCTGGTGCAGGGATTGCACTTCAGAGGGGCCACTGAGCGGCGGCGGCACTGCATCAGGCTGCCTCAGTTTCTTGACGAACTGAGTCAGTGCTTCCAGCGGCTGGGTAATGCGCTTGGCAATCGGCCTGACCAACACCATGGAAAGTATCAGCATCAGTACCAGCAGGCTCAGGAAAATAATCCCTAAGCGATGCACGGGCGCAACGGCGACATCATGTTCCTTGTTCAGCTTTACCTCCCAGTCATGCACCAGGAATGCATTTTCAAGCGGCACATGGGTATGCAGGCTGGGTCGGGATTCAGACCAATTATTTGACTGTGCCAGCAAACGTTTATTTTCATCTACCAGTGCCAGTTCGGTGGCATGTTGCGAAGCATGGTTGAGCAAGTCTCGAATCACGGACCAATTAAAGGTCGCTACCAGGTGGCCTATGGGTTGCAATGTAATGCTGGAGATGATGGGAGCGGAGATCATGAGTTGATCATTTTGCAGGTGGTATACCGTGATCGGCTGCCCGTTATCAGTAAACGAAAACCAGACCGTAGGGCTGGTCAGGCGCTGACTGATACGCGGAGGGTTGCTGGAGGCCACAATCACCGACTGCAGATCGATGACATCGATAGCAATATATTGAGCGGCATAACTATTGCGGGTTTCATGGAGGAAAACAGACAGGCGCTTGTCGATATCGCCAATCAACATATCCTGCATGATGGCCAGTTGACTCCAGCTTCTCACGTTTTGCACACGTTCGTACAATATGCGGTCTATGTGCTCTGCCACCGCTTTTCCGGTGGTTTGCAGGTCATGCTTGATTTCTGTTCGCAAGGCAATTCGTGCCTGGTAGAAACTCAACACACTGACCAGCAATGCGGGTAACAGTCCTGACAGTAAAAATGCAATCAGTAGCATTTTCCGTATGGATAAAGGTGCGTGTTGGGGCATGGAATATGAGAAAATGCAGGCTTTACTTATGTAAGTTTCTTATTTAACCGGAAAGTATGTATGGCTAACATTTTACTGCGTTGTGTACTCAGTGTAATCAGCCTGTGTCTGCTGTGCAAGTCGCTGATGGCAGAAGAGGACGCATCTTTCTGGCAAGGATTTCGAGTCGGTGGATATTCCAGTATCGATCTGCGCATTCCCAGGACTGAAACAACGCAGCTGAAATGGAATGAGTTGAGCATGATCGTGACCTGGGATCAGGGCACGCGACTCAAATTTTTCAGTGAGCTTGAACTGGAAAACCCACTGAGTTATAACCGTCACCAGGGCTTGCACAGCAAAGAAAGCTATATTCACTTTGAGCGTTTCTATTTTGATTACAACCTGAACGCTAAAACCAATGTACGTGCTGGCCGCTTCCTGACGCCTATCGGACGCTGGAACCAGCTGCATGCCCCTCCTTTGGTATGGACCACCAGTCGGCCACTGGCGACGACAGAACTGTTTCCCTATGCGTTGAACGGCTTGATGGTGTTCGGCAATATCCCGTTTGAGTCTCGTTCTCTGGAATACCAGCTGTATGCCGAAGGCGTGAAAAGTGACCGCAAGGAGCGCGATGAAACCACCTACAGGGATGTGAATGGCGGGCGGCTGGCCATCAATAATCTGTTCAATTTCACCAGTGAAAATGCAGGCCTGAATACGATAGGCCTCAATGTTTCTTCTTTTCAGGAGCGCTTCACTGGCTCTCCCAGTTATCGCTTGATTGGCCTCGACTTTTTGCTTGAGTTTGATCGCTGGGAAATTACAGGCGAGGTGTATAGCCGAAATACAGCCCAGGGCAAGGATGCTGGTAGCGGCGGTTATTTGCAGAGTGCTTATTTGCTCAAGGACGAGTGGTATCTGATTAATCGCCTGGAAAACCTGCATATGCCGGATCGTCCCAATGCTGAGCGCTGGATGATAGGCTTGACCAAGCGACTCAAGCCTAACCAGTTGCTCAAGTTTGAAATGGTGGGCGGTAGCGGCGAGTATGAAGATGTGCCGCGTGGTTTTGCCACCTCTTTTGCGGTGATGTTTTAATGCGTAAGCTGTTGATATCATCCTTAGCCTGGATACTGTTCCTCTGCTCTTGCATGGCCAGCGCTGAGGAGCCGGTGATTGCCGTGATTGTATCAGCGCAGCCTACCTTCACGGTTTCGGTGGCCACCAGTGATCTGGCATCCGTTTACTGGCGCAAGAAGCTGTATGACAACCAGGGCAAACCGTTGCATCCGGCCAACTTGTCCAGCGATCACCCCCTGCGCCTGCGCTTCTCACAACAGATATTGCATAGTAGTCCCAGGTCGCAAGTCGGTTACTGGAATGAGCAGTATTTCCATGGCATCCAGCCGCCGTATACTGTTGAATCACAAGAGGCGATGATTCGCTATGTTGCTTACACCGAGAGCGCAATTGGTTATATTGACGCGTGCAAGGTTGATGAGCGGGTGAAACCGGTGATATGGATCACCGCCAATAAAATTCTGGGTGAGCCGCCTAGTTTACGTTGCAGCGCTGCTACGCCTTAATGCGGCATTTTTTATCACCTCTATTCTGCCTGCCGGATCCATCGCTGGTGGTTGATCCCGTTCTGTGTGTAGATTCTGGCCTGGCCGCACATGGCTAACGATATCAGTCGGTGACAGTGGTCGCTCTGGCTTGAATGGCAGCGGCGGCAGCTTGAGTTCAGCACGCACTTCCGGGTTTGCCACCAGCCAGTTGTAATGCGAGTTGCAAGTGCTGGATTTGAGCTCATACGCCGTCAATAGTGTGCAGAACACGTCATCATGACTCAGCGGGTAATTCTCGTAGGGCTTGACCTGGTCAATCGAATAGTCAAACTGTTTGCCCAGCCACAAAATAGCCGGGACATGCGTCTGCTCCCTAGGTGCGATCATATAAGGCGCTGCATGCAGGTAAAGACCGTGTTCTCCGAGCGATTCGCCATGATCAGCCACATACAACATGGCGGTTTCATGACTGTTATCGTATTTTTTCAGTAGTTTGATGACTTCACTCAGGAAGTAATCGGTATATAAAATGGCGTTGTCGTAAGCGTTATCGATTTCCTGCTGGCTGCATTTGGATAAGTCACTGTTGCGGCACACCGGGGTGAATTTTTCAAATGCCTTGGGGTAACGACGGTAATATTCTGGCCCATGGTTGCCCATCTGGTGCAATACGATCATGATGTCTTGCCCGTGGTGCGCCTGAATGTACTGGTCCAGGCCATTTAACATGCCTACATCCCTGCATTCGGTATCACAGACAGTATTCTGAGTAGGCGATTGAAAATCCTGGTAAGCCATACGCGTGGCCACGCCTTTGGAGTCGGAATTGTTGTCGCGCCACAACACGCTCACATGATGCTCTTTCAAGACATCCAGCGCATTTTCCATGTGCTTGGCTTTTTTCGCCGAATATTGCTGCCTGCCTAGCATCGAGAACATGCAAGGCACCGATACGCCGGTAGATGTGCCGCAGGAAGTCACTTGTTTAAAGCTGACCACATCTTCCTGCTGCAAGCGCGGGTTGGTCAGTTTATGGTAACCGTTCAGTGAAAAGCGGTCGTAGCGTGCCGTTTCACCAACCACCATGATCACCAGTTCGTGTTTGCTGTTACCCCCAACCCTTTGCGTGTCAGTGGCGACCTGTTCCAGCGCCTGGCTTTCGGGAATACTGAGATGCTGGTTAGTCCACTTAATGAGTGAGTAATGCATAAAGCTTGGGTTGGCATACATGCGTGCGAGTTTATGTTCACGGATAAAACTGGCATAGCCGGCAGAGTAGGGCCATACGCAAGTGACCATCAGCACAAGCAATAGTCCCAAATGCGCAGCACGGATGCGCAGGCTGTCGCGCTTAAACCAGCCGTCTGGCGCTTTAAACAACAGCCATAACGCAGGCAACACGCCGAACACTGTGACAAAAACGATCATCTGCCATGACAAGAGACCAAATGCTTCCTTGCTGTCGGTCTGGAACAGGTTGTCCAGCATCACTGTATCAATAATGATGCCAAACTCCTGCATATAGAAGCCAGCAAACGCGCTGCTGAATACGACCAATGCCAGTAGCCAGCGCGCACTGCGTCCATGGCTGATCAACATTAGCCAGAGTGCCGTCACCAGCGTGAAAAAGAGCAGCAGGCTGATCAGCAATCCGCTTTGCCCTGCGAGTGGCGGGTAGAGTTGGGTCAGATGCGAAACCAGGGCAGCATTGTCGAATAGCATCAACCAAAGCGTTACGCCCCAGATCAACAGTATCTGTGGTGTGAAAAGGTGGCTGAAGATCATGGATAGGGAAAGTTTTTTCATGCGCTGCGCTTCTTTGAATCTTGAAAAATGGTTTTTGAATAGGGAGGATGGGCAAGGCCGGTGCTGGAGAATGACAGGACGCATAACAGCAAGGCACACATCAGCCACAGTGAGGTCAGCGTGTGCGAGAGAAAGTGGGCGCCACGTAGTTGCTGGCACCAGCCGAGTAGAAGGCCGATCGCCAGCCCGGCAATCGCTGCCTTGAGTGCTTTGCGCGGGTGTTGCGGTAACCAGCACAGGCACAGCGCTGAAAGCCATAAGCCACTGCTGGCGTGCCCGGCCGGGAAACAATGTCCTGCCATTGCCGGTGCATGCGCTGAAAAAGCGGGAAACCAGGGTAAAGTGCCGCCGTAACGGTCAATATCCCACGGACAGGCGTGCGGCATCTGGTGCTTGAGCCAAGACACCAGGCCGCTATGCATCACAGCCAGGGCGGTGACCCAGCGGAAACGGTATTGCTGCTCCCATGAGAGCCAGGTGGGTCGTAAATGCCAGGGTAGCCATGCCAGCACCAATAGTGCTAGCCAGAAGGTGGATAGCAGGTTTTTGGCATAAACGTGCATGACCGTGTCGTAAAAGAATGCGTGCCGGTAGGTAAACTGCCCGCGGCGGACATCGAACATGGCATCCGCCAGTGTTAAATCCAGGGTGGTGTCATTGGCGAGGACGATGATCGCCAGTGCACTGAGCACCAGCCACAACCATAGCCAGGCTAGTCGCGTGTTGGTAAGCCAGCGTTCCACGTGGCGACCTCACTGTCAGGAAAATGCTTTGTGCCTGGCAAGGTTTGCAATTTGCCGATATGAGGGTCACCCACCAGGATGCTGTCCGGCAAGAATTGCGCATTGACGATGCTCTCATCCGGGCGGAAGCCATCGAATGACAGGCCCACCAGGTCAGCCAGGGTATAAATCAAATCGGCATTGTCGTATTGCCCATGTGTATCCACATTGGCTAACATCGTCCTGGCATTAAACCAGTTGTCCGAATGCCAGACGATGAGCGGTATGCTGTACATAGGCAACGTCGGTGCAGCTTCATTACGGCCCTGGAAGTCGTGTGGGGCAGTGTCATACACATCTTCACCATGATCAGAAAAGTACACCAGCAGGCTGTGCTGTTGTTTGGCTTTCAGCATTGAGATCAGCTGGGCCATGATCCAGTCGTTGTAGCGGATGGCGTTGTCATAACTGTTAATCAATGCGATTTTTTCTTCATCCATGCCTTTTGTGAGCAACCCTTGAGCGGTTTTAAACACATCAAACTTTTCCGGATAACGGTAGCTGTACTTCATATGCGTGCCTAACAAATGCACGATGATCAGCTTCTTCGGATGCGGATCGTTGAGGCTTTCAGCAAACGGGTCCAATACCTTTTCATCAAAGCTGTAAGCGTTCTGTCGGCGTTCGTTATTCAGGAAGTATTGCTTGTCAGCCTGTTTGGCGAACGTGGTCAGCATGGTGTTACGCCCGGTCAGGGTTTGCTGATTGGTGATCCAGGTGGTGTGGTAACCAGCCTGTTTCATCATGGCCACCAGTGAAGGTTTGGTCTTGTAGTCGTCAGGATGCAGCTGGTCGGCAAAGGTCAACACCTGTTGCAGGCTTTCAATGGTGTTTGGGCGAGGCGAATACACATTGTCGAACACTGTCAGCTCGTGCCTGATTTTACTCAACTCGGGATTGGTATCCCGGCTATACCCATACAAACTCATATGCAGGCGAGAGGTGGATTCGCCTATCACCAATACCACGGTGGTTGGTCCGGGTTTCGCTTGCTCTGATAATTGCGATAGCGGCGGAATCCGGTTCATGGTCAGCAGGGTCTGGTTCACCTCCTCCAGTTGCTGCTGGTAATTCATGTATCCCAACGCCAGTTGGAACGGAGGAACGCCGCTGAAGTGTTTGTTAAAACTTTTGTAGGCGTAAAACCACTGACCGTGAACAATATGTTTTAACGGTGAGGCAAAAGCGACCAGCAGTACCAGAAATGTGTAGACGGATGCCTTGGTCTTGGAGAGCGTGGCAGGTTGCAGCGTACGCCAGTAAGCCATGGTGATGGCAATAAAGGACAGCAGGGCTAATAAAATCCACCAGGAAAAATAATTGTGCAGGTATTCCTTGGATTCACTTTGGTTGGACTCGAACAAAATCATCATCAGGCTCTGCGTCAGCTCTTGACGGTACACCAGGAAGTAAGCCAAACCAGGCAGCGCGGAAACCCCCAGCATCAGTGCAATCAAGGCGCTCAATGTACGCAAGCGTTGCGGTTGCCACCACAGCGGAATTAACCATAAGCTTGTCACCAGCATGGCATCCTTGAACCCTTCGAGAGAGGCGGCACCGAATAACCAGAGTAAAGCTTGTGTCAGCCCGCCTAATAATAAGAACAGCCCGTAGGCGCGCAGGAATGGATGCTTCAAAACGACTTCCCTTATTTTTATTGAAAACGCAATCACTTTGCAAAGCGCGTGCCACTGGCTCAAAAGAGCACAGATTTGCACGCTAATATATTGATCCGCATAGACTTTTTGGAATGATGGTGAAGAGCGAAGCCAGAAGGGGATGGCTATGTTTCTGCAAAAAATGCAGGATTTTATCGAAGGCTTACTCGTCTCAATCTGCAAAAAATGCAGGAGCCTGTATAAGGGAAAATAGTTATCTAATGGATTTATATGTAAAAAGTATGGCTGGCACAGGGTTTGCAACTAGACAGGCAAGTCAAAATATGGCAAGGAAAAACCAATGTTGCAAACACAGTCTGACAGCACTTTTTATTATGCGTCTTCTGCCTATGAGTCCAGGCAGTTTGCCCAGTCAAAACGTTACCAGGTCAATGAAATCACCAGCCATCTGGTGGAGCGTGATGCACCCTGCCGTCGGGAGGTGGAGGCATTTATTGCTGCGGTATTCAAGCAGGTCTATGGTGCCGAGGTGAGTCACTTTATGCCGCAATTGGTTGCGTTGCGCGATGCCAGCGGAATTCTGATGGCGGCATTTGGCTTGCGTAATGCTGCACAAGAGCGTTTGTTTCTGGAACAGTATGTCGATGAGCCGATTGAGCAATTGATGTCGCGTCAACTGCAAAGAAACATACGCCGTGAAGAAATCACTTGTATTGGTAATCTGGCAGTGGCGAATCCGCGCAATGCCGGTGTGCTGATTGCACACGTCATACAACATAGCCTGAGTATGGATTTACCCTGGGGCGTGGCGACTGCGCACCACAGTTTGCAGAATGGCCTGATTAAAGGCGGGGTTGATTTGTTTCCCCTGGCCATGGCAAACCCGGAACGGTTAAGTACAGAAGAGCGTGCCAAATGGGGCAGTTACTATAAACACACGCCACAGATTGTTGCCATTCGCGGCGTGGCGGACCCGCTGTAATGGAGCAATCTTCAACAATGCTACTGCAGGAAATCACCCTGCAAGCGGAGCGGGATCCTGGTCGGTTGGCTTTGCAAGGCATGGCCAGTCAGTTGACTTATGGTGAACTGGTGTCTGAAGTGTCTGCATTGACTACTGCGTTGACCACATTGGCAGAGCCGGCGAGCATTGCGTTGGCAATGGATAACAGCCCGGCCTGGATTGTGCTGGATCTGGCCGTGCTGGCCGCAGGCTGGACCAATGTGCCTATCCCGGCTTTTTTTTCAGCAAGCCAAAAGCAACATGCCATACGGGATGCAGGCGTCAGTCTGCTATTGACGGATGCATCGGATGCCTGGCTGCAACTCTATCCGGCAAGTGAGTCGTTGGCTAGTTGGACCGTTGCGGGCAAAGCTGTGTCAGTGATGCGCCTCAACTCACAGGATCGTGCCTCCAGTGCGCAAAAGATCACGTATACCTCAGGGACCACTGGTGCGCCCAAAGGCGTGAGCCTGACGGCGCAAAGTATGTGGCAGGTGGCGGATTCGATCCGGTTATTAACGCAGCCTGATCATGCAGATCGCCATTTTTGTGTGCTGCCGCTGGCGACCTTGCTTGAGAATGTTGCAGGGGTGTATGCCAGCCTGATTTCCGGTGCGACGGTCATTGTTTATCCCTGCCAGGAGGTGGGTTTCAGTGGCAGCCAGTTTGAGATCAGCCGTTTGTACCAAGGCCTGGCAAACAGCCAGGCAACAACGGCTATCCTGATTCCGGAGCTATTACGTGCGCTGGTGGCCTATTTGCAGGCGGGACATCCGCCGTTGACGCATCTGCGCTTTGTCGCAGTTGGTGGTGCCAAGGTCGCAGCGGCGCTGATTCAGCAGGCGCATCAGCTTGGTTTACCTGTGTATGAAGGGTATGGCTTGTCTGAGTGCGCCTCTGTGGTGACGCTAAATACACCGCAATCGCACAAACCTGGCAGTATCGGCATGCCTTTGCCGCATGTGCAGTTGCGGGTTGACCATGGCGGCGAGCTCTGGGTGAAGGGCGCGATTTATCAGGGCTACCACCAGGCTGGTGGTGATATTGCTCCTGTGCTCGACGAAAAAGGGTATCTGGCGACCGGAGATTTGGCTTACCAGGATGCTGATGGTTACTGGTATCTCTCGGGTAGAAAGAAAAATATGTTTATTACCTCCTTTGGCCGCAATGTTTCGCCTGAGTGGGTAGAAAGTACATTAATACACCAGGCCGGATTGTTACAGGCTTGTGTGATTGGAGAAGCGAGGCCGTTTAATGTGGCGGTGGTGGTGGCGCAACCGCAATTCAGCACCGAGCAGGTGGCCCAGGCGGTGGCACGGGCTAACCTCGAGTTGCCGGATTATGCGCAGATAGGCGATCTGGTATTTGCCCGTCAACCGTTCACCCCACATAACGGACAACTCACGGCAAATGGCCGGTTAAAACGCGATATGATTGTTCAAGCTTATGCAGCCGACATTCATGCGATCTATGAAGGAATATGAATGAGTTTTTATCAGACATTATTAAATGAAACTGAAGCTGAGCGTCAGGCATTAATGAGCTTGCCGCTGATAGCACAAGGCGCACAAGGCAATATCAGCTTGAATACCTACAAGGCTTTTTTGACACAAGCCTATCATCACGTCAAACATACCACGCCATTGCTGATGGCTTGTGGCGGGCGGTTGAGCGGTGAGTATGAATGGCTGCGTACGGCGATTGGTGAATATATTGAAGAAGAGATGGGGCACCAGGAATGGGTACTCAATGATATCGAAGCGTGTGGCGGTGACAAAGAGGCGGTGCGCAACAGTGCAACCGAGGCGGATGCGGCCTGCCATGCTACGGAGGTGATGGTGGCCTACGCCTACGATATGATTTACCGGGTGAATCCACTTGGATTCTTTGGCATGGTATTAGTGCTGGAAGGCACCAGTACCGCAGTCGCCACACAAGCGGGCGAGAAAATCATGCAGGCATTAAACTTGCCAAAGAAAGCATTTAGCTACCTGTTTTCACATGGTTCGCTGGATATCAGTCATGTCTCATTTTATGAAAGCCTGATGAACCAGGTCACCAAGCCAGAGGATCAGCAAATGATCATATATGCGGCCAAACGCTTTTACCGGTTGTATGGTGATATCTTTAAACACGTTGCATTGAGCCAGGATTAACCAGCTGGTCAGGGGTAATAAACAATGGAATTAAAAGATCTTCATGTCGTTCTCACGGGTGCCACCGGTGGTTTGGGCGCGGCTTTATCGCTTGCATTGAGTGCGAAAGGGGCCATCGTCTGCCTGGTGGGGCGTGACGCCGTTAAATTGCATGCTTTGCAGCAAAAGGTGAGTGCGCAAGGCGGTCAGTCACATATTGTGGTGGCCGATCTGGCGCAGCCGAATATGGCTGCCCAGGTATTAAAGCAATCGTTGCGTGAAATGGGGCATGTCGATTTATTGATTAATAATGCCGGCGTGATTGAATTCACTGAGTTTGCACGGCAAGCTGAAGTGAGTATCGATAATATGATACACACCAATGTCACAGCCACCTTGCTGTTGAGCAAGGCATTTGTGGAATATTTTGTCGAGCGCGGGCGTGGTCATCTGGCATTTATCGGTTCCATCTTTGGTTCCTTGGGTTTTCCGCATTTTGCGACGTATTGCGCCAGCAAGTTCGCGTTGCATGGCTTTAGCCAGGCGTTGCGACGTGAGTTGGTCGATAGCAATATCGGCATTACCTACATTGCACCGCGTGCCATTGCGACGCCAATGAATGATGATCGTACCAATGCCATGTGGCAGGCTTCAGGTCAGTCGGTTGATGATCCCCAGCAGGTCGCAGACAAGATTGTGCGAGCACTGCAAAAAAATCAGCAGGAATTGTTTATTGGCCAGCCACAAAGTTTTTTTGCCTGGCTGAACGGGCTGGCGCCCAGGCTGGTAAATATAGGCTTGAAACAACAGACCGCATTGGCGAAAAGGTTTTTATAAGGGTCTTGGATCGCTATTCCCACTCCAGTTGCGGGTAAATCACATTGACATTTCGCCGGTTGGCAATATCGAATAATTGCCATTTGCCGCGCTCAGCCGCCGCTGCGGTGTCCATGGTTTGCTCCATGCTGATGCCTTTTTTAATGTTGTTACGGATATCTGCCAATAACAAGTTCAGGTAACGCAACTCGTTGCCAATAATGGTCTTCTGATCAGTGCTCTCAAGTCC
>VFQN01007792.1_pt1 | contig 11281 bp, 6 predicted proteins | sample 3512371 | NCBI WGS metagenome assembly VFQN01 (sample SAMN10412370, study PRJNA504923) | tailings metagenome | isolation source: Replicate 2 from Balatoc abandoned mine | place: Philippines: Itogon, Benguet | collected 2017-08-28
AGTTCTCCAGAATACCCTCTCACATGACTCCTTCTCCTGCGGTTCTAGGAGACATTTCATCATTTAAAGTCATCTTCGCCAAAATTGGCGTGGCACTTTAGTTTATGCACTTGCAGTCTCTTCTATCAAGAGAGCACAGCATGATTCATACATGCAACGTATAATTATGATAAGCTGTCTTTTGTTCCTAAAACTTTCTTTTCCTCTCATTGGATTAGATTGAATTGCCATTCATTTCTAAACTAATATATATGATGATGTTCCTTGTTCATTGGATATTAAACTATGTATTGAAACGACCATCTACAAGAATTTATTTATATTCATGGTTTCGATGGTTTCGAATTCCAAAATTATTTGATTATTATTATCTTCGTTCAAGATGGCTTCAATCTCTTCTTTGTTACCAATTCAATCGATTTGAGCGGACGCTCCAATCACCTCAGTATATGATGGAGTTAGGGGCTCGGAAACAGGTGAATGTAAAGCCTCATTTAGTTGCTTTGCGGTCCTCTGGCTACCTCGAGATACACGAACTTCAACTGCCTGAATCACATGCACCATCAATCACACCGTTCCCTCACTTTCACTTCCAACGTCCAATTGTGTTATTAGTGTGTGGTCCTGGTACCGATGGTGAGATCTTCCTCCACGATGACTGTGACATCATTCCTATGATGCTGCGTCATGGCTTTGCTGTGTGGATTATCAATGCTCGAGGTTCAAAATACTTTTCCTCACATCCTCCTAGTCCACCACCGTTTTATACATCATCATCAGCCTCACAACATGTGGCGAAAGTTAGCTTCGGTGAGACAGGGAGGGTGACGTCAGACTTCCACACCCACCACGTACAAGACCTGCATCATGTCCTCTCCTTTATACAGATGCACTACCAAGGCTCTGAAGAAGCTCACCATGTTGCCTATGTCGCGTCATCGTTTGTTCTGATGGGATATCTCACAGGAGCCGACTTAAATCGACTCTTTCTGCTGTCTCATCAGTCTGACGAATTCCAACATCGCATCGCTGGGACTGTGCAGCTTAGTCCTCTCTACTCCCCAACAACGACTTCATTGTCGCCGTCTTCAAGCCCAATATTGCATCTCTCCCTTCATCCTCACCACCTTCACCGAGGTGTGAGGGGTTGGCTGGAATACTGCCTGCTCTACCTCAACTACCTCAGAGGTGGCTTCGACCTCCTCCACATTTGTCAAGATATCTTCCAACCTTACTATTATAGTGGAATCGTCAGATTTTATTACTCGTTTTTCCTTGGTTTCGATGAGAGGAAGAGCAAGGAGGTGTCCAATCAAGTGCGAAGAAGAAAGACATTGTCTGACTCGTGTTTCGATCTTCTCTTCCCTCATAAGCAATTCTTATACTCGCTGCTCTATCCTAGTAGTTATGAGAGGTTATTGAGGAAGTATTGGACAGGGCGCTATGAAGACGATCGTCTCACCTTTCCTCCAACCCACAGTGACGTCATCTGCTATGTGAAGGTAGGTTGTAATGATGAGAGCAGTTTCGTACCTCGCATTGTCAGTGATGTGAGTGACAGAAATTCAATCTATGCCTTGTCTGATAGAGTTGTGCAAGGGAAGATTGAAGACTTTCTCCTCTCATTACAATCATAAATAACCTAACATAACGTAATAACATTAAATAACACCCAAATAATAGAGCATCATATTCAATCCGTTGCCATAATACATTGATTTCTTTTGATTATATTTGATTCTTCTGCGGAAAAATTATTTTTTTCACAACAAAAATGATAAATAACTTTGCAACATTCCCAATTCATATTGTCGACTTATTTGAAAACTGGCGCTGGGAAACAAATATTCAAACTACTTGCAAAAGCTATCTGGAATGCTGAGATGCTATCCGAGACTTTGGTTTCACTTCTCTCGGATCAAAACCATGGGATGACTTCATCAAAATAGCAGCGATGCCTCTCTTTGGAAAGTGGAGGATAAAAATCTCTAGGAAGGGATAAGAAAGGAACCCTCTTCACCAGCAACACCAACGTGGAGAGGTGCATCACTCCACACGATCCGCGGAGGTTCGAGAAGTTGTTGATTCATTTGTAAGCTCATGTACAGAAAAGGGGGCGTTTTTGGGGCCTTCCCCGTCCCGACCGGACAGCGGCGTTTTCGACGCGGCTTTTTCTAGTTCTCAGACTCCCAGCTTTTTGCATTCTTTGGGAGGAGAATTTTCGCTTCTCCTTCTTGTTCTCGTTCAATGGGAGATAAGCGACAAATTTGTTTCTAAATTATTTTTATATTGAGAAACTTGACGCAGCGCGAGGAATGATTCAAAACGGTGATATCAGCCTTCCAAGATTAGGAGATACGTTCAGAGAGTTTTTCGAAAATTCTCATCTTCGTCGAGTCGTTGGAAGTATTGAAGAAACAGATGATGCTGGTAGTGTGACTGAAATTTCCGCTAATTTTGCGACCTACAAATTTAAAGCGGATTGTACTTATCGACTAAAGCCAAGAACTGGCCCTTTTAGATGGGTGTTTACTGGCGAAAGAGAAAACACGGACCACGTTTGCCAAGCGAACAAACAAGACTTCACAGATAAAAGCGTGCAGTTGGAGACAGCCAATAATATGGCTAAGAGCCGCAATGGCTATAAAGCATTTGAATTCCCTGAAAATGCCACAGCAGGTAGTGTCTGCAGGATTGATCTTTATCAGAAATATCGTGTTCGTGAGGGAAGACCAGAAGAAGAAAATGGTACAATCTTGAATGAGACTGATATTCTTGATCCTGAAAAGGTTTATACATTAATAATTGATTCAACTGAGCTTGTTACAGGCTTTTCTGCAAAGGATGGACCATTTGCTGCAGCAACGATAGGATTATTCGTTACTGGAATTATCAATAATTCACATGATCCTAAAACACCAGCCTTTATTCTCTCTGTGATTGGAGCTGGTTTATGGACTTTTACGTTAATATTAGTCGTTATTCTCAAACTTATGGAAGTTTTAGATTTCGATTCCGTGAAATGGTTTACTAGTAAATACTACCAAGGTAGTGTTGTTGCTATTAGTTGGGGGTTTTCGATCGTAGTTTCTGCGGTTGTTATTATTCTTGGTTCTGTTTCTGCTGCTAAAGAATAATAATCTATAGTGAGAATAACTCCTTTTTCTGTATCAGAAGAATAGTATTAAGAAGGTCGTTCCTTATTCTCCTCGACTATTTGTCATGTAATGTTAAAATCCTCCGAGAGAGTTTTATCTTGAACACCAGAAGCATTGAATGAGATGAACCACCGATTGGGTGACAGTAACCTCAATAAGAATGAAATTTGTTGAAACATGAAAGCACGACATAGCACCACCACCTGTTGACACTATTCAAAAACCAGGAGACGAGAGAAGATTAATCTCCTCACAAAATAAGCCTAGTATAATTCATTCATTCGTAGCTCCTCGTTCATAGAAGAATCCTTCGCATCAATCTCTCTATTATCTTCAACATCAAGAAGTGCATCAGCCAGCCAGCCAGGCCGACTGAGGCCGATTGCATATCTCATAATTATACGGCATAGAGGAAGATATTTCTTTTGAAACTTTATACAGGGAATGATGATTTGGATTGTTGACGGTATTAACCTCTCGGAATGGATCTTAATCCTTTGCTTTACTATTTTCTGCGGTATGATCATAATATTAATGATTAATGTAAGTGTTGAGGTGTGGGATTATGTTGAAAGTCATGAATTACTTCCAACCCTTAACAGTAATAAAGATTATCAAATGTATGATGATCGAGTCATTGAAGAGATTTGGATTAAAAATCGTAATAGTAAACATTTTAAATTAATTTTACCACCAGCTTGTGTGAAAAAATTAACGTCTAACGGTAATGGAAGGGAGAGATCGTCATCTATCATCTCCATACAAAATACGAAAAGAATTGTGAAAAAATTGTATAAAGCAACGTTAGGAAGGAAAGAATCGTCGGATAATTTAGGAAAATCAGTTTCTGAGTTGTCTTGGGAGTTAGATATCCCTCAATTTCAGTATTATTCGTCTTTTGATCTGCCTGGTGGATGCTCACCACTGCTATGCTTCATTAACTCCCGTTCTGGTGGACAACAAGGTATCTATTACAAGGAACAGCTGCTAAAGCTCTTAAATCCATATCAAGTAGTTGATTTATCGGTCACAAAGAGTCCATTGGTTGTATTAAAGGAGTTCTCGAAGCTTCCTGCAAAAGTGAAGATCTTAGTCTGTGGAGGTGATGGAACGATCTCATGGATCCTCGACTCCATCGATCAAATTCCACTTTGGAATGATGAAGAACACATTGATCGAAAGCCAGAAGTTGCGATTCTTCCTATCGGTACAGGGAATGACCTGGCCAATGAACTAGGATGGCTTGACATTCATGAGAACCATGTGATGAGTGGAATCTTACAAAAGGTTCAATCTGCTCAACCATGTCATCTAGATCGTTGGAAATTAGTTCTTTCCAAGCAGAAACCATCACAGGCATCATCGTCATCATCATCGTCGTCTAATAAGAGTAGTCGAGAGAAGAACAAAGAGAAGGACAAAGACAAAGAAATCAAACATTTTCAAAATTATTTTGGTATTGGTGTTGATGCACAAATTGTATTACAATTTCATGTCATGAGAAATAGTAATCCTAATCTATTTTTTCATAAATATATTAATAAATTATTTTATGGTATTATGGGATGGCAAGAGATCTGGCGACAGAGTTGTGAATCATTACCAACTTCCATTGAATTATTTTATAAAGGAAAGAAGGTTGATCTACCACCAGATACTCAAGGAATTGTGTTTTTAAATATTGCTAGTTATGGTGGTGGTTCTATCCTTTGGAGGGAAGGATTAGATACTGTGGTAGGGAGTATGGATACCTTGTTTATGGAGTCTTATGATGCTGATCATCATAATGATATTGCACCTCCTGGCTTGTCGGAGACTGGATCTCCGATGAGACACAATGAAGGAGCGAGGAAGGTTTATAAGAAGGTCGCGATTGATGATGGTCTATTAGAGGTAGTGGCTGTCAAGAGCTCCTTCGAGCTAGCTCAAGTGAAGTTAGGCATCACCTCCTGTCAGAAGCTCTTGCAAGGTGATGCCTTCGAGGTAGTCGTGCACAAAGCTATTCCAATGCAGATTGATGGAGAACCGTGGATTCAGAATCCTGGGAAGATCTCTTTGAGCCTTTTATTCGAAGAGCAAACAAGAAAGGCATTGATGTGTCGACCAGTGCCAAGTGAGGCGAATATTGATCTGTTGATTGAATGTCTTGAGAAGATTCAAAATCAACAAATTATTACAAAATTTCAGACAGAGAAGATTCTGAAAGAATATGTTCACTTAGTGCAACATAACTATAAACAATAAAGATACAGTAATTTCTGTGTGTCGTTAGGGGTAGTAGTGATTTTGTTAGTAACAAAGCGCGATGAGTCTAAGTATGGATGTAGTATTGCTGTTGAGGCATCGTAACTTGATGAGAATGATTCTAAAGGCACAGTAGAATACTTGTGTATTAGTCCAGAAGTGAATAAGTTAAGCAATAAAGCTTTACATCGATCAAGATATTCAGAAAGCTTAATGCAGGATGGTTCTCACAACCTTCCTCTTCCTCGAATCTTCATGCGACCTTCCTATACTCACAATGACGAGTGTCCAAATGGATTAATGAAACTACCACTTGAGATGACGGTAAGTGTTGCAGTTGCTTCTTTGATTTTCCGAAAAGTCAGAGAAAAATACGGAAAATAAATAAAGAATTGGCAAGTTTAATTTATACATCTGAACACTGTCATTGTAACTGGAATTACTACTGATTGCAATTAAATTGTGAATTGAATTCTCTTTGATAACTCTCACAGAGAACTGATTAGACACAGGGTCATAAACATATTTGACCCCCATCCCATGCATTCACACAAGATCGATCTTACATACAGTCTCTCTTATCAAGAGAACACAAATTATGTGCACTCTTCAGAGCATAAAAAGGAGTCTTCATTTTAAGAATCAGTTTCTTGTAACTGACAAACAACAGAAATGAATTGAAATGAATTGATCGAGAGATCGAGAGACAAGAATGAATCAAAAGATTGATAATCCTGCAAAAAAGACTACTTTACCAAGAATAACACTAAATTCTTTGGCAGAGAAACGAGTTTTACCAACAGATAATCTTCGAACTGAGAGTAAATCTACTCGAAACTTCCCTATTGTTCCACCAAAGAGTGAATCTGTTATCAACTCCTTACCTCAGATTAATGATGAAACACCAACTTGGTTTGTCGTTTTATCACCAAGAGAGACAAGAGGACCGACAGGACCATTCTCTGTCAATCAATTAAAGCAATTATATAAACGAGAGGAAATCGCTGATCGCACATTAGTATGGCGTGATGGTGAGAAAGAATGGAAACCTTTAGTTCAATTAACATATCTTAAAGCACAAATAACCTTCTTACCTCCTATCCCACCACGTGTATCGAATTATAATGCAGAGTTAAAACTCTTTCAACCCTTCTCAAAGATGACAGCCTTCACTGAGTTAGAGCAAATCTCTCACTTCATTCCTCTCCCTGAGAAGGATAAGAACTTCCGAACTTGTTGTCAATGTGGTGCTTTAGGAAGCTACCACACAGAAGAGAAGCCGAATCAGGTTGTCGATGTGTTTAAGGGACAGCAAGGAGAGGAAGTCGGGTCGAATGAGTTTGCCACGGAGATCATCCCAGGCTTTCTATGGATCGGAAATATCAATGCTGCTCGACCAGTGTCGATCCAATCATTGGGAATCACTCTCTTAGTCAATGTATCAGGGTATAATGGGTTAATAAAATCGAATCCTCCTTATTTCCGTTGTAAAGATATTAATACTCTCCGAGAATCTTATGATAGTGATGAAGTGAATGCTAAACAACGATTAGAGATTTTAGAAGCATTTGAAAAGATTTATGATTGGATTGAATTTGAACGAATGATGTCAGAGAAGAATCGTCTTGCTGATCCTAAACCAGAGACACCACGTGTTCGCCAATTGAATGAGTATGGATTTCCTAAACGAGCAGCTGATGATAAACCTTTCCGTCGTCCTGACGCTGATGCCACCAATCCTTTCTATCCCCCTCGTGTGCTTATATGGTCGAAAGAAGGAACAAATCGTGCTTGTGTCGTGGCAATGAGTTATTTGATTAAACAACACGGAATGTCTCTTCCTTTCGCCAAACGATTTATTCAAACATTAAAACCTCAAATGGATGTCGACACCGCCTACTACCAACTCTTATACATCTGGAGTAAGCAATACTCTATCGGCTTTGTCTTCTGTGTTGATTGTGTCAATATGCTCGAGAAGAAGAAGAATGTTAATCTACAAGTACAAGAGATTACTAATGAAGGTGTCATAGAGATGAAACCGAATCCAAACCGTCCAGTCGATTTAGAGAACGATCGTATGAGTAAAACGATTGAAGAAACGATTGAGGAATTATCCAATACTTTACAAGAGATACAAAGAAATACGAATATACATCAACAACATAAAATACAATTACAATCAGAGGGATCGTTAGTGAGTAGTAATACAACTTCTATCCAACCATTACAGTTACCGTCACAACCAACCCTAAATACCTCCTCGCAGCATAGCCGACATAGTAGAGAGAAAGACAGAGAGGAAGTACGTGGTAGCATTAGTGTTGCTTCAGTCTCTTCTGCCATGACAGTGAAGCCTACTCCAAGTCTTACTCAATCAACGAACACCAATACCGCAGCCGCTGCAGCTGCAAATACATCAGTACAGTTAGTCCATGACATCGACAAGATCTTTCCTCTGACGTCTTTCATCAAACCTTTGTACACCAATGTCTTCTTCGATACAGTGACAAGCTATGGAGGCCTCTGTGACGTGTGTTTTGACAGTCAGCAGCTGTCAGACAACACATTATCCGTCATCCTCCAGCTCATGCAGAACCTGTCACTACTACCTCAGATCCGCCACCTCCTCCTCTCCGACAACCAGGTGAAGAGCAGTGCTCTGAAGACATTACTCGTAGCCTTCTATCCGAGAGAGAACTTTGACCCTGACAGCGATAGATACCTTGATGACGATCCTCTAATCTCAGACTCAGACTCTGACGCAGACCACCTAGACAGCGACACAGACGACGATGAAGATGATGACGTCAGTCATAAATCCCTTACGAAACAACAAAAAGATAAAGAAAAAGAAGAAAAACAACGAAAGAAAGAAGAATTACGTCAACAAAAGAAACAAAAGAAATTATTAACCAGAATGACATCATTAAAGTATATCCCAAACATCACTATCCTCGATCTCTCTCATAATCATTTGGATGAACAAGGAGTACGTTATCTTACCTTCTTTTTACAACAATGTCAATCGATTATTACTCTAAATTTGTTTAATAATCAGCTCTCTGATGTCTTTCTTGCTGAGATTCTTGCTGCTTTCATCACACCGACGTCACAGTTCTCCTCTGATCTGGCCTCTACCTCTGCTTCTTTCACTTCATCGAAGAAGAGAGGAGGAGGGAGTCGAGGGAGTGTGAGTGGGGGCAATGAGAAGCGTATCATTATGAACAACTACTTCGAGACCTCCTTCTTCAATCAATCCGTCACTGACCTGAATATTGGAAGAAACACCCTCGCTGCCGCCTCCTCAGAGGTGTTAGAGCGAGTGATCAAGCAGAATGTCGTCCTGACATCATTAAACCTGGAAGGATGTTTTAAGCTTGTTCCGAAGGCATTTAAACGCATCACCGAGGCGATCAGACTGTATAACCCTCATATCACACGACTATGCTGTGACGCACTTCCTCTCAGTGTGAAGTCATGTGAATACCTGGGCAAGATACAAGGGAAGTCTAAAGTCACTCGTGTTCGAGTATTATCAATGTCACGATGTAATCTGACGTCAGTACATGTGAAACATTTGAGTAAGTTTCTGGCTTTGTCGACGTCAGTGGAGCGACTTGATCTTAGTGCCAATCCTCTGACGGATGAAGCAGTGCCATCAATTGTGGATATATTACTAGGACAGGTTGGAGTGAAGGAAGCCACGCAAGCACCTCCACCACCCTCCAAGGAGGTGGAGGAAGAGGTGGAGGTCGAAGAAGAGGAAGAAGAAGGGGAAGGAAGTGTTAAAGGTAGTGTTGGAGGTGGTGTTGGAGGAGGAGGTGGTGTGGAGAAATCGTCAGTCGTCAGTGATTTCAGTGCGAATACTGAATCACTTTTCTCCTTTCTGTCCAGTAGCTACGTCAGTCATCCGACACCTCCTTTAACCCAGCTAGACCTGTCCTCTTGTTCCCTCTCAGCTAAGGGGTGCACTGACATCATCATAGCCATCGCTCAACTTCCTCGTGCTTTATACGAGATCAACCTATCGTTCAACTCCTTCAAAGGCAGTGACGTCACTGACTTCTTCCTTGCTCTCAGCACTGTCTCTGTCACTCGCATTAACCTCGCGTCATGTCATCTGCAGTCGAAGGGTGGAATGCTGCTTTTCAAAGTACTCACACCTTCATGTCAGTCATTACGCGTACCACTACCTCAACCCATCGAAGGAGCAGGGGAAAGTCAGAAGAAAGAAGAGACAACGACAGAGAAAAAGAAGAAAGTGATGGTGGAGAAGCCTATCTCTCCAAAGCTTCGAGATAGTTTAAAATATTTGAATATCACTGAGAATCACATCAGTGATAGTGTTGGACCGTCTCTCGCAAAGTGCATCACAGAGAACCTTGTGATAGAAGAGATAGATTTGAGCTTCAATCAACTCACTGAGAAGCACTACGATCTTTACCAAGAGGCGATTAAGGTGACGTCATCGTCTTCTGCTCTGAGGAAGCTAGAGAATCTGACGATCACACTGACTGGCAATCCTTGCAATCCTCTGATGTTTGATGCTCCGGGCATGTCTCGAGGGAAGATGCGGTTCACAGAAGGAACATCGCCTAATAGATTTAATTCTATTGGTAATGGTTATGATCATATAGATGCTGCAGCGAGAGAGGCATTCTATATTAGAAAAGAGTTACAGTATATGACCAATCATCAAGAGGTGGTTTATAGTGAAGATTGATGTTTATAGTAACATAATAATTGATAACACGACTAACTCTTAAGAGGCGATCCTCTTGATGTTAATTAGTTGGGGATATGTTTGTGTGGGTTGTGAGACAAACACGAAAGAGACGGTTTTAACGTTACAATTACAATGGAACTCCTTTCAACTTAAAAATCTTATTCTTATTTTCACCTCTCACATCGTTATTTACAGACCCGCGTCGGCGTCATACTAGACAATGGTAAGGGGAAACTCAGAAACTTCACAAGTAGACGGCGAATTTCGTTCTGCCAAATCCAATCGAATTGAATACTAGACACAACAGTGATTGTTAGTCTCCGAAAACATTGTGGTGTTGAAAAACACCGATTTTGGTTTTTGTTTGTTTTGTTTTTAAGCTACTCGCTCACCATACTAAGCGCTTAAGCAGTGGCGGTGGTAGAGTTGAACTTGGTAACAGCCTTGGTACCTTCAGAGACAGCGTGCTTGGATAACTCTCCAGGTAACAACAAGCGGACAGCAGATTGGATCTCGCGGGAGGAGAGGGTGGACTTCTTGTTGTAGGTAGCTAAGCGGGAAGCCTCGAAAGCGATCTTCTCGAAGATATCGTTGATGAAAGAGTTCAAGACAGACATTCCACGCTTGGAGATACCAGTGTTTGGGTGAACTTGCTTTAACACCTTGTAGATGTAAGAAGAATATGATTCAGTTCTCTTGGCATGTTTCTTGCCAGTAGTAGCCTTCTTGGCAGCAGGAGTCTTAACAGCCTTCTTGGCAGCAGCAGATGGAGTCTTAGCCATTGTATCGAGTTGAAAGTTGTGTGTTTAAAGTAGTAAAGTAGAGTGGTTTGGATTAAATTGTGCTTATTCAATGCTTTTGATTTTGAGTGACGAAAGGGAAGAGGCGATCTCCCTAAATCCGCAGATTTGGGTCTCTGCTGTATGTCTGCTGTATGAAAACCTTTCAAGATACGAGTTTTGCTGTATGATTTTTCAGTTTTCGCGGCATCTATTCTCTGTGTGAGGAAGGAAGGACGAGAGAAAGGTGAAGTGGAATCTCACAAAACTTTTAACAACTCAAACAACACTTTTTTGCAATCAAACAATGTCCACTAAGAAGGAAAAGACTACTGCTGCCCCAGCTGCTGGTGCTGGTAAGGGAGGAAAGG
>VFQN01007793.1_pt1 | contig 11279 bp, 8 predicted proteins | sample 3512371 | NCBI WGS metagenome assembly VFQN01 (sample SAMN10412370, study PRJNA504923) | tailings metagenome | isolation source: Replicate 2 from Balatoc abandoned mine | place: Philippines: Itogon, Benguet | collected 2017-08-28
TGTCAAACAGGTCGGCCATGATCGATTCCCATCTAGTTTCAATTGAAACTAATATGGTCGGTTGATGTGGGAGAGTCAATGCTCGGCGACGCCCCACCGCCAAAACGAGCCGTCATTGCGAGGAGCGAAGCGACGCGGCAATCCAGAGGGTGCGTAAACCGCTCTGGATTGCTTCGCTTCGCTCGCAATGACGGAGTGTGATGACGTTGCGGTCCTGCGTGACCCTTTACGCCCCCGCCCCCTCAAACGCCTCCAGCGCTTCGCCTGCCGCGATCCAGCGTACCTCGGCGGCCTCCTGCGCGGCGACGATCTTGCCGCGGCGCTGCGACAGCTCGCTCATCGTCAGGCCTTTATATTCGTTCGCGGCGCCCGCCGGGTCGAACATCGCGCGGTCGATGGCGGAGAGGATGACCTGATATTTCGCGAGATCAGCCTCGGCATCGGATACCTGCTTGCGGATTTTCGCCGCCGCTTCGCGCGCCGCAGCGGCGGCCTTGCGGTCTTCCTTCTTGTCGGTTTTCGACACCTTGTCCTTGGACGGCCCCTTGCCCAGGATCAGGTCGACATAATCGTCCATGCTGCCCGAATATTCGCGCGCGGTGCCGTCGTCGACCAGGACCAGCCGGTCGGCGGTGAGTTCGAGCATATGCCGGTCGTGGCTGACCAGTACCACCGCGCCGTCAAAGCCGTTCAAGGCCTGGACCAGCGCCTCACGCGCGTCGACGTCGAGGTGGTTGGTCGGTTCGTCGAGGATCAGCAGGTGCGGCGCGTCGCGAGTGATCAGCGCCAGCGCGAGCCGCGCGCGTTCGCCGCCCGACAGCTTCTTGACCTCGGTCGTCGCCTTGTTGCCCGAAAAGCCGAAACGGCCAAGCTGCGCGCGGATCGCCGCCTGCGTCTTGCCCTCCATCACCCGCGTCATATGCGCGAGCGGGGTATCGCTGCCGTCGAGTTCTTCTACCTGATATTGGGTGAAGTAGCCGACGCGCATCTTGCCCGACGCCGCCATCGCGCCCGCCATCGGGGTAAGCTGTGCGGCGAGCAGGCGTGCGAGCGTCGTCTTGCCGTTGCCGTTGCGGCCGAGCAGCGCGATGCGATCGTCGGGATCGATGCGCAGGTTGAGCCGCTGAAGCACCGGCTTGTCGGCATAGCCGACGCTGGCAAGGTCGAGGGTGATCAGCGGCGGTTTCAATTCGTCGGGGCTCGGGAAATCGAACGCCAACGTCTGATCCTCGGCGAGCGCGGCGATCGGCTGCATCTTGGCGAGCAGCTTCGCGCGCGACTGCGCCTGTTTGGCGGTCGAGGCGCGCGCACTGTTGCGCGCGACATAATCCTGCAGCTTCGCGCGCTGCGCATCCTGCGACGCCTTGGCCGCCGCCAGCTGCGCGGCGCGTTCGGCGCGCTGGCGCTCGAATGCATCATAACCGCCCGCGTAGAGCGTGACCTTGCCGCCCTCCAGATGCAGGATATTGTCGACGACATTGTTGAGCAGGTCGCGTTCGTGGCTGATGACCACCAGCTGCCCCGGATAGGCGCGGAGGAAATTTTCAAGCCACAGCGTCGCTTCGAGATCGAGGTGGTTCGACGGTTCGTCGAGCAGCAGCAGATCGGGTTCGGAGAAGAGTAGCGCCGCGAGCGCAACGCGCATCTTCCACCCGCCTGAAAAACTGTCGAGCGGCTGCGCCTGCATCGCCTCGTCGAACCCCAGCCCGATGAGGATGCGCGCGGCGCGCGCCGGGGCGGTATAGGCATCGATCGCGATCAACCGTTCGTGGATGTCGCCCAGCTTGTCCGGATCCTGCTCGGTCTCCGAGGCTGCGAGCAGTTCGGCGCGTTCGATATCCGCGGCGAGCACCGTGTCGAACGGCGTCGCGGTGCCGCTCGGCGCTTCCTGCGCGATATAGCCGACGCGCGTCTTGCGCGGCATGTCGATGCTGCCCTCGTCGGCTTCGAGCTGGCCGATCATCACCTTCATCAGCGTCGATTTGCCGGCGCCATTGCGCCCGATCAGTCCGACGCGGCTTTTCGCCGGCAGGCTCGCGGTGGCGCGTTCGAGGATGGCGCGCCCGCCAAGGCGTACAGTGATTCCGTTGATTGTCAGCATGGCCGCGCGCCTAGCATGTTCGGCGCGTCGGCCCAAGTCCCGCGCTGGCAAATTGCGCGCGGGTGCGGCACATGGGGTTCATGACCGACCTCGCCCCCTTTCACATCGCCTTTCCCGTCGACGATCTGGACGCCGCGCGCCATTTTTACGGGACCATTCTCGGCTGCCCCGAGGGGCGCAGCGACGCCGACTGGATCGACTTCAACCTTTATGGCCACCAGATCGTCGCGCATCGCGTCGATCGGCGCGAGGCGGTCGCGGGGCATAATCCGGTCGACGGCCATGCGGTGCCGGTGCCGCATTTCGGCGTCGTCCTGACACCCGGCAAATGGCAGGCGCTCGCCGACCGGCTGATCGCGCATGATGTGACCTTTGTCATCGAACCGCACACCCGCTTTGCCGGACAGCCGGGCGAACAATCGACGATGTTCTTTCTCGACCCCGCGGGCAATGCGCTCGAATTCAAGGCGTTCGCGGATATGGGGCAACTGTTCGCCACCTGAGCGCAGGCGTATCGAGCCGCTTGCAGGTTCGCTTGCCTGAAAATCGCTCGCGCCGCAGGCGTCGCGCGCTTGGCAAAGGCTCGCCTGCTTTCCGTTTGACGCCTGTTTGATGCTCGCCGCGCTACGAGCGCCCTTTCAGCGTCGCGTGACGTGCCTCGGGCGCACGTCTGCGAAGCGACAGGAGCAGATTATGCCAGACACGATCGAGCTAAACAGCATCAGCCATCATTTCGATACGATCAGCGAACGGATCGAGCTGTTCCATGGCCTTTCCTACATGATCCGCGCGGATGAGACGCTCGCGATCATCGGCCCTTCGGGTGCGGGAAAGTCCAGCCTGCTGTCGATCGCGGCGGGTCTGGAAATTCCGGCGGGCGGGGATGTCCGTTTCACCATCGACGGGGTTGCAGTGGACGGGCTGACCATGCGCGCCAATTCGGGCTTCATTTTTCAGCAGTTCCATCTGATGCCGGAGCTCGATGCGATCGGCAATCTGGCGTTGCCGCTTCGCCTGAAGGGCAACCGCCATGCGTTCGACATTGCCGCGACCTGGCTGGACAAGCTGGGGCTGAAAGATCGCGCGCGGCACCGTCCGCACCAATTGAGTGGCGGTGAGCAGCAACGCATTGCGGTGGCACGCGCCTTTGTGACCGGGCCGCGGTTCATCTTCGCCGATGAGCCCACCGGCAATCTCGACGTCCACACCTCCGAAAGCGTCGCCGCGCTGATGTTCGATTGCGCCCGGGAAACGCGGTGCGGCCTGGTCATCGTGACCCATAGCCCCGCGATGGCCAAGCGGGCCGACACCGTTCTGCTACTGGACAGCGGCCAGTTGAAGGCCGCGGCATGAGCAGGCTCCAACTGATGCTCGAAAACAGCTGGCGCGACCTCAGGAGCGGCGACGGGCGCATCAGCATGGCGACCCAGACGGCGCTGCTGTTTTTCCTGCTGACGCTGACGCTGACCAGCGCGTCGATCCAGCGCTATCTGTCGGACAATCTCGATCAGATGCTCGGGTCTGACCTGGTGGTGGAAACCCATTCGCCGCTGACCGAGCGCGACGAAGCGACGTTCCGATCGATCGCGACGGGCCTTTCGGTTACCCAGCTCACCGACATCACCCTCACGCACAAGGATGAATGGGCGCGCGTCCAGTTGAAGCTGGTCGACGATGCCTACCCGATGCAGGGCAATCTGCAGATCGGCGACACGCCGGTCGCGACCCAGCGCGCTGTCGGCCGCGGGCCGAAGGTCGGCGAGATCTGGATCGATTCGCGGCTCGCCATAAAGCTGCGGACGAACGTGGGCGACATCCTCACTATCGGCGGCGCCGACCTGCGGCTCGGCGCGATCCTGTTCCACGAACCCGACCGCATCATGGAGGGTCATAGCGTGGCGATGCGCGCGATGGTGCACGCCGAAAGCCTGGCCGCCACGTCGATCAGCAGCAGCAAGGGGCGCCTGCGCTATCTGGCCACGGCCGACGAAAGGCAGCAACAGGCGATTGCAACCTGGGCGCGGCAGGCGCTGCCCGGCGCCAGCGTGATCCGGAAATTCGGCGGCCAGCATCCGCTCGCCAGCTTCTGGCAACGCACCGAAAATTTCCTCGGCCTGGCATCGGTGATCCTGTTCTTCATGGGCGCGGTCGCGCTCGACATGACCAATCGCCGCTGGCTCGCCAAAATGCGCTATCGGCTCGCGATCTATGCATGCTTTGGCGCCCGCACGCGCACCGCCATGCTGATGGCGCTGGGCGAATGGCTCGCGGGCTTCCTGCTGTCGATCGCCTTCGCCAGCGCGCTGGCAATATTGGCCTACGCGCTGATCGTCGCCGAACTGCAAGGCTATTTCCCCGGGCTGCGGGCCGCATGGCATGTCGCACCGGCGCTGAAGACCATCGGCCTTTTCTTCCTGCTGCTGCTCGCGCTTCAGGTGCCGAGTTTTGTCCAGCTATCGCGCGCATCCTTGCTCTCGCTCATTCGCAACCCCGGCGAAGGCCGCCATGTGTGGCAGCGGCTGTTCTGGAACATCGCCGCGGTCGCGCTGCTCGCCGCGGCCTATTCGGACAACTGGTTGCTGACCGGAATGACGCTGACCGCCATCGCCGCGGCGCTCGCGCTGATGGCGGCGCTGACCTGGACGGTCATCCGGCTGGGGGATGCGTGGGGCCGCCGCCGCGCGGGGCTCTTGCCCTTTGCCTTTTTCATGATGCGCCAGCGCCTGTTCGCCAAATCGGCGCAGGTGATGGGTCTCGGACTATGCGGCCTGCTGCTACTGTTTTCGCTAATGCTGATGCGCGACCTCGGGACCATGATGGAAAGCCATGGCCGCAGCCATGACGGCAATCTGATGATCGCCGAAGCCCAGTCCGACCAGATCGACGCGATCCGTCACTGGGCCGCAGCGACGGGCAGCAGCATTCGTGCCTTGCGTCCCTTTGTGTCGGCGCAGCTGGTATCGGTGAACGGCAAGGCGCTGGCCGACATGGACAAACCCAGCGACACATTGGCGACGCTCAAGGATCCGATCCGGCTGAGCTGGACCGATGCGATGCCGGAAAACAACCGCCTCGTCGGCGGCAATTGGTGGTCCGCCGGTACCGACAAGTGGCGGCAGATCTCTGCCGAACCCGAAGTTATGACCGACATGGGCCTCGCCTATGGCGACACGCTTTCCTACCAGATCGGCGGCGGGCGCCATGATTTCACGCTCGTCGCTAGCCACGCCTATCGACCAGGTGCCGGGTCGATCACCTTCTGGTTCCAGGTGCCGCTATCCGCGAGGCCGCAGATCGACGCCCCCACCCGCTATATGGGCAGCATGGAATTGCCCGAACCGGCATGGAAGGCGCTGGCGGCGCTGTGGCAGCAGCACCCGACGCTCTCGCTGGTGCCGCTGCAGGAGCTGACCGAGCGGTTCGACCAGACGCTGGGGATCGTGACGAAAGTGACGGCGGGCTATGCCGCGATGGTGCTGCTGCTCGCACTCTTCGTGCTCGCCGCGTCGGTCAGCGGCTTCAGCGCCGACGACCGCCAGAAAAACGGCCTGCTGATGAGCATGGGACTGCGCGAGCGCGATTGCCTGCGGCTCAATCTCTATGACTGGAGCGTCACCGCCCTGATCGCCGCCGTTGGGGCCATCGCGGGGGCATGGAGCGCCGGATTGCTGATCTATCAGGATCAGTTCGACCTGACGTACAACCCCGACATGCTTTGGGTCACCGCGATCATCCTCGCGATGGTCGCAGCCGTATGTTTCGTGGGGTATCTGACATGCCGTCAAAGCCTCAAGGTTTCGGTCCGGGACCTGATGGCGACTTAGGCGAACTATCCGAGCCCGAACGCCTTTGGTCATGAGCCGCGCGAACGGCGGCTTACGGCCAGACAGCGTGTGTCGGAAAATTTGCGTGAGTTCCCGTTTTCGCGGGAATGACGAGGTTGCGGATGGCCGCAACCGGTCGTCCAGCGCCAATCGGTGTCGATTCCTCCTCAATGGCCGGAAACGACCGCAGGGGCGCCCTCATTTCATCGTCACCCGGGATTCTTCGACAAGCTCAGGACAGGCTTGATGCGGGATCCATTCTTTTGACGGTGCGTGAATTGATCCCGCTGCGTTCACAAACGAAGTGCAGCACCTCACCAGATGCTGCCATGTCGAGATGCCGCCAGTTATCGATTGAGTAGCGCTGCTCGATTGCCCGTCATCATGAAGACGGGCAATCGATCCGGCAGATCGCTGTGGCCCTGGATCGCCAGCCGTCGACCATCGTGCGCGAGTTGAAGCGTAACTGTGGTGCCAGGCTCGGTTGCCAGCCCGCCTATGCACAGGCCCATCCCGATACCCGGCGCAGGCCGGGGCGGCTGGCCCGCGAGCAAGCTCATCGGGTCATCAGCCACAAGACGATTTACCGTTTCGTCTATGCCCAGCTCCAGCGCACCAACGACCGCCGCTGGCGCTTCTCCCTCCCGCGCGCCAAGTACAAGCGCGGCTGGCGCATCAAGGGCGGTTGGTCGCGCGCTGGCGGCGTGTCCCCTCTCCAAGCTTCGCTAGATCTTGGCGGAGCAAGCCGCGCTATCCTCTCCCGCAAGGGGAGAGGAGTTTAGGGCAGCTCCCACCCCAAAGCCGTTATCCCGCTACTCATAGCTCAGATGTGTCGCCTTCCCTCGGAAAATCCAGTGTGCCAGCACCGAATAGCCCAAAATCACCGGTAGCACGAACAGCGCGCCGATCAGGATGATGCTCAGCGCCTCGGGGCTCGCCGCCGCCTGCCAGATGTCGAGCCGGTCGGCGATCAGATAGGGGTAGAAGCTGTACGCGATCCCCACGAACCCCAGCGCAAAGAGGATGCCCGCGACCGCCAGCGGCACCCACGACAGCTCGTCCTTCTCCCGTAGGGGGCGGCGCAGGAAGATCGCGAGGCCGACGAACAGCGTCGCCGACGCGATCGGGATCGGCAACAGCGCGATGATTTCGGGCAGGCGGAACCAGCGGTCGAAGATGCGCTCCGACAAGAGCGGCGTCGCGATCGAGATGATCGCCATCGCCAGCGCCGTCGCCCACAGGCTGATTTCGGCCCAGCGTACCGCGCGTTTCTGCAAATCGCCCTCGACCTTGTAGATCAGCCAGCAGGCGCCGACGAAGATATAGCCCGCGACCAGTCCCAAGGCCGCGAGCAGGCAGAACAGCACTGCGGCCAGGCTCTGGTCGAACCCCAGCACATAGGCGCCGAGCATATAGCCCTGGCACAGCGCCGTGAGCAGCGACCCGGCAAAGAAGGCATTGTCCCAGCGCTGCTTGTGCTCGGGCGGCGCCTTGGCGCGAAACTCGAACGATACCCCGCGCAGGATCAGCGCGACCAGCATCAGCGCCACGGGCAGATACAGTTGGGTCAGGATCAGCCCGTGCGCGACGGGAAAGGCAACCAGCAACAGGCCGATACCGAGCACCAGCCAGGTCTCGTTGGCGTCCCAGAACGGCCCGATCGACGCAACCATCAGGTCGCGGTTTTCGTCCTTCTCCCATCGCGTCAGCATGCCGACGCCAAGGTCATAGCCGTCGAGGATGACATAGAGCAGGATCGACAGCCCCATCAGCCCGGCGAAGATCACGGGCAGCCACCAGGGATCGATGAACGGGGTCATGCCGGTTCCTCCTGCGCGGCGGCGGGGCCGGGGGCCACCGTGGGCACCGGGAACATCGGCTTGCCCGCGGGCGCCGCCTTGCCCAGCCGCGCGAGGCGATACAGCACCGCGATGTAAGCGGTCAGCAGCACCGCATAGACGGCGAGATACAGCGTCAGCGAGCTCGCGATCATCGCGCTGCCGACCGGCCCGACCGCGTCGGCGGTCTTGAGCACGCCGGTGACCAGCCACGGCTGGCGCCCGATTTCGGTGACATACCAGCCCGCGAGCGTCGCGACCCAGCCGCTGAAGGTCATCGCGACCAGTGCATGCGCCAGCCATCGCGGCATCGCATCGACCCCGCGGCGGCCGATCGTCCACGCCGCGAACCACGACAGCGCGAGCATCGCGACCCCGATGCCGACCATGATCCGGAACCCCCAGAACAAGGGCGCGACGGGCGGATGATCGCCTTGGTAGTCGTTGAGCCCCGGCACGACCCCCGCCGCCTCATGCTTCAGGATCAGGCTCGCGCCCGACGGCACGGCAACTTCCAGATGGTTGGTGCGCGCCGCCTGGTCGGGGATCGCGAACAGCACCAGCGGCACATGGCTGCGCGTCTCCCAATTGGCCTCCATCGCCGCGACCTTTTGCGGCTGATGCTCCAGTGTGTTGAGCCCGTGCAGGTCGCCCACGAAAATCTGCACCGGGATCAGCAGCGCCGCGGCATAGACGGCGGCCTTCAATGTCCGCCGCACCCCGTCGCCGCCGCCATCCTTCAGCCAGCGCCACGCCGACAGGCCCGCGATCAGAAAGGCGACGGTCAGCGCCGACGCGATCAGCATATGCGTCAGCCGGTACGGCATCGACGGGTTGAAGATGATCGCCCACCAGTCGGTCGCATGGATGACGCCGTCGCGGATCTCATAACCCACCGGCGTCTGCATCCAGCTGTTGAGCACGATGATCCAGAAAGCCGACAGCGTCGTGCCGGCGGCGACCAGAAAGGTCGCGAGCGTGTGGACCCAGTTCGGCACCCGGCTGAACCCGAACAACATGATGCCAAGGAATACCGCCTCAAGGAAGAAAGCGGTGAGCACTTCATAGGCAAGCAGCGGCCCCGCGATATTGCCAACCTTTTCCATATAGCCCGGCCAGTTGGTGCCGAACTGGAAACTCATCGTGATGCCCGACACGACCCCCATCGCAAAGCTCAGCGCGAAGACCTTCACCCACAGGCGATACGCGTCCATCCACGCGCCGTCCTTGGTGCGGTTATACGCAAGCTTGAAGCCGAGCAGCGCCCAGCCGAGCGCGATCGTGATCGTCGGGAACAGGATGTGGAAACTGATGTTCGCGGCAAACTGGATGCGCGCGAGGATCAGCGGGTCAAGCGCGTCCATGATCGGCCTCCGAACTCAAAGCTCCGTTCGTGTCGAGCGAAGTCGAGACACCTTTCCCCCTCCCCAGCATCCGGTCCTTGAATTCGAGTGCTTTGACGACCCGTTCGCCGAGGCGGAGCAACTGCAGCAGCCGCTCATTGTCGAGGCGGCGCATTTCGGCATACCAGTCGGTGAGCAGCTCGATCTGCTCGTGCATCGCCGCCATCCGTTCCTGCGCAAAACGGTCGGCCGGATCGGTGGCGGGTTCCATCATCAGCGCGCGCAGCGTCGTCAGCGTCGGGTCGATCTCGCGCTTCTTGCGTTCCTCGACCAAAGTGCGGAAGATCGCCCACACGTCGCGCGGCGTCTCATAATAATCGCGGCGGTCGCCGGGGGCGTGGCGGAGCTGGACGAGGTTCCAGCTCACCAGTTCCTTGAGGCCCATCGACACGCTGCCGCGCGACAGGCTCAGCGCCTCGCTGATCTCCTCGGCGTGGCGCGGCGCGTCGGCCAGGAACAGCATCGCGTAAATCTGCCCGACCGTCCGGTTTATCCCCCAGCGGCTTCCCATCTCGCCGAAATGCAGGACGAACGCCTGCGCAAGCGGGGAGAGCCGGAACGGCGGCGATGGCGAGGCCGCTGGAGAATCGGGGGCGGGAGGCAAATCCATGTCCGCGCCATACGCTTCAATTTCTGAAGTTTCAATAATTATTGAAACTTGGCGCAGTCAATTTGACGCTACTTGGCACCTGCGACCACTTCGGCAATCATGTTGCGCCGCAGCACCCATTCTGTTAGGGGCGCGGCGTTTCGCGGCGCTCCGGGCGCTGCCCCCTCCCATCAAGGCTCTCCCGCATGTCTTTGCGCAATATTGCCATAATCGCGCATGTCGATCATGGAAAAACCACCCTCGTCGACCAGCTGTTCCGCCAGTCGGGTACCTTCCGCGACAACCAGCGTGTCGAAGAACGCGCGATGGACTCGAACGACCTCGAAAAGGAACGCGGGATTACCATCCTGGCGAAATGCACCAGCGTCGAATGGGGTGAGGGCGCCGACCAGACGCGGATCAACATCGTCGATACCCCGGGCCACGCCGATTTCGGCGGCGAGGTGGAGCGCATCCTCTCGATGGTCGACGGCGTGATCCTGCTGGTCGATGCCGCTGAAGGCGCGATGCCGCAGACCAAGTTCGTCACCGGCAAGGCGCTCGCGCTCGGCCTCAAGCCGATCGTCGTCGTCAACAAGATCGACCGCAGCGACGCGCGCGCCGCCGAAGTGCTCGACGAAGTGTTCGAACTGTTCCTGACCCTGGAAGCCAATGACGAACAGCTCGACTTCCCGATCCTCTACGCCTCGGGCCGCGGCGGCTATGCGTCGGAAAGCCCCGACGCGCGCGAAGGCGACCTGACCCCGCTGTTCGAAACGATCGTCCGCCACGTCCCCGAACCGGGCCTCGACGAGAATGCCCCCTTCACCTTCCTCGCGACCCTGCTCGACCGCGACAATTTCATCGGCCGCATCCTGACCGGCCGCGTCCAGTCGGGCACGGTCAAGGTCAACCAGCCGATCCACGCGCTCGACATGGACGGCAAGGTCATCGAAACCGGCCGCGCGTCGAAGCTGCTGGCGTTCCGCGGGCTCGACCGCGTGCCGGTCGAGGAAGCGCGCGCGGGCGACATCGTCGCGATCGCGGGCCTGACCAACGCGACCGTCGCGAACACGATCGCCGACACGAGCGTCAGCGAGCCGATCGCCGCGCAGCCGATCGACCCGCCGACGCTGTCGATGCGCTTCGCCGTCAACGATTCGCCGATGGCGGGCCGCGAGGGCAGCAAGGTCACGAGCCGCATGATCCGCGACCGTCTGTTCCGCGAAGCCGAAACCAATGTCGCGATCCGCATCACCGAAAGCGCCGACAAGGACAGTTTCGACGTCGCGGGCCGCGGCGAACTTCAGCTGGGCGTGCTGATCGAAACGATGCGCCGCGAAGGCTTCGAACTCGGCATCAGCCGCCCGAAAGTGCTGTACGGCACCGACGACAGCGGCGCGCGCACCGAGCCTTATGAAACCGTCGTCATCGACGTCGACGACGAACATTCGGGCACGGTCGTCGAGAAGATGCAGATCCGCAAGGCCGACCTCACCGACATGCGTCCGTCGGGCGGCGGCA
>VFQN01007794.1_pt1 | contig 11279 bp, 10 predicted proteins | sample 3512371 | NCBI WGS metagenome assembly VFQN01 (sample SAMN10412370, study PRJNA504923) | tailings metagenome | isolation source: Replicate 2 from Balatoc abandoned mine | place: Philippines: Itogon, Benguet | collected 2017-08-28
TTTCTTTTGTCATTGACAACGGATTACTGGTTTGTATTTAGGGAATTCCTGCAAATTTGCCTACTTCCCATATCACAGATGTTTCCAGTCCGCTTCACCTTGTTGGCGTCGGAATGAGGAGAAAATTCCTGATTATCGCGGAGTTTGATGTTTATCTTGTTGGTGTTGCACTTTCCCCTGAAGCCTTAAAGAAAGCCTCAGAGTGGGCTAATGCTCCTGAGGATTCGAGAAAACCTCTTAGTACCTACGTGCTAGCAGCCGACAAGCCAGCTCCTAACGCTAAACCATCTATTCCTCGCGGAGTTAAAGCTGGAGTTATGATTCATATGGTACGAGGAGCCACTAAATCTCAGTTTGTTGAGGCGTTCCGTGAAGCCTTTCAGGGTATTAGCGACGAGCATTTCCATAGTTTCCAACCATTGCTGGAAGATTGTATGGGAGATAAAGGAATGCAGGCGAAAGATGAAATGGGATTTTTCTTTATGAATGATGGAACATTAGTTCTAGCTAAGAATGGACAGGTGAAAGGAAGTTTAAAGATTGATGATATTAACGTTCGTTTATTAGATATTTATTCTGATCCTAAACGATCCGTCTCCAAAGAGCTTTCCACCTCTGTGGCTCAGAACTTACCAAAAGTTCTTGCTCAATATGGTAAATAAGAGTTTAAGAGTTGCTCTGTTGTCATATAAATATATCTGACAAACAATAAAAAGACCATATTGATAACATGAAAACCTTATATTTTTAGGAATAATATTCAGCATAGAATAGATTCCACATGTTTATTAACAATAATAATAATAACAGTACAGGTGACGTAATATAGAAAAACTTTCTGCTTGGAGGCAAGTGTCATTTTAGTTCGTCACTTTGTATTAATCTTTGTAGGTTAAAATGCTTCTCAAATCTCTTCGAAGCGTTTTTGTGGCGATTGTTAGTATTTGTTATCTTTATCTTGTTGTTTTTCCACTGACGGAATGCAGATCATTTGTTTCTTCGCCTGGTAGAACTATGAGGATACGTGGTGGAAGCACGGAAATTGAAAATCGTGAAGAAAAGAAAGAAAATGTGAATATTCTTGTAACAACATCCATTGGAACAAGTTTCTTAGATAAGAAAAAGAAGTTTTTACTTCCATCAGACACAACAGTTCAAGATCTCAAGCGAATGATTCATCAAAAGTTTCCTGGAACGCCGCCAACAAGCTTACAAAAGCTTTATTACCAAAGTCAACTCCTTGCAAATGATAGTCAAACTCTTCATGAAGTAATGGATACAACTGGAGGTGTATCCGATCAGATGCCTATTCTCCTTGATATGATTGTAGGCACAGCGAGCTACCAGAAGAACTTCACTGTCAGTCAAGCCTTAGAGGCTTATGCATCAAGCGTGGTGCAGTTAGCCTACATTGGAGATAAATTACGCTCTCTATCTTTTCATGAAGATATTATAGAGAATGAGAGTGATAAGTCTTCAGTGATGGACACTCTCTATTATCGAGAATTATTTGAAATGGTGAACCAAAGCCTCTTCGAGAGATATTCCGAGGATATTACTGATGCACTAGAGCGAGAGAAAAATCCTGAGTATGACTCACCTGATACCGCCAGGTGGAGAAATCCTTCTCATACAAGGCAGTTAAGCCCATTGATCGGAGCGATTGCTAAAGAGCTTGATTTAAATTTATTTTCCTTCAAACGATATCTGTTCTTTACATTTGTTTTATTGGTGAGATAATTCTTCCTTAATCCCTTTTTCATTTGCTTATCATTTTCATATAGGTCACAGCAAAGTTCGGTACTCCAAGTGAAGGTATAGATTGGACGGTTTTACTCTGTATTCCTATGCTATGGCTTTCAAAGCTGCGACAGTTAAGACTTCTCTCAAAGGTAAATTAGAATCAACCTACCATTTAATATGACATGATTTCACTAAACATTCAATAGATTGTAACAAACTTAGGACTATCGATAGTGCATTATTTAGATTCTATCGGGCCATTATTACCTGCTCCTCTTCAGGTAAGTCTAATCTCATCGCTTTGATTTATTTTTTTTTTTATTTTTTTTATTATTATTTAATTGTTCTTAGGTTATTGCTGAACAAGCAGATAGATGGTTTGTGAATGAAGAACTAACGTAGAACTTTTGTTCTTTGTTTGTTTGCAATATGTAAATAAATAATTATTATAACCAAGTTTATCTTTAGTCTTATTTGAATTTTTCTGCAAAATGTCAGTTTCGAAAAGATTCATCAACTTCACTTAGGCTTCTTTTACTTCCTGTACCTCTTGAACTACCTTTTCGTCTTTCTTGGTTTCGAACTGATTTTTAAACTCTTCAAATTCATTTACTGGTAAGATGAACTTTGCTGATCGAAGAATCTCTTTCGTTTCAGCTCCTTTCTCAACTTGATATTGAGCAACTTTGATTAAAACATCCTTAGATATCACTTTTAATCCTCTCTTGGTTGTGGAACTAACAATCTTCACAGCATGCTCAGCTTGTTCAGGAATATTTAACAATTCCTGCACTAACATGTTTGCAGTGTCGTTTGTGATATATGCACCAAAGCTAAGATCGGGATCAGTTAAGGTTCTAATCAAAAGATCATACTTCTTTGCCTTTAAAAACCCTTCAACAAACACATCAACATGACGAAATTTGAAAACACGGTGCGCATTATGCATAGCTTTAATCACACGAATCACATTATAATAATCATCAATCCATTTGGCACTCAGTAAAAGGGCATCAATATCATTATCTGCAAAGGCTTCTTTCTAAAGTATTCGTCGTTAAATTTAAATAAGAATGAGGAAAGAAGAATGTATTTACCCTCTTTAATTTTTGATTCACATATTTCGAAGAATTACGGATTTCTTTTAATCCTCCCCAAACTTTTCTTTTACTTTTCTCATAAAGAATTTTAAACTGATCTTCAGGTGATAATTCTGCCTTTGGTGAATTTTCTGTTGCCTTTGCTGCAGTAGAAGTCTCACTAGGTTGTTGCACACTGTAAAATCGAACAAATTGCGGGGCATTCTTAAGTTGCAAAGACATGAAGGCATTGCCTCTCTTCACTGATGAAAGAAGTAGTCTATTGACGTTCATTTGCAATAATCTGTTCTATTTTCTTGGCGAATTGTGTGTGTGATGTTGGCTAAATAATTTTAATTTTATACGCTATATGTGCAACGAAAATCCGAAAACCAGAAAATGGAAAGTAGGGTATTATTTTGAAATAAACTAACAATGAAAAATTATAGGGTTTTGCTATTTTGATTCTAGATTCGTGTCCTTCGGACCATAAGGACTCGTCGTGTACTCTCCAGCGACAATACTGTTAACGTAACTGACACCATCTCCAGTGAAAGTAGCGAAATCAAATACATCTCGAGTTTTCGAACTTAATCGTCGACAATTGACATCTAGAGACAAAGAAATCAGATCACCCGGAATAATTGTTTGCAAATCTTACCGGTGAAGGTTAGTGGCGAGTCTTCCTCACATATTTCCGCAGCATGTGACGGATTACAGATGTAAGCATTATTCGCCCCGACAGTTGTCGCCTTTCCTGTGTAGATATCAAGCAGGAGAGCAGTTTGCTCATCAAGAGCTACAGCCCTCATTTGCTTAGGATCTAAAGTAGCAGGATTTTGCTTCCCGATAACAGCATCTCCCTTTGCTAGACGAGCTAAAAAGGTTAGCATTCGGCCCATTCGATCTCTAGCACCAAAGTGTGTATCAGTGATAGTATTTTGAAGAAATGGGATTTGAATGAAAACATCAGAGAATGTCATAAATTTGTTGTATGGCTCAGTCAAGCAATCATCTGGAGAAAAACTAAGGGTTATTTCAAACAACGAAAATTCTCTAACTAACCTGAGAAAACAGATCCATTCAGTGCACTAAAAATATAATCTCCTTGAATCGCCAATCCCGCGGAGGTTCCACCTACAGAAACATTGTTTTGAAGTTTCTCTTGAATAATCGTTTGGACCTCTGTATTTGCCCAATATTCAACATATTTTCCCTGATCTCCACCAGAAAAGAATATTAACTCGGCATTTCTCAAAAGGCTTAATACTTCTTCATCATAAGAAGCTTGCTTATTTTTCCATGATATTGTTGTAACAGAATTCAACGTTCTGTTTAATGATACTGATAAATCGTAAACGAACTGATTATATGCATCAGTTCCACCAACTCGTAATACTACAAAGTCTCCACCATTTGCGTGTTCGATAAGCCAGGAAAAGGCAGGGTAACAGTCGGCACCTCCACCAATCATAGCAACACCAGACTCCGTCTTGTTCACTGTTACGTCGACTGCGTCATCCGGAATAGTCCATATTTTATAATCATCAGTTTCAATCAGTCGCCCCGAAGTCAGTTCAATCAAATAAAGAACAAGCACAATGAGGGAAAAGAGCTGCATGACAAAGATCAGATAATTAGAATAGTCGGTAAATTTACGTTCCTGAATTAAAATCTGTAATATTTCTCGGATAAAAGAAGGAAAAAGAAAATTTTCAAGATTTTTCTCTTCAAAGAATCGTTTCATAAGACTCGCAGAAAAATGCCAAAGAAGAAGAAGGGTGGTAAAAAGGATGATGCTGTAAGGCTTCAGATTCCATATGCGTTATTCTCTGTTCAACAGCTTTTGTAGGTTGAGGTGGAAGCCCCGAAGAAAGCACCTCCAGTTATCGAGAATTGGTAAATTCCTCTTATGATGTACTTTGTTTATTCTTTCTTAAAGAGATCTTTTTAGGGTTCGCATTGAGTTTAAATTATTAAATTGGAAGTTTATGAATTTTACTCAAAAATTTAAGGAAGATACTTACATCTTTACGATCAAAAGGATACTCCAAGACCGCCATGGGAAAATCGAAGAATTGAAACTTTGTTTCAACTCATTCATTGAGGCCAATGAAATTCATGATGAAATGCTGACTTTAAAAGATTGTGGATTGAAAGGGACTCCCGTTGGACATGCTGAAACCCCAGAGGATAAGGTGGCTGAGGAAGCTAACATCCCAACTTATCAGCTGTTTTATGACTATCGTCCACTTTCTCAATCAGACCCAGTGATATTACATTTTCGATAATTAAAAATAGATAATTTATTTTGGAGTAATAAATGGAAGGAGAAAGGTGATTCATCTTTTCATCAATTTGTAATTAATAAGGATTGTAAATACAACAAAAACAAATTTCTTTCCTAGAACTGCTGAAATTCATCTAATGTCATATGATACACTCGACCGGTTTGCTCAAATCGAAGGTGACTTAGTTGTTCAGAGGGTCTTTCATCCTTACTTCTCATCTTCTCAGCATGATAATCTGCGCGCTTAGGATCATCACTGAAGTCTGTGTTCCAGGTAGAACTTGTGGTTTGTGTAAGAATCGCAATACTTTCTTCTTTCAGGTGATTTTGAGCGAAGGTGATTGCAGAGACCTCCTATTCGAAGCAATTTTTCTTATATGAAACAGTAAAGAATGAATTCATTTACCTCAACTCCACCCATCTTTCTATTGTCTGCTGTACCATCACCAATAAGTGGAAATCCTATTACTGCCAATTTCTTCGTCTGCCATATGGCAAAAGTATTCCATGGAGTTGTTCTCCCTCGAATATCATTCCAACCTGGTTGAAAGTCATGTCCCTCTAGAACAGGCCCGACCACTAAAGCATTTCTAGATTTAAGGATTTTTACTATCTGTTGAACAGTGGACTTCTCAATTGTGAATTCGAATGACTTAGAAGAAGTTGAATTGACTTTCATTTACTGCATATAGTAATCACTCTCACCTGAAAGGCGATCAACTCTGACTTTCGATCTTGGGCTAAGGTAATAGCTTGATTTAAAGCTGAAGTAAAATAACCCCATGGGTATACCGGATGAATATGAACTGGAAAATTAGGTTTGATATGACCAACTAGTTTATCAACTTCCTCACTGTAAGACTGAAGCTGATTCAGCGAACCTGCTCCCAACATTATGATAAGCTCGTCTGCATAATCTTCAATACATTCAATAAAACGGTTAATCTTCTCCAAAGATGGCAACTTCGAACTATTAACAGCGTGTATTCGAGTAACAACAACAAGCTGCATTGCCAAAATTCGTCTTTTTTATTTTACGTTGCGTTAAATGTTATCAACAGTTTGCGACCTTTACACTTAATTACAGATATCTATTAGTGCTATTCATTCAATTAATTCCCTGGTCTCTACTCCGGCGTTGAAACTATAGACTATCATCTTTTTCATCATTATCTCGTACAGGTTGCACTCCAGTCAATCTACGGTCGAACGCAGAAAGGGATAGAGATATCTCAGCTTGTTAAATTAACCAATCGTCGGGGCGTTATTGGTTAAGAAATGCACCAATAGAGTCTCTACGCAATTACAAACGTCTTAGGCACTTCCTTGGGGAGAGAGGTACATTAAAAGTGTCTGAATATGAGCTTTATATTGATATTCTTGGTTGTTTCCGTTATTTTCGGGTGAAATAGAGGATGAATATTGTGTAGTTTGACGATGGTAAAGGGTTTTTCCATATTCCGCAATAAGCCTCTGATATTCAGTTATTTTCATTAAATGGAATTTAATCTTCGTAATTCCTTTCTTAATATCTTTATCTGAAGCCTCTCCGAAAAGGACAGATGTACCTTTCCCGTCGATTCTTTCATTGGGATTCTTTTCGCCTTTAGCTGTTTCAACTTTTCCTTTCTTTTCGTTTAACTGCTCATAGGAATCATAGAAGGTTTGGTAAAGGTCATTGACGACCAACATTTTATCTTGTCGTTGCTTTGCCTTTTCTGTAAAGACTAAAACGAAGAAGTATGCTAAACAATTTCGACATTCTTCCAAACAAGCCGTAATATAATATTTAATTCTCGAGATTGTATTAATACGATAAATATTGTTCTCGATCAGATCTTGCAATTCATCAAATTTTAGAATACCATCATCACCATCTCTGTGTGGCTCTCCTTTAGGAATAGTTCTTTCGAATAAAAGACTTGACTCAGCTAATTCGATGGAATAAGCATCTAAAATTTCAATAATGTTCGATATCTGATTGGAGAAAGATGAGTCATGATGAGAATAGGAAGATGACGAAGAAGTAAATGATTGCTTAGAAAGGAAGGATACATAAAACTTTTGAAACTCGTCATATAGATGATAGTTAGCCATCATCATACGGTTATTCATATATTGATGATAACACTGTAAGACACTTCCTAAAGAAAAATAATAGACATGAATCATTCTATAATATTGATGATTACTATATTTTTGCTTCTCTTCTACTGGAAAAACATGCAGTAATTCTGAAGCTGAATTCTTGGAAGGAATGCCTGCTCGTCCTGATGAATACTGCTTCCATTCCTTTAATTCATTCCATAATAACTGATATCCTTTATTTAGTTGATAAACTTCCATATATCGTTGAGTAAACATACTTACTCGAGTTAGGAAGGAAGAGGAAGATTGAAAGAAGCAATTGAGAGGGTATGGTAAATGAAATTGAAGCTGTAACGATGTTAACGCTTCATTGCTTAAATATTGTTTCCAGACCCAAAAAGTTGAATCAGTCATCTCTTTATGGTATTTGAGAGGTGTAGAGGTATCCGGCTTTGATTTATTCGGGGAAGGAGTTGATGGAATGGTATATTGGATATACTTGCGATATTTTGTCATTTCAGCTGGGTAAAGGTTAAGTTTTAAAAGTTTATCAACTGTGTGATACAGGTTATGAGTAGTCCAGATCGGAGAGAGGGAAGGAAGAGTCACAAATTCTTCCTTGTTGTTAATTCCAGTTTCTGGTGTTAATTTCTTTACTTTAATTATTCTTTTCTGTTGAAAGTAATGAGCGGGTAGCGGATGATATAGCCATGGTGTCATTTGAAAGGAAGAAACACCACTTTCTTTCGATGTAGACAAAGAGGAAGAGGTCGATAAGGCTAAAGCATCGTAAAAGCCTATCACATAATCATCATAGTACTCCTCCATAATCGAAGCAATCATATCCATAAGGAACTGATGCTTAGAAGAAATAAGAAAGAATTGTTGGAAAATAGAAATAGATTGAAGGAAATTAAGTTCATAAAAGACTTTTTGAAATAATCTTTGATTTAATTGTTGATCAAGATGCGACATAGAGGAATAATAGGATAGATTCTGAAAATATTGAATGGATAAGACTGGACGAACGTTGTCGCGGATAGATCCTGTTGTCAATGAGTTCAGAAAAATATCTTTTGTGATATTTGGACAATCCATTAATAAACGTTGATAATATTTTCGAATGGCGATCATTTTCTCATGTTTCGCCGAAACAAAATTTTGAATCACACGAGGGAGGCGAGTAACAGGGCTTTTGGTTTTAGCTGAAACTTGACTTGCTAAAACAAGAGATCTTTTGTCAGATCTTTCTTGATGCCACGATAAAGAATTCGAATTCATTCCAATAAGCAGTAAAGAGAGTGGTAAATAATTCGATAATTGTTGAAATAGACCTTCTTGATTCATAACTTGATTGTGTAATTGCGCTTGATTGAAAAATTCAAACTTCAGCCGATCATAAAAACTGCTTTCGATTAATGGCTCTTCGGCTTCATCTTTCGAGCTTTCCTCGTGAATATCTGAACTTAATTTCACATTACCCTTTGCTTCGAAGTCTTCAACCATTTTAGAATCTTCTTCTGCTTTAGAATCATTTGTATGAGAATAAACGTCAGGGTTTTTTGTCACTTCTGCGAGTTTAAACTCATCAGATTCTTCTTTATTTTCCAACTCGTATCTTGTTGTATTATTTAGTGGGATAGGAGGCATTGGGGCAACAGTTAGTTCCTCGTTCTCTCCTTCTTTGATGGGAGGTAGTTTTTGAATCACTGTAGAATAATTGGTACTCTGACCAATTACTTCCTTCCTTTCTTCAGAAGTTACTTGTGAAAGTGAAGAGAGAAGATCAAAATTGGTTTCAGCAGTTAAAGCAGAAATTACACTCTCTTCTTCCGTAAGGTCAGAAATAGCGGCAACACTACGAGTTTCATCTCCCGCTGCGACATAGTTCTTCTCACTATTTTCCCTCAAAATGCGAGCAGCATGAATCAATGGATTTACGTAATTTTCATCCTTAAATGGTAGGAATGATAACCTCTTTGCATACTCCGATTTCCATAGACTCGTTTCGCGATCATATAATTGAGTCAGACTCTTTCTTGAAGTTGATAATGATTTTAATCGACGAATTCGCCATTGAGTCTGCTTTCTTTTGAGTTCCATTTCATGGAGTAAGGATTCATACTTTTCTCGGAGATATTGCTCTGCTTCACTATAAAGTTGAGCATCGATCTCACGCTCACCTATAAGTGAGTAAGACTTGATAACGTCTCTTTTCGCAGTATTTTCTTTGTTTTCATTTATAACTCGATTTTCTTCCTTCTCGGTTGCAGCAGCAGCATCCGTGTTATCATTTCGTTGTTGAATCGCAGCTGTTTTCACGATTTTGGTCGGATCTGCACGCTTGAGTCCTTTGACGTCATGAAAATTGGCTGCGGTCATGTTTTTGCTTCGATTTAATATGGCTGAAGATTGACCTAAGCTGAGGAGCATTCTGATTCCGTTCGCCATTGTCTCAAGAGAATACCCACTCTGAATTCGTGAATCTCTATCTAATTGATTGATTGCAGGATTTGATAGATAATCAAAAGAATTCATGCTCGTAAATAAATGGGCAACTAAATCGCTTAAATGCTCTTGAATGTACTCATAATCAAAAGAAAGGTTAGATATCGTTTGATTCTTTCCCTTTGCAACATCGGACAATTGAGTAGGGCGACTTATCAATAATAACTTCATAACAATCGAATAGATAAATAAATTGAGAGAAAGCCCAATATCATTCAATACTTTAAGTTGGCTGCAAGATGTTGAAGCACTCGAGTTAGGAGATGAACTACGACTCATGCCGTGACCCTCTCGGCGTTGAGAGTGATCATTCCTAAAAAGATCTTGCAGAGAATATTTCAAGAAGAATTGAATCATATCTTGGTATTCTTGGAATATTAGCTCCTCTGTTTGAGTCAAGATGTTCTTAGTGAGACTAAGTATAGTAGATTGCATCACAGAAGTCACCAGTGCTTGACAGAATCGGAAATAAAGAACAGTGCGGAAATAATCGGCGTGTAAATAAGAAGATTGCTGACTGGGAAGAAATGGACGCTGATAGAATGATCGGATGGGTTGATATGCAGCTCGACTGATAGTTTTCTCTGATGCATAATATTGCTGGCATATTATCGTAAAAAGATCAATACTTTTCGGAAAATAGTTTACCCATGTCATTTCATCATCATATTTGGATAAAATTTGAACAAGATCCTGATTTTCGGGTAGTTCATAGAGTGGAAGGTCTTGCAGTTCTTTAGGAGCAATTAACAGAAAAATCCAATGAATCATCGACCTACTCAGACTTGTCTCTTTGTATAGAAAGACTGCATAACTAAAGTCATTTTTCTTCTGATCTTTCCATTGTGAACTCAAGAAGCTATTGGAAGGAGCTACATCTTCACTTGGCGTTGATCTATCGCAATTTCTTTTATCTTGCTTAACAACTCCTTGATTAACTTCATCCAATGCAGAATCCACTAACAAAAGGGACTGCCTAATTTCTTGAATAAGCGAAAGCTGACAGGCATCCTTTGAGAAACCTTGTAATGAATTCATCATACAATTAATAACAAATCTTTCATAATAACTTTCTTGAAAAATTTTCAAATAATTCACATGCTTTAAAGAATATCCTAATTCTATAAACTCTTTACTTGCTTTAGGAAATAATTCACTATGAATCCCTTTCAAACATTGTAGAATAGGTGTATAAAAGCTTTCGAAGTCATCCATGTTTCATACAAAAATTCAAAGCGAGGTCCTGATTCTGCAATTGAAAAGAATCGAATAGTGGGGTAATGTCTTTTACGGCTGGTGTCGGAGGTCATAGTGATCCTAGTTGTGATAAGATTCAATGTGTATGTAAAGATATTTCAACCTTATCAATTTCTATATGGACAGCAGCTCAGTTCGGTGATGAAATTACAATAAGAAGGAAGGCACAAAGAAGTGTGAAGTTACTGTCACAACTTGATGACTATGGGTACAGTCCTTTACATTACGCTGCTCAAAACGGTCATGAATCTATTGTTAAGTATTTGTTGTCACAAAGGGTTCCAGTGGATTTGGAGTCTTGTGGAGCAACACCA
>VFQN01007795.1_pt1 | contig 11279 bp, 9 predicted proteins | sample 3512371 | NCBI WGS metagenome assembly VFQN01 (sample SAMN10412370, study PRJNA504923) | tailings metagenome | isolation source: Replicate 2 from Balatoc abandoned mine | place: Philippines: Itogon, Benguet | collected 2017-08-28
CGGTGGCGACCAAGCCGATCATCCTGAAGAAGCCCGGCAAGCTGGTCTATTCCCCCCATGACTACCCCGAGTCCGTGTCGGGCCAGCCCTGGTTCAACACGAGCGATTATCCCGACAACCTGCCGAGCGTCTGGGAGCAGCATTGGGGCTTCATCGAGACCCAGAACATCGCGCCGCTGCTGCTCGGCGAGTTCGGCACGACCACGGCCACCAAGGACATGCAGTGGGCGGAGAAGATCGCCCAGTACCTCAAGGACAAGCGCATGGACTGGATGTACTTCCCGTTCAATGCCAACGGCCTGCCCTACATGGGCGTCCTCAACCAGGACTGGACCACCATCCATCCCAGCCGGCAGACCTACCTGCTGAACCTGATCGCCAACACCAAGCTCTGAAGACGCTTACCATCGGGCGGTCGGTAACGGCCGCCCGATCCCTTCCCTTCAGGCGCGCAGCACCGCCGCCACCGAGCCCCGGTAGGACAGCGCGGCCGGGATCGTCGCCAACACCAGCCCGATCGCGACGATCGCCAGCACCAGCAGCATCTCGGACCAGCCCAGCGCCACCGGCAGGGCCACCGCCGTACGCTGCTCGAACAGGCGCGACACGACATGCGCGCCGCCCCAGCCGACCAGCACGCCCAGCAGCGCTCCCGCGGTCAGGGCAAGCGCCACATTCAGCCAGACCGTGGCGAACACGAACAGCCTGGACGCGCCCAGCGCCCGCAGCACCGCGATCAGCCGGCGCCGCTGGGCAAGGCTCGCCAGCACCGCCAGCAGCACTGCCCCGATCACCAGGACCTGGGTCAGCACCGCGATGGTGGCGATCAGGTCACGCACATCGCCAAGCAGCGCGTAGAGCTGGACCAGCACCTCGGCCGGGAACAGCGCCATCGTGTCCTCCAGGGCGCGGTAGCGCTGGCGCAGCTGGTAGCCGGCGGCGAAGCTCGCCGGCTTCACCACGATCGCCGGCACCCCCGGAAGTTCCGTGCGCAGCCAGGGCGGGCCGACCGGGACCGCCGAAAAATCCGGCGCGCCGTTCGGCCCGTCCGGCCAGACCAGCGCCTCGTCGAGCAGGTGGCCGACCGGCAGGCCATGGATCCACCAGACCGCCTCGATCGGCGCCACGCTCGCCCGGTCCCATGGATTGCCCTGGCGCGGCAGCCGGCCGACCACATTGTAGGCAAGGCCATGCTCCTCCTCGTCCTCGATCTCGACATGACCATGGGTGGGATGCAGTTCCTGGCCCAGGCCAAGCGGCACGGCAGCGCCCACCACCACCTCGTCGATGCGCGCGAACGGCCGGCCTTCCTGCAGGGCGAGCCGGCCGCCCCGGGTCAGGAAGTCGTGGGTCGAGCCCACCAGCGGGTGGCCCTTCCAGCTGTCGCCGAACCCGAGCGGGGCCGCATAGGCCACGTCCGGATCGGCGGCGAGGTCGGCCAAGATCCCGCCATCGATCAGGTCGATCGAAGCCGGCTGCAGATAGACGGTGGAGAGCACCAGCTGGGTTTCGCTGCCGGGCGCGCCGATCAGCAGGTCGAACGCGTCGGCGGCACGCGCGCTGCCCTGGCGCAGCGCGCGCTCCTGCGCCGATACGGCAACGCCCAGCCCGACCGCCAGCGCCACCAGCAGGACCACCGCCAGCACGCCGCCCCGGCTCCTGCGCAGATCCGCCAGCACGAACGGGAGCGGGTTGCCCAAGGCCATTCAGACCAGGGCGTAGCTGGCGTCGAGCAGGCGCACCCGGCTGACGAAGCCGGTCTCCGCGTCAACCTCCGTGCCGAGCGAGAGCATGCCGGTGACCAGGATCGGCAGGTTGAAGTCGACCCAGTCCTGCGGGCTGGACAGGCGGACCAGCACGATGTCCTGGGGCCAGTCCAGCTCGTTGTCGCAGAACGGGCAGACCGCCATCGGCTGCCGCGTCAGCCCGACGAAAGGCGCATCGGGCTTGAGCGGGGGCGCCATGAAGCCCTGGATCTCGACGGTATGGTCCGCCAGCGCCAGGGCCTGGTCGGAGAACACCGCGCCCTTGCCGTAGATGTCGCGCAACTTGATCCGCGCGGCCGCCAAGCCCGGCCGCGCCAACGCCACCGCACCGCAGGCCGCACCGGCGGCGAGCAGCAGGCGGCGCCGCGCGATCCGGGCGGTCATGCCCTCCTCACTCGGCCGCCGCCGTGGTGCTGCCGGCCTTGGCAGCGGCGCGCTCGCCGATCTTCGAGGCATGGTTCATCACGTGGAAGATGTAGTTCTGCTCCACCGTACCCTGGAACAGGTGCGCCCAGGGCCCGATCGCGTAGATGCCCAGGTCCTCGCCGCCATGGGTCTCGCTCGCCATCGGCACCAGGGCCTGCTGGAGGAAGTCGACGTCGGAGGTGTCCACCTTGGACAGGTCCGGACGCTCCCGCCACTCCTTCGAGGCGCCGGGGCCGTTCGCGAAGGACAGGGTCGTGTAGGGCTTGCCGTCATCGGCCAGGAGCGGCTCGCCGTCCCACTTCGCCAGCCCCAGGATCGGGTTGCCGCGCTGCGGATAGCCGTTGATGGTCAGGGTGTGGCTGTGGTCGGCGGTAACCACGATCAGGGTCTCGTCCAGGTCGACCTTCTGCGTCGCCGCACGGATCGCCCGGTCGAACGCAATGGCGTCGTTGAGCGAGCGGGCGGCATTGCCCTCGTGCAGCGCATGGTCGACGCGGCCGCCCTCGACCATCAGGACGAAGCCCTCGTCGCCAGCCTTAGCCTGCAGGATGTCGATCGCCTTGGACGTCATCTCGGCCAGCGACGGCTCGCCGCCCTTGTCCCGTTCCCGATCGACCTCGTACTGCATGTGCGACATGCTGAACAATCCGAGCACCGGGCCGGTGGTCTTGGGATTGATCGCGTCGAACTGCTGCTTGTTCCAGACGAAGGCGGCGCCGTCGCCGTGCCGGTCGAGCCAGGCCTTGGTCAGGTCGCGGCCGTCCTTGCGGCGGCCCTTCTTGCCCTCGTCCTCCGGGTCGTCGGCCGTGTCCGGCAGGAAGTAGGCGCGCCCGCCGCCCATGGCGACATCGAAGCCGTGGCCGGACGGCAGTTCCACCAGCGAGCGGGCGATGTCCTTGCAGCCATCCGCGATCGCCTCGGCCGGCATGTCCGCGTCCGATTCCCAGTCACGGCTCGGCACGTGCGCATGGGTGGCGCCGGGCGTCGCGTGGGTGAGCCTGGCGGTGCTGACCACGCCGGTGGCAAGGCCGGCCGTCTGCGCCAGTTCGAAGATCGTGGTCACCGGCGCTTCCAGCGACGCCTTGCAGTCGCCCACCGGGACGGTGGAGGCCACCGCCATGGAGTCGTTGCGGGTCTTCACGCCCGAGACCATGGCGACCGCGGTGGGCGAACTGTCCGCCACCTGCGCATCCGAGGAATAGGTCTTGGACGCCGCCAGGTAGGGGAAGGATTCGAAAGTCAGCACGTTGGACTCCCCGTCCACCCCGCGCTGCTGCCCTTCCAGGATCCGGCTGGCGGTGACGGTGGCGAAGCCCATGCCATCGGCCACGAACAGGATCACGTTCTTGGCCTGGTTGATGTTCTTCTGCTGGCGCAGGATCCGCTGCAGCGTCTCCTGGCCGGTCTTGAAGTAGGGGTCTTCGACCTGCACCAGCTTGGCGTCGGCGGCGATCGCAGCACTCCCGCCCATGGCAATCGCCGCGGCGGTGCCCAGCCAGACGGAAGCTCTGGAAAATGCCCGCATCTTGGCCTCCCTGTTCGTTCGTTCTTGTCCGACGGGCCCGTAGCCCTCACAGCTTTGTGACAGTCTCGTGACAGGGCGGCTACTGAATTCGTCGCCGCACCCGGGATGACCGTCGTCGAAGGGGAGAAGGCATGCCCAGGCACCGCGTCCTGTCCGGAACCATCCTGGCATCATGAGCGCCCTGGCCGTCCGCGACCTGCAGGTGACTTTCCCGGGCGCCAGCCAGCCGGCGCTGGACATCGACCGGCTCGATCTGGAAAGCGGCGCCCAGGTCGCGGTGACCGGGCCATCCGGCTCCGGCAAGACCACCCTCGCCTATGCGCTCACCGGCATCCAGCCGGCGGAACGCGGCACGGTGCGTTGGGCGGGGACGGACCTGGCCGGGCTGACGGAAAGCCGCCGCGACCGCTGGCGGCGACGGCATGTCGGGATGGTGTTCCAGGATTTCCACCTGGTGCCCGGGCTGTCGGTCCTGCAGAACGTGCTGGCGCCGATCTATTTCGCGCGGCTGGCGCCGGCCGCGGCCGAGCTTTCCCAGGCAAGGGCGCTGCTGGAGCGTTTCGGGATCCCGCCGGAGCGGAAGGACGTGGCGACCCTTTCCCGCGGCGAGCAGCAAAGGGTCGCGATCGCCCGTGCCCTCCTGCGCGATCCGCCGATCCTGGTCGCCGACGAGCCGACCGCGAGCCTTGATCCCGCCAGCGCTCACACGGTGATCGAGCTCCTGGTCGGCGAAGCCCTGCGCCGCAAGGCGACCCTGGTCGTGGTCAGCCACGACCCGGCGATGATCGCGGCTGCCGGCCGGATCCTGCGGATGGAGAACGGCCGGCTCGCCTGAGCGGCCGGATCAGGCCAGCAGGAGCCCGGCGTCCACCGGCACGGTATGGCCGGTCACCATCTTGGCGCCGAACGCCAGGAACAGGATGACGTCGGCCAGGTCGGAGGGCTGGTTGCGGCGCTTGAGCAGCGACTGCTCGATCGAGTTCTTCCGCTGCTCGTCGGTCCACTCGACCATCCACGGACTGTCGACAGCACCCGGTGCGATCGCGTTGACCCGCACTTCCGGTGCCAGCGCGCGAGCCAGGTCCTTGGTCAGGTTGATCAGCGCCGCCTTGCCGGCGCTGTACGCGATCGAGCTGCCGACCTTGCCCAGGCCGGCGATCGACGCGGTGTTCACCACCGCGCCCTGGCGCGCCTTCAGGGAGGACGCCGCCGCCTTGGTGCAGCGGAACACGCTGACCAGGTTGACGTTCCAGATCGTCGACCAGATCTCCTCGCTGACCTCGTCGAGATTGGCCGGCGGGATCAGCTTCTTGGTGGCGGGCGTGCCGGCATTGTTGACCAGCAGGTCCAGGCCGCCCAGCTCGCCGATCGCCGCCTCGACCATCGCCTCGGCGGCACCGGCCGTCCCGACATCGCCGGGTGCGGCGACCACCTTGCCGCCGGCATCCTTCAGGCGGGCCAGCTCCTGCTCACCGCGCGGGTCGCCCGGCAGGTAGTTGACCGCGACCGCGGCACCGGCCCGGAGCAGCATCTCGACCGTGGCGAGCCCGATCCCGGAGGCGCCCCCGGTCACCAGCGCGGTCTTGCCCTTGAGGTCGTAGCTGATCATCACGGCACCATCGGCTTGATGTCGCGCAGGGCCTTCTTCAGCGCGAGCAGTCGGTTGTCACGGTCCTGGAACAGTTCGGCCGGCGTGCGGCCGCCCCAGTCGTAGAAGCCCTTGCCCGAGCGCACGCCCAGATGGCCGGCCTCGACCGCCTGCTCCAGCGAAGGGGAGCGGCCGGTGACTTCCGGCGGCCGGTAGGTGGCGTTCTTCAGGTTGTCGCGGATCACGCCCAGCCCGGCGAAGTCGGCCTTGCCCATCACGCCCAGGATCGGCATGCGCAGGGCCAGGCCGTGGATCACCGACAGGTCGATCTCCTCCGCCGTCACCACGCCCTCGTCGAGCAGGCGGAAGGTCTCCAGTGCGATCGCTTCCTGGATCCGGTTGGCGACGTAGCCGGTGACGAACTTGCGGAACACGACCGGCACCTTGCCCATCGCCTCCAGCATCGCCTTCACCTCGGCGGTCACCGCCGGGTCGGTTTCCGGCGTCGGCACCACGTCGACCAGGTCGACCAGGTAGGGCGGCGAATACCAGTGCGCGATCATCGCCCGCTTCCAGCGCCGCTTCGGGATCAGCGGGAAGACGTCGAGATTGCTCGTGTTGCTGGCAAAGATCGCGTTCTCGGGCGCCAGCTCGTCGAGCTGGCGGTACAGGGGCTCCTTGACCTCGGCCAGCTCGATCACCGCCTCGATGACCAGATCCGCGCCCGCCACCGTCTCCGCCAAGCTCTCGTGGCGGGTGATCCTTTCGGCCAGCTTCGCCCCGTTCCAGGACGGATCGGCCTCGCCGGCGGCCACCAGGGTCGCGGCAGCCTTCTCGATCAGGGCCATGGAGCCTTCGAGGGTCGCCGCATTGTTGTCGGTCAGCCGGACGCGATGCCCGCCCAGGGCGAAGACCAGCGCCAGCGCATGGCCCATGAGGCCGGCGCCGACGACTGCGATCTGCTTCATGATCGAGGAACTCCGGACTGAAGGTTCGAGGCCTGCGGATCCGCCCGCCCGTCCGGGGCGCACGGCATCCGGGCTGCCGCCGTGCGCGCGCCCGCCCGAAACAATCCTGTCCAGCCTCCGCCACCGGCTCTTTCGGCCGCCATGGCAGGAGTATTTTTCACGGTCCTTGCCGTCAAGCCGCAGCCTTGCGGCCACACGACATGAAACCGGGCCGGAACGAGGTTCCGGCCCGGGGAAAGCGTCGACCGACGCTCCGAAAATCATTCCTGAGCATGTGCGCGTGGCGGAAAATGACCACCGCGACCGAGACCTGACAAGCCGGCGCGATCGGTAATCGCGCCGGCATCAACTCAATACTTCGGCGGCTGCGGCGGCTGCGGCGGCTTCGGCGGGCCGTAGTCCAGCGTGTCCTGGAACACGTCGCAGTCCTTGTCCGCGTACTTCAGGCGGATCAGCGTGACCGGGATGCCGGCCTTGTAGTTGTCGGCCTTCAGCGTGCAGGACCAGGTGTTGGGCGTCGGGCTGGCCTCGGCCGAGGTGCATTCCCAGAACATCGGGTTCTGCTGGCCGTTCGACGGCCCGATCCCGGTGCCGCCGCGCACGAAATAGGAGGTGCCGCCGAGATGGGCGCCCTTGGGCTGGCCATAGCCATACTTGCCGCCGGCCGAGGTCACGACCGAGCCGTCGAACACCGCCATGACGTTCTTGTAGTTCTCGACATAGGCGTGCTTGCCGTCGGCGTCCCAAACCTCCTGCTTACCCGTATAGCGGGTCGTGGGCAGCTTGGAATGATAGGAGACGTTCAGCACGAGCCGGGTCGGTTCGTACTCCTTGGTCTTGTAGCAGACCGGATAGTCCTTGGCGGCTGCCTGTCCAACGGGAATGGCGGCCAGGGCGACCAGCCCCAATGCCGCGACACTGCTGCGAAGAATAAGTGCATGCACGAGCGTGTCCTCCAAAGAGGCGTTTTTCTGGGCGCAGAGGCGGGTTCCCCCAGCGTCCTTGGGAGTTAACGAAGAAACCTACCAAGCATAAAAACGAACGATTATTTCCGGATACCGTTCACGTTTTTTCCGGAATGATTAACCCGTCGTCACAAGACAGTGTTTAACATGAACTCGCGTAACACTACTTTGTGGATTCATACGCATCACGGAATCGTTACTATTTCCGTGATCGAGGCATACCGAGATATGCTGCACCGGAAATAGCTAGGACTGCCGTCGATCACCTGGCCCTGGCCATGGGTGTTCGCCGCATGGCGCGGACTTTCGTCCGCAACCCATGCGATCAGGTTCCCGGAAGGATCATTGCCGGGCCTGAACCCACGTTAACGCCTCCTTCTTGCGCCTCCATGACGGGAGGGAGCGCGGCGCCTTGCCGGAGACAGGGTTCCTGGCAGTGCTGCGTCGGACGGCGGATGAGGCTTCGCGCTCAGCCCTGGGCGGTCAGGAACGCCTCGACCTCGAGGTTGAAGCGTTCCGCCGCCTCATAGAACATGAAGTGCGCCCCGCCCTGTTCGGCCGGGAAGATCACCGCCTGCGCGCTCGGGTTGCACGACGCGACCCATTCCTGCGACGCCGGGCTGAAGAAGCTCGCCTGCCCGCCGATCACCAGCGTCGGCAGGCGGATTTCGGCGATCACGTCCCGCCAGTCGTTCAGGCAATGGTCGAACAGCAGTTCGGCGGCGAACCGGCGCGGGAACTTCAGGTTCTCTTCCACGATCCAGTCGAGTTCGCTCGCCGGCAGCGTCGAGGTGAACATGCCCCGCAGGATCTCGCGGGTTCCGGCGGCGTCCGCGGCAGCGACCCGGGCACATAGCTCCCCGACGCTGGCGAGATCGGGCAGGAACGCGCCATAGCGTTCCCGCTCGGTGGCCCCCCAGCCGGGCAGGGTCGCCGCCATCGGCGCCTGGTCGACGAACACCAGGCGGCGCAGGCGCGCCGGCCCGAACAGGTCCAGATAGCTCCAGATCACCGAACTGCCCATCGAGTGGCCGAGCAGGTCGATGCCGTCGCCGAGCTCCAGCCGGTCGATCGCCGCTGCCAGGTCCGCCGCCAGCCGGGCGATCCGGTAGCCGCCCTGCGGCTTGTCGCTCTCGCCATGGCCGCGCATGTCGAGCGCGATCACCCGGCGCGTCCGCGCCAGCGCCTCGATGTTGCGCCCGAACATGGCCGCGGTCTGCGACCAGCCCGGGATCATCACCAGCGGCCGGCCCTGCCCCTCGTCGATGGCGTGCAGCTTCAGGTCGGGCGCTATCTCGATGGTTCGGCGCGGCACCTGGCTTCCTCCCTGCATATTGTTGTTCTTCTTCTATCGGGCGGCCGTGGCGATGCCAAACGCCGCGGATGGCCGGCCGATGGCGCCGCGGCAGCATGGTCCCGGCCGTTGTCCGGCCTAGCTACCAGCTCATCGCCATTGCCTTCGGCGGCAGCGCCGGAGCAAGCCGCAGGCCCCCCGATGCCGACGAGCCTCCCCCAGCCTGCCGACCCATGGCGCCATCGCGCCATGGTCGCGCGCTACGGCTTCGGCCTGTTCCCCGTTCCGGCCTACCGCGAGGCCGCCGTCGGCGGCTGGCGCATGGTCCGCCATGGCCCCGGCCCCGTCGAAGGCTATGTCTCGGGGCTGGTCATGGAGCCCTTTCGTCATGTCCTCCACCAGGGCCGCACGCCCTGGATGTCGACCAGCCTGATGGAGCAGGAGAGCCATGCCTTCCATGTCCACCAGGCGCGGGGCGTGGTGGTCGTGGCCGGGCTCGGGATGGCGATGTACGCCCATGCCGTGTCGCTCAAGGCCGAGGTGGAGCACGTCGTGGTGGTCGAGCGGTCGCCCGACGTGGTCGCAGTCGTGCAGGCAGCGACCGGATTGGCGCGCTGGCAAGGGCGGGAGAAGGTGACGATCCTGCAGGCGGATGCGCTAGGCCCTGACCTGCCGGCGCAGGTCGGCGCCGCCACCGGTGGGCGTCGCCCAGACTATCTGTATGCGGACATCTGGCCGGTTTGCGGCGCGCCCGAAGCACCCGCCGAGACGGCCGGCATCGTCCGGGCCCTCGCTCCTGAAGCCGCCGGCTGGTGGGGCCAGGAATTGTCGTTCGGCCTGTGGTGCCGGGAGGAGCAACGGGAGCCGGACGAGGCATCCCTGCGCGTCTATGCGGCGCGGACCGGCGTGCCGATACCGGTCACCCCGGGCTATGCCCGTTTCTGCCGCGACGTGATCGCCGCCCGGCTGCCCTGCATGCGGTGGCAAGGCCTGCGCCGGCTCTGGCGCATGTTCTGTGCGACAGGTCCCTGATCCAGGGGAGCACGAGGCCAACTGACCTCACACAAAGCGGCGCCCAAACGGGACGGGCAGGCGAGGCAGGTGAGTCATGTCCCCGAGGCCCATAACCCGGCGGCCCTGGGAATGGCCTCATACGGCCAGTCTGTCGAGCATCTGCTTCATTCTACGGAACCATTTAAGCTCTCCTGAGCCACCCTCAATTTTCTTGCAGTCTTAGTTGGTCAGCGCTTTGGACAATCTAAGCGAAATCCATGAACATCTTGCTACCTACAACAGGCTTCCTCTAACTCAACGCCGACAAGGCGTATCGATTTTCTTAGCTCACGAAAAACTCACGATTTTTTGATCTTGATTTACGAAACAACGCGAGAATTCGGGCTTGGTGTTTCTTGCCGTTGCTTGGCTGCCTTGCCATCCCTCGCGTGAGAGCTGTCCAAAAGCGAGGAACATCATCGCCCCTGCAGGGGGTCAGTCAAATGACCTCACGGATGCATGAGCGGCACGACCCGCCCACGCTTCCATGGTGCGACGGTTCCCGAAGTGCAGGCTGCTCGCCCCGGTTCCCCAAATCTAGGAAACGTCCATGGCGCTCATCTTCGGTACTCCAGGCGACGAAAAAGACCCGCCGATTCCCGGCACGGCGGGTCCAGACGAGATCCATGCCCTGGAAGGCACCGACCGGATCAAGGGTGGCGACGGCAATGACCTGCTGTTCGGCGAGGCCGGCGACGACCTCCTGCTGAACGGCGATGCCGGCGACGACCAGATCTTCGGCGGCGACGGCAACGATGTCGGGATGTTCGGTGCCGCGGGCAACGACCTCATCGACGGCGGTGCCGGCAACGACGAGATGTTCGGCAACAACGGCGACGACATCCTGCGCGGCGGCGATGGCCAGGACCTCCTGCAGGGCGGCGATCGCGACGACGTCATCATCGCCGGCGAGGGCAATGACCGCGCCTTTGGCGGCAATGGCATCGACACCATTTCCGGCGGCGGCGGCGACGACATCGCCTGGGGCGATCGTGACCGTCCGAACGCCGAAGCCACGGCCGGCAGCGCCGACCGGATCTTCACCGGCGAGGGCAACGACCAGATCTTCGGCGAGTTCGGCGACGACAGCCTCGACGGCGGCAACGGCGACGACTTCATCTGGGGCGGCAGCCAGACCCTGCTAACCGGTACCGGCAACGACATCGGCACCGGCGGTGCCGGCAACGACACGATCAATGCCGGCGACGGCGACGACCGGTTCTTCGGCGCGGTCGGCGACGACGTCCTGAATGGCGACGACGGCAATGACGGCCTGTTCGGCGGCGTTGGCAACGACACCGTCGACGGTGGTGCCGGCAACGACGAACTTGACGGCAAGGACGGCAACGACACCCTGACCGGCGGGGTCGGCGACGACCGGATGACCGGCGGCGATGGCGACGATATCCTGGATGGCGGCGAGGGCATCGACCAGCTGCTGGGCCAGGCCGGCAACGACACCATGACCGGTGGTGCCGGCGCCGACAGCTTCACCATCCTGCGCACCGAGGGCGACCAGGACACCATCACCGACTTTGAGGTGGGTGCCGACAAGATCCTGCTGCGCGGTGCCGGCAACACGGTCGACAACGCCATCGCCAACGCGACAGTCGTGGACAACAGCACCGTGCTGAACCTGGGCCTCAACCACACCGTGACGCTCACCGGCGTCACCGGCGTGGACAACACCTGGT
>VFQN01007796.1_pt1 | contig 11276 bp, 9 predicted proteins | sample 3512371 | NCBI WGS metagenome assembly VFQN01 (sample SAMN10412370, study PRJNA504923) | tailings metagenome | isolation source: Replicate 2 from Balatoc abandoned mine | place: Philippines: Itogon, Benguet | collected 2017-08-28
ACATCGCCCGGCCGATCCGCATCGCCGACGCCGCCTGCCTGCGCTGCCACAGCACCGTGGAGGCGGCCCCGCGCACGCTGGTCGAGAAGTACGGGCCGGCCAACGGCTTCGGCTGGCAGCTCGGCGAAGTGGTCGGCGCGCAGATGGTGTCGGTGCCGCTGGCCGTGCCGATGGCACGCGCCCATGCGGCCTGGGCGGCCTTCATGGGCATGCTCTCGGCGGTGTTCGTGGTCATCGCCGTGGCGCTGAACACGATGTTGTGGTGGCTGGTGATCCGGCCGGTGACGCGGCTGTCGCGCCTGGCCGACCGGGTGAGCCTCGGCGAACTGTCGGCGCCGTCCTTCGCCCTCGGTGCGCGCGACGAGATCGGCCGCCTGGCCGCCTCCTTCAGCCGCATGCGCAAGAGCCTGGTGCAGGCGATGAAGATGCTCGAAGGAGCGCCGTCGTGAGCGCGCGGCCGGTCGGATTGCACGTGCCGCCGGGCGGGGGCGCGGCGATGCCGCAGCGCCTGGGCAAATACCTGGTCTCGCGCGTGATCGGCGAGGGGGCGATGGGCGTGGTGTACGAGGCGATCGATCCCGACATCCACCGTCCCGTGGCCATCAAGGCGATCCGCGCGCCGCTGCTCGGGCCCGACGCGCAGGACCTCGACGGCCCCGGCCGCTTCCGCACCGAGGCGCAGGCGGCCGGGCGGCTCTCGCACCCGAACATCGTCTCCGTCTACGAATATGCGCAGACCGGCGACCAGCAGTACATCGCGATGGAGTACGTGGCCGGCGTCTGCCTGCACGAGCCGCTCGCGCTCGGCTTCCGCCTGCCGCTGATCGACACGCTGAGCATCGTCGCGCAGCTGCTCGACGCCTTGGAGTGCGCCCATGCACAAGGCGTCTGGCACCGCGACATCAAGCCGGCCAACCTGCTGCTCACGCCGGAAGGCCGGCTGAAGGTGACCGACTTCGGCATCGCGCGCATCGCCGGCACGCAGCGCACGCAACGCACCGCGGTGCTCGGCTCGCCCGGCTACATGGCGCCGGAGCGCTATACCGACGAGGCGCCCGATGCGCGCGTGGACCTCTTCGCCTGCGGCGTGCTGCTGTACGAACTGCTGACGGGCCAAGCACCCTTCCGCGGCGCGGCCGGCGCGGTGATGTACCAGGTGATGCACGACGAGCCGCCGCCGCCGTCGCAGCTCGATCTCGATCCGCCCGTGCCGGCCGCCTTCGACGCCGTGTGCGCCCGCGCCATGGCCAAGCGGGCCGACGATCGTTTTGCCGATGCCGCGCAGATGCGCGCTGCCCTGCGCCTGGCTGCGGGGCTGCCGATCGCACCGCAGGTCTCGGCCGAAACGATGCGCCGGCTACGCAGCGCGCGCGAGGAAGCCCCCACCCGGCTGATGCCGCGTGCGATGGCGGTGATGCCGCGTGGCAGCACGCCGCTTCCTTCGGCCCCGGCATCGGCGCCGAGCGTGCCGGGCTGGGATGCGCGGGCCTTGCTGGCCGTCGAGCAACTGCTGCTGCCCCACCTCGGCCCGATGACACGCCACGTGGTGCGCAACGCCACGCGCCGCGTGACCGACCTGCCTGCGCTGCTGCAGACGCTGGCCGCCGAGGTGCTGGAGCCGCACGAGCGAGAGCGCTTCCTCGGCCGCGCGCGCCGCCTGTTGCCGGGCCTGCACGACACGCACCGGCCGGCCAGCAGCGCAGCGCTGCCCGTGCTCGGCACCACGCCGATGCAGCCGGCGCTGGTGGAGCAGGCGGCACGCGAGCTCGCAGTGCAGATCGGTCCGATCGCCACGCTGCTCGCCCGCCGCGCCGCCGTGGGGGCCCCCAGCCGCGAAGCCTTCTTCACCGCGCTGGCCGATGCGGCCGGCGAAGGCGTCGACCGCAAGGCCCTGCTGTGGCGGCTGTGGAAGCTGCCCTGAACGGCCCGGCGTCGATGCCGCTCAGTGCGCCTCGGCGGTCTTGGCGGCCTCGATCGCGCCGGCGCGGTCTTCCTTCGCGCCGTTGAAGAAGATGTTCAGCACCACCGCCGCCACGGCGGTGAGCAGGATGCCCGACTCGAGCAGCGGGTGCAGGCCGTGCGCCATCTGCTGCGTCCAGCGCGGCGCCACCAGCGGGATCAGGCCGAAGCCGATCGACAGCGCCACGATGTAGAGGTTGTGGCGGTTGCCCTTGAAGTCCACCGTCGAGAGGATGCGGATGCCGGTGGCCGCGACCATGCCGAACATCACCAGCCCCGCGCCGCCGAGCACGAAGGTCGGGATCGACTCCACGAAGGCCGCCATCTTCGGCAGCATGCCCAGCACGATCATGATCACGCCGCCGGCCACGCACACCCAGCGGCTCTTCACGCCGGTCACGCCGACCAGGCCGACGTTCTGCGAGAAGCTGGTGTAGGGAAAGGTGTTGAAGATGCCGCCGATCAGCGTGCCCAGGCCGTCGGTGCGCAGGCCGGCAGCGAGCGCCGGCTGGTCGATCTTCTTGTCGGTGAGGTCCGACAGGGCGAGGAACATGCCGGTCGACTCGATCATCACCACGATCATCACCAGCGTCATGGTCAGGATCATCACGATGTCGAAGGTCGGCATGCCGAAGGCGAAGGGCGTGACCACGTCGAACCATTGCGCCTTGGCCACCTTGTCGAAGTTCATCTTGCCCATCGCGATGGCCACCGCGCAGCCGGCCACGATGCCCAGCAGCACCGAGATGTTGGCGACGAAGCCTTTCGCGTACTTCACCAGCAGCAGGATGAACACCAGCACCGCGCCGGCGACGGCCATGTTGTCGAGCGCGCCGTAGCCCGGGTTGTTCGTCATCGGGATCGGCCCGGGCAGCTTGACCGGCGCGCTGGCGGCTTCGGCCGTGGCCTTGGCGGCGTCGACCATCGCCACCAGCTTGGGCACGTCGACGCTCTGCGCCATCGGCGCCGGCCCGCCCATCGCCCAGCCCACCCCCACGCGCATCAGGCTGATGCCGATGATCGCGATGATGGTGCCGGTGACCACCGGCGGAAAGAAGCGCAGCAGCTTGCTGACGATCGGCGCGATCAGCATCGAGATCACGCCCGCGCCGATGATGGCGCCGAAGATCGCTCGCGCCCCGTCGACGCCGGGCATGGCGTTGGCGAAGGCGACCATCGGGCCGACGGCCGCGAAGGTCACGCCCATCATCACCGGCAGCTTGATGCCGAACCAGCGCGTCACGCCGAAGGACTGGATCAGCGTGACGATGCCGCAGCAGAACAGGTCGGCCGAGATCAGCAGCGCCACCTGCTCGGGCGTGAGCTTGAGCGCGCGGCCGACGATCAGCGGCACGGCGATCGCGCCGGCGTACATCACCAGCACGTGCTGCAGGCCCAGCGCCGCGAGACGCGGCGCCGGGAGTCTCTCGTCCACCGGGTGGACCGTCGTGTCGCTCATGCTTGTCTCCTCGTGTGGTCTTGTGTCGTGAGCGTCGGGATCCGGCCAGCGCTCAGTAGCGGTGGCGCACGCCGATCGAGAAGGCGCTGCCGCTGCTCAGGCCATCGACCTTGTCGCTCATCGCCACCGCGTACAGGTCGGTGCGCTTGGACAGGTAGTAGTCGTAGCCGGCCGAGAAGGTCTTGCGCTTGGCGCCGGTCTCCGGCTTGATCTGGCCCCATTGCGCCAGGATCTTGCCGTTGCCCACCGGCACGCTCGCGCCGATGCCGGCGATGTCGTACTCGTTGCCGGTGGTCTTGTTGGCCACGTTGCCGAACTGGCCGAACAGCTTCACCACACCGAAATCGTAGGTGGCTGCGCCCTGCCAGCTCTTGGTGTCGGCCACGGCGGTGGCGCCGTCCTTCTTCACGTCCTGCCAGGAGAAGGCGGAGTCGAAGGCGCCCGTGCCCCAGCGCAGGTTGACAGCGTGGTTGCGGCCGCTGCTGCCCGACTCGGCCGCCGCCGCGAACAGTTGCAGCGTGGCGCCGCCGAGCTTCGGGCTGGTGTAGAGCACCGAATCGCTCCAGCCGGAGTCGCCCGTCAGCGTGCCGCTGGTGAAGTAGTGGCGGATGCTCGGCGAGTAGCCGAAGCTGTCGCCGAACGGATTGAACGACAGCGTGGTGACGAAGAACGGCGTGGTGTTGCGGCCGATCGTCACGCGGCCGAAGCTGCTGCTGGCCAGGCCGACGAAGGCGTTGCGCGCCCAGAAGGTGTCGGCGCCGAAGCGGCCGGAGGCCCCGGTGTCGGCCCGCATGAAGGACTGCAGCGTGAACACCGCCGACAGCCCGCCGCCGAGGTCCTCGCTGCCGCTGACGCCGAACCAGCTGGTGGTCATCTGGCCGTTGTCGACGTTCCAGGTCTTGTCGGGGTTGCCCACCGGCTTGGACTGACCGGCGCTGATGTCGAGCAGGCCGGCCAGCGTGACACTGGTCTGGGCCAGTGCGGTGCCCGGCAGGGCCAGGGCGGTGGATGCGGCGATCAGCGCGCAGCGAAGGCTTGAAGAACGATTCATCGCGGGTTTCCTCCTCGGGTTGTGCGACGTCTGGGGCGTCAGTTCTGGGGCGAACCGGCCTCGAACCAGCGTCCGAGCAAGGACCGTTCCGCATCGGTGATCTGCGTGGCGTTGTTCATCGGCATGGCTTTCAACACCACGGCCTGCTGGTAGATCGCCTGGGCGTTCTTCGCGATGAGCTCCGGCGTGTGCAGTTGCACACCCTTGCTGATGACCTGCTCGTTGTGGCACATCGTGCAGCGCTGCTCGATCACCGAGCGCACCTGCGCGAAGCTCGGCGGCGCCACGCTGGTGCTCTTCGGCGCCGGCGCGGGCGCCAGCCACACCACCAGGCCCACGATCACGGCGGTGCCGCCGACGGCGAACTCCCACGGAACCCGCTGGCCGGCGACCAGCGCCTTGTGCCGCGCGACGAAGCTGTGACGGATCAGCGCGCCGGCCAGCATGATCAGCACCAGCACCACCCAGTTGTGCTTCGCGCCGTAGAGGAAGCCGTAGTGGTTGCTGAGCATCGCGATCAGCACCGGCAGCGTGAAGTAGGTGTTGTGCACGCTGCGCTGCTTGGCACGCTGGCCGTGCACCGGATCGACGGGCTGGCCGGCCTTCATCTGCGCCATCACGGTGCGCTGGCCCGGGATGATCCAGAAGAACACGTTGGCGCTCATCGCCGTGGCCATCATGGCGCCCACCAGCAGGAAGGCTGCGCGACCGGCGAAGAGCTGGCAGGCCAGCCACGAGGCGACGACCACCGCGATCGTCACGCCGATGCCGACGACGCGGTCACCGCCGGGTTTCTGGCCAAAGGCGCGGCAGATGCCGTCGTACACCAGCCAGAAGACGACGAGGAAGCCGAGCGCCGCGGCGATTGCCCCGGCGGGAGACCAGGCGAACAGGTTCTTGTCGATCAGGAAGGTGCTCGCCTGGTACAGGTAGAGCACGGTGAAGAGCGCGAAGCCCGTCAGCCAGGTCGAATAGCTCTCCCAGTAGAACCAGTGCAGGTTGGGCGGCAGCGACTTGGGCGCCACCATGTACTTCTGCGGGTGGTAGAAGCCGCCACCGTGCACCGCCCACAGCTCGCCGTCGACGCCCTTGGCGACCAGATCGGGCGCGGTCGGCTTCGTCAGGCTGTTGTCGAGGAAGACGAAATAGAACGACGAGCCGATCCAGGCGATCGCCACGATGACGTGGGCCCATCGCAGCAGCAGGTTGACCCAGTCGAGAACGTACGCTTCCATGCGCGGACACTTCCTTTCGGCACGGGCCGCGCGCAAGAAGCGGGCCCGTGGGCGACCTCACCACAGCGGGCTCTGTGAGGCTGGAAGTGTCGCGACCGGTGAGGGGCACCGGGCTCCGCGGCGACGCAGCTGAACTGTATACACTCCGGATCACACCGCGATCCGGAATTACCCGCAGTGCCTCAGCTGCCGCGGTAGGTGGAATACGACCAGGGGCTGGCCAGCAGCGGCACGTGGTAATGCTGCCCGACCGCGGCGAGGCCGAAATCCAGCGGCACCTCGTCGAGGAAGGGCGGCTCGGCCAGCGCCGCGCCGCGGCCGCGGAAATAGGCCGCCACCGCGAACACCAGCCGGTAGCGGCCGGGCTGGAACTCGTCCCCCTGCAGCAGCGGTGCATCGGCGCGGCCGTCGTGGTTGAGGGTGATGCGCTTCAGCTCCGTGGCTGTGCCGTCGGCGCCGAGGCGGTACAGCCGCACCGCCATGCCGGCCGCGGGGCAGCCGTTGGCGGTGTCGAGCACGTGGGTGGTGAGCTTGCCCATGGAAGTCCTTGCGTGATACTTGCGGGATCGCCAAAAGTGTATACACTTTGCTCAACGAATCAAGTCCCGAACGATTCCGGCATGTCGCGCAACAGCACCACCCTGCAGGTCGTCCGCCCCGCCACGAAGGCGAGCAGGGCGCGCGCCAGCGCGGGGACCGGGGGTGATGGCGGCACCAGCACGCAGCGCATCGTCGAGTCGATCACCGCAGCCATCGTCGAGCGGCGCCTGATGCCCGGCACCAAGCTGGCCGAGCAGAAGATCGCCGACATCTTCAAGGTCTCGCGCACCCTGGTGCGCCAGGCGCTGAATCAGCTCAGCCGCGACAAGCTCGTCACCCTCGAGCCGGCGCGCGGCGCGCGCGTGGCCGAGCCGAGCATCGAGGAGGCGCGCCAGGTGTTCGAGGTGAGGCGGCTGCTCGAGACGGCCATGATCCGCCGTGCGGCGACCGAGCTGACGAGCGCCCAGCTGACCGAACTGCGCACCCACCTGCGCGACGAGCAGGCCGCCGTGCAGCGCACCGACGTCTCCGGCCGCACGCGGCTGCTGGCCGACTTCCACGTGGTGATCGCCCGCATGCTCGGCAACGAGGTGCTGGCCGACCTGCTGGCCGACCTGGTGACCCGCTCCTCGCTGATCGCGCTGATGTACCAGTCGTCCCACTCGGCCGAGCACTCCTACGAGGAGCACGTGGCCATCGTCGAGGCGCTCGCCAGGCGTGATGCGCGCGCTGCGGTGAAGCTGATGGACGAGCACCTGCACAACGTCGAGCACAACCTGCGCCTGGACCCGCGCACCCCCGACCTCACCGACGCCCTCAAGCCCTACGCCCCATGAGCACCACCCCCTACCCGCGCGACCTGGTCGGCTACGGCCGCAACCCGCCGCATGCCCGCTGGCCGGGCAACGCCCGCATCGCCGTGCAGTTCGTGCTGAACTACGAGGAAGGCGGCGAGAACAGCGTGCTGCACGGCGATGCCGGCAGCGAGCAGTTTCTCTCCGAGCTGTTCAATCCGGCCGCCTTCCCCGACCGCCACCTCAGCATGGAGTCGATCTACGAGTACGGCTCGCGGGTCGGCGTGTGGCGGCTGCTGCGCGAGTTCGAGAAACGCGGCCTGCCGCTGACCGTGTTCGGCGTGTCGATGGCGCTGGAGCGCCACCCCGAGCTGACCCAGGCCTTCGTGGAACTCAAGCACGAGATCGCCTGCCACGGCTGGCGCTGGATCCACTACCAGGCGATGCCGGAGGCGCAGGAGCGCGAGCACATGCGCATTGGCATGGAGATCATCGAGAGACTGACCGGTGAGAGGCCGCTGGGCTGGTATACCGGCCGCGACAGCCCGAACACGCGGCGCCTCGTGGCCGATGACGGCGGCTTCGAGTACGACAGCGACTACTACGGCGACGACCTGCCCTTCTGGACGCAGGTCACCAAGACCGACGGCACGACGGTGCCGCACCTCGTCGTGCCCTACACGCTGGACACCAACGACATGCGCTTCTCGCTGCCGCAGGGTTTCAGCCAGGGCGACGACTTCTTCACCTACCTGCGCGACGCCTTCGACGTGCTCTACGCCGAGGGCGACGAGGCACCGAAGATGATGAGCGTGGGCATGCACTGCCGCCTGCTCGGCCGCCCCGGGCGCATGCGCTCGCTGCAGCGCTTCCTCGACCACGTCGAGCGCCACGACCGCGTCTGGGTGTGCCGCCGCATCGACATCGCCCGCCACTGGAAGCAGGTGCATCCATTCAAGGCCGCCGCATGACGATCACCCTCAACCAACTCAATGCCGCGCCGGCCGCCGAGGCGCTGGCGATGCTCGACGGCCTTTACGAGCATTCGCCCTGGATCGCCGAGCGGGCGCTGGCGCAACGGCCCTTCGCCAGCCTGGCCGCGCTGAAGCACGCGCTGGTCAAGGTGCTCGCCCAAGCCGGCCGCGAGGCGCAGATCGGCCTGATCCGCGCCCACCCGGAACTGGCGGGCAAGGCGATGGTGTCCAGATCGCTGACCGCCGAGTCGACCCACGAGCAGACCACGTCCGGGCTGACGAACTGCTCGCCCGACGAGTTCGCGCGCATCCAGCAGCTCAATGCCGACTACAACGCGCGCTTCGGCTGGCCCTTCATCCTCGCCGTGCGCGGGCCCCGCGGCGCGGGGCTCTCACGCGCCGAGATCATCGCCACCTTCGCGCGCCGGCTGGACAACCATCCGGACTTCGAGCTCGCCGAGTGCCTGCGCAACATCCACCGCATCGCCGAGATCCGCCTGAACGACAAGTTCGGCTTCGCGCCGGTGCAGGGCAATCAGGTGTGGGACTGCGCCGAGCTGCTCGCCCGCCACAGCGACCCCGGCTACGCCGAGCAGGGCCAGCTGACCGTCACCTACCTCACCGAGGCGCACCGGGCCTGCCAGGTGCAGCTGCAGCGCTGGATGCGCGACTGCGGCGTCGACGAGGTGCGCGTGGACGCGGTGGGCAACGTGGTGGGGGTCTATCACGGCACCGATCCCTCGGCGAAGCGGCTGCTCACCGGCAGCCACTACGACACCGTGCGCAACGGCGGCAAGTACGACGGGCGCCTCGGCATCTTCGTGCCGCTGGTGTGCGTGCGCGAGCTGCACCGCACCGGCCGGCGCCTGCCCTTCGGCCTCGAGGTGATCGGTTTCGCAGAGGAGGAAGGCCAGCGCTACAAGGCCACCTTCCTCGGCTCGGGCGCGGTGACGGGCGACTTCGACCCGGCCTGGCTGGACCAGCGCGACGCCGACGGCATCACGATGCGCGAGGCGATGAAGGCCGCCGGCCTGCCCGCCACGCTGGAAGCGATCCGCGCCGAGCGGCGCGACCCGGCCCGCTACCTCGGTTTCGTGGAAGTGCACATCGAGCAGGGGCCGGTGCTCAACGAGCTCGACCTGCCGCTGGGCGTGGTCACCTCGATCAACGGCAGCGTGCGCTACCTCGGCGAGGTGGTCGGCATGGCCAGCCACGCCGGCACCACGCCGATGGACCGGCGCCGCGATGCGGCGGTGGCGGTGGCCGAGCTGGCGCAGTTCGTCGAGCGGCGCGCGGCGAGCGTGCCCGACGTGGTCGGCACCATCGGCATGCTGAACGTGCCGAACGGCTCGATCAACGTGGTGCCGGGGCGATGCCAGTTCAGCCTGGACCTGCGCGCCACCACCAACGAGGCCCGCGATGCCCTGGCCCATGACGTGCTCGCCGAGCTGAAGGCGATCTGCGCCCGCCGCGGCCTGCACTGCAAGGTGGAGGAGACGATGCGCGCCGCCGCTGCGCCGAGCGCACCGGAGTGGCAGCGGCGCTGGGAACGCGCCGTCGAGTCGCTCGGCCTGCCGGTGTTCCGCATGCCCAGCGGCGCCGGCCACGATGCGATGAAGCTGCACGAGGTGATGCCGCAGGCCATGCTCTTCGTGCGCGGCCTGAACGCCGGCATCAGCCACAACCCGCTCGAATCCACCACCAACGACGACGCCGATCTCTGCGTGCGGGCCTTCCAGCACCTGCTCGGCCAACTGGAAGAAGAACTCGCATGAACGCCTACGAGAAACTCGACGCCTGGATCGACGCCCACTTCGACGAGCAGGTGCGCACCCTGCAGGCACTGGTGCAGGTGCCCACCGACACGCCGCCGGGCAACAACGCGCCGCATGCCGAGCGCACCGCCGAACTCCTGAAGGGCTTCGGCTTCGAGGCGGAGAAGTTCCCCATCCCCGCGGAGCTGGTGAAGGCTGCCGGGCTGCAGAGCCTGACCAACCTGATCGTTCGCCGCCGCTATGGCGAAGGCCGCACCGTCGCGCTGAACGCCCACGGCGACGTGGTGCCGCCCGGCGAAGGCTGGACGCACCCGCCCTACGGCGGCGAGGTGCACGACGGCAAGCTCTACGGGCGCGCCGCGGCGGTGAGCAAGTGCGACTTCAGCACCTACATCTTCGCCACCCGCGCGCTCGAATCGCTGGGCGTGCCGCTCAACGGCGGCGTCGAACTGCACTTCACCTACGACGAGGAGTTCGGCGGCGAACTCGGCCCCGGCTGGCTGCTCGAGAAGGGCCACACGAAACCGGACCTGCTGATCGCCGCCGGCTTCAGCTACCAGGTGGTGACCGCGCACAACGGCTGCCTGCAGATGGAGGTGACGGTGCACGGCAAGATGGCGCACGCCGCCATTCCCGACACCGGCGTCGATGCGTTGCAGGGCGCCACCGCCATCCTCAACGCGCTGTATGCGCAGAACACGCTGTACAAGCAGATCACGTCGAAGGTCGCCGGCATCAAGCACCCGTACCTCAACGTCGGCCTGATCCAGGGCGGCACCAACACCAACGTCGTGCCGGGCAAGGTGGTGCTCAAGCTCGACCGGCGCATGATCCCCGAGGAGAACCCCGCGGACGTGGAGGCGACCATCCGCCGCGTGATCGAAGAGGCCGCCCGGGCCGTGCCCGGCATCACGGTGGAGATCAAGCGCATGCTGCTGGCGCGGGCGCTGACGCCGCTGCCGGGCAACCGGCCGCTGGTCGAGGCGCTGTGCCGGCACGGCGAGGCGGTGTTCGGCGAGCCGATTCCCACCTCCGGCACGCCGCTGTACACCGACGTGCGCCTGTACTGCGAGCACGGCATCCCGGCGGTGATCTACGGCGCCGGCCCGCGAACCGTGCTGGAGAGCAACGCCAAGCGCGCCGACGAGCACATCGTGCTGGAAGACCTGCGCCGCGCCACCAAGGTGGTGGCGCGCACGCTGTACGACCTGCTGAGCTGATCGGCGTGGGTCGGGCGAACCGCCGTGGTGCGCAGCGCACCATGGCGGGACCGCGCCGCTGCGCACGCTTCTTGCGACCCCGGGACCAGTCCCGTTTCCGGAGTCGTCCATGCCCTCGAAGTCGTCCGCCGTCCGCCGCCTGCTGCTGATCGCAGCGCCCCTGCTCGTCGCCGTGTTCGGCGTGCTGATCACGCTGCCCGCGCAGGCGCAGGAAACGCCGGTCAAGTTCCAGCTCGACTGGCGCTTCGAGGGGCCGGCCGCCCTCTTCC
>VFQN01007798.1_pt1 | contig 11275 bp, 12 predicted proteins | sample 3512371 | NCBI WGS metagenome assembly VFQN01 (sample SAMN10412370, study PRJNA504923) | tailings metagenome | isolation source: Replicate 2 from Balatoc abandoned mine | place: Philippines: Itogon, Benguet | collected 2017-08-28
CGTACCAACTCGACCTACCGTACCAAACAGGTAAATCAGAAGCACAATAAGAACAAATACGCCAATAAGGTTCATCAGTGTGAAGGTCAATCTTCCTCCACCTGCACTGAAGATGAAACAAACAACGAAGATAATAACGATCGTTATCCATTCAGCCCCATGAATATCATCTCCTCCATACATTGACGGAATAGCTAATAAGCGTGACACCTTCATCACTGTATACATTGTGCAGTATAGAAACTCGCAACATGCCACCATAAACCCGAGATACGGTCCTAATGCCGCTCGAACAAACCCATACGCTCCTCCTGAGAAAGGAAGAGCTGAAGTCATTTCTCCCATACACAACGACAGTGCGAGGTAACCAGCCGCCGCAAACATCAAATTGAAAGCGAAGGAAGGGTAACCATAGACAAGGCCACCGTTCCAGCCAGAAGAGCGAGTTCCAAGAATCATAGAGGAGGCTTTCATATCACAGTTATACTAATGTGAAAAGAAAGACAAAAGATCTTACCAAACAAGATGAATTCTATTTCAGAAAGTTTTGTCTTCTTCAGATAACGAAGAAGTTTCATCATTCTTGAGGGTGGTAATTGCGAAGTTTCTTCTTTCATGCCCCTTAGACCTCTTTTGAAAAATGATGAGAAGGCAGTAACGTCTATTTTCCATTTTCGAGTAAAGCCGCACTGCCTACACGAGGCAGAGAAGATAACGGCATCTCACAAAGTCAAACAAAAAGGGGCGATAAAAAAAGTGGTGTTCAATTTGTTCAAGGGTCTACACTGCAAACGGTTATCTAAACGATCGATCGAACGAAACACCAGAATTCTTTTTATTTTAAGGCATTATATCCTATGCTCGGTTTTCGGATAGAAATGAGGGGACTTTTTTCAGTCGGTTTGATGATGATCCGAAAGTCAAAGATCTTTTTTTTTCAGCTTCCATTCATCAGACACACCTGTTCCACATAACCTTGTCATCCGATATCTATCAGATAGACAACAGACAACATTCAAATCCAATCAAATCAAATCACACCCTACCTAATCCTTGCTACCTTTGGATTACTTCGATCTTTATTCTTCATTGTTTATTACTCATCTTGAAAAATGGTGGCGGATACTGGAGTGAATGCATCGACTGATGCTGTGAAAACCTCATCATCAGCAACAACATCAACCAATTTAGTTGAAAAAGAGAAAATCTTTACATCCGCATTATTACCACCAATTTATTTAGTAGCAGGTTATTTAGTATTATTAAGAGTGATGGCAGGATATTTAAAAGCTGAAGAAGATACTGATCCATTTAAACGTGTATGGTGGTCAGGTCCAATCTTCTTCTCTATTTTCTATTTAGCTATGGTTTATTTTGGTAAAAAATGGATGAAAGATCGTGAAGAATTTCAAATTAAACCATATATTTTCACTTATAATTTATATCAATGTATATTAAATTTATGGTGTGTTGTTGCAATGTGTTATGAAGTTTATTCTAATCCAATTTTCACTGGTATATGGGGTAATTATCCTGTTGCTGGTGCAAAATCATTTCGTATTTCTTTTTTAATATGGATACATTATAATAATAAATATGTTGAATTATTAGATACATTATGGATGATATTACGTAAAAAAAATAATCAAATTTCTTTTTTACATTGTTATCATCATGTATTATTAATTTGGGCATGGTTTTTAGTATGTAAAATTGAAACAGGTGGTGATTGTTATTTTGGTGCTACTGTTAATAGCTTTATTCATGTGATTATGTATGGTTATTATACTTTAGCATTATTAAATTATCCATGCCCTTGGAAGAAATGGATTACTACATGTCAAATGATTCAGTTTTGTGTTTGCTTTTCACATTCTTGTTTTGTTGTTTGGAATGGTAATGCTCCAATTATTTTACCATTAGCACAAGGATTCGTTATGGTCAATATGTTAGTTCTCTTTGGAAATTTCTATATGAAGAGTTACTCTGGTAAAGATAAGAAGGCTGTTAAGGATGCTGCCCCTGTTGCAAAGAAACTTGATTAAAATGATGATCCAAAAGAAAGTATATCTTTGCTCTGATCGCAGCTTCTAATGCTGCATCTATTGTTAGTCGATTAATAGGATAATGTATGAAAACAATCAAACAAAACTTTTGAAATGAAAAATTTTGAAATGCATGCATTATCTTTTCGCTCTATTTTTGTGTGTGGGAGTTTTATGTTTGCTTTGATTTGCCCATTACCTACGCTCATTTTCTCCACCCCTCTATTTTTGTTTCTTATTCTTTTTTTCCCTCCCTTCTCACCTCCTCCACATAATATTACACGAAAGTATTTCAGATATTCTACAAACACCCAACTTTTTTCTCTCTTTTCGATGGTGACGGACTGTCAGAAAAGTGACAGAAAGCTGTTATAGAGGATTGCGGTTATATTACATTCAAAGGTCAAAGAAACAGATCTGTCAACGCGCAAAAAGAGAAGGTATGAAGTAGAAGTTGTTTATCTATTCGGACTTTATTGAGCAAAGTTAACAGTGGCAGCCCAAGCAACTGTCTCTGCATCAGTGAGCACTGCAGCAGAATCATCAGTCATTGTGCGAAAGAACTCGATTCTCTCCGTCAATTCACTTTTTGTCGAGGGAAGAGTAAGTACAGATTCTTTCTCATGGCAGAAGTCTTCCAAAGCCATCCAAAGACAGATCCTCTTCTCCTTTCTGTCTAAGGCAGCTTGATATTCCTCTGGAGTAATAGGACGATATCCTCTTTTCTGCATCTCAGTCAAAGTTCTTCTTAATATAGTCTCTTTTGATTGATCGAGATCAATCTCAGTCCAAGGGCTTCGAATAATTCCTTCTTCAATAATTTCTTGGAGTTGAAGTAAATTACTTTTAGATAAATTATCTGGAACTTTTGAAACAAAATCAACAGTATTTCCCATATTTATATGTCTATTTCCTTTTTCAATTTCAAATAAATCTTTAACGGAATTAAATTATGTCTTTCTTTCTCTCTTTTGATCATATTTGTGATGGAATATGATAAGATTGGACTGACAATGAAAAGGTTGGAATGATTACAAACCTTATCGGTATTATCGGTAGGGAAATACCGACAATAATTATGTCGCCACTTTCAACTTTCATGTTTTTAATATTCATTTCTGTAATTACTCCGATAATAGAAAGGTGTAAGTGACAAGAAAGAAGGTATCCATAAATTGAGGATTTCAAACATGCAAAATTTGGGTAAACTATTCACAGTGTCCCCGATCTCCCAACATTTTCTATGTGATGTATTATAGCATAACTATGTCAGTAAATCAAGAAGATAGTAGATCGATGAATGAATTAAATTTTTATCCTTTTCTTTTCTTTACATAAATAATTTTTGGTTCCAAAGTTTTGGGGAAAATATCAAACATGAAATACTCTTTCAACAGAATTTTCCATCCTTTCTTATCTAGCGCTCCCAAAGACTTAGAAATTTTAATTCTTTCAAGATTCTTTAAATTCTTCAATCCACTCCATCTCCTAACTTTATCTCCCTTAAGATTACTGATATCTAATTCCTTTGCATTCGGAACATAAATGAATAAATTATCTGTTATTTCTCCCGAAATTGTAAGTTTCTCGCACATCATTGGTACAGTTGGTTGAATTCTACCCCAGCAGTTGATAGTGAGGTTTTTCACATCTTTGATTTGTCCAAGATCACAAAAATTTCGACAATATAAAATCTCGACGGTCTCGATTGTGTTCAGAGGAGAAAAGTCATTAACTGAACCAAAATGTCGGACGACAACTTTTCTGTTTCTCAAACCTTTACTGCGATCTTCATCATAGCCTAACCCATTTAATGAATGAACTCTTCGAAGATCAGCCAAGGTAAGAATGGGAATACAACAAAAAGGTTGCACGTCACTCACGGCGTCTGAGAATTCAACTGTAATCTCTTGCAAATGGGCAAAATTATCATAAAAAAAGAAAGTTCCAATTGTTAGCCTCTTCAAAGTTAATGATAACTTACTCGTAACAGAATTAGAATTCCAGGGGAAAAGAGTAAGGTTTTGAACTGATTTAAAACAATTTAAATCAATTAAAGCCTTTGGATTTGGAGATCGAATTGTAATTCGAAGAGAGTAAGTAAATGCGTTCCGATAGTCAACAATTCCTCTACATGTGCTAATTGATACATCTCGATTCGATTGCAATGGCGTAATATCATTGATATTCTCACAAGTATCTAATTTGATCTTAGGAATATTTACAAACATCCTTACATGAATATTATTTATACTTTCAACTCCCCTCAAAGATAGCTCTTGAAGATGCACAAAAGCGTTTACAAATACAGGGGAAATTGTTGAAAAAGGTCCATTTAATTCCAAATACTCCAGTGAAGAAGGAGGAGGAATGACTGGTAATGAAATTTCTATCTCATCCACATTTGTGATTTCATTTGTGATAATTAAACTTTTAATACCATAATCATCTGTTAAGATAATGTCAGAAAATAAGTGGGGAGAGTCGATCACTAATTCTAATCGATGTATCTTCTTAACAGTGCGGATCAAAGAATGAGTAAATTGATCATAATCAACATAAAGAGAATAGATATTTGTCGAAGGAAAAGTTTTAGAAGAATTGTTCTTTGTCACGGTAACATAGAATTGATGATCTGGAGATAATATGTATTTGGCCAGCCTTTCTCGAAGTCGTTCGTGACTTTCCTTCCACAATTCACTCTGGCCAGAGGCATGTACGCGCCTCAGATGATTGAACAAAAGATCATGGCACAAACTTAAACAACAAGATCCAAAGCTTATCTTATCTCCATAAGCTAAGAATGAAGCGAGATATAAGTGGAGATCAGTTGATAAATATTGCATATTGCACAATGCACACTTAAAGATATATAGGCTATATCTTAAGGAATTTCTTAACAGCTAAACTTACAGAAACTTCTAACTTAGGGGAAAACACGCAAAATCTTTGTTATCTTACTTCGAATTTAATCGGGGAAAAGATACAACCATCATCTATTTGGTATTTAGATCATGATATCCGGGAAAATCATATATAATGTCAATGGACTTCTCTGACCATTACCGTTAGTTTCAACTGAAGCTCCACCATAAAGAATTCCATAAGGTTGACAGGTACGATCATCAACTGGCATTGTTGCTTCAAGAAAATTATCACCAAGTTTGGTATATTGAATTCCTAATGAATTTAATATTGTTTTTCCTATACGATTTTGATCATTCATTTGATCTAATGTCACTAATCGTCCTATCCTTTCCGAGTGCAAGGTTCACTATCAGATATAAAATAGTAGCAGTTGGTCTAATAAAGCGGGCGATCTTCCATGAAATTAGGAAATGTTTTACAAGAGCTTCCACACCCATTTCTTTACGTCTCAACAAATAAACAGTGAAAACACTCAAGCTAATGAGATCCATCTTAAGTCATCACTTAATTTTCTTCACACAAATTAAATATGACGGTAAAGGTTTGGGCAAAATATCGAAGATGAAATAATCTTTAAACAACATTTTCCATCCTTTTGTGTCTTGCGCTTCCCAACTTTGTGAAATTGTAATTCTTTCCAGATTCTTTAAATTCTCGAATCCTTCCAAACTTCTTACTTCATCTCCATAGACGTCACTTATACCTAATTCCTTTACGTTTGGAAGATAAATGAATAGATTCTCATTTATTTCTCCAGATAAAGTAAGTTTCTCGCACATCATTGGCGCAGTTGGTTTAATTTTGGTCCAACATTTGACAGTTAGGTATTTGACATCTCTGACTTGTCCAAGATCATGGAATTTATCACAATATGAGATCTCGACCGTCTCAATTGTGTTCAAAGGAGAAAAGTCTTTGACAGAATCCAAAGACCTTATAACGACTTTTCTGTTTCCCAGGCATTTACTACGATCTTCATCATACCCTAATCCATGCAATGAATCAACGCCTTTCAGGTAACTCAAAGTAAGAATAGGAACACAACAGAGAGACTGCAGGTTGATTGCAGTACTTGAGAATTCAATTGTGACCTCCTGCAAGTCGGCCAAGTTTTCGTAATGAGAGATATTCTTTCCAATTGTTAGCCTCTTTAAGGTTAATGGCAATCTACCCCTAATTTGATTTTCATTTAAGGAAATATCCAGGTTTTGAACTGCTTTGAAGCAATTTAAATCAATTAAAGCCTTTGGATTTGGAGATCGAATTGTAATTCGAAGAGAGTAAGTAAATGCGTTCCGATAGTCAACAATTCCTCTACATGTGCTAATTGATACATCTCGATTCGATTGCAATGGCGTAATATCATTGATATTCTCACAAGTATCTAATTTGATCTTAGGAATATTTACAAACATCCTTACATGAATATTATTTATACTTTCAACTCCCCTCAAAGATAGCTCTTGAAGATGCACAAAAGCATTTACAAATGCTGGGGAAATTGTTGAAAAAGGTCCATTTAATTCCAAATACTCCAGTGAAGAGGGAGGAGGAATGAGAGGGAATGACACCACCTCATCAACTTTATTTGAGACTATTAAACTTTTAATACCATAATCATCTTCTATAATAATCTCTGAAAATAGATCTAAGAAGTTGATCTCTAATTCTAATCGATATATCTTCTGAATATCCCTGACGAGATATGTTGTAAACTCATCAAAATCAGTGTGAAGAGAATAAATTTTGCGAAAAGGAAAAGATTCCAGAATATCGTTTCTTCTCACTGTAACATGGTATTGACGCTCTGGAGATAATACACATTTTGCCAGTCTTTCGCGAAGCTCTTTGTAACTTTCAACCGGCCACCAGTTACCTAGACCATGAACATCGACACGTCGCAGATGATTGAACAAAAGATCATGGCACAAACTTAAACAACAAGATCCAAAGCTTATCTTATCTCCATAAGCTAAGAATGAAGCGAGATATAAGTGGAGATCAGTTGATAGATGTTCAATATTCATCTTATAATTCGAAATGATGGGGAAATGATTAAAGAATAAAGGAATTTCTTAACGCCGAGAAGTCTAAGGGAGCAGTTAGTTATTGGCTACGTGTATTACTTAGGTAAGGATATCTAGTAGTGCGGAAGAAAAAGAAAGCGCCAAATCTTATGACAAAAGAAACGAGGAATCTCGAGCTTAGTTAAACAAAGCGAAATATTTCAATCTTCGCATTGACGTAAAATCCTTGTTATCTTACTTCTATGTAATCGGAGAAAAGATACAACCATCATCTATTTGGTATGTAGATTATGATATCCAGCAAAATCATATGTCATGTCAATGGATTGGTTTGACTTCTCTGACCATTACCGTTAGTTTCGAGTGACATACCAATGATTCTTCATCTTTCCCTGTCTCATGAATTTTTATCTCCCATAAATGCAAAGTCTTGCCCAGGCGAATAGGATAAGCCCTTCCAGTGACTGATCCTTCGGTAACTGCTCTCAAATGACTCGCACTGACTTCAACTCCAACGACAGCATACCCAGATCCAGCTGCAAGTAAAGAAGCATAACTCCCAATTGTTTCAGCTAAAACAACTGAAGCTCCACCATGAAGAATTCCATAAGGTTGACGTGTCCGATCATCAACTGGCATTGTTGCTTCAAGAAAATTATCACCAAGTTTGGTATATTGAATTCCTAATGAATTTAATATTGTTTTTCCTATACGATTTTGATCATTCATTTGATCTAATGTCACTAATCTCTTCCAGATATGTCTTGTCGTCATGTCTTCTCCTTTCTCTTGAGTATGTAAAATTTCAGTTTCTATTTGAAAGGATCTTCTTTTTATTACACGCTATATAAGTCAAGATTTTTTCTGAGTGATCTCTTTGTGTTTGTTGTGATGTTTGAAGGGTTATTAAATATGGAGAAACAAAATTCACGTGGTGATCATACTTTAATTCCAACGAATGATACTCCAATTGATACTTCAGAGGAAGATTTTGAGACGAGTCATGGAACAAGGAATCGAGATAAGGCGATGCATAGAAGATTAAATTTTGTTGATGGGATAGCGATTGTGGTTGGAATCATGATTGGATCTGGAATCTTTTCTTCTCCTGGTCTTGCTCTTGATCGTTGTGGTTCTCCAGGGGCAGATCTTATCGCTTGGGTGGTGTCAGGTGTTTTGGTGATGTTAGCTGCTCATTGTTATCTAGAATTGGGAGGATTAATGCCATCTGCTGGAGGTGATTTTGACTATCTTACTCGAGCCTATGGTGAAAGAATGGGTTTCTCTTTTGCATGGTTCAATTTCTTCGTTGGTAAAACAGGATCTCAAGCTATCATTGCCACAATCTTTGGTAGGTACTTTGAGTCAGTGGTTCGGGGAAACAGCAGTGATCTTACAGATAACTCAAGCGATGATGAAACGGTAACTTCAAAGATCTTAGCGGTAATGCTAATTGTTCTAATAACTGGTTTGAATTGTGCCGGAATAAAGGAATCTGCCTATGTTTCAATAGTAATGACAACGACGAAAGTTATTTTAATTATTATGGTTTTTATTTTTTCTGTAATATATGCATCTACTGGTGGATCTCATGCTGATAATGCAAAAGAAAATCTCTCTCCTTCTTCGAGTTTTAATGGATCGAATTCAATCTTTCAATTTGGATCTGCGATGGTTGCCTGTCTTTGGTGCTTTGATGGATATGCTGATGGAAACTACCTTCAAGAAGAAATGAAGAATCCAATTCGAGATCTCCCGAATATAGTACGAATTGGAGTGGCTCTTGTAACTGCATGTTACATCCTAATTAATATTGGATATTTCACGGTTTTATCGAAAGACACTATTATTGACACGAAGGCTATCGCTGTTCAGTTCGGAAATACTGCCTCTGATATGTTTGCGACAGGTAAAGATGTTTTACCGACTGTGTTAGCTCTAGGAGTCTCCATGTCGACAATCGGATCTATTAACGGCTCTATCATGACTGGAGGCAGAGCTTTTTACGCAGTTGCTCGAGCAGGTAAATTCCCAAGCCAATTAGCTTGGGTTAACTCAAGAGGTTCGCCATGGGTCTCTCTATGTTGCCAAGGTGCTTGGAGTATAGTTTTATTAATGATCCCTGGGTCGAATTTTTCAACTCTACTTGATTATTTTGGTCCAACAACTTGGTTGTTTTATGCACTTACGTCTGCGTCTGTTATCGTTCTGCGATACAAAGAACCCGATACAGTTCGACCTTTCAGTGTTCCTTTCTATCCTCTCCCACCAATTATAGTTGTAATTATCGCAATTGTTATTTTCGTGAGTTCTGTGATGAATTCACCATTGTTCACAGTATTAGCGATTGGGTTTGTGATATTATCGATACCTGTATACTCGGCGATGCAGTATTATAAGGAAAAGTATGGTCAAGTCGACGGTAGTCGTGACATCAGTGAAGGAAGTGATGAAGATGAAAGTAATAGTCGACATCATTTAAGCGGTAAAAATCCTCTCCAAGCAGAGGATTTCGAGATATAGCGAGTTTTGTGTGAGAGCATGGTTGATGCGTTGATGCTCAATGAAAATTTTTGGACGAAACCCGCATCTTTTGTTGATATTAGTCCTCCTCTTTTTATTTATTCTTTGTTACTATCATAGAATAGTAACAATCTTTCGCATTTCAAACACTCTAATCTATAACATTAGTGTGAAGGACGTTGATGTTATTTACAAAACTCATGTGGAAAGCAAAGAGAAAAAGAGATACATTGGGAGAGAGAAAAACTAAGAGAAATTTCATCTATTTTCCAACACGACAATTATTCAATATAAAATCAATTTCATCCGAATTAGGTGTTCTAATCTCTTCACCTGTTGTATAAGAATAAACAGTATGTTTCTTGACATCATAATAACCATCAATTGTATCATAACAATCTTTCGGTAAACGATGATTATGTGATGATTCATATTTTAAATTTTCACCAATTTTTAATCCTTCTTTAATCTCTTGATAAAAACGTCGATCATATTTGGAACAATAATCCCAATATTTAAAACCTACTTTAAGATATGATAATCCATCTTCATAAATGAAACCACCTTCTACTAATTTCCCTTCTTTCCAATATCCTTGATAAGCACCACCTTTCACATATAAAACTCCTTCACCATGAAATTGTCCATCCATAAAAGTTCCTTCATAACGGCAATTTTCATTCAAAGTATAAATACCTTTACCATGATATCTTCCATCAACCATTTCACCTTCATACTTCCCAAGAAGTAAAGAAGAGACATGATCCGCATTTTCAGTGTTATCGGTCATTGTCAAGCAGCTTTTCGGGCAATGTTGATGATGTTAATGCAGAAAAGAAAAAGATGTAACTGCAAAACGATCGTTCCTTTACCGTTTATGTCTTGTGTTCGATTTACACTTCTTCTTCTGTTCACATCATTTATTTGCTGAAGTAATCCTTTGAAGAGTTCATTCGAAGACATTTTTAATAGACTTTGAAAGAGAAAAATATGGCGAATGTTAGTAGAAGAATATGGAAACAACTCCTTTCTGTGGAACAATTGAATAACTTCAAGTTACCTATGCATCCAGGAAATACTCTCCTACATAGTCTGGGGATTCAATACACGAAAATTGGTGATGATTTCATTGAAGCGACTATGCCTGTGGATGATCGAACCCGCCAGCCATATGGGATATTACATGGAGGGGCTTCAGCTGCTTTAGCAGAAACCTTAGGTAGCTTTGCCTCAGCTATTGTTGCAGGTCCTGGTCATCTTCCAGTCGGTATTGAAATCAGTGCAAGTCATCTTAAGAGTGTCAGAGAAGGTTCAGTGACAGGAAGAGTTCAACCAATTCGCTTGGGTAAGTCATTACATGTTTGGGAGATAAAGATTCATGAAACAGGCAATGAAGAAGGAGGCTTGGTCTGCCACTCAAAACTCACAGTCATGATTCGAGAAGTTCCTAAGCATGGAAAGGCATAACAATTTTAATCAGTGATATATTGTAGACTTCACTTCACTCTAGAACCTTTTCTGATTAATTTAATTTATTTTATGAAAATGTAGAGAAACAAGATAACTGTTCTTGAATTCAAAAACCATATGAGATGTCAAAAGGGCTCTTGAAAAAGAAATTAAAAGAATATAATTTACTGACTATTATACTATTACTACTAGATACGTTCCCGACAAGCGATGAATCTTTTCTTGAGACTGAAAGCAATAAATGAATACAGTGCAAAAGGAAATACTATCATCAATACTAAT
>VFQN01007799.1_pt1 | contig 11274 bp, 15 predicted proteins | sample 3512371 | NCBI WGS metagenome assembly VFQN01 (sample SAMN10412370, study PRJNA504923) | tailings metagenome | isolation source: Replicate 2 from Balatoc abandoned mine | place: Philippines: Itogon, Benguet | collected 2017-08-28
TCGGGGTGGTGGGTGTGGTACGACACCCCGACCGGAAGGGGTCCCCTGTAAAAAACCAAACCAAAAGTGCGCCTGTGGGGGCACGGTGTCCGGTGGGATGCCATGCGGTGTTCTGTAGCATCGATCCACATGTAGCGGGCCCAGCTAAATCCTAAATGACAGCGGCTAGGGTGCTTGGTACCCGTAACCCACACTGTGCTTTGTGCTTGTGTCTTGGTGTGTTGTTCACGTTCCGTGCAGATGTGCTACATCTCCTTCCTGGACTACTTTGTCTTCACGGCCAACTGCGCCTTCGGCAAGAAGGTCAAGCACCACATGTACTTCACGGACATCAGTGAGTACGGCGTTGCACTGCCGCCCCCGTGCGTGGTGCATCCACACACCTGGCACCTTGGCTGCTTCAGGCGGCACCTTGGCTGCTTCAGGCGGCACCTTGGCTGCTTCAGGCGGCTCCCGTGCTTACACGCATGTCCTCCCCCGCCTGCTCATCAGCGGTGAACGCTAGCCAAGCCCTGGCACCTAGCCCTACCCCACACCGTAAACGGCGTATACCCGCACACCAGAGACTCGATTTGCTTCCCGTGCGCCCGTCACCCCGCCGAGACGACCTTGTGCTTCTCAACGTCGCTCTCAACGTCGCTCCCTGCCATTACTTGCCTCTCAACCCTCGCCCGCCGCCTGGCCCGCACGCAGTGTGCCTGGAGATGCCCCACGTGCTGCACATGATCATCGGCTGCTTCACGGCCGTGGTGTTCATCGCCATCACCGCTTTCATGGTGGTGGCCAGCTGCGACCTCAACCCCATATCCAAGCGGCACCTGGCCTCCCCCGCCGCCTACACGAGGCTCAAGGTCCTGATGGCCAAGGCGGTCTACGTCATTGCCGTCGATTGCCTGGACCAAGTCATGAAGGTCGAGGTGACATTGGGCGCCTTTTGCGTCGCTATAATCGTCTGGTGGAACTTCCGGGCGGTGAGTCGGGATAGCTGTGCAATGTGGGTAATGGGGCATGGTACCGGTATGGCAACATGCAAGCGAGTGGTGGAGGGCACAGGAAGTTCTTGCAGCGCGGCATGGAAGTTAAGCAGGTGCATGGCGGTAGTGGTGATGATGCGCAGTGACTAGTACATGCTTGCTTATAGTGACACCCTTCCGGTCCGGTCTCATGCCCTGCAGATGCCCTTCTACCGCAACACCGTCAACGTGGTGTGGTGCAGCATCTGGTTCGGCGTGCTGTACACCGCCATCTGGTTCGTGGTGTCCATCTTTCAAAAGGACCAGTCGTACGACACCAGGCGCCATGCAACACTGGTGGGACCCAAGATCGATCCCAATGTTCACAATGTGTCTGGGCGCGTGGCTGTGGCAGGCGGGTGTGACATCGGCACGCTGGACTCGTGCGTATAACTCTGGGTGACAGCGAGGGACAAGGTAACCTAACCCACATCGCAATGCCTTGCCCGCACGCCATTAATCCGCTCCATCCGTACTGCCTACCCCGAATCCAACCGTCAACCCTGCCCTTGGCTACACCAAACTTGTATGTGGCACCCCGCAGTCCGTGCTGTACGGCATCTTCCCCGTCATCGCCGGGTCCTCCGTGCTATGCGCTGGCTACGTGTGGTGGATGTTGCGCGCCGCAAAGCGCTTCAAGGGCCTGCAGCCCGGCTTCAAGGTGCGCAAGATATACAAATTCGAAGACGCCCACGACGTGGAGCGCCTGTCCCGCGCCATGCGCAAGTTCGACATTGACGGGGAGATTGTGGAAGAGGCGGCCGCGCTTGGGGAGACCATCATCAAGGCCGGCATGCAGACCTTCCCCAAGTCGCCCTTCCTGCTCATTCTGTACGCCAACTTCCTGCTGGAGGTGCGCAAGGACGGACCCGCCAGTCGCACGCAGCTGCAGCTGGCCTCCAAGCTTGCGCCAGGCCTGGTGGAGCGGTACCAAGGTGGGCTGTGTCCCTGGCCCCCTGCGTAGGACGAGGCAAAGGCAAAGAGAATGGGCGGCTGGGTTCGTTGATCGGGGCTCCGGAAGCATGTGGGTCAGTCATGTTGTCGCACAGTTCACATGGGGCATTCTACAGGCACTTCCAGGGGTGTGCAGCACGAGTGTAATGCCGTGGGCGCAGGTGCTGTGCACAGGTTATGTGCACCTGGTGCGCATCCAGACACTCCCAGGTGCCTTAGGCTTCCCCTCCTCACCACCCTTGCCACTGTCCTTAAGTGTTCTGCACCAACGAGGCCAGCAAGCGGCTCAACGACAACCACGAGGGCGGCCTGGACCTGCAGGCGTACATTGAGTTCAAGAGGAACTACAGGTAAAGGGCGTTACTTGGTTATGCACAATTGCGGCGGTCACACCTGAACGGCAGTCCTGTGGGCCCGCGCACCTTGCGGCCTTGCTTCTGCGTCGTGACCTGCGCACAGCGAGATTGCATGTCCCCTGACACCAGGACCCACCTGCTCCTCCCTCCGCCCCCAGGGCCGTCCTGCGCGTGCACAAGCAGGTGTTGGCGCTGCAGAACGACACGTGGCGCGCCTGCATGCGCGGCACGGTGCGGGTGGCGGATGTGGACCGCTCGCTGGACGAGCTGGAGGTGGCCACGGCGCGCGCAAACCAGGTGTACAAGAGGTGGGTCAGGGACAACGCTGTGTCACGGCTGTAACACTGCTGTTTACTATGTGTACAAGAGGTGCGCTGCGTGCTGGGCGCAATGGATGCGTGGCTTTGTTAGGACCGTGCCATGGCGAAGAGTCTAGCCACGGGTGCATGGGCGGGAGCCGGGAGGGTACCGGCACTGGGGCGGGTTGCCCCGTTCCCTACCTTTTGCGCCTGACCCAAATGAGCTCCAAAGCCTCACGCACCCGCCGCCAGGGTGCTGGAGCGCTACCCCGCCAACGGCAAGCTGCTCCGCTGCTACGGCAAGTTCCTGGAGGACGTCAAGCACGACCCCGTGGCGGCGGCGCGGGCGTACGGCGAGGCCAACCGCAACGGCGGCGGGGAGGGGCTGCTGGCGCTGGACCTCAGCGCCGTGCACGCCGAGGTGCGGTGTGCCCCCTGCGGGGAGCAGTACGCGTTTGGCCTGGCCAGCCTGATGAGCAGCACCCCTTGCAGCCGCAGCCCACCCTGCACAGTCCACGTCCAGGGGCTGTGCTGTCACACCCACTGCGCACTGTGCTTCCTGCCGCACACACTACTCTGCCCTACATGCCCCCGGCTGATCTCGTCTATTTCCCCGCTCTTGCAGGGCAAAGATGCAGTGCCGACCTTTTTGACCTGAGCCGCTTGCTGCACTCCCTGCCCAACCCTGCCCCTACCTGCAGGGCAAGGACGCCAAGCCCACCTTCCTAACCAGCATGACCATGGACGACCCCGTCATGGTGTGCAGCGCGGAGGGGACCATCCTCATGGCCACCAAGGTGCGCACTGGTCAACCCCCGTGCACACCTGCATCCCCCTTCGCAGGCAGTTAGTTGCCCTTGGATCACACGTGCCCACGGATTCGGCTTGCTTGACCCAGACATAAGGCAGTGCGTAGCGCCCCTTGCTGATCTGCACCACTGCACACCGTTCGCTCCGACCCACAAGTCAGCCCGCCCCTGTCCTTCCGTGAGTCCCTCTCGCCTTCCTACGATCAGTCCCCTCGCGCTGCCCTGCAGGCGACCCAGTCGCTGTTCGGCCACCCCAAGGCCGAGCTGGAGGGCGCAAACGTGAGCCTGCTCATGCCGCAGCCCTTCAGCCAGCGCCACAACGGGTACATGGCGCGCTACGTGGGCGGCGGGGAGGCGCGCATGCTGGACAGCGTGCGCGAGGTGGTGGGGCTGCACAGGGATCGCTACGTGTTCCCGCTCAACATGTGCGTCACCAAGCTCAGCGGCATGGGCACGGACAGGTGCGCGGGGAGTGGGCAGGTCTCCTGCAACCTTGCGATGCGTAATGATGCTGGTTTGAGGTTTGAACGCGGCTTGCCACGGCTGGCTCATGCTATCCTTGCCGTTTGCTTGCCGCTGCCCTGCAGCGTGTTCCTGGCGGTCATGCGGCCGATGCCGCCCCGGCCAACAAGCTTGCTCGCCTGGGTGACGCCCAACGGCATGTTCCTGTGCGGCAGCCAGCCGTTCGCGTCCATGTGCGGGGCGGTGGAGGCAGAGCTGGTGGGTGTGTGGAGGGGGCGGGGAGGTTGCGGGCTGGGCGCGGGCAAACGGCAACCGGACGAATGCCCGAAACGCGAAAGCCAGAATGGCATCAAGGCGGCTGAACTCTCAAGGACGAAGGCGCGCGTGGCCCATGGCCTTTTCACAATTCCGACTGTTTTCATTTGAGCGGCCAACTTGCCAACTGGAGCATGACAAGGCTACTTTGCGTACTGCATAGAGCATTTGCCTGCTTAGTCTTCCTTGATATAGTAGACCGCACACCAGGAAGGGCGATTGGCATGTGCTACAGCGCGAAATCCATGGTGCCCGGAGAACTTGGTCGTCTCCTATCCCAAGGCCAAGAAATCTTATACGGTTTTATAGCCTTCATGAAGCAGAATAGTGTGCTCGTGGCCAGGTTGCCTTGCTGCGTCACCATTGTCATCTCGGCTCCCGCAGGTTGGCCGGCCGCTGCATTCCCTCGCCACCAACCCGGACCAGGTGGAGCAGTTCCTGCTGCGGTGCCGCGATGCCAGCGAGGAGGAGCTCAAGGCGGGGTCGGTGCGCGGGGAGCTGCAGCTCAGGCACCGCTACCTGGAGGACCCCATCGCGGTGGAGGTCACGCCATGCCTGGCGGGTGAGCCCACGGCTGCCTATCCTCCCCTGCGCTACCTACCTTCCTGGCGCCGATCCGACCTTACTGGCGTCATCAAATCGGCATAACACACGTCATATGCCTGAATGCATTCTACCTGCCTGGAGACTTGCTCGGGTTCCTGACCCATGTGCGTCAGGCGCAGACTCGCGCTGCCGATCGTTCCGTGTGCTACCACAAAAGGCTTTTGTGCTGCTGCTGCTGCTGTCATTAAGCAACTCCCTTTTTCCTGGACACCTGCGCCGCCCTCCGCCCCCCAGGCACGGACACGCAGCGCATCCTGGTGTTGGAGTTCCGTCGCACGGACGGTGAGGCGGGCAACGTGCTGGTTGTGGACAGCCACATGCGCGTCAAGTTCGCGGCGTGCGGCGTGGCGCAGCTGCTGGGCCACTCCATGGCGCAGATGGCCACCATGCGCCTGGGCCATCTGCTGCCGCCGCCCTTCAACACCATGCACGCGAGGTGGCTCAAGGTCGGTATGGCGCGTGTGGGAACGGGGCGGGACGGAAGTCCGCAATAAGGTTGCAGGTTTCCGGCGTGCAAAGGGGCACGCGTGGACATGCAGCAACTCTACAGCCCTGGCTTGACAGTATCCGCTCTTGCCGTGCGAAATGCCTTTCATGCGCCTGCCGTTCAGGATCGTAAGACCTCTGCATTCCTTCAGTCCCGCCAGAGCTGAAGTCACCAACCCAACGTCTTGTCCATCCGCTGTACCTCCGCCCCGCAGGACCAGCCCACCGAAGTCCCCAATACCAGCTGCCGCAAGGGCCTGGTGGTGCACCTGGTCAACGCCATGGGCATGCAGGTGCCCGTCAGGGTAAAGCTGTCCACCCGGGCCGCGTCCGACGCCGGCGCCATGTGCCACGTGGTGCAGGTGCGTCGGAACTTCAACACTTCCCTATCAAGCCCCTGACCCGACAGCCGCACCCAGCTTGTGACTCCCGCTGCTAGCTCACAGCTGAGAGCGCCGTTATAGGCCTACGGGTGCCGATACACGTTTGCCTGCCATCCTCCGCCCGCAGGTGGACAAGGTTGCCCCCGGCGATGAGTTTGAGGAGAAGCGGCTGGTGCTGGAGACGGACTTCAGCGGCCGCGTCAGGGCCGTGTCGCGCCCCGACAGCGAGCTGTTCGACTTCCCCGCCCGCAACCTGGTGGGCGCCTCGCTGTGCGACTTCGTCGACGTGTTCGCCGAGTGGCGCGAGCGCACCGGCGACTCGCAGCTGCAGCTGCTGCTGCTGGCGCTGCTGGACAAGGAGCAGGAGATGCCGGGTGGGTGGCCAGGGGCAAGGCAACATGCAGCATCATGCGCTTTGGCCTGTTGCAGACTGAACGCACCATCCGCGGTTCTGCGGTTTAGCTGTGTCGACCGTATGTGGACCCTTCATGGGGGCTGGCACGATGGTTTAAGGATCTGGGCCAGACGCTCCTGCCGGGCTACTGGCAGATGAGCAAGCCTCCACACCCCAGACACCAAGCAGTATGGGTAGCGCTTACCACCCGCTGCCTCTGCCGCTGTCGCTTCTTACTGCAGGCACGTCCTGGCGTGTGCGGCTGCACGCCCTGCCGGCCTCTGGCTCTGCAGTGCCGCACCTGCCCGCCGTCCCGGGGGCCACCGGGACAGCAGCACAGGGGCAGCGGGCCGGCGCGTTCAAGACCGCCTGCATGCAGGTGAGGATGAGGCCCCGAGCAACTACCTGTGAACAACAACCTATCGGTATGTCGTTGCCTCCACGTCACTTCTTCTGGGGGGCCATGCTAGACCTCACCAGGCCTCACGGATACGGAACAGTCATTGCTGTTGCATGCTCGCACCTTGCTTCAGTCAGCGCAAGAGAGCCTACATTCGACCAGTGGGTTAAGGTCGGATCGTCTAAAATGGCGAGGTAATCGACCAACGCAACCGTTCCTGTGACTGGCGCGGGTAGTTTTTCCAACGCCATTTCCCAACGGCATGTTTGTCTTACCCCAGGTGGAGGTTCATGAACTCGACAGGGAGGGCGGAGCCACTGCTGCGTCCGCCAGCGGAGGCGACGCCGGCGACGGTGCAGGGGGCGGCAGCGAGGCCGGGGACGGGGACGGTGACGCGGCCAGCAGCAGCGCCGGCGGCCACAACCTGCGCATCCGAGTGGTGCTGTGGCGTCGCGACCTGCTGACGGGCGTGCTGGAGCTGGACGAGAACATGGTCATCCGCAAGGCCAGCGCCAGCACCGGCCTCATCTGCGGCCTGCCGGCCACGGCGCTGCTCAGGAAGCCCATGAGCAAGTGAGTGCCCAGCGCAACGAGGCGGGCTGGGTGTTCGTCGGGTCTTCAGGAACGGTAAACGCCATTTTAAGGTTGTGACGTCTCTGTATCCAAGGAATACCGGTCGCAGTAGCAGAATTGCTGGCTGGTACCATGAGCAGCGCCGCCTGAACCTGGTCCCACATGGTAGGCATGTAGCGTGTGTGGGTGCTGACGCCGGTGCTGATCATCTAATGCTATCGCTGCTGTTTGACCAGGCTGCTGGACATGCCGCACGGCAAGAGCTGGGAGCAGCTGACGCAGGCGTGCGCTCACAGCACCAAGAAGAGCGCGCTCAAGGGAGGCCCCGGCCGCAGCTCCATCAGCCCGCCCATGGCCTTCATCGGGCCCCACCCCGACATGGGCACCATGCGCATCATAGTGCAGGTGAGGGGTTGGCGGCGTGCGGGTGTGGGTGTGATGCCTCGCTGTAAAGGCAAAAGAGGTGCTCAAGGGGTCGCAGGAGCGGTGCGAGGCGCGCAGGCTGCTGTCATCTGCTGCGCGGAAGAGAAGGCATGCGTCTCCCTACCGTCATGGGAGGGGGCCTCGGAGCCGCTGTGCAGCACCGCTTTGCCGTGCATGGGACATTTTTTGCGCCCGTGCAGCTGTGCAGGGCAGCTGGCACCGTGGCCGCAGCGGCTCTTGCCTAAGCGGTGCTACGCTCGGCTTCTCTCTGCAGGGTGTCCAGAGCGTGGGTCCTGGCGGCCGGCCGCGGGTCAACGTCACGTGGCACCCCGACACGACCTTTTCCGGGGCGCGTGCCAACATCATGCGTGCGCTGAACCTGGAGGAAGCGGCGGACACGGGCGGCCGTCCCATCAGCTCTATGGCGGAGTCTGGGCTGGGCAAACACCTCGCTGGGGCTCTTACGTCGGTGGGCAGTGGTGGGCTGGAGCCTGTAGCGGCTCTACCCGCCGCCTACGGTGCCGCCCACGGCGGGCTGACGGGCGACGCACCCGGCGCGAGGGTTCCCGAGCCGGCGACAGCAGCAGAAGCAGCAGCCGACCCCAAGCAGCCGAAGCGGAAGAAGAAGCAAGAGGAGGGCAGCGGCGATAACAATGGGGCGGATGGGGACAAGAAGGAGGGTGCTGAGGAGGAGGAGGGCGAGGACCACTGTTGCGCCTCGGACCGCACCAGCGACTTGGAGGGCGGTGGGGCCAAGGAGGACCCTGACGGTACGGGCGAGGCGGCCATGCTGCACCGCCGCTCCGCGACCAAGTCGGAGTTTGTGGCCAGCTGGGTCCGAACCCTGACCAAGCAGGGCTCAATCGCCGTCGGCGCCTCTGCGGCCCCCAGCCGCCAGGTCAGCCGCCAGGTCAGCAGCAGCTCCGCCAGGAAGGCTGGGCCGCGGGCTGCAGCCACCGTGTCCGGCATGGACCTGCTGCCCGTACCGGAGGTGGACGAGGACAGTGCCACAGGCGGGGAGGAGGCGCCGGGGAGGCAGGGAAGCAAGCTGGCGGCCCGTGCACGCTCGCAACGGAGCGGCACGCTGGGGCTGCTCGAGGGCGACAGCGCCGAGAGAGGCCGAGGGTCGGCCATGGCGGTTTCGCACCAGGGGGAGTCCCCGGTCGGCGGCGAGGGCGGCCGCAAGGGCAAGGGCAAGGGCGACGTTGGCAGCGACGACGGGGAGGACAAGCAGAGCGACAAGGGCTCGGAGAGTGAGATTGGGTCGGAGGCCGGCAGCCAGGCCGCCAGCGCCCTGTCAGGTGGGTGGAGGGCAGGAACGGGCTCATACGCCGTGTGGGCAGGGCATAATCCAGCTGCAGCTACGTGTCAGTGCTGTCAAGGTTCCATGCAAGAGTGCTTGCGAAGATGTCCGGGCATGTCAAGAGTACCGTACGCCGGAGCGTCGGTAACGCGTCCAGCAGCGCAGCACACCGCTTGCACCTTGGTCACCAGACCCCTTTGCCATGTCGCCAACGCCACCATTGTTGTCGTCCGTCAAACTTGCATGCAGCCACCACCGATACCGGCGCCGCAATTGATGTGGTGGTGGACGCTCGGCGCAGTCGGCTGCTCAAGGCGCTGAACAAGCTGCTGATGGGGCCGGTGCTGATGGCGCCCATGGAGCGACTGCGCCTGCACAGCTACGCGCTGCTGGGCCTCATGCTGGTGCTGCACATCGCGTGCTACGTGGTAGTCAAGATGTGAGTATGAAATTTGTGGGCCGTCGCGGTACGGCATACCGTAGCTTGTACAGCAGCAGGAGGGGGTGCCGATAGCCTACTCCGGTTCTACTTGCGACTCTGCCCAGCCGGCCCTTGCTGCAGCCCCAGCTGTCGCCATGAGCCTCACTGCAGTAAGGCACTGCGGAGGAACCCAGTAAGGCGCCCAGACGGACCGTCTGCGAGGTAACTGCTGCGCCTGACCCACAGCCTGTCCGCCTGCCTCCGCCCTGCAGGTTCATCGCCCAGGAGCACGAGAACGTGTACCAGGTGCACCGGCAGGCCATGGCCATGGACCGGGGGCAGCTGGTGCTATGCAGGACGCTGATTGGCAGCTACTGCTCCAAGCCGGGCATCGACCCCGTGTCGGGTGGGTCGTGCTTCCGTGAAGGCAACGCAACTGCGGGCGCGTGTGCACGCGCTTGCGTTGTGCGTGTGCTGCGTGCTTGGCTTGTAAGGTGACACTAGCTAGGGCACAGGGCCCGCTCGGTTTCGAGCCCCCATTTAGCTATGTACGGAGCTGCGTGCTTGTCCCCTCAGCGGTCCTGTGATACATCAGGGTGGCAAAGTGCTTGCTCAACCCTGCCCTGTAATGCCGTACACGTACACTGACGCTGTACCGTTCCCGCACTGGCACGCGCACGTGTAGTGTGCTCCGAGACCATGGACCAGACGGTGGACCGCCTGCGTGCCAGCCTGGTCGTGATGGAGGACTTCCACCAGGGCGTGTACCTGGGCTTCGGCAAGCTCAACAAGCCGGACGATGACGTGTACAGCGTGTGGACCCAGCACTCCGTCAACTACACGGTAGGCGCCTTCAAATATGCGCTCCCCGAAGGGGTGAGCGCATACTGCACCTTTAGGTGCTGGAAGTCCTTCGCATCCCCCTTTGGGACGCAAAGCCGAACCGAAGGGGCCCCTTTAGGCTTCTTTGTTGTATCGACTTCGTCGATCCTTATGCGCTCCCCGAAGGGGCGAGCGCATATGGCATCTCCGGGAATACAACGTCGCGTATGCTGTTAGGCACCCGTTGTGTACAGCATGTGGACCCAGTGCTCTGTCAACTACGCGGTAAGGTAGGCTGCTGCCGTCGCGTGGGGCCGCTCGTGGGATCAGCTGTTGCTCCCCCAATCCTCTCCCACTGTCCTCCTCCTTCACCGCTCTGCACCTGCAAACCATGCCACCCTTCCCCCCGATGCATGTGGTTCCTCCCCAGATGTACCTGGACACCGAGCCCCCGCGGATAATGGTCCTCAGCACGGGCGTGTGGTCGCTAGGCAACCGCTTCATCGCCGCCGCCAGGGAGGCGCTGTACTGGATGCCCAAGATGGCCGCGGACTTTGTGTGAGTATGGTAGCGGCCGTGGCAGGCTTGGCTCGAATCCGTGGCCTGAACAATGGAGCTAGCGTGGGACGGCCGTGGCACTTGGGCGCGAACGGGGCACAAGGGGTGATGCCGACCGTCGTGAAGCGCTTGTGTTGCTCACCCACGCCCTCCCGTCCACGTGGCTTGCCGTACAGCACCCACCGCGCCTACGCCTTCCTGCTGCACAACGGCATCGACTCGCTGTACAAGGGATACGCCACCTCGCTGGACCTGCTGGTGCTGGCGGCGTGGAACAGCGTGGAAAAGCTCAAGACAGGTGGGTACCGTCTAGTGGATTCCGTGGAGCTTGGGCGGGTGTGGCCCCCGCTGCTGGGAGGTGGTGCGCAAACACGGGGCGAGGTCAGGGGAGATCCCCTGGGCGAGATGTGTACGGGCCGGGGCCATGGGGATGATTTCCGCTGTCCACTCCACTCCACTCTCCACCACTGTTTTGCTGGACCATGCCCGGTGCAAAGAGAGTGCCATGCCTTGCCGGTGACCCATGGCGCCAGCACTCCTTCCGCGCCTGACCGCTTTCAGACACGACCAACATACATGCTTTCCTACCGTCCCGTTCTTCCTCCCGCCGCCCGCGCAGCCCTGCTGGTGCTGCTGGTTGTTGAGGCGCTGTTCCTGCAGCTGCTGTGCACCGGCTACCAGTGGGTGCTGGTGCAGC
>VFQN01007801.1_pt1 | contig 11270 bp, 15 predicted proteins | sample 3512371 | NCBI WGS metagenome assembly VFQN01 (sample SAMN10412370, study PRJNA504923) | tailings metagenome | isolation source: Replicate 2 from Balatoc abandoned mine | place: Philippines: Itogon, Benguet | collected 2017-08-28
CAGGCGAATCTTAGGTGTTGTATTTTTCGGTCCAGGACAAATCAAGCTTCTTGCATGAAGACTGATGGCCCTTGAGCCCCCGGCTCGTACACGGGTCGTTGCACTTGCGGAGGGGAGAACCCTCGCCGTGTAACACTGACTGACTGGGTGCCGTACTGTGCTGTACTGCTGTGCCCCGTTATGGCTTGAGGTCCTGTGCACGTGGCCTTGCGGGCGTGCGTACAGTAACTTCCGGCCACGATGCACGAACACCAGATGCTACTGTATGGACAATCGAAAGCTTGGAACAACTTCTGCCAAGTGCATGGCTCCCCTCCCTTACTGCCATGGGTACGCAAAAGCGCACTAGGACCAGGGCGGGACCCGCTTGTATGTAGCCCACGCATGAACAGAGCTCCACCAGCGCCAGTGGTACAGCTACACGTATCAGACGCACTTGCGAGGCAGCGGGAGACCGAGGCGCACGAACATTGCAAGCAGATGCCATGATGCAGTTATTGAGTTACCGTCCGATTATGGCATAACATTGGATGCAGTAGGGCAAGCCCAGCCGCCGCGTGGATGTTGTATGGGCGGCACCGTATTTGTGCATGGTCACCTATCAGACGTCGATGTTGCTGTCCGCGTGCACGACAGCGTAATCCAAGGAGACGTCGTTGCCAATCGGCCGCCCTGTAAGACATGACTTCAGCTTCCGATCAGTGCTGTCACAGTCACCTACATGCAAACACGGCCATCTGTGGCTATGCGGCCAGCCTGGAAACACATGCATTGCAACAGTCAGTCAGTCATCGCACCAGTCTCTCCCAACCTGCATGGCGTCGTACCATGAGTCCGGCTGCAGCGCCCCACGGCCACCAGCATTGACTGGGGCAAGGGCGCTGGTGCTCCCTCACTTGCATCCGCACATATGACATGCGCTCCACCAAGTTCTCATTCCTTGCGTACCACCACCATGCATATTGCGCCCCGCACCTCCTTCTCACGCTTCCCAACTCTCAAGCACGGACACAAACCCAACCTCGCGTTCCAAGGCACGCGCTCTTGCACCGACCCCGCAAGCGGCACTGCATGAATATTACGGCAAACAATCAGGGCACACACCTCGAAACGAATAACGTTCAGCTCTCCACAAGTCGCTGCGCGCTCCGTCGCTCGTGCGGCCGCCAACTCGCAGTTCGTATGCACCTTTGCACGGCCCACACCCAGGCTGCTAACCCACAACGGCCTGGGTGTCTACTATCCGCACACGGTATCAGGTGCGGTTTGTGACCAGCACCTTGGTCGCCGCTGCAGCCACGGACGACCACGGCTCGTCCGGTGTGACCATGACCCAATCACCGTCCTCGTCCTGCAAGGGGAGTAACACAAGCGACGGTGAGGCAAGCACTTGCAAGCAGAGGCAAGGGGTCGTTCCTTGATTGCCATTTCCCACAGCAGCATCGAATCCCATAGTTTGCTGTTCAGCCCAGGAAACGCGGCAACATCAAGGATAAGGAACATAGGTACCCAAGGGGCCTCACCAGGTAAATGATCTTGGCGTCCAGCTCGTCCGGCAACGTCCCGTCGTACAGTACGGCAAGCTGCTCCCACAGCTCCTTGTACGACCGGATCTTGCCCAGGTCCAGCAGCTCGGGGCAAGGCGCGCACCCGCCCGCGCCCCGCCCCGGCCCCAGCCCCGCCTCCGCCCCCGCCACCCCAAAGCCGTGCCGCATGCCCGGCGGCCCCATGCCCCCACCAAGCCCCATGCCCAGCCCTGCAAGACCCAGGCGCGATCCGCTGGAGCCCAGACCCGACAGGCAGCCCCCCGAGCCCCCACTGAGCGCCATGCCCGGCAGCCCGTGCGGCCCTAGGCCCAGCGCACCCGGGTGCGTCGGGTGCGCCGAGAACTCAAAGAAGCACTGCACCAGGCGGGACGTCCGCGTGTCCGAGTCTGTCTTAGGCTCCGTCGTGGTCGTGCCCGCGCCCCCGCCGCCTGCGGCCGGCGCAGCGCCCTCCACGCCGGTGTGTCCACGGCCCCCCGCTGCCCCGCCCTTCTCCGCCGTCCCACCCTTTGAGTTGCGACTCCGGGTGGCCCCCGCCCCCTTGCTAACCCCCGCCGGACCCTCCCAGCCGTCGCCGCCCGCCGGCCGCGCCGGCCGTGCGGTGGGGGCCGTGCCGGTTCCAGAGCCTGGCGGCGCTTTGCTGTCCTGCCGCTGACCCACGGGTCCGCTGCTTGTCCGGTTTGCGGGCTTGCTGGAGGGCGGAAGCGGAGGGGCCGCCGGGGGCGGCGGCGGCTGCGCTGACCCGCCGCTGCGAGCAGCAGTGCCCACCTCTCCCACATTGGGCCCTCCCGAGCCCGCTCCGCCCGACTCCGCCCCTGCCGTGCCCCCACTCGCACGGCTAGGCAGCGGGGCCTCGTGCTGCTGCGGCTGAGAGTGCGACTGCGCAGGCGGCTGGGCCGGGGGCGGAGGGGGGAGCGGTGGCGGGGGTGGAGGCGGTGGGGGCTTGGGGGATGCATTCGGGGTGAGTAGGCGCTTAGGGGCGGGCTGCAGCGGCTCCGTCCGTGCAGCTTTCCCTGGGGGAGCGGAGTTGGGGCGCTGGGTTGCAGACTGCTCTAGAGGCCGCTTGCCGGCCAGCTGCGCCGGTTGTCCCCCGCCAGCCTTCCGGCCAACCGCACCAACATCGGGCCCTGCACCTGCACCAGCGGCTGCAGTACCGCCGCCGGCCGCGGGTCTGCTGGTACCCTTGCCGCCGCCGCTGCCCTGCAGCCGATCCATGCTCTTCGCCTGCGCTGCCTGGCCCAATTTGCCGCCCATCGCCGCCGCCTCGCCTGCCCCGTCGCCGCTGGCTTGCCGCTGCGGCAGCTTGCTCGCATCATCAGGCCCCGCCCCTCCACCCGACGCCCGCTGCAGCGGACCCCCGTTCCCATGCGCTTGCGTAGCCGGCCGGTCGCCCCCAGGCCTCGGATCTTGAAGTGCAGAACCCACATGGCCTTCCCGCCGGTCCGCCGGGCCCCGCACGCCTTCAGCGCTCCCTGACGCCGCACCTGCTGACTCGCTGGCGCCTGCGCCGGCCCGTGCGGGGGGCGACGGCCTGGGCGCTTGGGACCGGTGCGCCTTCCCAGAACCCAAAGCGCCCGCCACCGCTGCCGCCTTTGCGCGATGCTCTGACGCGGACCCTGATGGCTGCTGCTGATGACCAGCGCCGCCGCCAGGTTGCAGTGGCGTCCCAGCCGTTGCCTCTGCGCCGTGCGAGTGTGCCTCAGCCGAGTGCGCGGGTTTGGGGCCAGCAGGCACCTCAGCGGGCCGCGCGCCGCCGCCACTGCTCCTGGGCCCCAGCCCGTTGCCCCCACCGGGAGGGGCGTCTGCCGCGGGCGCGCCCGTGTGCCCCGACGGCTTGGACGCCGCGGTGGTCACATGCGCCCGCGCTGCAGCTGAGCCAGTGGGCTCCGGCTCCCCGCTCGAGGTGGTGGCCACGCGCTTGGCACGCTTGATCCTGTCCGCAAGCGTCTCGAAGGTGTGGGCCGCCTCGCTGGGGGAGTCCAGCTGCTCCAGCTCCTTTTTCTGTAGGAAAGTCGCGTACGGACGCAAAGGCGCAGGGACTGGTACAACGGCTGACATGGAGCCTTGCCACGGAAGGCGGTCTGAACTGTTTGTAAGTCAGGCTGCCCCCCAGGGTCGTAACCAAGCACTGAGGCCAAAAGTCTTATTACAGGCTACATGTGGCAAAATGAAGGTAGGTTGCTTTACTGGTGCCACCATCTATCACTCGAGGACTGGCATCGGACTTGTGTCGGGGTGAGCTAAGTCGAGCGCACCTTGGGTTTGGACGGATCGGAGCGCTGGCGCTTGCGTTCCGCGCCCCCAGCGGCGTGTGCCGCTGCCGCTGCCGGCGTGGCAGTGGCGCCCTCTGCCGCACCGGCCGCAGCAGCGCCGCCACCTCCTGACCCAGTCACACCGCTCCCTGCCGGCGCAGGCGGCCTGGCAGCATCCGGCACAGCGGCACTGCTCAAACCCGGTGTCGTTGCTGCGCCAGCAGAGTTTCCCTGAGCCCCCTTGCTGCCTGCCTGCGGCCCCTCCGCCGCGGGCCCTTGCCCGGCGGACGCCTCTGTCCGCTGCGCCGCCTTGCCCTCCTTTCCTGCAGCCGGCAGCGAGGGCTTAGGATGCGCCGCAGACGCACCCGGCACAGGCCCCGGCTTGTCCTTCCCATGCGCCACCTGCTTGCTGGCTGAGGCCCCCGCCGCCATGCTGCCGCCGCCTACCCCGGCTGCCGCCCCCTGTGCAGGTGTCCCGTCCTTCCGGTGGGTAGCTGACCCAGCCCCAGCTGCCCCCGAAGCCCCCGGTGTCCCCAGGTCAGCACCCGCCTGACGCTGTGCAGCGCTGCTTACGGCACCGGCTGCTGTGGTCCCCTTCGCAGATGACCGGGGTGCTACTGCCGCCTCCGCGCCCTCCGCTGCCGGCTGATGGGCGGCGTCCGCCTGAGGCCCTGCGGCCGCGCCGCCAGCCGGCCCTCCGGCGAGCCTGCTTGCCTATGCGGGGGCGAGAGCACGCGGAGGTCACGTGACCGATCGCACCTGGCTGGTAGCCGTCAATACGCTGGTCCATGGGCAAACAGTTGTGTGAACAGAAACTAATTTCTTCCTCGTCAACCTCCGAGCAGCACGCCGTGCCCGGCGCAAGCCTTACCTTCTTGCCAACAGGCTTCCGGTCCGATCCTCCAGCAACCTCCAACGCAGCGGCACCACTGGCCCCCGCGCCTGCGGCGCTCGCCTGAGCCCCTGAGCTGCCGCCAGGGTGCAGCAGGCTACCGGCACGGCTGGCAGCGCCGCCCGCTTGGGACGTGTCCCCTTTTGACGACGGCGCTGACGGAAGTGGCGTGAACAAGTCATCAAAGTCATCAGCGCGGGACTTCATCCAGCTGGGCTGGCCCTGGGGCTGTGAGGGCACCCGGGCGGGCGGCAGCCGGGGCCGCACAGGGCCTCCGCCCGCCGCCGGGGCGGGACTCGGGCCCGCCGCAGCTGTGCTGGTCGTGGCTGTTGCAGATGAGGACATCATGACCGGCGGGGCGGACGCAGGTGCCGGTGGAGGGGCCAAAGATGCGGGCCCGGGGTGCGGCACTTGAGCCGACGGCCCCGGCAGCGGCCCGCCTGGGGATGCCGCTGGGGTTGCCGTAACGGCCGTGGTGGCTGCTGCCGGGCCGCCTGCATGCCTGACGCCAGGCCCCATGCTTGGAGCGTGCGGAGCTGGCCCCATGAGCGACGCAGCAGCCTGCTGCAGCGCTGCCACCGCTGACTGCACTGCCGCCGCCGACCCTACCGGCGGCGTCTGAGCATCCGGTGCCTTCTTCCCTTCCCGCTGCTCCTGCTTTGGCTGCTGTGGGGTCAGGGTCGCAACTTCGGGTGACCTGCGCCCGAACTGCAGACCCGTGCGTGGCGCCGCAGATGCCGCCGCTGCGGCGCTATGGGACCCAGTCTCAGGATTCCGTGACGAGGCCGCTACGACTTTGGCCCCGCCACCATCCTCGTCGGTGCCACGTGCACAGGCAGGCGATCTTTCGACGTTTGGAACATGCGCGTGGGCAGGGGCTGCCACGTGCGCGTTTGGGGGTGCTGGCGATGCGGCTGCGGGGCAGCCGACAATCCTGATGCCTGGTGCGTGCACCGGGGCTGCATGTGGCTCTTGTTGCGGTGCCTGCAGGAGGGTACAATGACACCGTGATTCAACAGCATTCTGTTTTTGGTGTTCAGCATGCATTAGGCCCTGGAACACAGTAGCAGAAATCCCATGATGCTGATGTAGACAACCGTCCTCGTGCACACGTACCGGCTCTTCTTTGGCCAGCAAGCGGCCCACGGTGTCGTTGCGCTCGTTCTCTCCCAAAGCCAGGGGCCCGGTTGCAAGGGCGGAATCAGGTTCAACCTGTTCCCGCGGAAAGGCAGAACGCGTCGTCAGCGACCAGAAACAGGAACACTCTGCAGGCTGATGCACTTGCAGTGCCGTCCGCGTGAAGAGTGCCATTACGCCCCCGTCAGCACTGCTAGTTACATGACAATGTACGGGTGACCCAGGACCGCCAAGATGAGGAAACCCCATTCGAAGCCTGCCGCTCACCCCAAAACCCTAGTCCTCACCTTGGTGCACGCGGGTTGTAGGTACGGTACGGGCGCAGTGGGTCCTTGCGGTGGCCCGTCCAGGACAGGTGGTCGTGCGGACGGCAGCAACCCCTGCGACGCAGGCTGCTCTGGTGACAATGCCAGCGGCTCTCGCGTGGCCCCGTCCGCCCCGTCCCCGAGCCGGCCGTCTGCTCCGCAGGGGGGTACCTGGCCTCCAGCTGCCCCCTGCAGGTTGCCGTGCCGGGAGCCCGGCTGGAGCTCTTGCTGCACATCATGTTTTTCCCGCTCCTCCTGCTCCTTAGCGTGGTCCCGAATCCACTTCCATTTCAGACCCTTGAAGCCCGCCGGCCCCGAGCAGTCCTCCTTTGGTTGAGTCATACGCTAGGCCATCCGCTGCCACAGCCCTGCAGAGAGTACGCCAAACATCTCAGTGTCATGGAGTTCGTGTATGTTTGCTTGAGCCTATGATGCTCGGGAGCTGGGAAACGTCACAGCTTACGCATTCGCGACACTCCACTATCATTTCGCATATAGACTTGTCTGCAGTACCTCCATTATTGCCGGGATGCACATGTTTTTTGATGTACAAGTGTCTCTGGGCGACAACGCACTTGTTGCTTCAGCTGGAGGAGCGACAGGCTGCCTCGACATAAAGCATCAACGCAGCCCCAACAAAACAGTAATTTAAAAGTATAAATGGAACAGCCGCAAATAAACACCCAGGGAAGCACCTTGTCATCGGCGCGCGCGCGCTCATAAACTCAAAAACCGAACCCCTGGACAACGGCCTGCCCATGAGCAACCTACCAGCATTGCGGTGGGGCCTAAAGGCCCCACCATACGCCGGCCAGCGGCTTTTCCAAGCCTGCTGGGCTGCCCCTTGTGCTCAAACTCTGAGCGACCTAGGGGAGACGTCTCTCCTCGGATGAGCTGCCAATGTCGCTGGAATTCAGTAGATATGTTTGTGCCACTAAGCTGCAACGGGTTAAGGCGTAACAAACAGCCGCGGCTAAACGGACAAGAGTAAGGCGGCCACAGAAGATAACAGGAGCTTAGGCCGCGTCTGGCCTGCTGTCCTGCTACCCAGGAAACGGAAAAGGATTGCGGTGCGGGATAGGGCTTTTGAGGAAACGCAGCGCGCGCTGCTCATGCGCCCCCATGCACGCAATGCTTTCCTATGCACAAGTCTGTTCGAGCAGACGAGCACCGAACGTGCCTGGAAGCAAGTCATGAATAGTACCTAGACCTATTACGCATGTGAGGAAGCAGTAGGCTTGTCCCCCTGACCCCTGACTTTACTTTGCTACACGCTGCTCCCACTCTAAATACTACATCCCATTTCGCTAGTCATCAATGGGGAAAAAGAAGAAGAACGCGGAGAAGGAGATATTCTTTTGTTACTACTGCGACAGAGTTTTCCAGGATGAGGCGGCACTTATCACCCACCAGAGGCACTCCCACTTCAAATGCCCAGAGTGAGACTCGCGCTTCTGCGACATCGGCGGTGCCAGGCTGGGGCCAAAGACGTACCGCGACCGACCCCCGGGAGGGCCCTCCGCTGCTTCGCGCCGCAGGTGCAACCGCAAGATGAACACAGCGCAGGGTCTCTCTACCCATGCCTTCCAAGTGCACAAGCTGACGGTCACAGCGTAAGCGGTGGAGTAGCCTGGGCCGCATCTGCCCTTGCCCCACCCCATGCATGCCCACGCACCGTCGATCCCGCGCACCACGCAGGGTGCCCCAAGCCAAACCGGGGCGAGACTCGATGGAGATAGAGATCTTCGGCATGGCGGGTGTGCCCGACGACGTGAGGGCAGCTAAGCAGCAAGGTCCGGAGCCCAGGGCAGGAGGGGTGGTGGCACGGCCGCTGTGGTGGGCCCCGACCGGCCAGCCCACAGCAGTCTGGCAGCCGGCAATTGGCCGTGCATTCGCCCATTAGCACACGGTACTCCCCGTCCTCACAGACCCGCGGTCGGGTGCAGTCGGACAACCTAGGTTTGCCCTGCTTGTGGAGCCGGCAAAAATTCAAACACCTGGGTCTCCTCCAACATCATCTCAGCTTCGGTAATGAATCCCTTCCCCAAGCACCGAGTCGCGAATGCAGCATCGGACAGACTTCTCTGCAGTTTGCTGTCCTACTAGCAAGGTGTGTGATTCCTCTTGGATCACGCGGCCGCAGAGATGTACCCCTCCAAGCGGGCAAAGGTGGAGCAGGAGGACGACGAGGCCTCGCCGCCGCCTGCGCCCGGGCCGCCGCCGCCTCCCATGGGGTCGTTCGCCCCGCCCGGAGCGCCTCAAGGGCCGCCAATGGGGGCCCCCATGGGTTTCCCGCCGGGGCCGTACGGCGCACCCCCGTGAGTGCCCAGCCGTCATGCGGGTCCAACAGTTCCAAGCAATGCACCAAGACCCCGTCGCAGAACGAAGCGTCGTGCGACATGCAGTGCGTGTGCAAGCCTTGCAAGCCACACTCATGGCGCAGCAAGAGCTGCATGCCTCGAGGTCAACAGTGAGCATGAAACCCACGGGAGTGGCTCGCTGGGTCCCCTTTCCTTGCCGTTGTCTTGCGCTGCTAACGACTGCTCAATTACCTGCTGCACCGGCAGGCCATACGGGTACCGGCCGCCGCCATACGGAGGCCCGCCGCCAGGGCCATACGGGGCGCCACCTCCGTACGGTGCACCGCCGCCGTACGGGGCTCCGCCGTACCCTCCTCGGCCGGGGATGCCGCCGCCACTAGGTGAGGCAACACGATATCGGGCGCACCAGTCGCCACGCGGGGCCATGGATGGTCCAGTAAGCTCAGCAAGTCCAGCTGTACTGTGTCAGCTGCAGAGACACACTGATTGCGCTGCAGGCACGGAGCCTGGGGGCGGTTGTACGCCTGTAGGCCTGGCAGTGCAAATGCCAGCACCCTCGAAACGGTGCGGCAGCCGTGTAGCAACTAAGCAACACGCCATGGTCCCCGGGATCGGGATTTTGTGGCGTCTTGTGCAATCTCTGGAGCACACCCTCCGGCACCTGCTCAATTTTGTCGGGTCACCTAACGCTGTGTGCACCGCCGTCTGTGTGCTGCCCCCGCCTGCAGGCATGCCCGGCATGCCGCCGCACGGCATGCCCCCCGGGTCCGGGCCGCCCCCAGGAGGCGCGCCCCCACCGGGCATGGCGCCGCCTCGGCCAATGGGGCCGCCGCCGCCGGGGATGCTGCCGCCCCCGGGCGGCCCCTACCCGCCGCACTACATGCCCCGACCGGGCGGGCACCCGGGCATGCCGCCCTCGGGGATGCCGCCTCACGGGGCGCCCCCGCCCGGGCAGCCGTTGTTCCCCGTCGGCCAGGCACCAGCCGGCGCGCCGGGCGCTCCCCCCGCTCTGTTCCCCATTGGTGAGCACCGATCGTGAAGTACGCGTTGTTGGCCGCAGCTTTTATGCTCGTACCCCGCAGTGAGGAGCCTTTGCAAGCCGTTATGCTGAACCCACACCTTCTTTGCCCTGTGCTGATCTTCCCCCTCCTGCTCTCCTACCGCTACAGCGGGCGCTCCGGGGGCGGCCGCACCGGCAGCAGCGGTGGCGGGAGGGGCCGGGGCCGCGGCGGCTGCGCCGCCGCCGGTCTCCGCGCCAGCCGCCCAGGGCGACGGGTCGGTGGTGGTGTGGTCGGACCCGGACTACTCAATCGAGGAGCGGAGGGCGATGCTGCCCCGCTATGCTCTTGGGAAGGGCCCGGGGGAAGCGTTGAACGGAGGTGTGCCCATCCCGGCCTAGTTGTGGGCCGGGTTTTCGTCCGGGCCGGCATGGCTTAGCTGTGTGCAGGGCACCAGGGGGTACGACAGAACTGATTGGGAGGCGCTTGCGTTGTTGGACTGGTTCCTGGTTGCGTTGTGGTGTGACGAATTGAAGCAGGGCGGTGCGCGCTGATGGGGGCCGCTTGCCCTGGTGCCTGATGGACATTGGTGGCGCAGCCGTAGGCGGCTTTGGGCGTGGGATAATTTGATTGCAGGCATGGAGCGCCTTGTTTCACGCCTCCTGCATGACTTGGTCGGACGAATGGCACCGGCACTGATGCAATGTGCCTGCTGTATGTAGCAGGTGGTTCGCTGTTGGGCCCGGGACTTCGCATTCCAGGTGTGCGTAGGCTGCTACGCCACGTGCTAGGACAGTGCTGAGGTATTGAACGCATCCGCTTGCGGTACCGGTGCGCATTCGCTTTGCTTGTTTACCACCTTACGCTCGCGGTCGGGTCTGTCACGTTGGATGCCTGCTCAATGCAGGTGGTTTTTCCTACTGCAGCCCTTGCGCTGCACGACAGTATCACTGGGCGCTGCCCTCGCCTGTTAGTGCAGCGCGGCAAACTGACCCCGCCCTGCTGAGGCTGGGGAAGGTTTGATCCGCTCATGTAACCATTTGATGGACCTATGCAGGGCTGGTCGTGCATGCGCATTGGGCATTTAGGTTCAACGAGAGGGCTTCACAGTTGACACGATTGGCGCCGTTACACCAGCCGGCGCATCATGCAGGTGGTCCAAAGCGTTGCGTTCACATCAGCTACGGTGAACATGTGAACAGTGGTGTAGTATCACTCCACCAATACCAGCAGCATGTCATAGTACAAGCGGTCACGTCATTTCGAGCAACCACGAGGCTCGCCATGTCACTCGTGCACCGTAAGTCAGCACCTGCCAGGCGCATGCGGCTTGCATGCCCTGCCAACCTAACGGCACGCCCCTGACCGACCTGGGGCCGAAGCACACCCCTCGTCCCGCACTCGCTCTGTTCCTGAAGTCGCTTCGCACTGCTCACACTCCTAAGTTGCATGCATGTGCTGGCCCCCCCGACGGCCCAGTTCCATTCACTGCCGATCCGCCCGCCGCTCACACCGCCGCAGCCATCTTGCGCGCGCCCTCCGCCTCCGCCTCCTGCTGCTGCTTCTGCTGCAGCTCGAACTCCTCCATCTTCGCCATCGCCTCCCGCACCTGGCAGCCAGGCCGAGAAGGAATGGAACGAGACCCTTAGACGAAGCAAGCGCAATCAGTGGCACATGCACAACCTACCCCACATGTTGAGCAGCCGCGCCCTCTTTTCACTGCACTGCACCGGTACCACGCCCTTGCGCGCAACGTACCCCAACCTGCGTGTGTACCTTCCCGTTAATCAGGTTCAAGCTATCATGCGGTTGCGTGTCTGC
>VFQN01007802.1_pt1 | contig 11270 bp, 10 predicted proteins | sample 3512371 | NCBI WGS metagenome assembly VFQN01 (sample SAMN10412370, study PRJNA504923) | tailings metagenome | isolation source: Replicate 2 from Balatoc abandoned mine | place: Philippines: Itogon, Benguet | collected 2017-08-28
GGGCATCGGCGCCGAGGTCATCATGAAGAGCCTGGGCCATCCCGATCTCTATGAGCGTTGCCGCCCGCTGGTGATCGGCGATGCGGGCCGGCTTGAAGCGGCCGGGCAGATCGTGGGCAGCAGCCTGGCCGTCCGGTCGATCGCCCCTGACCGGCCGGAAGATGCCTCCTATGTCCACGGCACCGTCGACTGCATCGACCTGAAGCTCATCCCGGCCGATCTTCCGTTCGGCAAGGTGTCGCCGATCGCCGGCAATGCGTCCTTCCGCTTCATCGAGACGGCGACGCGCCTTGCGGTCGAGGGCAGGGTCGACGCGATCTGCACGGCGCCGATCAACAAGGAGGCCCTGCATGCGGGCGGGCATCGCTATCCCGGCCACACCGAGCTCCTGGCTGCCCTGACCGGCACGGAGGAGGTTTCGATGATGCTGACGGCGCCGGGCCTGCGCGTCATCCACGTCACCGTCCATGTCGGCCTGATCGACGCGATCAACCGGATCGAGCCTGGCCTGGTGGAGCGCACCATCGCCCGGGGCTACGGCGTGCTCGAGAAGGCCGGCCTGCCGCGCCGCAAGATCGGTGTCTGCGGCATCAATCCGCATGCGGGCGAAAACGGCCTGTTCGGCTATGGGGAAGAGGAGACCAAGATCGCCCCCGCCGTCGCGGCCTGCCGGGCCAAGGGCTGGGACGTGGAGGGGCCGCTTCCGGCCGACACGCTGTTCTTCCGTGCCGGGCGCGGCGACTTCGACATGGTCGTCGCGATGTATCACGACCAGGGGCATGCACCGATCAAGGTGCTGGGCATCGAATCCGGCGTGAACATCACGGTGGGCCTCCCGGTGATCCGGACCTCGGTCGACCATGGCACCGCCTTCGACGTTGCCGGCAAGGGGATCGCCGATGAGCGCAGCCTGCTCGAAGCGCTGCGTCAGGCGATCGCGCTCGCCGCGCCCGCGTAATCTGCGTCAGAGACCTGCTCCATCCAGCCCGTCTCACTGGCCTCGCCCTCCTGGATGGCGAGGTGCACCATCGTGGTGGCAGGGGTTGCGCCATGCCAGTGCTTCTCGCCCGGCGGGATCCACACGGTATCGCCCGGCCGGATCACGACGGCAGGCTCCCCCGCCGTCTGGAACAGACCTGTCCCCGAGAGGACGTGCAGGGTCTGCCCGAGGGGATGGGTGTGCCAGGCCGTGCGCGCGCCGGGCGCGAAGGTCACCCGCAACGCCCGCACCCGCGCGGGTGCAGGTGCCTGAATGATGGGGTCCTGCCAGACATTCCCGGTAAAATAGTCACTGCGCCCCTGGGCGCTGGGCCGCTCGCCCGCCTTCATCAACTTCATGTCCGCCTCCTTGGCTGTATCGATGCGCTGCCATGCCCTTCCGCCCCGTCAGACCGACTCCTGCCCGTGGCGTGGAAGCTGGTCGGCGGTGTCGAACCAGCGTAGCCGGCTGGAGACCCAGACATGATAGGCGGGCGCCAGGGAGCCGGGATCGTCGAACGATGCGGTGGTGATGTCGATCCAGTCCCGCTCGGCATCTGCCACAAAAGCGAGGGGCGACCCGCATTCGGCGCAAAAGTAGCGGCATGCGTCCGGGCTGGAGCGATAAACGCGCGGGGGCGTACCCGTCCACTGCAATGCCGTTGCCGGGACGGTCACCCAGGCGACGACTGGGGTACCACCGGCTCGCTGGCACATCCTGCAATGGCAATATAGGCGGGCGCGCGGCCCGGCGGTGCAACGGTAGCGTACCATGCCGCACAAGCAGCCGCCGTCGAGGGTGACTTCCGGTATGGACATGCGACCTCCCGCGTTGAGACGCCCATCAAGGGAATTGATTGGGCGTAAGTGCGGTTCCCGTCCGTGCAGTCTTCCTGAGCGGCCTGCGATCTTGTCACCGTGAAAGGAATGCCGCGGCGCTTCATCGCAGGCACCGCGGAAGATCCTGCCGTATCAGCCCATCAATGAACCGGCTGGCCGGGGTTCCGACGAAGCACCGACAGCAAGGATCCCACCACCTGACTGTCTTCCTGGGAAAGCAGATCGGTGATCGTCGCACGCAGGCTTGCCGAGACCGGATTCTCGGTGGCGAGCAGCGCCGCCAGGGTCTTCAATAGTTCGGCATCGTCCTCGGGGATCGTAACTTCGACGGACTCGAATTCCGGTCGTGTTCCAACAGCCTGCCCCATGATCCTCCGCCTCCAGGTCCGATGTCCGACACCGCGCCCACAGGCCCGCAGAACGATTCAGCTACGCGACTTGCTCGCGCGCCAGTTCCTGCACCCGGGTATTGCGCCCGGGCAGTACTGACAGTTTGCAAGCTGAATTCACATGCGCGTGTTGCCGCGACCCCCAACTTCACGGCCAGCTATGTCCGGCATGTTGCCCAAAGGACCTGGAGAAGGCCGAATCATTTTCGGCAGGGGCCGCTTCATCCAGGAGCGACACGGGGACGCTTGCTGGACGACGCGGCCTCCGCTCCAGATATCGCGCGCCGAGTCAGCCTAATCCTCGTCAGGCCCGGAAGGGGTGGCCATCCATTCCTTGAAGCTCAGGGTCGTCTTCTGCGGCACCGATGCGAGGATCGTCGTCCGCAGGCGCTCCGATGCCCGATCATCGGTGGCCAGCATGCGCGCGACCCTGCGGATCAGTTCGGCATCCGCCTGCCGCACGCAGACTTCGACCCGTCTTATTCCATTCTCCGTCATGCGACGGCGATGAATCTGCAGCGATTCTTTCATCGTGTGGTTGCCCCGAATGAATCATAAATGGACTATAGGTTATATGACCCGAAGCTCGCCTTACTTCGGAGGATCATCTAGTCCACAGTTACCGTTTCTGTGTAGCATAAAATTACGGAAACCATACCTTTGTCCCCAGGCTGTACTTCGGTGCAGCCTGAGACGCACAGCTAATGAAGGGTACTCCGGCCAATCACCCGGAACAGTGATGAAAAGGGTTGCTACCGGCGAGCGCCTTGGCCCGTGGAGCAGGGGCAATCATGGTGGATCAGCAGGAAGCGTCCCTAATCCCCGGGGAAGGCCGGGCGGCTGCGGGGCCGGATGCAGGCGCGCGAACGGGGGGTTGCGCCCAGATACTGGACTGTTCGGATGGGCGGCTGAATGAGCGGCCCCATCAGGATCGGACAGTCCTGGTGGGCGAAGATTCACGCGGCGGCCCGGCTTGTGGTTGGCAAGTTCGTTCGGTGGCGGCGGCCACTTGATCCTGGGGCCGGCGCACGTTCTGCATGCCGAGCCCAAGGATGGACCGACCTACCCAGTCGCACATGCTCGCGCGCGCAGGCGGGATCGCCCGGGAAGATGCCGAGGCCAGCCGCGGCTTCAGCCAGGCTTGTGCTGCATGGCCAAGCCGCGGCCGCTGATCACCGGCCAGTGATCTTGTCCAGGCCCCGGCAGTGCGTCAGAACTCCACCCGATCGCCGCCCTTGAGCGAGAGGATCTCGCGCGCCTCGGTCGGGCTGGCGATCTGCATGCCCAGGCCCTCGATGATCTGGCGGGCGCGGCGGACCTGGGCGGCGTTGCTTTCGGCAAGCTTGCCGGGCCCGTCCCAGAGGCTGTCCTCCAGCCCCACCCGCACGTTGCCGCCCATCGCCGCCGCCTGCGCCGCGATGCGCATCTGGTGCCGCCCGGCCCCCAGGACCGACCAGCGATACTGGTCGCCGAATAGCCGGTCCGCGGTGCGTTTCATGTGCGCCACGTCCTCTGGATGAGTGCCGATCCCGCCCAGGATGCCGAACACGGTCTGCACGAACAAAGGCGGCTTCACCAGCCCCTGCTCCAGAAAATAGGCCAGGTTGTAGAGGTGCGCCGTGTCGTAGCACTCGAACTCGAACCTGGTATCGTTCCCGGCGCAGAGTTTCAGGATGTACTCGATGTCGGCGAAGCTGTTCTTGAAGATGTTATCCTTGGTCTTCTCGATGTAGGGCTTCTCCCAGGCGTGCTTGAACTCCTTGAAGCGCTTGAGCATCGGGAAGGTCGCGAAGTTCATCGAGCCCATGTTGAGCGAGGCGACTTCGGGCTTGAACACCGCCGTCGGTCGTGCCCGCTCCTCCACGGTCATGCCGATGCCGCCGCCGGTGGTCAGGTTCACCACGCAGCCCGAGCGCTGCTTGATGATCGGCAAGAACCGCCCGAACGACTCAGGCGTCTGCACCGGCATGCCGTTCTCGGGATCGCGCGCATGCAGGTGGATGATGGCAGCACCCGCCTCCGCGGCGCCGATGGCGGCATCGGCGATCTCCTCGGGCGTCACCGGCAGATGTGGCGACATGGACGGCGTGTGGATCGCGCCCGTGACGGCACAGGTGATGATGACTTTGTCGTGCGCCGCCATGCTTCAGGCTCCAGCCGGGGACAGAGTCCGCACGCTTCCATTGGGCCGACGCCACGCCGGGCAACGACGATGGCAGCGTCCCAAGGACGGCATTTCCTCCCTGATCCACGGCATTGATGTGATCCGTGATCACGGACGCCTATCCCAATGCCGCCTGCTTGTCCATGGCGCCCCGGGCGCGACTTCCTGCTCGCTGCCGGAGGAAGGCTCGACTATCCCTTTGCCGCCGGACAACTGTGATCACGGAAGAACCTGACGTGGCGATCTCGCCGGGCATGCAAGCGATCCTCCCGGTCGACCGGGACACGCTCGGCGACCGGGCCTACCAGCGCCTGCGCGAACTCCTGATGTCCGGCCAGCTGGCGCCGGGCGAACGCTTGTCGCTGCGTTCCGTCGCCGACGCACTCGGCGTCTCGATCATGCCGGTGCGCGGTGCGGTCAGCCGGCTGGTCGCCGACCGGGCGCTGGAGGTCACGCCCAGCCGGGCGATCCGCGTGCCGCGCGCCAGCGTGGCGCAGTTCCGTGAGATCACGTCCATCCGGACCGAGATCGAAGGCTTCGCCGCGGCAAGGGCGGCGGCGGCGCGCTCGCCGGCCGACCTGGAAGCGATGGCGGCGGCCGAGGCGGGCTTCCGGATGGAGAGCTTGGCCGGCAGCCCGAACCTCGCCCGGGCGGTGCAGCTCAACATGGACTTCCACTTCGCGGTCTATCGTGCCTCGGGCATGCCGATGCTGGTGGAGATCGTGGAACAGCTCTGGCTGCGGGTCGGCCCGATCATCAACCTGGAAACCCGCGATCATCCCGGCAGGCTGGTGACCGGGGGCGCCTATCGCCGGCATGCACAGGCCCTGGAAGCGATCCATCGTGGCGATGGCGAGGAAGCGAGGATCGCCATCGCCGCAGATATCGCCGCTGCAGCCGACTTCATCGTAGCGCGCGGCGACATCCTGCAGGAATGAGCCTGCTACGCGGCAGGGCGAACAACTCTGGAGCGGCGCTCATCTGGTCCCGGCAGCCCTGGTGGCGGTAGCGCTGATCTTTAGCGCAGAAGCCAACCGGCAGCCGCGTCGTGACTTTGGGCGAGACGGTTGAACCGCGCCGGAACGGCTGGAAGCAAGCTGGCCCGATCCTGAGCGGCCTCGGGATGGCGGACCGAAACGAGCGGATCCCTCCATGCCGGTAGGGATCATGGCTACCGACTGATCGCCTCCTCACGCCCCCTGCCCAATTACCGGATTGTACAACGCAGTGTTACGCGCCAATCCTACGGAGTCTTCGCGAAAAAAGGTGAATATGAAACGGCTGAACGATCGCCAGTGAGCCGATCGCAGCGAGCCCAGCCCATTATGGGGGATACGGTGATGGTGAACCTCGATCCTGGCGTGTCGACCGGTTCCACGTTGTCCCGCCGGACGGTGCTCAAGACGGGCGCCATCGCCGCCGCGGCGATCGCGGCACCCCACGTCCGAAGGGCCGAGGCCGCCAGCCTCGATCTGCGCATGCTGATCTGGCAGGATTACAACATCGCCGAGACGGTGGCCGAGTTCGAGAGCCAGCATGACGCGACGGTCTCCCCTGCGTTCTTCGACGGCAATTCCGAAGCCTTCAACAAGATGAAGGCGGGCGGCACCGACGACTTCGACCTGGTCATGGCCGACGGCTTCTGGCCGCGCCTCTACTTCCGGGACGGGCTGATCCAGCCGCTCGACGAAACCAAGCTGCCCAACCTCGCCAACCTGTTCGTGGACTTCCAGCCCGGCGGCTACGACCTGCTGCACGACAAGCCCGGCGGCCAGCGCATCGGCGCCAACAACTGCTGGGGCAGCTACGGCATCACGATGAACACGCAGCACATCCCGGAAGAGGAACGCGATTCCCTGAAGGTGATGTTCGACGAGAAATATGCCGGCCACCTCGCGACGGGCGCCCGGTTCGAGGAGAACATCGCGATGGCCGGCATCATGGCGGCCACGCAGCTGGGCACCAAGGACGGGCCGCGCCCAAACGGCGATGAATCGTTCAATCCCTACCACCTGACCGACGAGGAGCTGGAAGCGGCCAAGCAGCTCCTGATCAAGCAGAAGGGCCTGCTGGTCACCCGCTACCAGGACTACGATTCCCTGCAGCGGCTGATGCGGCCGGGCCTGGTCTGGGCGTCGCCGGAATTCTCGGAAATCTTCCGTCGCCTGACCCGGGCACGCCGGGCGGGCGAGATCGACTTCGACGTCGTGCACACGCTGCAGCCCAAAGAGGGCGGGCTCGGCTGGATCGACAGCTGGCAGGTCAGCTCCGGCGTCAAGGATCCGGCCAAGCTCGAGCTCTGCCATGCGTGGATCAACCACTACGTTTCCAAGCAGAGCATGTACCGGGTCGCGATGAAGGGTGTCGCACCTTGCTACGATGTGCGGGACATGATGCCGCCGGACGAGGTCTCGCTCCTGATGCTGGACCGGACGAAGGAGCTGCGCGGGCTGCACATGTTCGACCAGCCGTCGTCGCCGGAAAAATGGGAACGGGTCTGGTCCGAGGTCGAGGCGGCCTGAGGCCGGGCATCAGCAAGACAGCGCCCTCATCCCGACTGACGGACAGCTCATGGCCGACTGCGTGCTCGAACTGGAAGGGGTGACCAAGCGCTTCGGCGAGGTCACGGCCGCGGACAATCTGACCTTGAAGGTGGAGCAGGGCGAGTTCTTCGCGCTGCTGGGTCCCAGCGGATCCGGCAAGACCACCCTGCTCCGCATCATCGCCGGCCTGGAATTGCCCGATCAGGGGCGCGTGCTGATCAACGGCCAGGACGTCACCCGGCTGCCGCCCTATGCACGCCGGGTCGGCATGGTGTTCCAGAACTTCCTCCTGTTCCCGCACAAGACGGTGGGCGAGAACGTCGTGTTTCCCCTGCGGATGCAGGGCGTCGCCAAGGACCAGCAGAAGGAGCGCCTGGACTGGGCGCTCAAGCTCCTGCGGCTGGAAGGCCTGCAGGACCGCTACCCGAACCAGCTCTCGGGCGGCCAGCAACAGCGCGTGGCGCTGGCGCGCGGGCTGATCGCGCGGCCGGCGCTGCTGCTGCTCGACGAGCCGCTGGCCAACCTCGACCGGGAACTGCGCAAGGAGATGGAGGTCGAGGTCCGCCGCTACCAGGTCGAGCTGACCACGCCGTTCATCTATGTCACCCACAATCAGGAGGAGGCGCTCACCATGAGCGACCGCATCGCCGTGATGGCGCGCGGCCGCTTCGAGCAGGTGGCGCCGAAGCTGGAGGTCTACACCCACCCGCAAAGCCCGTTTGTGGCGAGCTTCGTCGGCCATTCGAACCGGATGCGCGGGCGGCTGACCTCCATCGACGGGCCGCTGGCGAAGCTGGACTGGCAGGGCACCGAGATCATTGTGCCCCGTCCTGCCCAGGTGCCCGTCGGCGGCAGCGTCGAGTATTTCGTGAAGTGCGAGCATCTGTCGCTCGCCACGCCGAACGACCCCCAGGCCGGCAGCATGGCCAACCGCGTGCCGGGCGTCCTGCGCGACGTGATCTTCAAGGGCCCTACCGCCGACTACCTGGCCCGGCTGGACAACGGGGTGGAGCTCACCATCACCGACGCCGTCTCGATGCCGCGCATCCAGCGCGACGATCCGGTCTACGTGGTCTGGGCGCCCGAGGCGGGCCAGAGCTTTCCGGCGGCGGGCTGAGCCATGGCATCGGACGTCACCCCGGCCCGCGGCCAGCTCAGCCCGGAAGCGCGCTTCCTGCTGATGGTCCTGCCCGGCGCCCTGTTCGTGGTCACGTTCCTGATCCTGCCGATGCTGTCGATCCTAGTGTTCAGCTTCTGGCGGACCGAGAGCTACAACCTCATCCCGGACTGGAACGTCGACAACTACGTCACGCTCTTCACCACGCCGACCTACATGATCTTCCTGCTGCGCTCGACGCTGACAGCGCTCCTGGTGTCGGCGGTGTCGCTCGTCTATTCCTGGCCGATCGCCTACTTCATGGCCAAGTATGGCGGCCGCTACCGGCTCCTCCTGAGCCTTGCGGTGGCAGCACCCTTCTTCACCGGGGTGATCCTGCGCATTTCCGGCATCCAGGGCATCATGGGGCCGGTCGGGCTGATCAACATGGGCCTGATGAACTTCGGCATCCCGCCCATCGACATCATCATGTACACGCCCACCGCCGCCGGCATGGGCATCGCCTACCTGTTCATCCCGTTCATGGTGACGGCGATCTACCTCTCGCTGCTCAACTTCGACTTCGAGCTGCTGGAGGTCGCCAAGATCAACGGGGCCAGGGCGTGGCGGGCGTTCTTCGAGATCACCCTGCCATTGAACTGGATCGGCACGGTCATCGGCCTGATCCTAGTGTTCGTGCCCTCGCTGGGCGATTCGATCACCGCGCGCTTCCTGGGCGGCCCGAACGCCGCTTCGTTCGGGCAGGTGCTTTCCCTGCAGTTCGGCGAAACCGGCACCTGGGCGCTGGGCTCGGCGATGGGCGTCGTGCTGTTCCTCGTCTCGTCGCTGGTGATCTTCCTGATCTGGCGCTCGGTCGACCTGCGGCGCAGCGGCTTCACCGGCAAGGAGGGCTGAGCGATGCAGGTCAAGGCCGGCGAGATCGCCGCCCGGGCCAGCGGGAGCTTCCTCCTGGCGACCCTCTACCTGTTCCTCTACGCGCCCATCGCCTACGTCATCTACACGTCCTTCCAGAAGGACCTGAACTGGCCGTTCCCGCCGAAATGGACGCTGATGCATTACAGCGCGCTGGCGGCGGACCGGACCTACCAGGAAGGCCTGTGGAACAGCATCCTGCTGGGCCTGGGCAGTGCGGTCATCTGCACGCTGTTCGCCACGCTCGGCAGCATCAGCATCCTCAAATACCGCTCGCGCTGGCGGGCCCTGATGGTGGTGATCTATCTCTGCCCGCTGTTCGTGGCGGATCTGCTGGTCGGGATCTCCAACCTGCTGTTCAACAAGCAGATCCTGAACCTGCCGGGCAACATGGGCTCGGCCATGATCGGCAACGCGGTGCACTGCACCTCGTTCGCCTTCCTGATCATGCTGGCGCAGCTTTCGCGCTACGACTGGCGCCTGGACGACGCCGCCATGGTATTCGGGGCCAAGCCGCTGCGCTGTTTCTTCGAGATCACCCTGCCGTTGATCTGGCCCGCCATGTTCGGCGCGTTCGTGGTCAGCTTCATCCTGGCGTTCAACAATCTCGAAATCTCATTCTACAACCTGGGCGCCATCCCGACCCTGCCGACCATCGCCTGGGGCTCGCTCCGCTTCGGCCTGGGCGGCGAGCTGTTCGCGCTGGCGGCCCTGGTCAACGGCGTGGTGCTGGCGGCTTTCGCCGTGATGTATCTCCTGATGCGCTACCGCATCGTGAGCTTCGGCCATCGTGAATGACGTCCCGCGCGATCGAGCCGCGCGGAAGACAAGAGGGGGGAAGATCGAGATGCGCGTGATCGTCGTGGGTGCCGGCACCGGTGGCGCCACCTTTGCGGGACGGCTGGCGAAAGACGGGCAGCACGAGGTTGTGCTGGTGGAGGCGGGGCCGGACTTCGGGCCGTTCGATGGGCATGGCTGGCCGTTCGAGATGCTCGACTCGCGCCGCATCCCGACCACCTACGACTGGGGCCTGGAAAACCAGGACCCAGGCTCGAACCGGTCCTACCGGCTGGAGCGCGCGCGGATCATGGGCGGCTGCTCGGCACATAACGGCTGCGCCGCGGTGCGCGGCATCCGCAGCGACTTCGAGAAGTGGTCGAAGGCCGGCGGCGTTGACTTCTGGAACCCCGACGAGTTCCTGGAAGACTTCGCCGCGGTCGACAAGGCGCTGAACGTGCACACCCTCACCTTCGAGGAGTTCTCGCCCTACCAGCAGGACTTTTACCATGCCGCGACCGCCGCGGGCCTGCCGCATTCCGAGAACATCAACGACATCGACGAAGGCATCGGCGTCTCGATCTGCCCGATGAACAAGAAGGGCGGCATCCGCTGGAACGCCGCCTTCGGCTTCGTCGACCCGGTGCGTGGCCAGGACAATTTCTCGATCGAGGCCAATTTCGAGGTCACCGAGCTGCTGATGGACGGCAGGAAGGTGACCGGCGTGCGCGGCTTCAAGATGGGCGAGGCCAATGAGCTTTCCGGCGACCTGGTGGTGCTGGCTTCCGGCGCCTACGGCTCGCCCATGCTGATGCTGCGCTCAGGCATCGGCGATCCGGCGACGCTCAAGGATGCCGGCATCGAGCTGCGCCACCACCTGCCGGGCGTCGGCCGCAACCTGCAGGACCATCCGGCGGTGGTCCTGAACTACCAGGCCAAGGGCCAGCTGATCGGCCGGACCCAGGCGCACGAGAAGCTTCGCCTGAACTATGACGAGGGCACCATCGCCAAGGTGCGCTCGCCGTTCGCGCGCGACCTGTTCGACATGCACATCTTTTCGGTGGGCGGCCGCACGCCCGACCTCGCCAACTGGTACTGGCAGGTCTACGTGGCGCTGCTCACCCCGCTCTCGCGCGGCCAGGTCCGTCCGTTGCGCAGGAACGGCAGCCTGCACTTCGCCATCGAGCACAGCCACGTCACCGACCTGGAACGGATCGACGTGCAGGCCCTGGCCTGGGGCGTGGAGGAGGCGCGCCGCATCACCGGCTTCGCGCCGCTCGGCACGGAGCTGGAGGAGCTCACCCCCGGGATCGCGACCAAGGGCCAGGCGATCCAGGACTGGATCCAGATGGAGCACCAGCACTACTACCATCCGGCCTCGACCTGCTCGATCGGGCAGGACCTGAAGGCCGGTGCCGTGGTCGACGCCTATGGCCGAGTGCATGGGCTGGACGGGCTGATGGTGGCGGACGCGTCGATCATGCCCAACGTGACCATCGCCAACACCAACATCCCGACCGCCGCCCTGGCGCATCGGCTCGCCCGGAAGT
>VFQN01007803.1_pt1 | contig 11268 bp, 8 predicted proteins | sample 3512371 | NCBI WGS metagenome assembly VFQN01 (sample SAMN10412370, study PRJNA504923) | tailings metagenome | isolation source: Replicate 2 from Balatoc abandoned mine | place: Philippines: Itogon, Benguet | collected 2017-08-28
CGTGTAGCCCCTGGCGACCCAGCCAGCGTATTTTTCGCGCAGTACGCCAAAAACTCACGTATTCCGTACATGTACGTATTCCGTACATGTACGCGTACAACGTACTGTGCAGCCCAGGGCAGCAGCAGGGGGCGGGTGGCCAGGCGGCGGGCGGTGGGGTGAAGACGGGGGCGGCGCTGCTGGCCCCATGGGCCAAGCTGCTGGGGTCGGAGGGAAAGATACGGGGGGTATTGACCATCTTCAGGCCCGGGGCGTAGGGACGCGAGTGAGAGCGTTCAGGCAGGCCTTGTACGGTAGTTCGGTACCCTCGCGCCTAGGTGAGACGAGGGCAGCACCAGAGCGGAATGTGCGACCCTGTGGTGGGTGTCCTTGCTCGGCACTGCTCTACTGTGTGACGCGCATAAGTGCACTTGACTGTACATTGGTTCTTGAGTGCTGTTGAGGCTTGATGCATGCATGCATGTGTAGCGGAAGGTTCCAACAGGGTGTGCGACCGTTGAGTCCCAGTAGGCCCCCACAAGGAAGACTTGCTCAGTGCGCATAGTTTGTAGGGACCACTGTGCGCTCAGAAGTCAGAACGTCAACGATGACGCTGGCTGGCATTGAGCGCCTTCGAGCCGTAACATGCGCATAAGTTCATGCGGTATAACACTACCGCGCTGCTGTTGGAATGGCGTTGGCCCATGCATCGTCGTACGAGAGAACTTTGGCAACTCGGCGCTTGTGCCCAGGAAGGAGGCAGCGCTTCGGTTGTGAGGCGCAACCGCTGGGCATAGACGCTGCCTTCTCCTGGCTTGGACTAGGGCTGGGGCTGGGCCGGTATTCTGAACGCGTGTACGGACATACCGTAGACCTTGTCCCGGTACACTGTGAGTCGTGGCAAACCCCGCCTCGTGTTCACAATGGCCAGGGCCCTGTGTAGAGAGGACCTATGTGGGCCGATGCATATGGATGATATTGCAGGAGATATTGAAGGGGACCACATGCATACGGGGGTAACGAACACGACACACGCACGTCAGGGGAGAGGGGGACCATGTAAGCCATTGCACCCGTAGCAAATGTGGGGCGTTGGCTGTGTAGCGGATGCGGTGCGGGATGTAGGCTAATGAGCCTTATATACTTGAAGGCATACAGGAGTAACAGGCAGAGCGTAGCGAGGCAAGGCAGGTCCGGAGAGAGCAGTGTGGGGCGTTGGCTGTGTGGTGTGGTGTGGCAAGTAGGGCGTCTTGCAGCCGTGAGGCTCACTTCACCAAAGCGGGGCGGCGGCATGGCATTTCGGCATTGTTACGTTACATTCCAGGTGATGTGGCCACACGATACTTACCGGTCCTGACCACACCTATCAGGCGCAGCGTGGTAATGCCTGTTTGCGGCAGGGCCTTCACACATGCACGGCGCCGCCGAGGTTCAGCTGCCAATACCGTACCCTTGCAACTGAAGGGTGGTATCTTACAGGGCCGTGCGTGATATATGCATGTGACAACTGTAGGTCACGCCCAGGGAACGCCCCTGGTCATGCCATGGTAGGCACGGGACAGGGGACGATGGCGGGTACCATGTTGCTCAGGGGACTACCGGTATCGCGGTATGCAGACTGTTGCGCAAATGCAGTACGTAACAGGTTCATGTTGGGGTGGAGCAGCAGCAAACATTGGCATCTGGCAAAGTGACAGACTTGCAGAGGGAGGGGCATGCCAGCTGCGCGACTTGCAGTAGCCGTATGCAGTGCGGTGCATGGCCTGCGTATGACCGACCAGGGCTCTCCCCTGGCGCCAATGCCCAACGAGTGATGCACGCTGCGACAAGCGCAGGCGTGGCATAACAAATACTAGACTGCATAGCTGGATCCTACTTGTATGTCATTTGGTGCCTGATATGTGGCTGGCATCATGAGCCACCAGCGGAACTTCTTTAGCACTCTTTTCGGCAGCACAGACGCTGCAGACTGCTGCATAGTATTTTATAATGACCCCATAGATTCTGGGCATACTGGCGCCAGTCCTCGTGCTCTGGGAGAGCCCCTTCCCGCGCACCAAATCATCCTGCGGGCCGGCTCGGAGCGCTTTCGCGCCCAAACCGAGCGATGGACTTCTTCCATAGCCGGTCAAGCAGGCACTAAGCGGGGCCGTGATGAGCCGAACGGGGCGGAGGAGGGTCCTCCACGGCTTCGGATACGGCTGACCCTGGAAGCCGAAGCGTCTCCTTGCCCCGACACTCGCGACAGCTCCAGGAGGCTCCCAGAGCTGAAAGTGCACTTGAACAGCGAAGACGAGCTGCAGCCTGTCATGGCCGCCATACGTTTCATGTACACCGGCAGCTTAAGGGAACAGCAGCGGCAGGGCCAGCAGCGGCAGCAGCAGCAACAGCAGGGGCTGCAGCAGGGGCGGGACGTCAGAGGTGACAGCGGCAGGGGCACAGAAGGAGGCGCCGGCCCGCACGTGTCGCATCTGGTTCGCGTCCGGCGCCTGGCAGATTACCTGCAGGTGCACGGCTGTGCAGAGGCGTGCGATGAGGCCCTGGCCGAGTGCTTCGAAGAAGGGCCAGATGGCGGCAGCAGCAGCAGTACCTCCTCCGGGTCTCCCCTGAACCCCGTCCTGGAGCTGTACAGCTGCCGGCACCTGCTGCCCAGCCCCGAGGACGACCCACGGGTCAGGGCCGTGGTGACAGCGTGCCGGCAGTACCTGGTGGCCAACTGGGGCGCACCGCTCCCCGTAGCGCCCAGCGACGGTACGGCACAGCTGCAGGCGCCCACCAAGGCGGAGATCCTCGCGTGGCTGCTGGGCGGTGGGGACGCGGTGCGCATCGCCAACGACCCTGAGCTAAGAACAGCTTTCCTTGCGCTACCCGTTGGAGCTGTGGAGGAGCTGCTGCAGTCAGATCACCTCAGCACGGACGACGAAGCGACAGTGGTGGCACTGGTGGAGGCGTGGGTTGCGGCACAGGGCGCTGCGGTGACAAAGGAGGACAAGGCGCGCGTGCGGCGGCAGCTGCGGCTGGTCAACTGCAACACGGCTTATCTGTTCGACGTGCTGCCCAAGGTGCCCTGGCTGCAGCCCAACCCCGCGCAGCAGGCGGCGTTCATGGCCCGGTGCAGATTCAACAACCGTTCGCACTGGCAGCAGCACGGGGGCGCGTGTGGCGGGTACGACACCAGCAGCCCGTGGTACGGCAAGCCGCGGCAGCAGTCCGTACCGGAGGAGGGCGTGCCGTACAGTTGGGAGGTCAGCAAGGAGGACCTGCTGGCGGGGCTGCGAGGGGCAGGGGCAGATGCCAAGTGGATACGCGCGAAAATTTTGCCGAACGCCGGCAGCTGCGGCGCAGCTGCTTCCCGGGTTGTGGCTGGCGGAATGGAGTGGGGAGTGCAGGTGAAGTACAAGCCGGGAGGCGCCGAAGCCGGCCTGTTCCTCTTCTGCCACGCCCCAGGCGCCGTGACGGCTCAGGCAGGCAGGCTACAGGGCGGTGGCATTGCGTCAAGCGGCCTGACCGTTGTGGGCAGGTCGCAGAAGTGGAACCTCAACTGTACGTTGGTGCCGTACGAAAACGGCGTGGGCTGGCCTTCTGCCCTGCCGCTGCCGCTGCCCGCCGGCGCCGGCCAGCCGCAGGGGCAGGAGCAGGTGGAAAGGGCTGGTGCCGCTGCGGCTGCGGGGGCGGATGCCGCGCTGCTGGCCCCCTGGGCCACGCTGCTGGGGCCGGACGGGAAGATACGGGGGGGCCTGACGTTCTACAGGCTGGACGAGGGGCAGGAGTAGCTTGTGATGTGGCTGGCAGTTGTGTGGGGCAGCGGATGGGCAGAACCGGAGGTGGCGATAGATCTGGGTAGGATTTGGAGGACGCATGCATTCCTGTTAAGGCCCGACTTTAGCTTTCACGATAGCACTCAGGACCTGTGTGGAAGGGCAGGGGGCTAGCATCCAAAAGCAAGCGCGAGGCGCTGCTGATGTGGCTAGATAGTGGACATTTATGTGCACCGGCGGGCATGGCACAAGGGGCTGCCTTTGGGTGCTGGCCTTGAAGACGTTGCTGTTTACGCGCTGCGCTGGGGTCGCGGATGCGCATTGGGGGCCTGGTATTGCATAGCGCTGTGCGCTGTGGTGCGGGCTGTGGGGCGTGCGAGTTGCGTGCTGTGTGGTGGCTGGTGGACCAGGGGGCGCGGGTTGGTGGCCGGTTAGAGCGGTGAGGGGAAGCTGGGCGAGGAAGCAGAATGTACCGTGAAGTGGGAAGCTCTAGTATCTGAGGTGGCTACATGCGGGGGAGACTGCCCGCGTATTTATAATGGGGATGCATGGGCGATGGGGTGCCGCTTGAGGTGCGGCGAATGAGGCGGGCGTGAGGTGCACTGGTTCCTTTGGTGCCGCATGGCTCGTTGAGCGACAGTAACTCACTCGTCTTATGTGCAGTAGATAACAGGATGGCTGTGGGTAAAGACATGCGGCAAGGGTTCCTGTAGTCGCGTGGAGTTCCACCACTTTCCACACACAGCGACTTGGGAGGCTGGCACGTGGCATCGGTTATACCAGGTTACCGTACAAGTAGCATACTTTGTGACTCGGGCGCCGCTGCTGCAGTCGTATACGCATGGTGCTACACATGTGTAGCTCTTGCTGCACGAGGACAGTAACACTGCAACCGCCTATGTCGGACGTGCCATATGGCCAGCCGCCTTGGAGGGATGACACGTGTCGTCATGCCCTGACACATGCAGTCCTCTGTCAGATGCAATCATTACAACGGTCAGTAATGATCGAAGCAGCATGGGACGGAGAGTAAACCGTATGGCATTCGGGGCTGCAAAGAGGCTGGGGTCGGTGCTGCCTATTGGGGAGCTCCCCTGCCCGACAGGAACTGCCTCAACAGGGCACAGTGAGCTTGCACACACGTCACCTGCCAACAACTGCGCACATGGGTACAACAGCAATAGACCGTAGTACCAGCCACCAGCTGGCCCTGCATTTCCAAATTGGAGGGCTGCAGCGTTCCGCTGCATACCGGTAGCCTACCGGTGCAGTCCAAGCTACAGCCGCAATACGATAAGCAACACAGCCAGGCATTGGCTTCACATACACGTCGCACATACATACATACATGGCTCCAACATGCTCCGACGCTCCGTATAACAGCCACCAACGGCACCTGTAGGGGCAGGCAAGTAAGAAGCCCGCAGATAGGCATTGCCCGCGAGGGCCCAGCAGGGTAGGAGCCGGCAGGCAGTTACTGACTTGTGCTGCGGGCGGCGAGGGTCGCAGCGGCCACCTCAGCATGGCAAGCATCAGCAACAGGAGTACGTGGGGCGGCAGCACGTTCTCTGACACAATGGAGAGCCTAGAGGGGTCGTTTGGCATGGTGGGGACCCACGGGAACGCGTACGGACAGCCGCACGGTTCCGGCAGTGGGCTGTAAGCTCGGACCCATGGGTCCAACAGCGACACGAGAGCACAACACCAAAGGAGCTCCCGTGCACAGTACTCAAGAGTACCGTACAGTCGTATCCTACACGTTGTTGCCACAAGTATGGATCAATATAATTTCTACTTGTCTGACTAAAGGTCGAAGACGCAACGTGGGCTACGCAGTGCTTGCCTTGGCTTGCCTTGAGCGACCCGTCCACCTGTTATGAGGTTGCAACGTGTTCGGCCAGTCCAAGGATACCGGTATTTACCATGTTGGTCACACCTGCAGAAGCACGTAGGTGCGGCAAATCTTAAATTACAGATATAACCTCTTAACTAGAATGAGTCAAGAGCTCAGAGGTTTCCTGGGCTCGCTCTTTGGCAGCACCGACAGTGCGGACTGCTGCATTCGCTTTCATGTCGCCTCAGAGGCGCCGCAGCCCCAGGGCTCGTGCCCAAGCTTCATCGGCACACCCCTGCCCGCACACCAGCTGGTCCTGCGGGGCGGGTCGCAGCGCTTTCGCGCCCACATCGAGCGATGGGCTCCGTTTTCGGAGGCTCAGGGCGACCATGGCAAGTGGCGGGCGGCGGAGCAGATGGCTGTCAAGTTACGCATAAGCGTTACACCCGACGGCAGCGCACCCGGCAGTCCTCTTGTGCGTGTAGAGCTGTCACTACTACGCTGCGGCGGCGGCAGCAGCAGCGGCGCTGCGTGCGATTGTAAGCGGCTGAGTGCTTACAATATATGGTACCAGTGGATGGTGACCAATAGCTGATAAACAGCTGATCCCTGACATCCTAGGAATGCCTCTTGTGCAATAACGCACTGCCTAATTCGCTGGCTTACAGCGATGGCGGCCGGGCTTTTCGCAGCGCTGTCGACCCCGTTGCGCTCCCCACCCTCCTGGTTCCGCTGGAGAGCGAAGATGAGCTGCAGTCCACCCTTGAAGCTATCCGCTTCAGCTACACTGGCAGCCTAGGGTTTGACAAAGAGGAGAAGCGGCAGGGCCAGGCGTGCGGGCAGCTGGGTGCGTGTGGCCGCGATAAGGAAGTGCGTCTCAGTGTAAGCGAGTTGGTGCGCATCCGGCGCCAGGCGGAGTACCTGCAGGTGCACGGCTGCGCAGAGGCGTGCGATGCGGCGCTGGTGGCGTGGTTCACACCTACGGGCGGCTGCGGCAGCAGCAGCGCCACCAGCTCCTCCAGCCCTTCCCCCCTGGCCCCCGTCCTGGAGCTGTACAGCTGCCGGCACCTGCTGCCCAGCGAGGAGGAGGACGCCTATGTGGGTCCCATTCTGTCGGCCTGCGGCCAGCACCTGGTGGGCAACTGGGGCGCACCGATCCCGGATGGGGAGGACCAGCCCTCTAAGGTGGAGATCCTCGCGTGGCTGCTGGGCGGTGGGGACGCGATGCGCATCGTGAACACCTATGAGCTGGAACACCGGTGGTATAGCCTGTCTGCAGCAGCCCTGGAGGAGCTGCTGCAGTCCGACCACCTCAGCACGGACGACGAGGCGACGGTGGTGCTGCTGGTGGAGATGTGGGTGGCAGCCCAGGGCAGTGCGGTGACGGAGGCGGACAAGGCGCGCGTGCGAGGGCAGCTGCGGCTGGTCAACTGCAGCACGTCCTACCTGTTCGACGTGCTGCCCGAGCTGCCCTGGCTGCTGGGGCCCAACGCCGCGCAGCAGGCCGCGTTCATGGCGCGCTGCAGGCTGACGGACAGGTCGGAGTGGGGCCGTCTGGGAGACGTTATGGGCTACGACACCAGCAGTCCCTGGTATGGCAAGCCGCGGCTGCAGTCGGTACCGGAGGAAGGCGTGTCGTACAGGTTAGAGATCACCCGCGCGGACTTGCTGTGGGCGCTGCAGAGAGAGGGTGAAGAGTTTCGAAGTCTCAGTGAAAGGGGTGGATGACATGTGTGTGTCTGGGCTTAGCTGGGCGGTCAAAATTTTCTACACGCCACCAAATGCTTACGCGGGCCTACAGCTCTCTTGCAGCTTCCGAAACCCCCTGTGGGGATGGACTCAGGGGTGGCGGGGTGCAGGCGGCGTGTCGGCGAGCGTGGAGGTCCACACCTGCAAGGGCGAGAAGCACGTCGTGGAGTGGAGGAATGTCCACGTGCCCTACAACGGTGCCTGGGGTTGGGATGACGCCCTGCCCCTGGAGGTCGCCGAGCAGTGTGCTGGGCAGCAGGGGCAAGCGGCAGACGGTGCTGCGGCCGACGAGGCGACGCTGCTGGCCCCCTGGACCAAGTTACTGGGGCCGGAGGGTAGCATCAGGGGAACGATCACCTTCTTCCGGCCGGGGCGTGGGCAGCAGCAGCAGCAGGGGCCGGCTGGCAGTGCTTGATACGGTCGGTGGCTGTCGTGGTTGACAGGTTTACGTGTACAGTGTGTACGGCAGGGCTGGGCTGCGGTTCTTGCTACTGGGGCTGCCGAAGCGAGCTAGCGCATGCGCCCCATGGTCCACTCACGGCTGATATTGGGACGTACATGTGCGCCGGCGGGCCAGGCACGCTGGGGGCCCTGCTGCCTTTCGGTGATACCCTTGCAGACGTTGCTGCGTACACGCTGCCCTGGAGCCGCTGGGTGCGCATTGGGGGCCTGGTGTTGCATAGCGTTTTGGTGCAGCGGGCTGTGGGGCGGAGGCGGGGTGCAAGTTGCCGGCTACCGTATGCGGTGGCTGGTGGAGCAGGGGGCGCGGGTTGGTGGCCGGTGAGAGCGCAGAGCGGTGTGGGTAAGCTGGACGAAGAGGCGAAATTCACCATGAGGTGGGGAGCTCTAGTACCTGAGGTGGCCACATGCGGGGGAGACTGCCCGCGTATTTATGATGGGAACGCATGGGCGATGGGGTGCCGTCTGCGGTGCGGCAAATGAGGCGGGCGCAAGGTGCACAAGTTGCTTTGGTGCCACATGGCTCGTTGAGCAAAAGCGACTCACCTGTCTCCGTTGCAGTAGGTAACCGGATGGCTGTGGGGTAATGACAGGCGGCATGGGTTTCTGTAGACGTGTGGATGCTCCAGACACCAGGGCCAGACACAGCGACTGAGAGGCTGGCACGTGGGTTATACCAGATTTCCGTACAAGCTGCGCACTTTGTGACTCAGTGTGACTTGAGCGCTGCTGCTGCTGTCGTACACGCATGGGGCTACACGTGTGTTGCTCCCATTGCGCGAGGATAGTAACGCTGCAATCTCATGGGCGCTACCAGGAGTGACTGCCTATGTTTGGCGCGCCATATGCCCAGCCGTGTTGCCGGGACGACACGTGTCAGTGCCGTCATGCCTTGGCACGCGTAGTCCTTTGCCGATTGTTGCATTGCGGTGCGAGCATGGTAGGCATAGCTGCGCAACGCCTGTCAAACACCCGACCGCACCACTGCACTGTACGGCGAGGGTTTTTGTTCTGGTGTAAACTGAACGGCGAGGGTTGGTTGCAGCGTGCGCATCCCCATAGCGTGGAGGGGTAGGGGCCGAAGCAGCATCAAGGGGTCGCTCATGGCCAGCCTCCGGTTCAGGACCCCTGCCGTACACCCGCACCAGCCCTGCAGCGGCAAGCATGTGCCTGCATGCGCCCATGACAGTTGAACGCAACAGGCCCAGCCGCAGCAACGCTCTGTAGGGCGTTCTGGGCCTCCGGCCCTTTGTCTACTTGAAAGCCTCCGGTTAAGGTCTGGGGCCACGACGTTCAGGCCACGTACCAATGGCACCAGCAGAGGATGTCGTCGCAAGCTAGAGGGCAAAGGCTGCTGTACAACTAGGCTTAGGATGTATGTGCAACGCGTGCATTACAGAGCGCTAAGGTGATCAGGGAATGGGAGCAGTAGGGTGCATCGGGGGCACTGGGTGCTTTGTACGGGTCCGTTACCAAGGTTCTCCGGCACGCAACGACAAGGGCAGGCGTGACAGAAGCTAGTCTGAATTGTACAGCTGAACAACTACGTATTCTCTTTCCGCGCCTTATATGGGGCTGGCCTACCAGCGTCAGCCAATGCGGGACTTCTTCAGCACTCTCTTCGGCAGCACAGACGCCGCAGACTGCTTCATAGTGTTTCTTAATGACCCCGTAGCTTGCGAGCATACCGGCGCCAGTCCCCGTGCTCTGGGAGAGCCCCTTCCTGCGCACCAGCTCATCCTGCGGGCCGGCTCGGAGCGCTTTCGCGCCCAAATCGAGCGATGGACTTGTTCCATCGCCGGCCATTCAGGCACTAAGAGGGGCCGCGACGAGCCGAACGGGGCGGAGGAGGGTCCTCCACGGCTTCGGATACGGTTGACCCTGGAAGCCGAAGCCTCTCCTTGCCCCGACACTCGCGACAGCTCCAGGAGGCTCCCAGAGCTGAAAGTCCACTTGAACAGCGAAGATGAGCTGCAGCCTGTCATGGCCGCCATACGCTTCATGTACACCGGTAGCTTGAGGGAACAGCAGCGGCCGTGCCAGCAGTGGCAGCAGCAGCAACAGCAGGGGCCGCAGCAGGGGCATGGTGGCAGCGGGGGCAGCGGCAGGAGCACGGAAGAAGGCGCCCGGTTGCACGTGTCGCAGCTAGTCCGCATCCGGCGCCTGGCAGATTACCTGCAGGTGCACGGCTGTGCGGAGGCGTGCGATGAGGCCCTGGCCGAGTGCTTCAAAGAAAGGCCAGATGGCGGAAGCGATGCTGGCGGCAGTAGCAGCAGCCGCATGCCCTCCGGGTCTCCCCTGGCCCCCGTCCTGGAGCTGTACAGCTGCCAGCACCTGCTGCCCAGCCCCGAGGACGACCCACGGGTCAGGGCCGTGCTGGCAGCGTGCTGCAAGCGCCTGGCACGGCACTGGGGCGCACCGCTCTCGGCCGGGTCCACGGCACAGCCCAGCACGGTGGCGCTGGAGGAGGAGGGGGAGTCCAAGGGAACAAAGGCGCTCAACAAGGTGGAAGTCCTTGCTTGGCTGCTGGAGGGTGGGCACGCAGTGCGCATTGCCAACGACCCTGTGCTGATAAGGCTGTGGTTCTCGCTGTCAGCGGCGGCCCTGGAGGAGCTGCTGCAATCCGACCACTTCAGCACGGACGACGAGGCGACGGTGGTGGCAATGGTGGAGCAGTGGGTTGCCGCACAGGGCAGTGGGGTGACTGAGGCGGACAAGGCTCGCGTGCGGCGGCAGCTGCGGCTGGTCAACTGCAACCCGTCCTACCTGTTCGACGTGCTGCCCAAGCTGCCCTGGCTGGGTGCACAGCAGGCGGTGTTCATGGCCCGCTGCCGGATGACAGACAGGTCTCAATGGCAGCATCTGGGAGGCGTCCTGTTGGGGTACGACACCAGCAGCCCGTGGTACGGCATGCCACGGCCGCAGTCCGTGCCGGAGGAGGGCGTGTCGTACAGGTGGGAGGTCAGCCGTGAGGAGCTGCTGGAGGAGCTGAAGCAGGAGGGGGACGTGAAGGACGTGCCTGCATGGTTTCAACTGGTAGGAGCGGGTAAGGAGAACTTCCATCCAGTGGCGTATGGCCTCGGTTGGGCTGTGAGCGTTCGGTGCACCGGAAATCAACCAAATGTACGTGCCAGCTTGCACCTCAAGTGCTTCCCCCCGCCCGCCATCCATGCCCACACCGGCCGGCTACAATGTGGAGGCTGCTGCCTGTCCGCTTGCGTGTATCTTAATGCACCGGGCACGGCCAAATGGGTTGTAACGAACGCGGTTGTGCCGTACGTGGATGGTCTGGGCTGGACCTTGGCCCTGGAGCAGGGGGCGGGGGGGCAGGCGGCGGGGGGAGGGCAGCAGCAGCAGGAGGGGGCAGGCGAGGAGGCGGCAGGAGGAGAGCAGCAGCAGCAGGAGGGGCCGGGCGGGCAGGCGGCGGGAGGAGAGCAGCAGCAGCAGGAGGGGGCAGGCGAGGAGGCGGCAGGAGGAGAGCAGCAGCAG
>VFQN01007804.1_pt1 | contig 11264 bp, 7 predicted proteins | sample 3512371 | NCBI WGS metagenome assembly VFQN01 (sample SAMN10412370, study PRJNA504923) | tailings metagenome | isolation source: Replicate 2 from Balatoc abandoned mine | place: Philippines: Itogon, Benguet | collected 2017-08-28
TGCTTGTTGTTCTTTCATTTCTCGCTGTTGTTGTTTGAGTAATCGTGTTGCCATAAGAAATGATCCCATAGAAGATACTGTGACAGTCATATTCATCCTCTTTGCTAAACCATAAAATTTACGCGGTCCGGCAAGTTTTTCCAAGAAATTAACAGTAATTTGGCAATCTTCAGGGTCTGTGACTGTGGCAGAGAGAACTCCCGGTAAAGATTGGAGTTGCGATGCATATTCTTCTAATTGTGAAGTAGGGATGTCGACAGTCGTCACAGTCAGTAAGAGAGATTTTGTTGTTACCTCTTGTGTATTTCCTTCATTACGAATCTCATGGGACATTTCTTCTTCATTTAATACCTTTGCTTCAAAACCAACGTCTTCAATTTCTTGAATAATGTCTTTCGACTGTGTGTGTGAAGGGTCGTAGAGTACTGATGCAGAATTTGTGGATAACGAGACAATAATTTCTTCGACTCCTTTAATTTTGGAGACAGCAGACTCGACGGTTGACGTGCAGGAACTGCAGGTCATTCCGCCTATCGCCACTGTGAGTTTTCTAAGACCGTTCGTTGAAGTAGAGCTCGTGATTTTCCCTAAATCGAGCGCAAAGCTGTCATTCAGGATCTTTCCATCGAATCCATTCGCTTCAATCTCCTCAATAATTTGTTTTGAGGAGATTTTGGCTGGATCGTATTCTAAAGTTGTGGTATTCGTTGCTAGAGAGACTGTAACATCCCTCACAGAAGGTAAGCCTTGAAGAGCAGATTGCACCGTCGAGGTACAAGAAGTACACGTCATACCATCAATTTCAATCAGAAGTTTCTTAACTTGGGTTGGAGAGGGAAGAAGGACTGCATCCTGTAAGACTTTCCCATCGAAACCGTTTTCTTCAATTGCTGTTAAAATATTAGGAATTTTTAAATTTCCGGGTTCATATTCTAAAGAAGCTGAATTGGTACTTAATACGACATTGACGTTTTTAACTGTTAACCCCTCTAAAGCTTGCTTGATCGTGGAAGCACAAGAACTACAAGTCATTCCGTCTATCGCGAGAACCAGACGATGAGATTTCACTTCTGTCATTTTAAACCACCTTATAATTAATGCGGATTAATTAACCACCTTCAACAATAAGAGGATCAGAAGCAAATGCGGATCAGTGAATAAGTGGAGGAAGATCTCGAGACTCGAAATGAAAAGACTGGAGGTGTCTCTGGTATAGTGTCAAATTAAAATATTTCGAAAGTGAGTAATCTTCTCGAAACCTTTACAAAGATCATATCAGAGCAGAAATTGATGTTTTTAACGTGAAAGACACAGGCAGTATGAGCCTTGATAATCTTTTCCCTTCTGTTTTTTCGAAGTTCATCCTTCCTTTTCTCAAAGATTGCGATACCTATCGTTTTCGTTGTACTTGCACATTCTTTTATCAAGGATTAAAGAAAAAGCCTTCAAAATTTCGCCTTGAAGATGAGGATTGTCATAATTATTTTACTGAGTATGACTATCATGCCAAAGTGAACCACCACGTACTCCAGAATAACCTTAAATTGGTTATCAACAGTAGAAATGGATACTTTACTTTTTATGGTGGAGCGAATTTGACTTCCCGTAACGCTGCTACACTGATGAATAAATTAAGAAAGTTTCGCGCATTTTTTAAGAAGATTTTAGATCCTTTCATATTTCCTCTTAATCAAGTCTTTCAGATTTCTCTGGAGTATGAATTATTTTTCTTTCTTTGTCATTTACCGCAGAGTAATTTCCGAATTAATCGTTTGAGATTGGGTGGATTTGGGAGTAGCGGCACTTCGCAAATAGCTCAATTCGTTGCACCTTACTTAACTTGGGCAACAGATGAATTACGTCTTAATGAATGGCCTGATGGAATCGTTCCCCATTTTTCTTCAAGCTTACAAATTTTAATCATAGAAAAGTGTGAATCGATCTCATTCCCTTCATCTATGCCTCCTCTGAAAAAACTGGTAATTGTTCGCACTAAAATTAACGATTTGTCGCAGCTTCCATTTATTGAAGAGATTGCAATTAGTGGAAGTCCCTGCTCCTCTTTCCGTTCAATCAAGTGCAAGCGCCTTACATTAGAACAAGAGTATGATCTTGATCCCGCACACTTTAACAATGTAGAAGATCTAACATTGATTAATTGTCAATTTATCTCTGATTGTCGCAGTTCTAATTATTACTGCAGCGATGAAGAAGAGGAGGAGGAGGAAGATGATCAGCAAAAAGAAGAAGAAGAAGAAGTACCGAACGAGATTGATTACTTCAAAAATATCAAATCTCTTTCCATAACCTTTGAATTGAGTTCGACAACATTATACCTTGATCTTTCCCAATTCCACAAATTAAAGTATTGTACCCTCGATATGAGTGAAAGGGGAAGCTTTCGAGGACCTCTTACCACAAGATTGATTCCTCCATCGCTCAAGGTAATGCGTTTAATACAACTCCCATCCAATCTCGAGATTGATTTTACAGGATTTTCAACTTTAACATCCATTTATCTTGTTCGCTGTTATATTCGTTCTTTAGTTGGTCTCGGAAAGGTTCCTTATATTTATTTAGAGAATATCCGAGGTTTGAATGATCTCACAGGACTGACGAAAGATAACCAGAAAGTTACAATACGAGCATGTTCTTTTGGAGACTATTCGGCAATTCGATACAATCCTGAAGTTGTTTTTGAGTATTCTGACCTGAAATCTTGCAAGGGTCTTGAATGTATTGAGAGTTTAACATTTAAGAACTGTAAAGATCTATGTGATCTGTCAATGCTGTCGAAGGTCTCTGAATTAACGCTTGAACAGTGCCCTTCAATTCATTCTTATGAAGGATTAGAGAATATTCCTAAGCTTCTTATCAAAGATTGTAAGAATCTCAACATTAAAGAGCATATTTTAAATGCTATTATCTCAAAACCTTTGAATGAATATATTATTGCCAGTGATGATCTATTGAGTCGTCTACCCGATTGTCTGTTCACTGAAATATTCAAATTCCTACCCGAAACGAAAGTTTATACTTGTCTAAGTACAAGCTCGGGTCTTTACTCAAGATTGATGAAGAAAAGTCGAATGATTAGATTGTCCAAACGCCAGTTTAACAATTTTTTCTCAAATCCACACTATCGCAAGAAACTTCTCCGCAGAGTTGATAGTTGCTGCAAACAAGTCTTTTGTGATGATCTGATTGATTCTATTACTGAAATTAATTGCGCCGATCTCATCGACATAGGATTTTACAGATTAAATCTTTCAGCCTTCGCTCTGTGCACATTGATGGGTAAAGATGTTTATTACAAAGATTGGTTTCCAGTTAAACATGTTTCTCCTTTTCTATCTTACCCATTTAGCATCTTGAAAGAAAATAATTTCCTCCGAATCCGTGAATTAACATTAAGTGATTCTTGGGAAAATGTATTTGAATTCCTTCGAAAGGTTATTGTTCATTCTCTTACTTTGCTGAACTGCTCGTTCCCTTTCAAAACTCTTACCCTCCCAATTACATTAACTCATTTGTTCATCGACAACTTTCACCCACACATGATCAAAGTATGTCCACCACTTCCGTTCTTGCGATTATTAAAGTGTTCTGCTTGTATGATAACCAACATTTCTAACTTTGAAGCATTGGACGAAGTTATTCTCGAGGATATGGACGTTGTGGATGTCGCATCTCTAGAACGCATTAGAAAAGTCTCTTTAAAAAGCATTACTGAGAAGATAGAAAATCTTAATCTACTGCAGAATAATGAAGAAATAAATATTCTTAATTGTGGAATGAAAAGACTCGATTGCTCACAGTGTTTTAGTAATTCTAGGAAAATCAACATCACACTAACGTCCTTACCTTCGGAAATCACGATTAATCTGTCTTATTACAAGAAGATTGAATCTTTCTCTCTTGAAGGCTCTCAGAGTCTATTAACGTTGCCCTTCTTTGATGAAGATCATATTCCAAGGAATTTATCCTCATTGACTTTGAACGGTATTAAGAATCTTACGAGATTACCTGAGAGTTTGCTGCTAAAATTAGGAATTTCGACGAATTGACTTTCACCTGCTGCATATTAATCAAGCGATTTGAGTCAAGTTTAATTTATTGATTACGAGAAAAAACTCAAAAGTATATTATCTAAACTATTTCCCTTCAATTATTTCTTCATGTTCTTGGTTAAGAATTCGAATACGACAGAGAAGTCCTTGTCAGCATATCTAAATAGACATTTTCAGATTAAACTTCAAGAAAAACGGGGGATCGATAAAGAAAACTCACCCATGCTCACAAAGAAGACCGTATAATTGATGAGCTTGTCCACCTAATGGTAATCTTGCTTTACTTGCGTTAGCTACTTCCATTGCGAGGGTTAAATCCTTCTCCAATAGAGCTAAATTAAATCAAATCACATACGATACTTCATATTACTTTCGAAGTTCAATTTACTCACCGCAACCAAATCCTCCAGTGTATCCTCGGCTCGCAGGGACATTCGGAAGAATTCCAGGAACAGGATTATAAGAGTCAGAGCTCCAACATCTGATGATTTCAAACAGCTCCGTAACAAATAGGGAAGAATTAAAATGAGTAAAAATACCTTCCAGTTGAAGTATTCATCACTCCAGCGAGCTTCTTTGGGTCCATTCCCATACGAATACCCTAATAAGTCAGAAATCATTGTCATCAAATTTCTCAATTGATGAAAAACGACAAAAGCTTACCAGTGCCATAGCTTCGCTGGTTCCAATCATCGAAATAGCTAATGCTAAGTTGTTGCAAAGCTTGGTGATTTCTAAGCAGTTGGGTAACGTTAGAAAAAACGAGGTTTTAATAATAGTTCACTACTCACCTCCAGCACCAGCTCCACCACAGTGAACGATATTCTTACCCATAGCATTTAAAAAGACACGAGCTCTTTCTAAGGTTTCCTCGGATCCTCCAACCATAAAAGTTAAGGTTCCCGCCGCAGCACCGGTTACACCTCCACTTACCGGAGCATCAATCATCTCCAAACCATGCTTGTTAGCAGTGTCGATAAGCTCTTTAGAAGCAATAGGATCGATAGTAGAGGAGTCAACAATCAAGGCATTCTTGGGAGCATGTGCGAAAACACCATCAGGACCAGTTAAGGTTTGACGAACATGTGCAGTAGCAGGAAGCATAGTGAAGATTGTATGACAATGTTTAGCAAGATCTGCAACAGATTTTGCACCAACAGCACCTTCAGAAACAAGTTTATTTACACTATCTTTATTAATATCATAAACATAAACTGATGCCTTTCCACCAACTTCTGGATTCTTTAATAAATTTCTTGCCATAGAATTACCCATATTCCCTAATCCAATAAAACCAACATTTCCAACATTACTTTGAGATGATTTCCCATGAGAAAAGTAAGAGCGTTGAACAAGATTAACTAAAGATCTATTTCTATACATTTTCTTATCTTTCTTTCTTCAATGAAGTGCAAAGAGAACAATTGTTTGATTGAAGGATCAATAAAATCAACCAGAAGTTGCAGTTACCGGCACTTCGGATTTGTTAAATGAAAACTCATTTCACCGATCTAACAGAGTTGCAGAAATTGTGTGAAGATGTTCCCTTTCAGTCTCGCTCTTTTTCTGGTTGGTTTAGTAGCCTTGGTGAAGGGAATTAAGGAGTCTGTCATTGGAAGTGTGACAGCTGATGATATTTTTTATACTCATGTTTCAATTCCTCGTCATGCTTATCGTGTATCGATTCAAATATGGCTTCCATCTACATCCATCTTAATTCCGAAAATATTACTAAGATATGACGGGGTACCTTCTCCGAGTGAGTATGATCGATTATTGGAGTTTCATTTACCTCAAAAGTCAATTCAGATAACTGACGAGAGACCAACTGCATCAACACTTTACATTGGTGTCTGGGGAGGTGAACTGATGCACAGTTATCGGTACTTTGCTGGAAGCCCAGAAATTTCAGCTGTAATGATTGACTCTAACATTGATACATGTTCCAATGAGCTTGAGATTTATAACTTTAATGTGGGAAGATGTGAAGTCCTTCCAATGCTTACGGTTCCTACCACAACACAAAACAGCGGTGAAGTCTGTTCCACGGTTCAACTCGAGACGAATCAAAACTCCTGGAATCATATGCAGTCAATATTAGTCTCAAATGACATTCGTTCCTTATATTTGAATTTGGCTGTGAAATTAAATGAAGAAACTTTTCGGGAGATTTGTTTATTTCCCACTTCACTCTCCTCCTCTTCTTCAGTAATCATTTCATTTGAAGCTTATTTAGATCAATCAAAAGAGGAATTCAATTCCTATTTTACAAGTTTCAATAAAACAATAGACCAATTATGCTCCCATCGGAATATTTCTTTATCTCTCACTCTTCCTCTCCCTCTAAATGGAATTTGGATTTTAGAGACAAATATGAACTTTTCTCGAACTTCTTCACTTTTGAATCTTACATTATTAGCAGATTCTTGTTTATCAACCACTTATACCTCTTTAACGACCTCTTCTTCGACTACTCTCAATTACCTCTCACAATTGAACACCATTAAACTAGAAGCAAAACACCAGGATCCTTGGTATTCTACTTACAACAATCGTCCTTTTACATCGACCACTTCGTCAAAACCTCTAAAAGTGCTGTATCTGATGGATCTAACGAGTACAAGGTATCAGCTCACACCAAACGGAAAATCCTTCCAGTTCACGCTTCGACTTGATTATCATCTGAACCACTCAACCATTAATAATCCAGCAATTTTTAATTCATTAGCTTATCGAAGGCTTCGTATTATTGGTCGGATCGGCAATATTCCTTTCCCTGATGATAAAACATCCATGAAAGGACTTCTTAATGATGTTGCTGCAGATGCTCCTTCCTCTTCCCCATCTTCCTCTGACCTCTCAGAGAGTGAATTTTTAGCATTTCAATCCAGTAATGATTTTGAATTACTTACAGAAGAAGCAAAGAGTGTTGTTATTAAAGTGAAACGTAAATCAGATGAAAGAATCTTACGTGTTATCTATCAGTGGAATATTCTTCATCCTAAATTATCTATTGTTAATGATCTTTTCGTTGATAATCTTTATTTCCTTGTGAAGGAAGATATTTCTTCATCTGTAGAAGTCGATCATGTGAAAAGGGATGTTTCTTTCTCGGTGGTGACAGGGTATTGCTCTCCGAATACATGTGATCATGGAATCTGTTATATGAAATCCAATTATATTACTACCTCCGTTTGCTACTGCAAGTAAGTGTTGCTTTCTCCAATGTATACCCAAATTCATACGAAGAATGATCTGCTATAGATATCCTTGGGCTGGCGAAAGATGTGATCAATTAACAGTCTCTGACTGGTTCTATCAAATCCAGGTAACAATAATTACTCTTCCTTCTATAGCATAATAGTATCTCGATATGTATAGATCGTTGCACTGACAATAAGTAATTTAGCAATGATCCCAGCGATTATCTTCTCTTTCCTCCAACAATTATATTTAATCTGTATTGGTTTATTCTTTGCAATGAATGCATCCATTGTCTATCATCTATGTGATACAGATTATTATTGTTTATGGAATTTATCCTTTCTATCATTACAAGTATTTGATATATTATTTTGTAATGTTATGATTACATCAGTGTTAGTTTTTTATTCACCATTCTCTGAAAAGATCCATAATCTATTATTATTAATTATCTTTGGTTTATTATTATCATTTACTGTGAATAATCCAACAAGCCCAATTAATTTAGTATTTAGTTTTTCAATTGCTTTCATTGTTAATATGATCGGATGGATTTATTATTATTGTCAAAGAAAGATAAGGAAGCCAACATTATTATCAAAAATTGTGAATAAATATAAATTAGCTTCAGCAAAGGCAAAAGATGTTTTAATACATAGAAAGATCATTTCATCAAAAGTAAATGAAAGTTCAGTATTTCTTACCAGACGGAGTCACAAACGAAGGGATGATGAAGAAGAGAGAGTTGATCAGAGTCGTCAAGAAGAAGAAGATGGCGGTGAAGATCATGAAGAGGAGGATGATGAGAACCAAATTGAATTGAGCACTATGACAAGTCGAGAGACTTCAACATTGTTACAAGATGGAAATAGTTCAGGGGAGAATGGAAAAAGGAGAACGAGGAGTTCTAATAGTTGGATGAAATTTAATCAAGATGATCACGACGATCTCGAAGAAAAGTCAGAGCGAAAGAGTCTCTTCTACTATCATCGAAAGCATTTTCGAAGGCTGAGACACGAAGATGAAGATGATCCCGAAGCTAGTGATGAGAGAAGGAAGAATTTCTATGATTTGTCCTTCCTTCGTTACTGCAGTCAGATCAAGCATATGTTGTTTGGTGTCTTGTGTGGTCTGATTGGTTTGAGTTGTTTTGTCTTACAAACAAGGGAAAACTATTGGATTTATCATAGTGCTTGGCATGTTTTAGTCATGATTGCGTCGTATCTATTATTAAAAGGGAAGTATGAATTCTTTGAAATTATTCAATTTGAACCTTTGAAGAAGAAATGGTTTCTTGATAGTTAATGTGCGGGATGATGAAGAACGGAAATAATTGAGGAATTTGAATGATTTATGAAAAAGAAAATACGAATAACTTGTTAGATCTATCAATCAAGGAAAAAGTATTTTCAAAGAATACCAGTAAGGAGTTTGGCCTAATAACCTACTAAAGAGGATCAAGTCAATTTGAAACTGAAATTAAATTAAACTACAAATTCAAAGTAATTGTTAGAAAGAGAAAGCCTCAAATAAGGTATTTTTTGAAGTTTGGGAGTTTCGTAATTTCGTGCAATTTGCGCGATTTTGAGATGGAGTGGGATGCATTTTTTGACAGTTGTTCTGAATTTGTGGTAAGGATAGGCAAGAAGACTCCTTCCTTCATTGTGAAGATCTTTTGTTGGAAATCCTTCTTCAAAGAATGCCCACATCAGCCCAAAGGCAGTTGTTTGTGCCTTCTCCCGCATTTGAAGCTCAGTATGAAGGAAGTAAAACCTTCTGGAAAACGAGAACGAATTTAGAGATTTTAATCCTTTCTCATGCAAAACATAACTGTTTAGAGGTTATTGCTTTTGATCCTGAGAAAGGTGTTGAAGCACCACCTCTCTACATCGACTCTGTACTTCTTCTTTCCAAGCTGGATCAAAATAAAATCCAACTAAAAGTAGAAGAGAAGAAAGAATCTCTAATTCGTCAAAAGAAAGCAGCTGATGTAGCACAAATTCGGAAAGAGATTGTTGTGAATGGCATGAATCAGTTTATTATCAGCCGACTGCAAATCGTCGACAGTGATGATAGTTCTACTTTCCTCATTCATCTCGCCCCGATGGGCGAGGATATCATCAATGAGGTCACCAAAAAGCTCGATGTGATTATTCCAATGCCGACAGGTCTCGAAGGTGTGACAACATGCTTCCAAAAGAAAGTCACGTAAGTCTCTTTTTAACTGCTCTTTCGTAATTGATCTTACCATTTTCGACAGTTCAAATGAGATTCAGGCGGCTTTGGATCAGTTGGAGGCCGAAAATGCTGAGTTGAAGCAAGCCACTTATCTTGCCGAATTAGGTACATCCTCTGTGGATGGATTTAAATTGATGCTCGCTGAAAAGATGAGACTCGAAAACGAGATGAAACAAAAGTTCAGTGTTCCTCGATTGCGTTGGATTAAGGCGATTAGCCGTGTTTTGGCCCAAAATTACGTTGAAAAAGTCCGAGTTCGTCTTGCACAGGAGGTGATTGCTCCTAAAGAAACTCCTCCACCTGCTGGAAGAAGAAAACCGAAGGTATTTCGTCATAGCATGGACAATAGCTTGGGTATTAAAACTACACTTCATCCTGATAATCATGAAACCACGCATCACCTTCCTGAGATTTATATGCCAGAATCTGTGATTATGCATCCTCATCCTCATCAGTCTCAACCAGTGACGCTTCCAGTTCTGTTACCAACTAACAATCTTCTTCACGAATTCGGTCCACTCGAGAAGAGACGAAGAAGGACGGGTAGGGAAGGCAAATTGCAGCGAAGATCATTCGAGTCCCTGCCCTCTGTAAGAGGACAATTATCTTTCACTCCGAGCGACGCTACTCCTTCTTTAATTGACAGTTACACTTCAATTTCTCAGATCATACCAAGAGCTTCTATTAATATTAGAAAGCGCGGTACTCGAATTTTGAGTGCAAAGCTCTGAATAAACACACGGGACAAATTCTGTTGAATACATTTCTTTTTTGTACATTATTCTATGAAGAATGGAAAGCATTTACGTAAGATTTATTATTTATATATTACACCTTGATGACCTGTTTTTATTTTTGATTCTTTTCGATATATATTGATTGGTATTAGCTTTAGTTTACTTATTTTTTTGATTGGACTCTTTTCGATTTTTGTTGATGATTATTACAATGAGATGATGCTCTTGGAGGAAATAATCGTCTTATTTCATCTAAGAACGCGTCTTTCTCTGATATTTTATTGAGATTCACTATTTTTCTTTATCTTCACGCTTTTCTCTACATACGTCTCAAACATTCACAGAATTACGAAGTATGAATTATATCTATATTATTGTATATTGCTTTTTGAGGATTTCGGGCATGTAATGAATGCATTTCTCCCTTCTTTTAGTTAAACTTAGGCTTAATATATGAAATCCGATTCTCTTTTTTTTTCAAAAATAATCATTTAATTTATTTTCTATTTATCGCTTTCTTTTCTTTTCTTTTGTACATATTCTTCTAATATTGTTTGGCTTATATAATAACTTTCTCATTTCTCTTCTCCTCTATATTTATATACATACATATATACTACTTTTATATCATAGCTTTCGTTTTATTTATTTACTTAGTACTTCAGTATAAACTCTTTCCCCACTGATAAAATAGATTTGAATTCGATAATAGCTTTATAGTATGAATTGAAATCGAATCTGAAATACCTATGAAAATTCAAAATTCTTTTTTACATTTTTTGATGCGACGCTGACATACTCTTCCTATTGTGAGAGCCGCTCGTATAATCGCCTGTCTTCTTCATTCATTCATTAAAATACTTGTAATCGATTAATCTTTAATATAATAAATGATATCATTTCTTTTATATGCTTCCATATTGAAACCAACGGACGGAGCGTTTGCAAGAAAAGTAACATTTTCAATCTGCTACAAGAAAAACATTCTTATATAATTTATTTTTACAAATTATTA
>VFQN01007805.1_pt1 | contig 11264 bp, 7 predicted proteins | sample 3512371 | NCBI WGS metagenome assembly VFQN01 (sample SAMN10412370, study PRJNA504923) | tailings metagenome | isolation source: Replicate 2 from Balatoc abandoned mine | place: Philippines: Itogon, Benguet | collected 2017-08-28
GGGAGACGAAGAGCGTCGCGAGGAAGTTGCGCTTCTTCGCCGGTGCGTCGTCGCGTGCATAGGCGGCGGCGGTGTTCTTCCGCTTGCCATAGGCTGCGACCGCCTGATCGTAGCCCGGCAGTGGCTTGCCGTCCGACGGCACGTGCATGGTCTTGCCGTTGGGGAAGACCGAGGCGAGCTCGGTGCGGCTCATCTTCGGCCAGTGCCGCACATTGCCGACGTCGAGATGGACGAAGGGCGAGCCGGATGTCGGATAGAAGCCGACGCCGCCGCCCTGAAGGCGCAGGCCCGCGTAACGGATATCGCGCAGCTTCACGCCGGGAATGAAGAAGTCCATCGCACGGCCGAGCATGTGCTGGCTCTTTTCGGCCACGCCGCGGCCGCGTTTGCGCAGCATCGAATTGGTGGCGGGAGAGCGGTAGGCGGAAACGACGTGGATATAGCCGCTCGCGCCGACATTCTTGTAGACCTGCCAGACCACGTCGAACAGGCGCGGGTCCATCTTGGTCGGCTCGTTGCGGCGCCAGTCGCGCAGGAAATGGTTGAGCTGCTTCAAGCCCGACTGGACGAACTTTCCATCGCGCTTGAAGGTGATCTCGGCCTTCTCGCCGGTATGGATGTAATAGAGCTTGAGAGTGCGGGTCTCGGCCGATGCATACGTCGTGGCCGTCAGCGTCGCGGCGATCGCGACCAGAAGGCCCCCGATCCACGCACGCCAGACATATCCCGCATCCCGTCCCCGGAGGGGCAATCCAAACCTAGTCAAATCGTCTCGCCTTACCGGCTGATGGTTGGTCCCCGCAGCATGATTCGCAGCGATTCAACCTGCGACTATCATAGCCAATGGTTAATCACAGCTTAGTGAAGCTCAAATGCGGTGACACGATGGCAACCAAAAGGCAAGGGCCGGCAGCCTGGCAAGGTGGTTAATGAACCGGAATCAGAAGGCCTCGGTGGAAGGGTGATCAGCTGTCCGGCGCGCCTGAGCGGCCCTCCTCGGGGTCGATCCCGTATTCCTTGAACTTGCGATACAGGGTTGAGCGGCCGATGCCGAGACGGCGGGCGACCTCGCTCATCTGCCCGCGATAGTGGTCGACCGCGAACTGGATCATCTCCAGTTCTACCTCGGCGAGCGTGCGGACATTGCCGCTGTCGTCGAGTGCGCGGACAAGGCCGAAACGTCCCGACATTGCGCGGTCCGCGGGCGAATCCGCCGGGGCATGCGCTCCCGAGGGCGTGGACCCAAGCGGTGCCAGCCCCTGGGCCTCCGTCGGAAGGTCGCGCTCGACGTCGAGGCCGTCGACCTCGACGCGGATCTGCGGGAAATCGTCCGGAGTGAGCAGTTCGCCCTCGGCCAGAACGACGGCGCGGAAGACTGCATTCTCGAGCTGGCGGATGTTGCCCGGCCAGTCGTAGGCCATGAGCATGGACAGGGTCGCCGGCGTCACGCCGGAAACGCGGCCCCGGTGCTCCTTGTGCTGAACCCGGCGGATGAAGTGCGTCACCAGCGCCGGAATGTCTTCCCGGCGATCGCGCAGCGGCGGAACGTGTATGGGGAACACGTTGAGGCGGTAGAAGAGGTCTTCGCGGAATCGTCCGTCCTTGACCGCCTGGAGCAGATCGCGATGGGTGGCCGAGATCAGGCGGATAGCGACCTTCTGGGTGCCGCGCGCACCGACCGTCTCGATCTCGCCCTCCTGGACGGCGCGCAGCAGCTTCACCTGCACATCGAGCGGCAGATCGCCGATCTCGTCCAGGAACAGCGTGCCGCCGTTCGCCTCCACGAACTTGCCCGCATGTTTCTCGGTGGCGCCCGTGAAGGCTCCCTTCTCGTGGCCGAAAAGGATGCTCTCGACGAGATTGTCGGGGATGGCGCCGCAATTGACCGTCACGAAAGGCTTCCCCTGGCGTGCGCTGGTGCCCTGGATCGCCCGCGCGACCATTTCCTTGCCGGTGCCGGATTCGCCTTCGATGAGGATCGGAATGTTCGAGGCAGCGGCCTTCTGGCCGAGCCGCAGGACCTTGGCCATGACCGGGCTGGTAGTGCCGAGGTCGCGGAAGGTGAAGCCTCCCGTCGCGGGACGCCGTGCCTGACGCTCCTCCACCTCGACGGTCTCGACCTTCAGCGCATTGGCAACAGCCGTGCGCAGCCGCTCGGGCGACGCCGGCTTGACCACGAAATCGAAGGCTCCGGCCCGCATCGCGGCGACGACGGAATCGATGCCGCCCTGCGAGGTCTGGACGATGACCGGCGTGGTGATGCCGCGCTGGCGCAGACGCGTCAGGACGTCGAGCCCGCCCACACCCGGCATCACGAGATCGAGCACCACGGCCACGATGTCGCCGGCCGCCGGTCCGTCGAAGATGGCGAGCCCCGCCTCGCCGCCGTCCGCGATGATCGTGCGATAGCCGAACTTGGTAAGGGCCGCATCCGCGAGACGGCGCTGCACCGGATCGTCGTCGACGACGAGGACGGTGCCGGACACCATCGCGCTGCCGGCGCGTGGGGTTGCGAACTGGTTCATGTGCATCAACATGGCACACGAGCGTGAACAACCGTTCAACAAAGCCGGTATACGAAAGCTTGCGGGGGCATTAGGAATGCCTCGTGCTCAGGACCCGCCCATGACCTACGACTTCGCCGACCGGACCCGATACGCCCCCGGCCACGCCACGGCACGCGCCGCCTCGGTGGGGAATCTGCCCGAGTGGAACCTGGCCGACCTCTATCCCTCGATGGACGGGCCCGAGCTCGCCTCCGACATCGCCCGCGCGATCTCGGAGGCGGCGGCCTTTGAAACCCGCTGGAAGGGCCGCCTGTCCGAAGAGGCGGCGCGGCCTGCCGCCGGCGGCCTCGGCCGCGCACTCGCCGAATACGAGAAGCTCGAGGAGCTGATGGGCCGCATCGTCTCCTATGCGGGTCTCGTCTATTCGGGCGACACGTCCGACCCGCGGCGCGCCAAGCTCTATGGCGACATCCAGGAGAAGATGACGGACGCGAGCGCGCACACGCTGTTCTTCACGCTCGAGTTGAACAAGGTCGAGGACGGGCTGATTACCGCCGCGCTCGATGCCGACCCCGCCTTCGGCCATTACCGCCCGTGGGTGCTCGACCTGCGCAAGGACAAGCCATACCAGCTCGAGGACCGCGTCGAACAACTCTTCCACGAGAAGTCCGTGACCGGACGCGGCGCCTGGAACCGTCTCTTCGACGAGACCATGACCAGCCTGCGCTTCAGGATCGGCGAGGAAGAACTCACCCTGGAGCCGGCCCTCAACAAGCTGCAGGATGCCGATCCCGAGGTTCGGCGCTCCGCTTCGGAAGCGCTGGCGGCAACCGTCAAGGCCAACCTGCGCACCTTCACGCTGATCACGAACACGCTGGCCAAAGACAAGGAAATCTCTGACCGCTGGCGCGGTTTCAGCGACATCGCCGATTCCCGGCATCTGGCCAACCGCGTCGAGCGCGAGGTCGTCGACGCGCTCGCAAGCGCGGTGCGCGAGGCCTATCCGCGCCTGTCGCACCGCTACTATGCGATGAAGGCGAAGTGGCTGGGCATGGAACGGCTCAACAACTGGGACCGTAATGCGCCACTGCCGGACACGCCTCAGGCGGTGATCGGATGGGACGAGGCGCGCGACACGGTGCTCTCGGCCTACCAGCTCTTTGCGCCGGAGATGGCGGAGATCGCCCGCACCTTCTTCGACCGGTCATGGATCGACGCCGCCGTGAGGCCTGGAAAGGCGCCCGGTGCCTTCGCTCATCCGACCGTGCCGTCCGTCCATCCCTACGTGCTGGTCAACTACATGGGCAAGCCGCGCGACGTTATGACCCTCGCGCACGAGCTCGGCCACGGGGTGCACCAGGTGCTTGCCGGCGCGCAGGGGCCGCTGATGGCCTCAACCCCTCTGACGCTCGCCGAGACGGCCTCGGTCTTCGGCGAGATGCTCACCTTCCGTTCGCTGCTCGACCGCACGCGCGACCGCCGGGAGCGCAAGGCCATGCTCGCCCAGAAGGTCGAGGACATGATCAACACGGTCGTGCGCCAGATCGCCTTCTACGAGTTCGAGCGCAAGGTCCACAGCGAGCGCCGCAACGGCGAGCTGACCTCGGACCGGCTGGGAGAACTGTGGCTGGAGGTGCAGGCGGAAAGCCTCGGCCCCGCCATTGCGCTCCAGCCCGGCTACGAGGCGTTCTGGACCTACATTCCCCACTTCATCCACTCGCCCTTCTATGTCTACGCCTATGCCTTCGGCGACTGCCTGGTGAACTCGCTCTACGCGGTCTACCAGAACGCCGAATCGGGCTTCCAGGAGAAGTATTTCGACATGCTGAAGGCCGGCGGCACCAAGCACCACGGAGAACTCCTGGCGCCCTTCGGGCTCGACGCCAGCGACCCGCAGTTCTGGGCCAAGGGTCTTTCCGTCATCGCCGGGCTGATCGACGAGCTGGAAGAGATGGGGTGAGCCTGTCGCCGATCGTCCCGGCGAACGGCGTCGAATGATCGAGGTCCTGTCCTGAAAGCGCCAACCTTCACCCCCTACGACGGGTCCTCGCGCCCCTTCACCGTCGGTGTGAAGCCGATCGATCCGGCCGACTGGATCGCCCCCTGCGATAACCTCACCGCCATGCTTGCGGAGAAGGAGCGGCTGAACCGCGAGATACCGGATAGGGTCTTCGTGGAGGAGCCGGCAACGCGGGAGGCGCAGGCGGAGCTGCTCGCCCTGCTCGTTGCTCATCTCGTCGACCGCCATCCGCAGACGTACCGTCTCGATGGCGACATCATGGTTGTCGAGGGAGAAAGGCAGGTGAACCTGGCCGATCCACATCTGCCGCCGTTGCGCATCGCAGCCGATCTCGTCGCGGACGACCTGGTGCTGATGCGGCGGGGCGAGAACGGCTGGCGGCTTGCTGCCGCGTCGCTTTGCTTTCCCTCCTCGTGGACCCTTTCGGAAAAATTCGGCAAGCCGCTCCAGGAGATCCACAACCCGGTCCCCGGCTTCGGCGAAGGCACCCGAACGGCCGAGATCATCAACCGCATGTTCGACAGCTTCCAGCGCGGACAGCCCGCGATACGCTGGAACTGGTCGCTGCAATCGGATCGCGCACTCTACAAGCCGCTGTCCAACGAACAGCGCGACGAGCGCGCCGTCGCCCGCCCGCCCCGCTTCGCGGAAGGTGCGGCTTCCGCCTTCATTCGGGTGGAAAGGCAGACGCTGCGCAAGCTCGCGGTCTCGGGGGACATCGTCTTCACGATCCGGATCGACCTCGATCCGATGCTCGCTCTGCGGGAACATCCGGAGGGGCCTCGCCTGGCTGCGACGCTGGCCGCACAGCTGTCGGCGCTCGACCCGCCGCAGACCGACTACAAGGGCTTCAACGCCGATCGCGACCGGCTGGTGGCCGATCTGACCCGGCTCGCCCACGAGGCGTCCTGAACCGGACCGCCCGATTCAGCTTTATTGTGTCAGCCTATTGTGATTTGTCGGAGGGGACGAGGAGACCCAGCCGAAGGACTGAACAAGGAGTATTCGGGAAATGGCGAAAGCAAAGTGGCCGATCCATGGTGAACTTTCCGGACCGATCGTGATGATCGGCTTCGGCTCGATCGGTCGTGGTACGCTGCCTCTCATCGAGAGGCACTTCAAGTTCGACAAGTCGCGGATGGTCGTGATCGACCCGCGCGACACGGACCGGAAGCTGCTCGACGAGCGCGGCATCGCCTTCCTGCAGGAAAAGGTGACGAAGAAGAACTATAAGAAGCTGCTCACGCCGCTTCTGACCAGGGGCAGCGGCCAGGGCTTCTGCGTCAATCTTTCCGTCGACACCGGTTCCGTCGACCTGATGCGGCTCTGCCGCGACCTCGGCGCGCTCTACATCGACACCGTCGTGGAGCCGTGGGAAGGTTTCTACTTCAACGACGACATGGAGAACGCCGAGCGCACTAACTACGCGTTGCGCGAGACCCTGCTTGCCGAAAAGCGCAGGAGCCCCGGCGGCCCGACGGCGGTCTCCACCTGCGGCGCCAATCCCGGCATGGTCTCCTGGTTCGTGAAACAGGCGCTGGTCAACCTTGCAGGCGACATGGACCTTGGGATCGAAACGCCGGAAACGGCCGACCGCGAGGGCTGGGCGCGGATGATGAAGAAGGTCGGCGTCAAGGGCATCCACATCGCGGAGCGCGACACGCAGCGCACGAAGAAGCCGAAACCGATGAACGTGTTCTGGAACACCTGGTCGGTCGAGGGCTTCATTTCCGAAGGCCTGCAGCCTGCCGAACTCGGCTGGGGCACGCACGAGCGGTGGATGCCGGAGAACGCGAAGGAGCACAAGCAGGGGTCGGGCGCGGCGATCTTCCTGGAACAGCCCGGCGCAAACACCCGCGTGCGCACCTGGTGCCCTACCCCCGGCCCGCAATACGGCTTCCTCGTCACCCACAACGAGGCGATCTCGATCTCCGACTACTTCTCGGTCGTGAACAAGAAGGGCAAGGTGACCTACCGCCCGACCTGCCACTACGCCTACCATCCCTGCAACGACGCCGTCCTGTCGCTGCACGAGATGTTCGGGGCGGCGGGAAAGGCCCAGCCAGAACATCACGTTCTTGATGAGGATGAACTGGTCGACGGCAGCGACGAACTCGGTGTGCTGCTCTACGGCCACGACCGCAATGCCTATTGGTACGGCTCGCAGCTCACGCTGGACGAGGCGCGCAAGCTCGCTCCGTACCAGAATGCGACGGGCATGCAGGTGACCTCGGCTGTTCTGGCCGGAATGGTCTGGGCGCTGGAAAACCCCGAGGCCGGCATCGTCGAGGCGGACGAGATGGACTACCGCCGTTGCCTGGAGGTCCAATCCCCCTATCTCGGGCCGGTGAAGGGCTACTACACCGACTGGACGCCGCTGGATAATCGGCCGGGTCTCTTCCCCGAGGACATCGACCGGAAAGATCCATGGCAGTTCCGGAACATCCTCGTGCGGTAGAACCCGGGGCGGTCTTGCTTTCGTCCATGTAAAAGGCGATGCAGGCCGCAGGGGGACACGAACAGGAGAATCGCCGATGCTGAACGCACGAACGCTCTTCTCGGCAGCGTCAATGGTGGCGACCGTGGCACTTGCCGGTTGCCAGATGACCGGGCCCGGCATGGGTCCAGGACCATCCGCCTCCCGGCAGACCGGGGTGGAAGGCGACTGGCTGAGCACGGACGGAGTGGCGATGTCGAGTTTCGCCGGAGGAGCCTTCGAGACCCTCGCCGTCGACACGGGCAACAAGCTCGCGACCGGCTCGTACCGGTATTCGGATGCGCGTACCATCGAGATCTCCGTGACCTCGATCATCCGGCAGACGACGTCGAGCGTGAACTGCGCGCTGGTGACGCCGCAGCAGCTCAACTGCACCAGCTCCACCGGCCAGCAGTTCGTGCTGACCCGCAAGGCGGGAACGGTCTGACGCTGCACGGCAGGCTGGGCGGAGGACGGAGGCCGGCAGCGTGATCCTCCTCCTCGCCGTCGCTTTCCTGGCCATCGCCATCCTGCCGCAGCTCTGGGTGCGCTGGGTGATTTCGCGCAACGGCGTCGATCGACCGGACTTCCCCGGCACCGGCGGCGAGCTCGCCCGTCACCTGCTCAACCGCTTCGACCTTTCCCACGTGAGGGTCGAGATTACCGACAAGGGCGATCACTACGATCCCGATGCGAGGGCGGTGCGGCTCCTGAAGCAGCACCACGACGGACGATCCCTGTCCGCAGCCGCGGTCGCTGCGCACGAAGTCGGCCACGCCATCCAGCATGGCCGCAACGAGCGCGGTCTGCGGGTTCGTCAGTCCCTGGCAGCCCTTGCGGCACAGACGGACAAGCTGGCCTTCTGGTTCTTCCTCGCGGCCCCGATCCTGGGCATCCTGGCGCGAACGCCTCTCGCCTTTGCGGCAATCCTCGGCCTTGCTGTGGCGCTGCTGGGTGTGCGCGTCATCGTCAATATCGTCACCTTGCCCGTGGAGTTCGACGCCAGCTTCGGCAAGGCTCTGCCGATCCTGCGGGAGGGACGCTACCTGCCGGAAACGGAGACGCGCCGCATCCGCACCGTGCTTCTGGCTGCCGCGCTCACCTATGTTGCAGGTGCATTGATCTCCATGGTCAACCTTGCGCGGTGGATCAGCCTGCTGCGATAGTGGCGAAAACACCGCTGGGAGGACACATGCAGGATCACTATGACGCGCTGGAAGCGCGTTCGCCGGTCGAGCGCGAAGCGGACCTGTTTTCCCGCCTTCCCGGGTTCCTGCAGCGGGCGGCGCAGGCTGCTCCCGGCCTCGGCCGCTGGCTCGCCGGCCATGACCTTGCGGCGGTGACCGGCCGGCACGCCCTGGCCAGGCTCCCCGTGCTGCGCAAGGCGGAACTGATGGAGATGCAGCAGGCGGACCCGCCCTTCGGCGGCTTCGCCGACACGTCCTATCTGCGCGGCAGCCGCGTCTTCCTGTCGCCTGGCCCGATCTGGGAGCCGCAGGCTCCCGGCGCCGATCCCTTCCAGGCGGCGCGGGCTTTTCACGCGGCCGGCGTGCGGGCCGGCGACATCGTGCACAACGCCTTCGCCTATCACATGACACCGGGCGGCTTCATCCTGGATGAGGGCGCCCGCGCCATGGGCTGCACCGTCTTCGCCGCCGGCACCGGCAACACCGAGATGCAGGTCGATGCCGCCGCGAGCCTGAAGCCGGGCGTCTATGCCGGAACCCCCGACTTTCTCAAGGTCATGCTGGACAAGGCCGCAGAGATGGGCCGCGACCTCTCCTCCATCCGCAAGGCCCTCGTCTCGGGCGGCGCGCTGTTCCCCTCGCTGCGCGAGGAATACCGGCGGCGGGGCGTGGAAGTGATGCAGTGCTACGCGACGGCAGAGTTCGGCGTGATCGCCTACGAGAGCGCCCACGACGGCGCGCCGCTGCCCGGCATGGTGATCAACGAAGGGCTGATCGTCGAGATCGTGCGGCCCGGAACCGGCGATCCGGTGCCCGCTGGCGAGGTCGGCGAGGTCGTGGTCACGTCGTTCAACCCCGCCTATCCGCTGGTGCGGCTGGGAACGGGCGACCTGTCGGCCGTGATCGCCGAGCCCTCGCCGTGCGGCCGCACCAACACGCGCATCAAGGGATGGCTCGGCCGCGCCGACCAGCGCACCAAGGTGAAGGGCATGTTCGTAGACCCCAAGCAGATCGCCGCGGTGACAGCGAGGCATCCCGGCGTGTCGAGGGCCCGCCTGGTGGTGACGCGCGACGGCGAGCGGGACGCCATGACACTGCTTGTGGAGGCGGCTCCCACGGCTGATCAGGCTGCCATCGAAGCTTCGCTGCGGGACGTCACCAAGCTCGGCGGCGGCGTCAGGATCGTCGATCCGGGCACCTTGCCGAACGACGGAAAGGTGATCTCGGACGAGCGGGACTACAGCGCCTGAGAGGCTCTGAATCAGCTTGCATCGCTGCGTGCGGCGGTGTGTTATCGCCTCCATCCGGCCTGCAACACGAGTGACACGCCGACCCGGTAGCAGGTCGGACGGCTCAAACGGGAGACTTCGAACATGCGTAGAACAGCTCTGATCGGAGCGCTGTCGGCCTCGGTGCTCGCGATGTCGGCATCGGCATCCTTCGCCGACTACACGCTGAACATCCTCCACATCAACGATTGGCACAGCCGAATCGAATCGAACAACAAATACGAATCGACCTGCTCGGCCGAGGAAGAGGGCAAGGGCGAGTGCATCGGCGGCGCGGCACGCCTGGTCACGGCCATCGCCGACCGGCGCAAGGCGCTGGAGGGTCAGAACGTGCTGCTGCTCAACGGCGGCGACAATTTTCAGGGCTCCCTGTTCTATGCGACCTACAAGGGCGCGGTCGAGGCCGAGTTCCTGAACCTGATGAAGTTCGACGCGATGACCGTGGGCAACCACGAGTTCGACGACGGCGAGCCCGCGCTCAAGACCTTCCTCGACACGGTTAAGTTCCCGGTCCTGTCCGCGAACGTGAAGGCGGCATCGGCCTCCACCATCGTCGACCGCATCAAGCCGTCGCTCGTCCTGGAGGTTGGCGGGCAGAAGATCGGCATCGTCGGCGCCGTCACCACCGACACGCCCGAAATCGCCTCGCCTGGCCCCAACATCGCCATCGAGGACGACATCGCCACCATCACCGCTGAGGTGAAGAAGCTCGAGGCCGAAGGCGTCAACAAGATCATCGCGCTGACCCATGTCGGCTATCCGCGCGACAAGGAGCTGATCGCCAAGATTCCGGGCGTCGACGTCGTGGTGGGGGGCCATTCGCACTCGCTGCTGTCCAACACCGACGCCAAGGCCGAAGGCCCCTACCCGACGATGATCGACAACCCCGGCGGCTACAAGGTGCCGGTCACGCAGGCCGCTTCCTATTCGAAGTATCTCGGCGAGTTCTCCGTGACCTTCGACGACAACGGCGTGGTCAAGGAAGCCAAGGGAGACCCGCTCTTCCTCGACAATTCGATCAAGCCGGACGAGTCGGTCCTGACGCGAATCAAGGAACTCGGCGCTCCGATCGAGGAGATGAAGAACAAGGAAGTCTCCGAGACCACCGCGCTGATCGACGGCGATCGCAAGTCCTGCCGCGCCGTCGAGTGCTCGATGGGCAACCTGATCGCCGACGCGATCCTGGACCGCACCAAGGACCAGGGCGTGACGATCGCGATCCAGAACGGCGGCGGCATTCGTGCGTCGATCGACCAGGGCATGATAACGATGGGCGAGGTGCTCACGGTGCTGCCCTTCCAGAACACGCTCGCCACCTTCCAGCTCACCGGCAAAGACCTGAAGGCCTCGATCGAGGCGGGCCTCTCGGAGATCGAGGAAGGCAAGGGCAAGTTCCCGCAGGTGGCCGGCCTGAAATACACCTTCGACAAGTCGGTCGCCCCGAACGAGGGCCGGCTGAAGTCGCTGGAGGTGATGGAGGGCGGCGCCTGGGTGCCGATCGACGAGGCCAAGACCTACACGATCGCCACCAACAACTTCGTCCGCGCCGGCGGCGACGGCTACAAGCTGTTCGCGGCGAATGCGACGAACGCCTATGACTTTGGTCCGAGCCTCGAGCAGGTGGTCGCGGACTACCTGGCGAAGAACAGGCCTTACACGCCGAAGCTGGACGGCCGTATCACCGAGGTCGCGGCGGCAGCGCCCGCCGCACCGGCTACAGCACCCGCGGCTGCTGCTCCGGCCGCGGCACCTGCCGCTCCGGCCGCGGCCGAGCCCGCCGCAACG
>VFQN01007806.1_pt1 | contig 11263 bp, 7 predicted proteins | sample 3512371 | NCBI WGS metagenome assembly VFQN01 (sample SAMN10412370, study PRJNA504923) | tailings metagenome | isolation source: Replicate 2 from Balatoc abandoned mine | place: Philippines: Itogon, Benguet | collected 2017-08-28
TGTTCCGCGCCATCGGCAGCGGCGGCGCGATCACGCTGCGCGAGCCGCTGGTGCATTACCGCCGCGGCGGCATCTCGCGGCGGCGGCGCAACCTGCACGCGCGCGACGTGGTCGAGCGGCTGCTGAAGAACAACCGCCATGCGCTGGTGGAAACCGAGCAGATGCTGCGCGATGCCCGTCTGATGGGTCGCTACGAAGAGGTCGGGCCGCACCTGGAGCATGTGCTCGATCGCGAGCGATTCATCGCCGCGCTGTTCGGCGCCGGCAGCGTGATGCAGAGGCTGCACATCGCCGTGCGTTCGCATCGCCAGCCGCTCGCCCTGCGGCTGCGGCTGCTGACCTACGCGGCGGCGCCCTGGCTGCTGGCGCCCTTCTTTGCGCTCAAGCGCCTCGCAGCGCGGGGCCGCAGCGATTAGCCGAAGCGCTTGCGCAGTCGGCTCTTGAAGAGCGCGCGGCGCAGCGCCGGGCTATCGTCGGGCTCGGGCAGCGCGTCGCTGGCCAGCGGCTGGCCGCGGCGCAGGTAGAAGCGGTCGAAGGTCGACTGCGTCATGCCCCACTTGTCGAGGAACTGGCGGCGGCCGTCGTTCTTCACCACCTTGCCGGTGGACTTCTGCTGGAAGTGGTAGACCAGCGAGTCGCCCACGCCGACGAAGTGCCGGCAGCCGGCGTGCCACAGCTTCATCGAGAAGTCGTTGTCGCTGCTCATGCCCGGGCTCAGTTCGGTGCTGTAGCCGCCAACGCGGAACCACCAGCGCCGCGTCACCAGCGTCGGCGGCCAGGTGGCGCCGTACCAGTCGGCGCGCGCGAGCTTGCCCGCATCGCGCAGCAGTTCGGCCTCGCGGAAGTTGCCCACGCCGTCGCCATACGGGCCGACGACGACGCAGGGGTTGCCGCTGTCGCGCGGTTCGACCATGGTGCCCGACAGCAGGTACAGGTCCGACGGCATCGCCGCGGCGCGCCGCTGCAGCGCGGTGTCCCAGCCGGGCAGGCAGTACATGTCGTCGTTCATGTAGACGAGGTGCTCGTGCTTCGCGAGCATCGCCGCTTCGTTCATCGCGTAGCAGATGCCGATGTTGTCGGCCGAGGCGGTGTGCTCGAGGCCCTGCTCGCGCACCCAGTCCAGGCTGCCGTCGCTGCCGTCGTTGACGTGCACGACGATCTGGTGCGGCTCGCCCGAATGCTCGCGGATGCTGCGCACCACCAGCTGCAGGTGGGCGAGGTTGTTCCAGGTGGGGATGACGATGGAGAACATGGACGGACGCGGCGGCGCCGCTACATCAGCACGATGTCGTATTGAGGGGCTTGAATCGAAAAGCGTTGACGGGACAACGGTTTGCGATGGAGCCCTCGGCTTGCGGCGGTTCGAGCTACCCGTCTGGCTACCTGGATCGCATGGGCTTTCATGGGACGCCTCGACACCCGATGAAGCGGGGCTCATTTACTGGTCGGCAAGTCTACTGGTCATATGAAAACTCGAGTTTCCCGAGACGCCAACCACCAAGGGCATGACGCGTCGTCAAGCGGCCGGTTCCGTCACGGCAGGCCGCAGGCGCAGCTCGTGATCGAACTCACCCCGCCGCACCTCGACCAGGTCGCTCATCGAGGCAAGCATCTCGTTGAAGGTCGAGAAGCCGTAGCTCGATTCGTGGAAGGTCGAGTCGATGCGCTGGATGAACGGCCGGAGTCTCGCCTTCTGGATCCAGGTCTCGCCACGGTTCTGCGCCAGGCGCGCGATGGCCTTGCCGACAAGATCGCGCGCAGCCTTGCGCTGAGCCGCCGCGGTCTCGGCCACATCGAGCAGCGTCCGCATCTCATCCAGCTGGTTCGCGGCTTCCGAATCGGCACCTGAGGTTTCGGCCGCAACCGCGACCGGCTGCGCCGCTGGGGCGACAGGCTCACCCGCCGCAGCCGGGGCTATCGCGCCATTCGGTGGCTGCGTTGAAGCCACTGCCTCTGCGGCCGGCACCGCTTGTGCCAGCAGCGCTTCGTAGAACTTGAACTCGTGGCAGCTTCGAGCCCAGTGCTGGTTCGTCCCGCGCCGGCTGCCGATGCCCACCAGCGTTCGCCCCGCAGCCTTCACCTTGTAGGACAGCGGCATGTAGTCGCTGTCGCCGCCGACGACGATGATGGTCCCGATGTGCGGAAAGCGGACCATGTCCTCCATGACGTCCAGGCAGAGCTTGATGTCCGCTCCGTTTTTCGCGTTGGCACCCGGCGGAAAGACCTGGATCAGCTCGATCGCAGCCTGCAGCAGGGACTGCTTGTAGCGATTGAAGGACACCCAATTGGCGAAGGCACGGTTGATCGCGATCGGCCCCAGCGAAAGTGCGTACTCGACGATCGTCTCGACGTCGACTACCTCGTCCTGCGGCCTGAACCGGTTGGCCAGGTAGGACCCCTGCCCATGGGCTTGATCGACCAGGTTGGCGTGAAGGTTCTCGAAGTCCCAATAGATTGCCACTGATTCAGATGACAGTGCCACTTACCCCTCCCCTTCGCAAATGACAGCCATCATTCTTCAGGGAGCCCAGAAGCAACGATCTCTGTCCGTGCAGCCCAGTGACTGGCCGATGCAAGACATCTTGCCTCCGGCGGTCTAGTGCTCCCAGTCTAGGCGCTCGGCGTCTTCGTCATGGCGTCGCGCTTCATCCTCATAGCTGTCCGCCAAGCTGTCGAGGGCCTTTGCGGTATACGGATGGTCGTAGGCGATGGCCTTCGCCCACTGGCGATACTTCGCCGCCTCCTGACGCTCAAGTTTCCCCCCGTCTCCCGGCATCCGCGACGTGACGCCGCGTCGATTGCTCTTGCCAATCCTGAAGCCATCGATCATCGGCTTGCTACGAAACAGGTCGATCACATCGCGCACTGCTTCAGAAGGCCAGTTGCCATCCACGCCGATCGGGGAGGCTGACAGCATGTTGCCGATTCGGCTATCGGCGATGTCTTCCCGCCCCACCGCTTTGGCGCGCGAACGGGCATCCTTGATCCAGGCCTCCAGAACCTCTCCGTCGATCGTGCCGTTGTCGCGGGTTCCGGGCAGCACGTTCCATAGCTCCAGCAGCCGATAGGCTTGGTTCGCGACGGCACGAGCATGCTCCGGGTTGTCCGACGGAGGCTCCAACACGCCGCTTTCTTCACTCGGCTTGAATACGGCGCTGAGCATCTCGATGAAGAGCGAAGGTTGCTCCGACAGTGCCCTCAAGAGGACCCTGGCCGGTCGACGCGAGTACTCCAGCACCGGCAGGTAGGCCCATTCCAGTGCGACGAGTGTGTCCTTGTCCACATCGCTGCGTTCATCCAGGAGTTGCAGGATTTCGGCAACGTAATGCTGGAACATGGTCGCTTCGTTCGCGTCGCCCTCGTTCTGGATCGGTTGGCGCGCTGCCTCGCGCAGCACCTCGATGAGCACTTCGGATGGCAGCGTGGCCTTGCTACCACGCTCCGCCAGAGGCAAGGCGTGACGAGCGCGGCCAACAGATATCAGTTTGCGGATGGCGAAGATGATGTCGTCGCTGCTCTCGCTCATCCAGAAGACCGGTGCTCGACGCCAGTAGGTCTCTTCGATTGCCGCGCCAGCCTGGGCAGCTTGATCCCATGTCCAACGTTGGACGGGAAGCGCGCGCAGGATCGTCAACAGTGCGGTGTCACCCCAAGCCTCGTGTTTGGCCTTCGCAATCAAGGCCGTCGCCCAAGGCTCTTTTCGATCGCTGAAGACGGAGATGATCAGGCCATGGGCAACGTCCCGCTCATGAGCGTCGGCGCTGAGCAGCGCCGACTTCAGGAGTGATTCGAGATCGGTGTCGGACAGCCCGCCGTCGTACAGCGCCTTGCCGATGTAGCCGGCAGCGCCAGCCCTGCGCGCGAGCGCCAGGATGGACGCCACTCCGCCTTCGTCGTACAGCGTGTGTGCTGCCACTTGCCTTGCCGTGTCGACGTCGCGCTCCGCCGCCTCCCAACCTGACTTCGATGGCTTTGGCAGGTCGACAGACTGCTCGAATAGCCAAGCTACGCGCTCGACTGGGTCCTGTGGTGCGAGGCGCTCGTAGATGGCTTCGAGGCGATCAAGTACCTCACTGGGCATGGACCACTCTGCATCAGGAAACTGTCGATGGTGATGCAACACGCGGCGCAGGCTTGCCCGGAGCGCGGCGCGATCTGCCGTGTCAGTGATCTTCGATTCCGCGTGTTCCAGCGCGGCCAGGCCAGCACCAGGTGCGGGTGCCAGATCCGAGAACCGATCCAGCAGTTGCGACCATCGGTCGGCGTTGGTTCCTACGTCGGCAAGCAGCCGTTCGGAGATCGCGGCGGCCCCGCGACCCACCAGTCCCCAGGTCACTACTTCGACCTTGTCCACCGTGAAATCGCGCCACCGCGGCATTGGAGACGGAGTAGATGTGTCGTGGCCACGGGGCAGGATTCCGAGCATCAGCTTCCAGGCGGCATCGCTCTCCTGCTTGCGGACGAGGTCGAGCGCGCGCAGCCGCTGGTCAAGAGATGCGTAGGTCTGCGGATTCCAGAGGATGTGGATCTCGCGGAGACTGTTCGCAGGCCGGTTCGCGTAGCGCCCAGGCGGGTTGTCTATGGCGTCAAGACGAGCCAGAAGGTGGGACACCCTCGGCATCAGGTCTGGCGACCAGGCCAAGGACTCCAATGCCCAAAGCAGATCGGACAGATGTTCGGTTCCGAACGGGCCCCCTTCGTCAGCGCCAAACAAGGCACGGATTGGAGGCTTGCGCTGGTCAAGGCTCTCCTCGACGGCGTTCATGAAGGCCCCGGGCGATGCTTCGGCAAGCAGCCGGAAGTCCCGCGAGAGTGACCACCACCGCTGCTCATCAGCATCCTGCAGCAGCTTCCCGACGATGGCGTCTGCTCGCCGTCCAGCATCAACCACGGTGCGGACCTTGTCGCCCCACAGGGCCAGCAGGATCAACACTTGTCCGATGCCGTGACGCATCATGCCCGAGTAGTCCGGGCGAACTCCACGGACAGCCGCCATCCAGCGCTCGCTGGGGTCCATCTCGAAGCGCGGGTCTGCAGATCCCAGTACAGCATGCGCCGCGGCCTCGAAGCGCGTGATGTCGGCACTGGTCAAGTACGGCGCTAGCAGGAACCACGCATCCGATGGTGATGCGATCCGCCACGTTGAACCGACCTTCCGTAGAGGGCTGTCGAAGTCACCGACGTAAGGGGCCAGGGCGGCGACGACAGTCTCATAGGACTGATCGGCGATCTCGGCGAGCCGGGCCCGGTCGGCCTCTGCGTTCTCGTCCCAACCGCCCGCCATCATCGCCGCAAGCAGAGCGCGAGGCGGTGTTTGTTGCGCCCAGAGCGGAAGGCGTCCCGGTGCGCTTGGGATCAGACGACGAAGGATGGCAAGGTTTCGGGAGCTGTCTCGCGCGAGAGCTTCCGCTCGAGGTCTGGCTATCCCAGTCGCGGTCAGGGCAGCAGCGATGCCTTCGCGAGTGGGGCGCGCAAGGATGCGAACTTCTCCGCGAGAGTGCTGGCGTTCGTCATAGGCCTGCAAGACATAGTGCCCGCGCGCCACGAGTGTTCTGGCCAGACCTGGTTCTGGATCGGTCAGGATCAGGATCAATGGCGCAGGAGCATGAGCCAGCGCACGGGCACTGGTGGCAGTGGTGGCCACCAGGCACCTGGTTCGATACGCGACCGCCATGTCATCCGGGAGCATGCCAAGGGTGGCGTGGAAGAACGCCGCCACCTCTTCGGAGGTGGTTGCTTGAAGTGAAAGCAAGGACGGCTCGCCGCGCAGCCAGCGCAGAACTTCGGCAGCATCCTGATCACGGTCGCTGAGGACAAGATCTTCAGAGAGCGGCCATTGGGTGGCCAATGACCATTCCTGCCAGAGGTCTTCAAGTTCCCGCGTTCCGGCAGGGCGCTTACCCAGACGGGCGGCCAGCCAGAGCCCAACTGCCGGCGTAAGCTCGATCCAGTGGACTAGGTCATCGGCGTCATACACGCGGACTTCGCGCCACACTCCCTCTGCCATTCGCGCCTTTGCCCACTCCCCCTTCTTGGGCCAATGCCGGGGTGTGACAAACACGTAGGCGGAGTCCGCTGGATCTAGTGGTGCGGGTTCTTCCGTCCTCTTCCTGTAATCCTCCGTCGCCTTTTGCTGAATGTTGCTGCGCTGGGTGCCGAGTTCCCAGCCGGCGGCGCCTTTGGGCACATAGGTGCTGCCAGACTCGACCGAAGTGACGCCGTCCCAGCCTGGATGACGTACGCCCTCGTCGGAGGGGAAGCGGAGCTGGGCGAGTGAGCCATGGGTCGCACGGATCAAATGAGCCAGGAGCGTCGGGAAGCTGAAGGCGGCATCGGTTCGACCAGCCCAGTTGGCCAAATCTTCCGCATCCACCCACCGGATTGGAGTACCCGAACGTTCTGCCGATGCGATGCTGGGAACAGCCGGCCCGACTACGGCGCCGGTCGGGAGGAAGCGGATGCCAGCGTCCTCGAGAGCACTGCGGATCGCTTGGGCATTGTTGGCGACGGGGGTACGCTGACCCCGCTCAAAGTCGGCCACAGTCGATGTCGCAACGCCTGCTGCCTTGGCCAGATCCTGCTGGGACCACGCCAGGAGCGCACGCGCGGCCCTGACATGCTTGGGTGTGAGGTCGGAAGGGGAACTTGAACGAGGCATGGTCATATAAAATGTATGACATCAGCTCAGACATCGCAACAGTTCCTTTTTGTTGACAAGTCTGTTTTTTTGCCGACAATAGATAACACTGTGGCCCAACCTCATACGACTCATCGCGAGCGCGCCGTCGAGCTCACGCGAGCCCTGGGAATCGCGCGCGCCCGGGACTTCAGGGCCGCCGGCATTCCTCTCGTCTACCTGAAGCGGATGACCGATGCTGGCGAGCTTGTCCGACTCGGCCGCGGGCTCTATCAGGACCCCGCACGGGTCGGCGAGGATGCTGCTCACGATCTGGCGGAAGCAACCCGCCTCGTGCCGAACGGCGTCGTCAGCCTGGTCAGCGCACTTCGACATCACGGGCTGACGACTCAGCTGCCGAATGCGGTGTGGATGACCATCCCTCACAAGGCAAGAACTCCAAACGTGCGTGTGCCCAAGCTTGAGATCGTCCGCGCAACCGGCGAAGTTCTAACGGCCGGCATTGAGCGCATCCGCGTTGAAGGGGTCGAGGTGCCGATCTTCAACGTCGCAAAGACAGTCGCCGATTGCTTCAAGCATCGCCGCCAGATCGGCGAGGATGTGGCCATTGAGGCGCTCAGGGACGCCCTTCGCCAAAGGAAGACCACTGCCAGCGAGCTGATGAAGTACGCGGAAATCGATCGAGTTACGGGAAGGCTCGCTCCCTACATCAAGGCAATGCAGTGAGCGAAAAGGCACTCAAGAACCCGGCCGCCTCCATCAGGGCGCGGTTGCTGGATCACGCCAAGCAGCACGGCGACGACTACCAACGCGTCCTCACGCGCTACGCCATCGAGCGCCTGCTCTACCGACTCAGCCAGACGGAAGCCGCCGAGCACTATGTGCTCAAGGGAGCCATGCTGTTCGTGACTTGGCCGGAGCACGTCTTCCGGCCTACCGGCGACCTCGACTTGCTCGGTCAAGGAGACCCCGATCCGGCGGTCATTGCCGCACTCTTCCGCCGCATCTGCGAGATCAAGGGCGTTGACGACGGCATCACTTTCGATCCGGCCAGCCTGAAGGTCGAGGCGGTTCGCGAAGCCAACAAGTACCAAGGAGTCCAACTGAGTCTCAGTGGCGAACTCGCCAAGGCCATCATCCCCATCCAGGTAGACATCGGCTTTGGTGATCACGTCTACCCACCACCGAAACGACAGTCCTTCCCGAGCCTGCTTCCGAATCTGCCCATTGCGGAGATCCTGATGTACCCCCCGGAGACCGTAGTCGCCGAAAAGTTCGAGGCGATGATTCGCTTCGGTGAAGCGAACGGGAGGATCAAGGACTTTCACGACATGTGGGTCACAACTCGAACATTTCCGTTCGACCTGCCGAGCCTGCTAGAAGCGGTTAGCGGAACGCTCCGGCGACGAGAGACCGCATTTCCGACTGAGATGCCGATGGGCCTTACCGAGGCGTTTGCAAAGGTCGCTGAGGAGCGCGGCCTTTGGAGGGGCTTCTTGCGCCGGAACCCGCCGACCCTTCAACCACCGCCTTTCGCGGATCTGCAAGGAGAACTGCGCCAGTTCTTCGGCCCCGTCATTGCCAGCCTCGCTCTACCGGAAGCTGCAAGGGGAAGATGGGACCCGGATGGCAGAGCTTGGCGGTAGACAGAAGGCAGAGCCGCTCCGTCGGCCCTTGGTCTCGACGCTGTCTTGGCCTGATTGGACTCAAGTCGCGACCGTCCGTACACCCGGGCTTGGTTCCGCGCGAAAAACCGACGAACCAGGACAAGCCGACGATAACGATCACTGATGCGGCGGTCGGCTGCTCAATGCAGCGTGACCGGCCCCTTCTCCGTCCGCCACGCCTCCAGATCGATCTCTCGATCCACCCGCCACGCTAGCCGCTGTCGCGCCACCCAGCGCACCGCGGCCACGCCGGCCAACACCACTGCCGCCACAGGCACGAACAGCACCATCCCCGCATCTCCCAGCCAGGCCGTCATGCCGACAAAGCCCGCGGCCAGCCACAGCACGTCACCCACCCTCACCAACCCCGGCGGCTCGCTGCGTGCGTAGTTGACGCCGTCGATCGTCGTCCAGTTGGCCAGGGCCAGCACGCGCGGGCGGCGGTGCGCAGTGGTGATCAGGCTCACCTCGTGCCCGCGGCGGGCCGGCATCTCCCGCGTGTGGACCGTGAACTTGCGCTCAGTGCCGTCGGGCGCGCGCAGCCACAGTTCGTAGCGGTCGGACGGCGCGATGGGGTGGAGGTGGCGCCAGTGCACGTTGACGTGGCGGCGCAGGTCGACGAGGTGGCCGTGGAAGGTCTGCAGGTCGGGCATCGTGACTCCTCGATTCAGCGCCACCAGGCTCGACCCGCGAACGCGCTCGTCAAGGGCGGGCTCAACGCCAACACCGCCACCAACTGACACTGCGCTTCGAGCGCACCGTCTGCCGGCAAACACCCCATTGCCAGTTGCCGACCAGGCACCACGCCGCGGGCCTCCCGGCGCGCCCCAGAACACACGCTGCCGTGTCACCAGACCGGGATCGGCATGCACCCCGACAAGGCCATACACCTCGTTCCTGATCGCCGTTCGGACCCAGAGGTAGAACACCTCCCCGTCAACCCCAGGCGAAATCGCGGGCCTTTCGCCATCGGCTCGCTAATCGGCGAATTTCGCGATTGCAAGGCCTGCACTGCCGGGCCCACACTGCCGGTGCGCAAGCAGGGATCAGCTGGCAGCCCTGGGCGGCATCGAGCCCCCGAAGTCGCAAGACAGCAAGCCTTGGAGCCGTGACCTCGTAACCATCGTGCCCGCCACCGCGGGCACGCACAGAACCCGACGCACTCGCGTCGCTGCGTCGTCATCGACGCCATCGCGCCGCGCCAGGGCACGACCCTGGCGCCACGCTCGAGCCCGTGCCCGACACCGGCCCGAGGTGATGCGCACCTGGCAGCCGCCGCCCCGAGCGGCCCTGCCCCGACCGGTGGCCTGACCACCGATGCCTGCCCGGCCCCAGAGGCCGCGGCAGTGACCGCCCCCAGTTCTCGCGCCCGTTCCGGGCTGCGAAAGACGCCCGCTCTGCGGAGCCGGCGTTCGAGTTCCTCCCCCACGCGCTCACGCACTGGCCTCTGCCTGCAAGCCAGCCCTGCTGCACCCCCGGCTATTGCCGCCGGGCGGCGGCAGGGCCCGCGTGAACGGCCTGCGCGTCCGTCGCGGAACGGGCGCTGCCAGTCAGGCCGGTGTGGGGGACGAGTTCGCGGCGCCGCTCGGGCGCCGCACCGGGGGTCGAGCCCCCGGGGTTGCCTCGGGCCCCTGGAAGGCCCGGTCTGCTTCGGCAGACGCCACATCGCGCCCGACGCGTGCTGGCTGGCGATCGCTTTTACGAACCTCCGCGCGGTGGCTGCCTTTCGGGGTGGCCACCGCAAGCCACTGGCCCGGCATCGGCCCCGGAACCCGCCGATGCCTGCACCACAGGGTTCCCCCTTTTCGACTGCCGAGGACTCGCCCCATGCCCGCCACACCGCACCGCCCTGCACCCACCACCCGCGGCCCCGCGCGAGCCGGGCCCGTCGCCCGGCCGCGCACCTACGAGCAGCCGGCACTGACCGATCTGCCGCTGAACCCGCGCCGCGGCACCTATGTGCTGAACCTGATCCTGCAGCAGCACAACTGGCGCCACAGCAGCAAGCACAAGGGCGTGAGCCACAAGACCATCGCCGAGCGGGCGCGCTTCTGCCACTGGCTCTTCACCTTCCTGCGCCAGCACCCCAAGCGTTTCAAGCTCGACCCGCGCTCCTTCAGCGGCCGGCATGTCGATGCGGTCACCGCGCACTGGCAGGCCGAAGCGCACGCCGGCCGCATGAGCCCGGCCACCATCCAGACCTACTTCAGCTTCATGCGCACCTTTGCCGGCTGGATCGGCAAGCCGCGCCTGCTGAAGCCCATCGCCAGCTACTTCGACGACCCCGCGCTGCACCGCCGCAGCCTGGCGGCCACGGTGGACAAGACCTGGCGCGCCCAGGGCGTGGATGCCGACGCGGCGATCCGCGAGGTGGAAGCCCACGACCGGCACGCCGCCGCGTCGTTGCGGCTGATGCAGGCCTTTGGCCTGCGCTTCAAGGAAAGCCTGATGCTGCGGCCCCACCGGGACGTGCTGACCGCGCAGCAGGCCGGCCGCCCCGCCGACGGCCCGGCGCGCTACCTGGACACGCACCGCGGCACCAAGGGTGGCCGCGAACGCCTGCTGCCCATCGACACCCCGCAGCGCGAGGCCGCCGTGGCGCAGGCCTGCCGCGTGGCCATCGGCCCCGACGACAGCGTCAGCGACCCGCGGCGCACGCTGGCGCAGGCCGAGCGGCGGCTGCGCTACGTGATGGAACGCCATGGCATCACCCGTGCCGGCCTGAAGGTGGTGCCGCACGGCCTGCGCCACCAGGACGCAGCCGATGCCTACCACTCGATAACCGGACAGCCGCCTCCGGTGGCCGGCGGCGGCGTGGTGGACGAGGCGCTGGACGCGCAGGCGCGCCAGGCCGTCGCCGAACACCTGGGCCACGGCCGCCCGGCGATCGTCAACGCGTACTTAGGCCGACCCCACCCCGGCGCCAAGGCGTCTTCACCCGCAGCCCACCCGAACCCCG
>VFQN01007807.1_pt1 | contig 11263 bp, 10 predicted proteins | sample 3512371 | NCBI WGS metagenome assembly VFQN01 (sample SAMN10412370, study PRJNA504923) | tailings metagenome | isolation source: Replicate 2 from Balatoc abandoned mine | place: Philippines: Itogon, Benguet | collected 2017-08-28
ACATCAAACCAGTGTTTTGCAGAAATGGTTATCATCAAGGAGATGTGCTTGCGTCTTGGTTGTATGTGATGACGATTCAGCCTTTGCTTGTCCACATCAAAGCAACTCACACGATATGTTATAACACAATGACAATTTAATAGGTTTATGTTAACTTAACATTCTATCTACTTACTGGTCTATTTACCTTAATGTTCCAACAATAATAGACGGGTCTATCCCAAGATTCATAAAGAAAGTCTTTCTGGTTCCTGATTGTGAGGGGCTAGATTCGTAAACCGTTTAGCTCAAGAAAGGAAGCGGTATACCGTTCTCGCGCATGCAAATTCCTACTTCGTAACTTCGTTTGTTGCACTTCATTTTTCTAATTACGAACCTGGTCATGTTTCCCACCACAGTCAAGACTTTTCGCTCAATCTCTCGCTCCTATCATACTTCCTCATCACTTTTCGCACGTGTGCTTGCGACTGATGGAGTTGATGAAGTAAGTTGAGATCACTTCGATGATTCTGCTAATTCGTTTGTAGTGTTGCGTAAAAATCTTTCGGGAAAGAGGCCATCATGTTGACTTTCTTAAGACTTTGCCAGAGGTAGAATTATTGAAGATAGTTGGAGATTATGACGGTTTGGTTGTTCGAAGTGCCACGAAAGTTACAGCCAATGTTCTGAAGCAGGCTAAAAAAATGAAAGTAGTTGGTCGTGCTGGAGTTGGCGTTGATAACATTGATGTGAAGGAAGCCACCAAGTAAGCACAATTTTCTCTCAGAATTCTTACATTTATTCTCTGGTCAGACAAGGGATCATTGTGATGAACACTCCTGGAGGAAACACAGTTAGTACTGCCCAACTCGCTGTCTCTCTACTGAGCTCAATGGCACGGCATATTCCCGCCGCGGATATGTCTATTAAAGAGGTACGTTTGGCACTCTTTCCGAAACTATCTTGCTGATTGTGTTTTAGGGTAAATGGGATCGAAAGTCATTCACAGGTATCGAACTATCAGGGAAAACCCTTGGTATTCTGGGGTGTGGCCGCATCGGTCAAGTTGTTGCGCAAAGTGCGAAAGCTATGGGAATGAAAATTATCGGATATGATCCAGTTATGAATGCTGAGGCTTTGAAGGAAGTTAGTATCAAGAAAGTTGAGTTGGTAGATATTTGGGCTCAGAGTGATATCATTACCATTCACACTCCCCTAACCCCTGAAACGTCCAATTTAATAAATGATGCTAATCTCGCCAAGTGCAAGAAAGGTGTGCGGATCATTAACTGTGCTCGAGGCGGAATCGTTGATGAAGCCGCATTGCTGAAAGGCCTAGAATCAGGCCAAGTCGCAGGTGCGGCACTCGACGTTTTTACTTCGGAACCACCCAAAGAACACTTGAAGCTTCTTATATCCCACCCGAATCTTGTTTGCACCCCTCGTAAGAGTCTTGAAACATGTAGATTTCGTGTACTGACTCGTTTTTGATAGATTTGGGTGCTTCCACGGACGAGGCTCAAGTGAATGTCGCTCGAGATATCGCAAACCAAATGTGTGATGTATTTGATCAAAAAGATTTTCTGGGAGTCGTAAATGTCAATTACTTGATGGCTTCCACTCAAGCATATATGAAGCCGTTCATGGAGTTGGCCACTACTATCGGTGCAATCCAGTCGCAATTATCGGAGTCTCGAGTCACTAAAGTGATTCTGAAAACCTATGGAACAAAAGATGCGAATATCACAACAAAACAAGCGCGTCAGTTGTTGGAGGCGAAAGTTCTGAAAGGTATTGTGAAACATATGGGTCTGGGTCTTGTGCCGGACATAATCTCAGCGCCGATCATGGCTAAAGAAGTTAACATCAAATCAGTAATTTCTGAAGACCATCCTGAACATCTTGGAACTTACTGGAATTTAGTTTCCGTTGATGTTGAAAGGGAAGACGGTTCGAAGACGAACATCACCGGTGCAGTTCTGGGCAATACTCCACATATAGTGAAGATCGACCATTACAGCGATCTATTCGCCTTTAGACCTGAAGGAAACTATCTCCTAACATTCCGAAATGAAGATAAGCCTGGCTCGATCTCTCAAGTCCTGGATATTCTCCATCACGACAAGGTGAATATTGCATCTATGAATGTGGCTCGATCAGCGAAAGCTGGACAACCTCAACAAAATTCTGAAGCTTCCAATGGTTTAGCTCTAACATTCATGGCTTTAGATGACGACATTTCGACTCATGCGATGAAGTCTTTACAATCCTTAAATTTCTTGCATAACGTCGCTAAAGTACAACTCCGATAAATTAAATTACAGAAAAGCTTCGAACACGACAAAAAAGAGAGAAGAAATAAAGGGAAACATTACACTTGATGTTCTTCTTCCCTTCTTTGTGCCACCATCTCTACAGAGGACGGTGAAATGCTACTAGGTTGGTCCTTTCCAACGTTTGGAGTACTTGTCTCCAAGGCGTTGTTAGAGTTTGCCTGAGCAAGGATTGCGCGATCACTCTTGGCTTGTTGCTGCAGTCTTTCAGTTTGTCGCCTGATTTTCTCAGTTTCTGCCTCGCGGGCTTTCTTTTGTTCCAAAACAATGAAGTCGTAAGTGGTCAGACCCCGATGTAAAAGCATTATATGAAACCCACCCAACTGAACCAACATTCCAACAAGAGCTGTCATTATGACTACTGATACAATTAGGAGTGCTTGCAGCGCCTGTAGACTTATGGAAGATCCAAGGAAGAAAGAAAAGCGGTTGGTGTCGTTGACGCGATTGTGAAATTGATCAGGATAAGCAAAAGACTCCACCATTAAGGCGATCGATAAAGCCAGAGATTCAGTTGTGAGTAAGAACACAAACAATACAATAGACAAAAACCAGTGATAATTTTTGGCTCCGATGCATGTATTGAGCCACTTGCAATGATGATCGAATTTCGTGACACACTTGTCACAGTACCGACAGTGTTTGCTTGAAGTATCCACGTAAACTTCACATAAGTAACAATAAATATGATTGTCCTCGCTCGGCTGTTGCGGAATGGGAGAGAGACCGCACAGTACATCATCCGCAGGATCCGTGGAGCAAGTTAAAACTACACTAAGAGCAGACACAACCCCAAACAACGTAAAGAAAAGAGTTAGTATCACCCTCGCTGCCAAGGAGTCCCACAACAAAAAGTAGAGAAATGCATAGTAGTGAGTAACGATCAGTGGAAACAGAATCCATGTACAGATTTGTAGAGTATCTAATGGATATTGGAAGCCATTTTTCCTTCGATGTTGTATACCAGGCAATTGCTGATCATTATTCTGATTGCTCTCGCTCATTCCCTTTATTGATTGATTGAGTTATTAATAAGATTGTAATTATTGCTGTTATCGTTCGTTAATAACGACAGCGGCTGGCGGTAAACGGTAAGCGGTAAACGGTAAACGGTAAGTCGGTGACGAGGAGGAAGAAAGAATCAGCGAAAAACAATCACAACAAACAAATCAAAGAACATCCCTCAGTCTTTCGCTAAAAAAAGTTGCAATTAGCACTCATCACTAGATGAGAAATATATAAATCAGAAAAATCAGAAATTAGAAGTAGGAAAAGAATATGGCGGGAAAAGACGAAGAATATGATTATCTTTTTAAAGGTAGGTCGGATATTTCATTTTCCCGACTGTAATAATGTGAGCCAAATTAGTTGTTTTAATAGGAGATTCTGGAGTCGGAAAATCAAACTTGTTATCGAGGTTTACTCGAAATGAGTTTAACTTGGAGTCAAAGTCGACTATTGGGGTGGAATTCGCCACTAAGTCGATACTTGTAGATGGAAAAACAATTAAAGGTCTTGTCTTTAGTCTTTCCTTGATGCTCTTAGAATCTAACCTTCCCTCATAACAGCGCAGATATGGGACACTGCAGGACAAGAAAGATATCGAGCGATCACCTCTGCGTACTACAGGTGACGAGTCTTCATTTCCTTCCACGAAAGGCTTACTCCCAATTTCTGAAGAGGTGCTGTTGGAGCATTGCTTGTTTATGACATATCTAAGGCTTTGACATTTGAAAATGTCGAGCGATGGTTGAAGGAGTTGCGAGATCACGCAGAAAATAATATTGTCATCATGTTAGTTGGCAACAAGGTTAGTATTTGACAATCAGCAGGATGAGATTCTTATGTTTTACTCAGAGTGATCTCAAGCATAAAAGAGCTGTTGCAACGGAGGATGCGATGTCATTCGCCGAGAGAAATAACCTCGCCTTCATCGAAACTTCTGCTTTGGATGCAACTGGAGTCGACGAAGCGTTTCGAACAATTCTGACAGGTTAACTTTCCCTCGTATCTTTGTCCATTATCTTATGCGCTTGCAGAAATATATCGTTTGATGAGCAAAAAAGCAATGAACTCTGATCAGAACAGAGGAGGAGGGAATGTCCCCACAGGGAAATCGATAACAGTGCGACCGAACCAGAACAATCAGAAAAAGCCTCAAAATGGAGGTTGCTGTTGATTCTTGTAGATCGGAAGTGGTGTGATGTCCGGTTCGATCACTCATGGACTTAGATTGGCTTAGTTTCACATTTTTGTTTTTGTTTTGCTGTAATAATTATGTAATTTCTGGACACGATTTTAACATTTACAACTTTCAAAATTACTTAGAAGGATTGTAATTCTTATAGAAATTCTCAACGCGCTTCTTGGTCGAGTCCATTTCGATGAGCTTGTAAGGGATGGCAAGAACAATCCCCTAAGATCTGTTTAGGCCAGCCAGCAACAATGAAAGAATGTTTGCTTACCAACGCTGTTCCCTTCACTGATTCCTTAGCCACCAATGAGGCAAACTTAGCTCCGGTCCAATATGTGTGAGATGGCATGGTAACGACCTTTTGAAAAAAAGAAATCACTCAAATAAAAGAAAATAAAATCCAATCAATGTCTTACTTGAAAGAGAAGAAAAGGAAGTCTCAGATAGTGATCTGAAGAATAACAGTGTTAGTGTTAGTAGTGTTGTTGTAATAAATTATGATTGTCTGTCACTCACTCTCTGTTGTATTGTTATTGTAATCTGTCAGGCTTTATTTGTTCGTTGTTGGTTGAATGGGGTGGCGTGTCTTGCCCCATTTCCTGCCTGAGAACACAATTCCTGCACATTCCCCGCCCCAAACAAGAAGCGGCCTCTAACGGCCAGTTCAAGGCCCCGGTAGCTTACCGAAACGTTTCAGAAGCTAAAAAATAATAAAAGAAGAAAGAAGTTTGAAACAACTATCATGACAACTGAAACAAGGCTCCGGCATTTCAATACGGTAGATGCCAGTCTATTTGTTTGGAGTAAACTTTGGTCTCTTCAATCCCTCCAGGAACATTATGTCTCTTTCAATATTTTCGATGTTTTAATCCTAGTTGATGGAAATCCCATTGTGTGGTTATTTACCACGAAGGAAGGCGAGGTTAAAAGTCGTTCGAAGAAGAATCGCTCAACTGAGAGAATTACGCATTTATGGGGAGAAAGGCACGTATATATCGAGGAGAAGGCCCTTCCCTTCAACGCAATAATGCTTAATGACCTTCACACAGGCAAATGTATGGAGCTGCTTCAGCGCTTTCAAACCAGCGATATTCTAGATAAGATTAATATAAATAAGCATGACACTCAGAAAACCCCGAGTCTGCTGAAAGTTGATAAAGTCGAGGATTTCACTGCATTCATGCAGAGAGAGGAAAGACTCAAGATCTTCTTATCTCCGCCTGCCTCCTCCTCAAACTCAGTGGTCAGCGATTCAAATCAAAGATATCTTAAAGTGGAGTGCGTTCAAGGAAACATTGGACTGGATAATGTGAAGTGTTTCCTGCTCGCTGATTCCTCTCTTTCAGGATACGCCATGCCTCCCTCGTTATCATCATCGACTACTTCGTCTTACAAGGAACTACCTTGCCGCAATAAATCCGCAATTGCTTTAGTTCGAGAATTTTGTGAAAGATTAGTGAAGATCTTGTCGAGAGGTGCGGAGGATTCGCTGCGAATTCGCAAATTTTCAATGATAATCCTCTTACAAAACTTCACAAATACTAATGCCTCAGCTTCTGGTCCTACGATTTGGTTGCATCATGTCAGCGAGATCATTTTCTATGATTGCAACCTTTCCAGAGATCCGAGTTCAGGCCGGACTAATCCTCACTTGGCAGGGTCTGTCATGTCAAATGTTTCAAGTATTAGCAACTTTTCGAAAAGTCGGAAGCAACCGTTTTCGCGGTGTCTTGGAGATTTTTGTGGTTATCAACTGCAGCAAGATGATAGAAGCAACACCTCTTCAAGAAATGATCACTTGTCTCATGTGGACAGCATTCTTGAGATGATATTCGATGACGGTGATATACACAGGGAATCTCATCGTGCCATTCAGCGACATAAACGAACTAACGACTCTTCCTTTGATATAGCCAATGACAGTGATCGATTGAAATTGCCTCGTGCGAGTTCCGATGACGATCAAGACACAGACAATATAACCGCCCCACCCGTTGACGCTGGTGAGGACATGATGCGAAGCCAATCAGACTCCTCCCTCTTATCAAAAAGTCGTCAACTATTGAAACATAAACATCATCGAGATAGGAGAAATAAAATTGTATATAAAACAATTTGCGTCACTCGCGAGGAAATGGCTGAGCTCAGCAGGATTGATCAGCAACTCATGACTTTGTTCCAACCCGTCAACTTTGATGAGATCATACAACTGCGCAAATCAATCGAAGAGGTATGGCCATTGGACATTGCTCGTTATTATTATAATGTCCTGAAGGATCAAAGTCCTTCTCACTTCAATCGCAGCGATGTCTCAGAAGCAACCACTTTAGCCTCTTTTGGATCTGTTGGAAAACTGCCTTCCGTACTTCAAAGACAGCTTCAGCTTCTCCAACAATCTCGATCCGATGATTCAGAGTCTGCTGCCGGTGGTGTGGAGGAAAACAAATGGTTTTCACATTACTTTTCCTCTGTAGAGGTCTGTGAGTCTTGTTATCTGGTGTATCAGCAATTAGAGATCTACCGCAATTCGAGAAACAACAAACTTCTTCGAGAGAAGATAATTCAGCGGGAGGCAGTGCTGTCAGAGGAAGAGAGAAAGTTGAAAGATCAAGAGATTGAAAGAAAAATCTTCGCTCAGAGGAAGTTAATGACAAAGCTTTCTCTGCCGGCAAAACATTTTTCCAGCGAAGTTCAATCGAATCAGAACGTGTCGCAGCCAATTGTGAAGCGGCGTGCGAAAGTTGGACAGCCTCGTCTCTCTTCTAATGCACTCACTTTTCGCCATATCATGAGGAAAAGTGCGGTTCCTATCCCAACACCGGCCACCTCTTTAGCGACGGTCGATGAGGAGGAAGTGGAGAATAGGAAGGATGAGATTTCATTGAAGTTTGAGGAAATGCGTCGACTGAAAGAAGCGAGAGAAGAGTCGAAATACACATTCCAGCCCACTATACTTACTCCTTTGCCGACGCAATCGAAGAAAGTATCAACGAAGGACTATACTGCAGATCATCTTCTTCACTCGTGGCATCGCGATATGAATCGACTCCGATCACTAATCCATCGCGATGGTCCGATCAAATCGAAGACTTTGACTGATGTAACAGGTGAAAATGAAAGGGGCGACGACGAGGAAGAGGATGAAGGCGAAGATAACTCTGATGAGTTGGGTTGGAACCCTTTCGTTCTTAAATGAATGAGAGCAAGCAATAAACTTCATTTATTCTGATTGAGGATAGAGTGAGTAGGAGGAGGCGGATAGGAATAAGACACGAATAATCTAGTATATCATATCCATGAAACCTATAAATAAACTACATATACACACTGCTGCAAATCAAGATTCGAAGGAAACGTGGCAGAGCTAGTATGACTACATGACGCACTACATCGACACAAATCAAACAAAGTGAGACAAAAAAAAACAAAGAAAGAAAGAAAGAAAAAGACTGAGTGAGAGAACACTGACTGCGACATCCATAAAGGCATGGAAGCGAAAAAGAGAAATCAACTATTATATGGAGAGACTGGTGTTGCTGTTCCTTCGCTTCCTCAGAGGCATTTCTCTGAGGTTCTGCACAAAGCCCAGCTTCTCGCGGAACTTGCCCAGTCTCTCGTCGAGCTTTCGACACTCTTCCGCCTTGTCTGCGATCTTATCGTCGGCCATAATTTCTCCCCTTCGCTTTTCTCCCCAGCCGATGTAGTTGTTCAACATGTTTTGTCCAATCTCGTGAAGAGGAGGAAATATGTTGACGAAAGCTACGCATGAATTGGTATACGTAAGAATTGAGGAGAGGAATAACGTAATGTATCAGTTACCTACCAATGATTAAGGGAGAGACAACGAATTCGATGAACCCCATCTGCATGTTGTACAGATTGACAGTCGCACGATCGCACATCGGCGATATCTCGAGACCTTCCGAGCGTTCGCGGTCTCCTTGTCGACAAAATTCCTCGACCACCAAGTCTGCCCAGGCTGCACAAATGTCGAACGGTTTGAAAGGGTTGGAAATATCAGAGCAGTGCAAGATCAGCTCGAGGATAAACAAGCGATTCTTTTCATCTCTGAAGCAATCGATGTCATCTTTCTGTCCGCAGCAGAAACCTCTCACATCTTCTCCATTCACCTCGTTGAACAACTAAAGACGAGAAATGGGTTAGTTCGATAATCTCCAAGCAAGAACAGAAGTACCTGAGTTTTACTAATTTGTTCAAAATGATGACTCATGTCAGTGCCTAGAACGATCGTGATGATGATCTTACGAGCATCTCGCCAGTCCTTCTCCGTCAACCCACCAAAGATATTGTGTGATTCCTTGGAGGTGACTTCGTACAATACTGTGCAGTGCATGTTTTCTAGAGGCGAGCGATCGTTGTGGCGCAGAGCTAATTCGTGCTTTGACTTAACTAAGTAAACATTGTTGAGGCCGGGGTGTCCCACGTCATGCGCAATTGCACCAATAAGCAAAGCGTACATTTCCAACGCCGAAAAGACCGAAGTTAGTCCTGGTGTAGTCGCCAGTCGAAAGGTCGTAAAGCAAACATCAACACCGTGTTTGTAGTTATGGTAGGTGTTCGTGCCGATATAACGATGAGAAATTTCAAGTAAAAATGCTCTGAACACTGATTCGGGGACCTTAAACTCTTCAAGGAGATTTAATTTGCTGAAGAGATAATAGATGACTTTGTGCAGCTCATCGTGTGGATGCTTCAGAACATCGAACTCCCAGGAACTCAGCTGCTTTCGAACTTCTGGAGCGAGAGCGTCTTCCAAATTCTTCATTCGTAATTTGTCAGCAGCCTCATCGGTGATAACAGAGTCGGCGCGATGAGTTTCACGCTCTTTGTTCCCACCTCCAAGAGAGTATGCTTGATTCAGCCAGTTTGCAGTTGTCTTATCAATGTTTTCATCCACTTGCACCTCTGTACTTGGAATAACGTGCTTAACAATGCGAGTAAGTTTTTCCACAATCTTCTCGAGCATTGCAGTCTCTAACTCCTCATCCTCCTCTTCATCTTCTTCCTCGCCTTCGTGTTCACCTCCTTTGCTTTCTCCTTTCTTCTCCTCCTCATCTTCCTTCGCAGTCTCAAGTGATTTCAAAGTCTTCAACATCATCATGGCCGAGTTTCGCAGCGTCGTTAGCATTTTCTCGAGCGGTCTGACCACAAGTTTTGAGATGGCATCATTGAAAGATTCTGTGAAGACAAAGAGAACTATGATCACGAGGACAATCGTTAAAATGTTGTAAAGAGCATTATATTCTGCAGGAACAGTTTGATCGAATTTGAGTGTTAGAAAGAACTCGGTCGATCCGTAACGTGCATCTCTTCCCACTTGATTTGCCGGTAGCAAATACTGAGCAACATTGGGATTGGTGCTCTGGGCGAGTGTGCTGTTTTTTATGTAAACTTGGGATTTATATGAATAAACATTATCATCTCGCAGCAGGTCTCGAGTTTTGTAAGAGGCGGAGTAGCTTGAGGGTAAGTATGGAGACTCCACGAAAATGGAATGCAGCCGCGAGTCTTGAGAGGAATAGAAATGAGCGCATTTCCAAGCCAGATGATCGACTTCTGCATAAGTAATGTTCGGATTCTTCGCAGCTAATCGGAAATTGATGACCCAGACATTGTATGAGTAATCATTGGGCGTGTAGTTGAGGAAGGGCACGATAATGATGAGAACCACGACAAGAATAGCAACTCTGAGAGACAACACCATCGACAAATCATCAGACACCTTCTTGATCGCTGACATCGTGGGTTCGTAGTCATTGCTCTCTCGTCCACAAACATTCAACTGTTTTACTACACGTAAAATGCGAATTAATCGGAGTAATCTGCCATATCTCGCACCTAATCTTGCAGCACGCACAGCTCGAATCACAGAGACATCATTCGCTTGGGTGGAGTTAGGAATGAAGCTATCTGCGATCCAGGAGATGTCAATCAACAGCGACAAGTTTCCGACGAAATCCAACCAGAAACCAACACTGTAAGCATAACCATCCTGGGCATACCATAGACATGCTATTTCAACCATGAAAAGAACGAAAATAATAAGCATGATAGACGACATGACGTCATCGGTATACTCCGGCGCATTGCCCAAGATCCAGCTGTCAGGTAGAAACAGGGAAACGAGGAGCAGAATAGCCATAACAACCTGAACATAATTGGTATTTAAAAATCTCTTGAGCTCTTTGCGAAATTTTTGCAATCGATTGGAATATTCCTTCGAAGAAACTGATATGCTCGAATACTACATGTTAGATATGTGGTGAGTTTAAGATGAGAATAGAAATCGAGGAACGAGTTAAGTGGCTTACCATGATTGCAGTTTCTGGCATGACGGTTTTTGATGAAGGCATTCACGCAAAAAACATTTCACAACGAAATAAAGCTGTTGGGCAAACTGGTGAAATGAACGATGACCTAGATGATATGTGAATCTGTCGGATTCTGGCACAGAAAAAGATTCGAACTCAGAAAGTGGAAGGAGTAGGTGTCGTGCTGTGTTGTTCTGTGCTATTCTAATTGTATAGGAGTGGTTCGAGTGACTTGGTCTGATGATTTGTTCTTGTTTGTTTTAAGGTATTTATTGTTGTTTATTGTTGTTGGTTGTAGTAACGGCGTCTATCCCCTGAAATCCGAAATCTCGAAAAATCAAAAATGAGAGATGTTGTAGCGCGAGTGAAGGTTGGAATTAGGGTTACAGGGTCTACATTTAGGGATATCAATCTTCTCCTTCGCC
>VFQN01007808.1_pt1 | contig 11261 bp, 17 predicted proteins | sample 3512371 | NCBI WGS metagenome assembly VFQN01 (sample SAMN10412370, study PRJNA504923) | tailings metagenome | isolation source: Replicate 2 from Balatoc abandoned mine | place: Philippines: Itogon, Benguet | collected 2017-08-28
CCCCCGCTCCCCCCCTGAAGCCCCCCCCCCCCCACCTGAAGCCCCCCCCCCCCCCCCCCACCCCCCCCCCCCCCCCAAACGAACACCGTACCTCCCTGGTGCACGCATGCACGTGCACAAGCGGCGCAACGGCCCCAACGCGGTCCCCTGCTTGCCTCTCCGCCGGTGGATTGGGGGATGCAGTCTATCCCGAACCCCCAACGTGCTCCCCTCCCGACGCGGATACCTCACGCACACCCCCCACGTTATCAGTACTTTGTTTCCCCCCTCCCCCACCTGCAGCGCCTCCCCCAGCGCCACCACGTCCCTGAACCGCCGCTGCACCGTCACCGGGGCGCTGCGGCCGGGCGCGCAGCTGGTCACGCTGTACACCATGTACGGATCGGACACGCCTGGGGGAGGAACCGGCGGTTGGCGGTTGCGGTTGGACTCTCACAACACAGTCGGACATGCCAATCAGCTTGGTGACGCTGTGCGTCACGTACATGTCGAGCAAGCGTGGGGGCAGTGGGGAGGGGAGCCATCGGGGCAGTCGGGGAGGTTGGGTAGCCGGCATATCGAGCTCAGCAACAGGGAAGGAGAGGTGCTGTGAGGAGCCGAGGGGCAGGCCATGCACAGGCCATGCACAGGCCAGGGGCGGGCTCGCTATGTGGCAGCCTGGCAGCTTTTCTGACCGCTCATCCCCTCTTACGCGAGGTTATCCTAAAGCTCACCACCCCAACCACCCACCCACCCGTGTGGGTTGTACCGTCACAATGCGCCCTTACCTGGTATGCGCGAGGGGCCCACGGCCTTGCGCGGCGAGTGCACCGACACCTGCCCCTGGCCCAATCCGCCGCCCGCCGTCCCCGCCGCCAACCCTAGCCCCGGCCCCGCGCCGCCGCTGCCGCTGGGCCCCGCGCCGCCGCCGTCCCCATCCCCCTCCCCGCCGTCGCCGCCAAACGTCATTAGCCCCTGCCCGGCCGCACCACCCGTGCCCCTCCCCGCTCCGCCCGGTGCCCAGCCGCCCGGCTCCGGCCCCGCCGCCTCCGCTGTTGACCCAGGTGGGAACTTGATCCGGCCGGACCGGCTGCCGGGGACGCTGATGGGCAGGGTGGTGCTGAGGTCCGGCAGGTCGCTCAGGGGGGGCAGCTCGTCCCCCTCTTCGTCCTCAGGACCGCTGTCGCCGGCAGCAGCAGCAGCAGCTCTGGAGCGGCCACCGCCGCCGCCGCCCGCGCTGCCGTACGGTACGGCGTTTGCGCCGGTGTACTGGTCCGGGGTGTCGTACAGGTCCGTGGGCATGGTGAAGGTGGTTTCGGGGCCGGGGTGTCGGGCGGGGGCGCCGCTTGCCGGGTCGTCACCGAAGCTAAGAGGGTCCATTGGGTTGGGGTTTGGGAAGGCGGTGGTAGCTGGGGTGCTGTGTGCTGTTGCCGGGTAGGGGTCCAGGGGTGAGAAGCTGTGGGTAGGTGCAGCGGGAGGGCGGTCTGGCAGGCGGCGGAAGGGAGAGGGGCCGGTGGGGGCAGCGGCGGGGGCAGGTGCTGCTGCTACCGCAGGAGTGTGGGAGGTGCTGCTGGCTGTGTTTGGGGCGGGGGTGGGGGGTGTTGCAGACGCGGAGTGCGTGGATAGGCCTTGGGAGAAGGCTGTTGCAGGACTGTAAGCCGACATGAACGGGTCGGCGTCGCTGGCTGGGGCTGCTGCTGATGCTGCAGCTCCAACAGAAGCAGGCGGGGGTTCTGATGAGGAGTCCATGATGGTTGTGAAGACCTTCGGGTCGCAAGGGGGAGTGGGGAGCGGTCAGTTTTGGGTCGAGGATAGCAGTCAAGCCACTGGAAGCAATAAGAATGTATTTATGCTACGTTATAGTAGTAGATGTTGTTAGCACGCGTGATAGGCGTCAGGGGGGCTGGGCCAAAGTGCGTCCCATTGCGCGGGCGTTGGCTGTCGTCGAGGTGAATCAGGTTACACGCAGCAATGACAGGCAGAGCGCCGCATGGAGGTTCGTCACAGACGCATACCTCATCGCCTCCGTCATCAGGAGCGCTCAAGGGGTCGAAGCTGGTTTGCTGTAAGGAAGCCATTCGGTTGACACCCCTCTCAAACCCTTCGTCCGTCAGGCGCCCTGGAGAACGATTGCGTGCTACTATACTGATTATGATTGATATAAAGGCAGGTTTAATTGACGAGGGGCCGTGGCCGGGACGTGGGCTTGTGTCTGGGCTTGTGTCGGAGTAGCTGGGCAACCCAGGTTTAATCCCTTCACAAGGCGAAGCGGTAGCAATGAAAATTCATACAGTCAGTGTAGTAGAAGTGTGCATCACAGAATGCAGGGTGGTGCTGAAGGGAGTTCAGGGAGTCCCCATCAGAGTTTCATAACGTGCCCTGCCACGCAGAGCGCTGCACAACACTGAGCTAACACAGCTATCTGTTCCCATACAGATTTGAATGCACACTCATCCCTTTTCACAGCGCTTTCTCTGCACTAGACTGAACAGGCCTGAGTCAGAGTCGGCGTCCTACGCATCGGATACTTGCAGCTGCATTTACCTCGAATTATATATCTCCCATAGCGTGTCTCCCACGCAAGGGCCTGCGGGGCTGAGCCCCAGGCCCAATTCCTTCCAGAACTCTTTGCAGAGGAAGATTTGCTTACTGCGGCGCGCATGGGCGTACTGAGCGGGGCGACTACTATGGGCGGCGGCGAGTAAGTGACTGCGCTTTGCGAGAGGCTTTGGGCCCATGCCTGAGAGTAGGCTGCACCGCATCGTGCAACTGGCACCAAGCATGTTTGCAATTACGGTGCTCAGCTGCCATATGGGATAAATGTGCGCTGCCACTCGCGCCAGCGCGCTGTCACGTCTCGGGCCAGCTGGCTCAAGCAGCTATGTGCGAGGGTGTGCTTTGACCTTGGAAATTGCACTCCTCACGTGCTTCCTCGGCACTAATACAGGATAACTGCTGTGTCTGCAGAGTGCTGCGCTCTATTTTTGGTGGCCCCGTCTCCACTCGCGCTCACTGCGCAGTGGTGCTGGACGTAGCGCCTCCAGAGCCAGCTCCCGCAGCACAGAAGCAGCAGCGCGATAAAGCTTCTGTTGGGCCTGGCGGAAAGCCTGCAGCGCCCGCTGCTCCAAAACCCAAACCCGTCGATCCCAAGCTGCTTCGCAAGAAGCAGCTCCAGGACGACCTAGACCTCTTTGAGGACCTCGCGAGCGATGGCCCCGCCAAGAAGCCTTCAAAGCCGACCCCGAAACCCAAGCAGGACGACTACGACGATTACGGGGCGCCGGGGACGTCCGCCCGGGGCACCGCCAAGCACAACGGGAGCAGCAGCAAGCACTCCGGCGCCGGAGCTCCCCCACGCAGCAAGACACCCACAGGCTCAGCTCGACCCCCCAGCTCCACCTCCCTAGCCCACAAGGGCACCAGGCCAGCCCCTCAAGGCGCCAAAGCCACGCCCTCGGGCACACGCCCAGCACAAGCAGGATCAGCCGCGGCCCCTGCCCGCCCAGCGTCCGCAGCTCCCGCAGGCTCCAAACAGCCCACCAACCACCAACGGCAAGGCAACTCCTCCAAATCCACAGCCCCTGCCCGGCCGTCTGACCGGCCGGCGGGCATCCCCCTGCTCGCCCCTCGCATTCCCCCTGGCGCCTCCGCGCAGCAACAGCCCGCGGCGCGATCTGGGTCAGGTGCAGCAGCACCGGGGTCAGGGGCGCGCGGGGGACCTCCCTTGGCTTCGGGGCGGCCTGGGGTGAACGGCGGGGGCCTGTCGCGGCCAGGGGGGCGGCCGGGGGCCGTGGGGGACAAGCGGCGCGACCGGCCGGGGGCGGGGGCGGGGGCGGGGGCGGGGCGGCGGGGGTATTACGATGAGGAGGATGATGAGTATGAGGACGACTTCATTGACGATGACGAGCCGGAGGAGGACTGGAGGAGGGTCTTGCGGCAAACCACCAGGTGCGACGGGGGCTTGGTCTTGGGATGAGTCCGGTCCTGCACGGGTGCTGCATCGGCCCCTAGACGGGAGCGTGAGTGCGGCCGGGCGCATGAAGCTGTCAGGCGCAAGGCGTTCGTCCGCGTATGGTTGTGGTTGTTGCCATGGGGTAACTGGCGTTGGCCAGTGGTGGCTTAGCTGGCGGTCGCCCTAGAGGGGGCAAACGGGTGTCCTTGCATTCGCGTGCACTGCACCGTTGGTGAACTGCGCCTGTTAACCGCGTAGCAACCGTACGGCATGTACTGCTTGTCCATACGTGGTGCCGTACAGGTACGACCCTTCCCGTTTCCGCGACGATCCCTTCGACGACCGCGACATGGAGGTGGGCTGGCGGCAGGTGGAGGCGGAGGAGAAGCGCAGCAAGCGGCTGGGTGAGCAGGGGGGAGGGGGAACAAAGTAATAACGCGAGTTGGTGGTAGTGGTAGGAGTAGCGGTAGCAGTACGGTTGGGAGGGGGAGGGCAGGGACGGTATGGGGGGCAGGGGGAAGGGAGGGACGGCAGGGCAGGGCAAGGAGGATCAGGCACAGCGCCAGGCTTGAACTAGTTCAACCAGTTCCAGGGGGCACAATGGGAATTGGGGGAAGGGGCTGAGGAGTTGTGGAGGGCTGGGTGCGTTGTTGGGTCACCGGGAGTTGCGGTGAGGCGGGGAGACGGGCTGCGGGCCGCGAGTGGGAAGGGGTGGGGAGTGGGAAGCGACTTGGTGAGCAGGGAGGGGTGGAGACTGGAGAGGGGAGAGAGCAAGAGCGCGGACTTCGGGCTTTTCTGTCTGCTTTGGCCCGGAAGGGTAACTGATAGCTGAAAGCGCCCGGGGTGTAAGCCGGCAAAGCAGCTCGAGTGTATCACGACATGGCAACGTATGCATGCAGTTCTCAGGAGGAGAAGCGCGGGGAGCGGATGGGTTAGCCGTAGGGGGGTGGAGGGAGGGGGGGCAGGGTGCGCGTGGTGGGCGCAGGCTGTTGGCAGGATAAGCCATGGCACCGAACATGTCGGTAGTCGAATTAGCCGTAGGGGTTTGGCAGTCGGGCCTACGTCCGGTAAAGAAGGGAAGGACCCGTGCAGCTTCAGCGGGCTGGATGAGGTCACCATGCCATGGTTGCGACGCCGGGGGTGCGGTGCGCAGGGGAGAGGGCATTCGCGCCGCGAGGCGGTGACATCAAATGGGGGCGCATTTGGGCTCTGGGCCTTGGCCAGGACATGAGTGGTCTGGTGGACGGCGGTGCTAGGCCGGGGGCAGCGGCAGGAGGGGAAGGGCGAGGAGGAGCGGGAGGAGCCAGCGAGACAGGGCTGTAGCCGTATGTTTAGTGCAGATGGGGAGGAGCGGGAGCGGGAAAGCGGGCGGAGGGGATCCGGCGTGCTGCCTGGCTGCGCTCCAGGCCTGTTGGCCAGGTTCCTGATCGTAAGACGCGCACTGCCGGGTCGTGAGGCTCCGGGACTCCCTGCCTCGACCCTCGGCACTGCAACAGCAACCCCATCCTAGTCCTTCCCTCGCCTCCCCACTTACTGACCCACCCCGCCTCACCCCACTCCCACGTCCAACCTGCTGCAGGCCGGCTGGAGGACGAGCTGGCTGAGGAGGAGGAGGAGCGGCACCGCAAGGAGAAGGCCAAGCGGCTGCAGGCGTTGAAGAAGCAGCGGAGGGACTGAGGAGCTGGAGGAGGCGGCAACGGGACAGCCGGCACGGCTGGTCAGCGAGGGGCCAGCGAGGGGCAGCGGCAAAGCGGGTGTGGTACTGGAGGGCCAGCCCGGGATGGCGGCCCGGCGCTCTCCCAGGCCTAGAGCCGCTCGCATCGTCCTTCCAGGCCGTATGCTTAGGGCATTGTGTGCAATTTGGCAGAGCGGGTGGAAGCGGTTCAGCAGGGCTTTTTGGGACTGGTGCGGGTTGCTGTCTCATGCCTGCGCAGCGAATGTGCCCCGGTCACCAAACTTCTGTCGGGTAGGTGGACCGTCGATAAGGCGACCAGGTGGCGGTCTGGCGGGTGTGAGCGTGCACTGTGCCATAACGTTCAGCCGTGTGAGCAGCACCGGAAGGCGCTGCAGCCCGGGCCATGACGGCAGGTGGTTATGGGGCGATAGGCTGGCAACGGCACGTGACAAGCAAACGTGTCTGGACTCATCGATACCTGGCATTGCAGGGTGGTTGTCTCCCCTTCAGCCTGTCAGTGGTTGCGGTCTGGTCGCCCAACGGAATGCGGGTGTTGGTGTTGGTGGTTATGCTCATGAAGGTGGTGGCAGTGCCGGAGTGCGTAGAAGGCACGTATGGCTGCGCATGATCAGCGGGAGCGAGGAGCGGTGCGCACAATGGACGTGACCGCCGCAATGGTAAGTATTCGTGCAGAGGAGCACAGCTGCTGTGATCATGCATGGGCGCGTCAGATGTTTAATGCTCTTTGCATGCTGCATGGCGACGGCGGATAAATGGTTCGTCGGACTCGGGCCAAATGGCTTCGGTCTTTCTTCTAGTGCCCACAATGTGTGCCTAAGTGGACCGCGGCTTTTGCTGTCCCTCCCGGCCAAGCTCGTGCTGGCTCGTGTAACTTGTTTGAGTGCCTTCTGAGTGCCTTCGGCTGCAACCAACTGCCCCACGCCCCCACCAACGTGTACGGTGTACCCGGCGAAGCGCTTAGGGGGCTATGCGTGCGCGTGCGCGGCATGCAACCAGCAAGTGAGAGAGACCTGGACCCCTCGCCGCGATGACTCATGCCGTACTGCAGGGTGCACAGCTGGAGGGTGTCTCCAAAACGAAGGCCATGTTTCTTCCCACAGCCTGCCGAAACACCGAGGGATGCGTGGATAGGTGTGCGACCTGTTCAAGGTGGCGGCGATGTTTTGGTCATTTGGAGACAACACGCGCGCCGCCATGTACCAACACAAACAGGCATCGGCAGCGCCAGCGTCACACGCGCAGAGCGGCTGCCAATGCAGCGTACAGCAAATTGGAACTTCCGCCCGCCACTGTCCAACCATCGTCACGTATGCGCATGGACACCCATCCCGTATACCTGTAGGGCGCATCACACTAGCAGGCTGGTCTCTCGCCCAGGGGTGTCCACAGCCCCAGTGGGAGTACCAAGTAAAAACAGGTAGCCGACATAGGTTTGCGTAGAATCCCATTAGAAGCAACACAGGAGGCAAAGACAACCGCCCCCGTGGCCACAGGACGGCAAGCGGTCACAACGTAGCCTGTGCTCCCAAGCGCCAGTGGAATGGCCCCGTCTACCCTTGCCTATCGGTGCAGGCTCCCATTCAACGGTGTGATACAGCTGTCACGGCCGCACGCCATTAGCAACAACCCTGTGACTGCTGCACACAAGCCAGAAGCCACTGTATGCACAGAAACTCACTTATGCTGCGCAGCCTCCCCCTCTAAAGTCCATGACTCCGTTTTTAAGACCACGCTCATCACGCCCAAATACTTCCCGACGCAGCAGCACCCCAGGCCAAGGAGGTCACTCGGCCTCCCCAAACGTTGCCTCAACCACACCCTGCACAATGTGAGAGGCGGCGCTGTGCGTCATGCCTAGGAGCACGCGCACCGGTGCGATGGTCCCGCCTGCTAGGCGCACAGTCATCCCCTCCATTGTCATGCTCTCCGTCGCTCCCGCAGGCCTGCAAAAGAATGCTGCTGCCAGCGGGCTGTAGAGCGCCACCTTGACCCCCTGCCCCTCCACCGTCACTTCTGACGGCGTGTCCATGAGCCCATCCCGCACCAGCGCCTCGTACAGCAGCTCCCGCGGCATGCAGTCGAAGACGCGCCGGCTGTAGATGCTGGGGAAGGCATCAAAGACAACTGCAGAACCGCCCGACACCAGCTGTGTCTTAATGAAGGCGAGGAGTGCCCGGCACAGCGGCACCATGCCCAGGCGTCCGGCCAGGTGCAGCCAGCACTCCAGGGCGGCGCACACGGCAGCAGGGAAGGCGGGTGCGTGCGGCGCGAAGTCCTCGGGCTGGATCATTACCCGCGGCCCGCCGGCTTGCACCTTGACCAGCCCCTCTCCCGCAGACGAGTAGTATGTCGTATCCCGCAGGGCCAGCTTGGCTGTTAGGCGTTGCGGCCCCTCCCCTACAGAGATGCTCATGCTGAGGTCCGGGTTATCCAACAGCCGGCGCCCTAAGTCGTCAATCACGACCTGGCTGGTGCCACAGGCGTCCGCGAATGCAAGCAAAGGGCGCGCCTCGTCCAACTCGTTGATGCGTCGCATGCGCCGGCCAGCATCCAGGCGGGCATACACCATGTCCAGCCAGCGCTGCACCACCTCTGCCGACACGGGGTTGGTCTCGCCCTCCAGTATAAGCTTTTGCAAGTCCCAGACCACCGGATCAGCGTTGCGCGGCAGGTCGCGGACGCAGGTAGAGCAGTGGCGGAGGATGTGATAGTGGGCCAAAAGCGGCTGCTCTTCTCCGGCCACCAGAATGTGCATATCAGGCTCATCGGTGTAGCTGGGAAACTCGGCACTACGGCTGCGCTTCAATCCCATGACTGTGTAGCGTAAGAGTGGAGACCGCGCGGCGTCCCGCCTTTTTGAGGGGTCACAAACAACAAAGCTACAGCGACATGTATGGTGTGCTACCTGCCTTCAAGGTTCTTCATTATTGCCATGATGGATGTAACAGTACTACATATAAGGGGCAAAAGCGCTGGAAGCCAAGCAGTACAGGCCCATTGCAAGGTTCCAGAGCGCGGAAGGCTCAGTGCGGTCACCAGCAGAGCAGAGAGCACACATCTCGGCTGATGCTCTTCATGCTCGATCCTTCACCAAGGCGCCCCAAGTCTAAACCGCTCACCTGATGAGCCGTAACTGTGATCAGAGTCCCTGCTCCCTGAGTCCGTGCCTGAGTCTTTCTGCGGTGGTGCAGGGTGGTGCTTACTGGTGCCTTCGCGGCTTCAGGCAAGGCCCCCCTTGCTTTCGAGTGCATAGCAAACCGGGGAGCAAACCCCACGCGCCATCGCCACTGTCCGTCTTGACTGCCATCTGCCAGAACAACCCGTTCTATGTTCTATACAACGCCAATGCGTCCACAGGGGAGACAGTGTCCTTCAGGGGTCCTTGACCGGGAAGGAGCGACCAGGACAGGGCACTCCTGTTGGCAGGGGAACTTACTGGTGGTCTGGTGCTCGACCCTGCCCATTACCCTGCCACTGCCTCCCGTGCTCAGCGGCGTCCTCTTCCTGTCCTCGGGTAGCGGGTTCGTGGTAATGCACGTCCCCATGCCGTACGCGTCGGACGCTGCTGCGTACCGGCCTCCAGCTCCATGTGTGTACGCCAGCAGGACGTGTCCGCGGTATGAGCCTCCCTATTGGTGTGGTAGCGGGTGATGGGCAAGGCGTCCTTAGGCGAGGGTTGGCGATAGGCACTGAGGCGTGGCATCGCCGTGCATTTGCGCGCTGCCCGCGTTGACAACGTATGCCCCTTCTTCTTCCCTTGGCATACATCTTCAGATACCGGAACTCTGTGCCGCGATGACGTGATCTCATATAGGTCTGTGCGTTCTTACCGATAACTGACATGGCAGCCCCAACTGTTGGCTGCCGCGTGCGTATTATCAAAGACTTTGCTACCGTGCGCTATATTGGCCCAGTACAGAAGCAGGAGGGGACCTGGGTAGGCGTGGAGTGGGACGACCCGTCGCGCGGGAAGCACGATGGCAGCACTGCAGGCGTCCGATACTTTGAATGCGTTTCGGGAGGGAACTCCGGATCTTTTGTGCGCATAGAACGAGTACACTTTGGCGTTGGCGTGCTCGACGCGCTGCTTGCGCGGTACACAAACCAAACAGCTGAGTTTGGGGAGCAGGTCGCCGATGACCAGCTTTATGTCCACACGACGCGCCAGCGGCGAGTCAAGGTGCAGCTGGTTGGCGAAGAGAAAATCCAGCAGCAGCAACGGCAGGTGCACCTGCTGGAGTCTGCGCGGCTAGTGGGGCTGGACGTCTCTGCAGTGGTGGGTGGGTGCGTAGGGGTAGGCCAGGCGCGTGTGGAGTTCCAAGCCACATGAGTTGGCAGCCTCAAGTTCCCTTCCCGCGCAAGGACGCGTATCATGTCCTATGCTGTGGGCTTTGCCTAGCGCGGAAGGGTGTTGTTGCTGGCAACGGTGTCTTGCTGCATGTTGTGGGGCCTTGCACGCTGGGGGGACTGGCAGGGCGAGTTGAGGGGCGCTGAGGGGCAAGGTAACATTTCGGGATGGTCCATGCACCAAGATTAAAAATCGCACGACAAGCTGATGCGTAGTTCTTGGTCCAGCTCCATTGTGCACGGCCCCTTCACACGGCCGTCCCCTCCTTCCACCGCCTGGCCTGCTACACACCCCCAGTCAACGCGCTGAAGCTACAACCCGCACCCGGTCAATCTCCGCAGGGCGACCCGGCCAAGCTGTCCCAGTCCCTGCCTGCGTTGACCGAGCTGGACCTCACGTCCAACCTGGTGGCCAGCTGGGACTTTGTGGCGCAGCTGTGCACAGCCCTGCCCAAGCTAGCCATCCTCAACCTCAGCGACAACAGGCTGCAGGTGGGGCATCGCACGTGGTGTGCATCGGTCCCCGTTACCAGGAGGACCCGTGGCAACGGCGACGGACGGTCGTTATGCGAAGGGGAGGGCCCCGCTTGCCGGGATATCAGAGCGTCAAGACACCCTGGCAGCCCGGTGCTCTCCTCTTATGCGTTCCTCCCTGCCGTAACACCCCTGCCGCACCTGTTGCCTTCGCAGCTGCCCGGCAGCTGCCCCTCCCCCGCCGCGCTGCCGGGCCTGCGGGCCCTTGTGCTCAACGACTGCCACGTCACATGGCAGCAGGTGGGGGCGGCGCGGGGGAGGGCAAGGCTGGGGGTGGTACGCGTACAACGCGACAAAACCGTGTAAGGCGTCAGGGAAGCACGGAACCGCTGGTGCCTGCACGCGAAGACGAAGTGGGTTGACAAGCAGAAGCTTAAGGGCTGGGGTGTGGGACATGGGTTCTGGGCGGTTTGGGGCGGGTTGATGGCGCGGGATGTGGGGAGTTGTCGTCTACGACAAGGCGCCGCAAGGTGTCTGGTGTTGCAGGTGCGTGCTACAAACTTCAATCTGCATAGTGCCGCTGCGGCATCGTAAACGTCCGGAGTTGGCCTGTGGACAAGCACTGCCGAAACGTCTGCCTTGCCCTGTTCATCGTGTGCTGTGCCACACGTGGATCTGCAGGTGCTACGCGTGGTGCCCTCCCTGCCCTCCCTGGAGGAGATGCACCTGTGCGGCAACGCCATTGGCAGCCTGGAGCCGGAGCAGGGGCAGCAGGGACAGGAGCAGGGGCAGCAGGGACAGGAGCAGGGGCAG
>VFQN01007809.1_pt1 | contig 11261 bp, 11 predicted proteins | sample 3512371 | NCBI WGS metagenome assembly VFQN01 (sample SAMN10412370, study PRJNA504923) | tailings metagenome | isolation source: Replicate 2 from Balatoc abandoned mine | place: Philippines: Itogon, Benguet | collected 2017-08-28
TACCTCGGAATCATGATCCAACGAATCTTCAATTAAAGTGCATAACACGCTCTAGCTACCTTCACCGACGGCACCATGCTTGTTGTCGTTCCGACACGGCCTCTTAAAGAGCAGACCATTCGCAAGTTCACGTCGTTCGGATTGCTTCGAGAGCTAGGGGTCCTGCCCCACGACATTCCGAATCCAATCGTAGGCGTGATCACGAAACGCCCGCGAAGGAAATCAGATCTGCGGCAATACGCCAATTGCCATGTAATTATTGCCACCATGTCATCTTTGGCTCAGGGGACGGCCTCGGAGCTGATGAAGGATCTGGCTGCGCTCGTGGACACGCTGGTTGTCGACGAAGCGCATCATATTGCTGCAAAGACTTGGAGCGGCTTTCGAGAGGCGTTCCAGGCGAAACGTGTGTTGCAATTCACTGCCACACCGTTTAGGAGAGACGGCGAACTCGTTGACGGCGAAGTCATCTATTCTTACCCCTTGCGACGGGCTCAGACAGATGGCTATTTCAAGCCGATCACGTTTTCAGCCGTGCATGAAATTGATCCGGAAGATGCCGATCGAGCGGTTGCCGAACGAGCTGTGCGACACTTGAGAGACGACTTGACGGGTGGATGGAATCATTTGCTGTTGGCAAGGTGCGACACAATCGAACGCGCAACGAGCGTGCATGGAATTTATAAGTCGATTGCACCTGAGTTTAAGCCCGTTCTCGTTCATTCCGATTTGGGCGAGGCGGAACGGAATCTAGACAAGCTACGATCCGGAAAGAGTAGAATCGTCGTCTGTGTCGACATGCTGGGAGAGGGGTTTGACTTGCCGCAACTCAAGATCGCGGCTGTACATGACACTCACAAGAGTCTCTCCGTTTTACTTCAGTTCACAGGAAGATTTACGCGCACAGCCGATGCATCCGTCGGCGACGCGACCGTAGTTGCCAACATTGCCGATCTGAGAGTGTCCGCAGCCTTAGAACGACTCTACAGCGAAGATGCTGACTGGAATCACTTGTTGAGCGAGTTCAGTTCGCTGGCAGTTAAAGAGCACAAAGAACTCGTTGACTTTCTCAACGAATCCGAGCGACTGGACGACGACGTAGAGACGACGCGAATCTCACATCACCTACTGCGTCCCAAATTTAGCGCCGTTGTGTATCAATGCAATGCTTTCACGCCAAAGAAGTTCCATGAAGCTTTGGGAAGAGGAGTTTCCGTTCATGCCGTATGGTTGCACCACAAATCGAACACCTTGTACTTCGTCACGCGAAATGACCCACCAGTTCTTTGGACTAGGTCGAAGGAGATTCAGGATCGGCAGTGGCATTTATACGTGCTCCATTTCGACACAAAGCGAAAACTGCTGTTCGTCAACTCGACCGATAAAAGTTCCGTACATGAAGAGTTGGCGAACGCTGTGGGAGAGGGAGTGTCAATTATTCAAGGCGATACTGTCTTTCGTAGTTTGGGAAATATCAATCGGCTGATCTTTCAGAACATTGGAGTTAGAAAAATTGGTCGGAGGAATCTGCGTTATGCCAAGTACACCGGGGCTGATGTACGGCAGGCCCTGTCGATTACTCAAACCTCTGGCTCAGTGAAATCGGATTTATCCGGTACTGGATTTGAGTTTGGCGGTCCCGTGACAATCGGTTGCTCGATAAAAGGGCGAATCTGGTCGCGTCGAAACGACACCGTGCGGCGATTCTTGGACTGGTGCGAAGGGGTGGGGGGAAAGTTGATCGATACATCGATTGATACCTCCAAAATCATCGAGAATGTGCTCATCCCCGACGAAGTGACGCAGTTTCCAGACGCGATGGTACTAAGCATCGACTGGCCGCTGGAGATTCTTCGACAATCTGAGGAAAACGTTACGCTGTCAGTCAGCCATGCAGAGCATCCGATCACACTCTTCGAGATCGAAGCGGACGACATTTTGCCAAAGGGAGACACACTGACCTTTCGTGTGGCAAGCGAAACGCATTCATGCCAATTGGCGCTCAGACTGGGAGTCCAGCGCGGATTTGAGGTGACTCATGTATCTGGGAGCCGATTTACCGTTAAATGTGGGAAGTTGGAAGCTCCCCTTGAAGCGTATCTAAGCGACTACCCTCCACTGCTCAAATTCTCGGACATGTCAGAACTCGACGGGAATCTGCTGGTTAGGCCACAAGACACGCCAGAACTTATCTTGCCATTCGACCGGTTTGAGCCTTGGGACTGGAGCGGCGTCGATATCGCGGCTGAATCAATCTGGAAATCTGATAAGAAACGGATGAGTTCAATTCAGGGCCATGTTGCCGAAAAGTACGCCGCTGGTGGTTTTACTGTGGTTTTTGACGACGACGCAAAGGGTGAAGCGGCGGATCTAGTTTGCCTGCGAGAGGAAAGTGAATCGATCCATCTCGCCTTGGTGCATTGCAAGTTTAGCAAAGGCAAGGATGCCGGAGAACGAGTGGGCGATGTTGTCGAGGTCTGCTCACAGGCCGTACGCTCGGCAAAGTGGAAGTGGCGCTTTCGTGAGTTGGTACGCCATATTGTTCTACGTGAAAGGAGACTGAAAAAGGATTACCGCAGCACGAGATTCCTTAAGGGTGACGTGAAGGAACTAAACAGGTTTTTGCAACTCAGCCGATTCAAACATCTGAATGTGGAAATCGCAATTGCCCAGCCGGGATTGTCGCGAGAAGCCTGCACGTCAGAACAAACGGCTGTCCTTGCTGCAGCCGATAGCTTTCTGTTGGAAACGGTTGGTGTAAAGCTGGGGATTGTTTGCAGCGACTGATTCACGACACGTTTCTGTGCGGTTTCCTGCCCAAGGGGCTCCAAGGTGACAGATGCGAGAACTAAGAGTTGTAAATACGCCAGGGCTTCGGAACTTGGTTGAGAATCTTGGCGACGGCGACTTGAAGGATCGCCCAAACAGAAGTATCGGGACATCGTTAAGGTGAAACAATGAAGTTCATTCACCATGATCTTGGAAATCGCAAATCCGGTGAACTCGTAGAGGTTACCCTCTCCGGTAGCGCGGCAAATGTGCGTCTCATGGATAGTTCAAATTTGTCGAGTTTCAAGAGCGGTCGCAATCATCGCTACTACGGTGGCTTGGCAAGGCAATCTCCTGTGAAACTTCAGATTCCCCATTCTGGACATTGGCATGTCACGGTTGACATGCAAGGATTGCGAGGAAATGTGAGATCATCAGTTCGCGTTCTGCCATCAGCGCTGCCGCCGCTAAATGAGATTCCACTCTCCGCGGTGCCAGGGCTTTTACACAATCGCCCGCCAGACGACTCACCAGATTCGTCCAAAGAGTTCGACGTATTCATTTCGCATGCGTCTGAAGACAAGGATGATGTCGTGCGTCCGTTGGCAAATGCCCTCGTTTTGAAAGGGCTCGCTGTTTGGTATGACGAATTCGAACTGCGGATTGGCGACAGCTTGCGGCGCAAGATAGATCGTGGGCTGGCGAAATCACGAGTCGGCCTTGTCGTTCTATCGCATGCGTTTATCGGAAAGGGCTGGACCAACTACGAACTGGATGGAATTGTCACTCGCAGCGTGGACGGCCAGCAGATGTTACTACCTATTTGGCATAATGTTTCGAAGAATGAGGTGATGGAGTACAGTCCATCATTGGCGGACAAGGTCGCCCGAAGCACTGCGACACACACAGTCGAAGAAATCGCAGCCGAGATCGCTGAGCTGATTCGGCATTAAACGGGCTGTTGAAGCAGGACGGAACCGATTTGTGCAAGTAATTGAAAGACAATGATTAATTAGCGATTACAAGCGAAGGACACTGACTTTGACCTGGTACGATGTGAATGGAGAAGCATGACGAGCAACTCCCGCCAAATCCTTGAATCACGTAATGTCTTCATTGACACATCGGAATTCGAACGGCTTTCGTTTGCCTTCAATTCAGGTTTGCTGAAGATTCTCCTCGAGCACAAGCAAATCAATTTCGTGCTCGCAGAAGTGGTGGTTTCCGAGGTGCGTCGTCACTTGAGAGAAGCTGCCGTTGAGTCAGAGCGTTCTCATAGGTCATTCTACGACAAAGCTCGAGTACTTCGAAACCTCGGAGGCAACGCGTTTTCTGCACTATTCGAGCGTTTTGACGACGCGGCAGTTGTCGCAGTATTCGAATCTGCACTAGATGATTTTCTGCGCGACGCGAGCGTGACAATAGTTGCAATTGCAACTGTGGATCTGCACGACGTGTTCCTTCGATATTGCTCGTCAAAGCCTCCCTTTGAAACAGGGAGAAAGAAGAGCGAGTTTCCCGACGCCTTCGCATTGGATTCCGTACGTCGATGGGCAGTCAACAATGCGACAACGTTGTATGTCATTTCCCGTGATCACGGCATGCGAGAATACTGCGCAGAGTTCGCAGAACTCAGCTATGTCGAGAGTGTTGAGCAGTTTCTTGATATGGCGGTTCGCCAAGATGAAGATGCCGCTGAGCGCATTAAGGCGATCATCGAATCCGATCGTGAGGTGTTTGAGGAACGGCTCAACGAAGATTTTCCGTACATGGGCTTTTACATTGATGACCGGGAAGGTGACGTCGAGGGCGTGAGCGTAACCAGAACAGATGTAAATGATTTTCTCATCGTTGAACTGAAAGACGGCATCGCTACTGTTGAGCTGTATGTGGGAGTCTCGTTCACGGCTGAGGTAAGCTACGATGACGTCGAACACGGAATTTGGGACAGCGAGACGAAGTGTCTCTTGACGCAACGTGAGAAGGGCGAATGGGAGCGGGAGTTTAATGGCACGGTCCGAGTAAGAATTCGCATCGATCCAAGGAATCCAAAGAGTTTTAGCATCGAAGAGTTTGAGATCAATAACGGCGAGGATGTTCGTGTGGTATACGATGATGAATGGCCATACAAGTAATCGCGGCCATGAGCCGCTGAGGGTGAACTGCAAATGTCGATTTTGCTGAAAACACACAAGCTGCTTTGGGGAGCATCGGGCAATATCTGTGCGCGCTGTAAGAGGGGCGTCGTTGAAGATGCGACAGAGACGAATGATGCTTCACTCGTCGGTGAAGAGGCGCATATCGTTTCCAAGAAGACAAATGGTCCGAGATATGACGATCCTTTGCCAATGGAACAACGCGACCTATTCGTAAATCTCATCCTGCTTTGCAATGGTTGTCACAAGATCGTCGATGACCAGGTCAACACGTATCCGGCAGATCTGCTGCGAGAGATGAAGGCTGAACACGAAACGTGGGTAAAGGATACGCTGGGTCCGATCGATGCGGAGAAGAGGAAGGCCGATTTAGTCTATTCAGCTTACGTTGACGAGTGGGCTACGCGCGCCGAAATCGACGATTGGCGTGATTGGTCCTACGGCTTGATGTGCCACGGCCTCCCGCGCCTTTCTGTAGAGCGGACGAATCGGCTCGAAGAGCTGGTAGCTTGGCTGCTGGCACGCGTGTGGCCAGGAAGGTACCCCGAATTGGAAGCGGCCTTCGTCAATTTTCGTCGTATCCTAAGCGACTTGCTCAACACATTTGGCCAGCACGCGGAGCAAGTCAGTGATGGCTCGACGTATCTTACGGCCGCGTACAATCCGAAAGAATGGCTTGAGCAGAAGGAGTTTGAACGCGGACTCGCTGCGCACGAATACAACGTTTACTTGGTTATGGACTTGATGCTCGAATTGACCCGCGCCGCGAATTACATTTGCGATAAAGTGAGGGAATACATCAGTGCGTCCTACCGCATCGAAGAGGGAGCCATTCTTGCGATGGCTGGTCCGTTTGAAAACGGTGCTGATAGGACGTTCACTCTGACTTATTGTGGCAATGAACGGGTAGAGCAGCCGTATCCTGGACTAAAGAGTTTTCAGACGATCCGCCTTACCCGGCAAGGCTATGTCTTTGGCATCGGCGATAATGGAGATCATTCAGTTCACGACTAGCGGCCTTGTCACATCGACCGTCGTAGTCCAAGCATCGTCGAGCTGAAGGTTTCTACCTGGGTTACTTCTTGAAGGGTCTGTTCCCTAGACCTTTGACCAGCAGGTAGTGATGCCGCGAATCATTCTGTCATCCCCGCTCCAGAACTTCCTTGGAAATAAGGGGTTGCGTCGCGAATCAGTCCAGCAACGTCGCCTTTGAGCTCGCAAATCGGCGAACGAAAAAGTTCTATTGGCGTCTTGTTGCCCCGATTCGACATTAAGATTTTCGGAATTGAAGGTTACGATATCTGGCGACGGTCGGCAGTGCAGCACAGGTGATAGTTTTTCGGTGCAGTGATGCACCAAAACTTTCGAGGGCTGCACCATGCCGCATCCCAAGAATTCAATTCCCGGATTCTTCACTGACGCCAATGGCCGCGCTTTCACGCAGGTGGAAGGGCGGTTTGTTTCATTGGGCCGGGCCGGCAAACCGATTCGCAGGAACGGTATGCTGAAGTCCTGAAGCAGCCGCGCAGGCCCAGCTGGAAACGCTGATCAGGCGGGATGAATTGGCGGCGAAGGGTCCGGCAGGACTCAGGCTTAACGAACTGTTCATCCAGTTTACGACTTGCGAATTCCCGCTATCCCAAATCTGAAACCTCTGCATTCCAGACACCCAATCCGGGTCTGCCGTCAGCTGATCGGCGAAACGCTGGCCAGCGACCATCCGTGGTCCGGTAAATCAATCCCTCGCTTCCATCCGCGAGCAAGGTGAACCGGTACAGGAACACTCGTACTGCACGCTGGCACGAGTTCCGGCCCTGCAGGATTCGACGACTGGCGCATGGACATCTGGCGGTGATCGCCCCTGCAGCCAGAGCGATCTGTCATCGATCCTGTTGTCTGGAGATCGCTCAGTGCGCAGCAGGAGTCAAGTCCGGGTTGGCAATTCTGCGTTTGCGGCTGTGGCAAGCCAGCACAGGAAAAGCGGTTACAAAGGTCAGGCAATCCCCGGAAATCCGGCAGCTTTCGTGGACCCCGCCGCTGCTGTGGCACGCTGATCGCAGACAGGGCTTGCGTGATCTTGACCATGCCTTCCGCAGCTTTGCCGGACAAGTACTGATGATCCGTGTTCGCAATATCGATCAGCGCTCGCCCCTCATTCCGTGGCGAAGTGAGACACGCCGGCGGGGGATGCAGCGACTTTCCTTTCGTCGCGGAACCCGCTCGCTCGCTGACAGCTTTCTGGCAACCGCACACATTCATGCTGGTCAACTGGCGCTGGTGACAGAAACGGCGGAGTTCACTTATGCCGACCTCCGGAGGCACGTCTCTCGATTCGCAGAGACCTTGTACCAACTCCCGGGATGGACATCAGGCGAACGTGTTGGCATCCGGCTGGGCAACGGGATTGACTACATCGTCGCTTTCTATGGGACGCTGTTGGCTGGCGGCATTGCGATTCCCCTGCCGCGAGAGCAGAGGGCCGAGTGGGTGGCAGGCGTCCTGGAGAAGACCGTTTGCCGGTGGATCATTGATGAAACTTCAGGAAATCAGGTAGTCCCGAGCGGAGTGGGCCCGGCGAATCCACCGACTGCAGCGGAACTACCAACCTTGGCAGCGATCTTCTTTACCTCCGGTTCGTCAGGCGAGCCCAAAGGCGTCATGCTTTCGCATACGAATCTGATCGCGAATGCGGCGTCGATCGTGAAGTCACTCCCGTTACGGTCCTCCGATCGGGCCCTGGCGGTTCTGCCGTTCTGCCACGCCTATGGCAATTCTGTGCTGCAGTCGCATTTGCTCTCGGGGGCCACGCTGGTCATCGCGGGCTCGCCGACATTTCCCGAGAGTCTGGTCGAGACCATGCGGAACCATGCCGTGACCAGCTTTGCGGGCGTTCCCGATTTACATCGGTTATTGCTGCGCGGCTCCAGTCTGTCTGCGGAAAGCGTGCCCACGCTCCGGTACGCCACAGTGGCCGGTGGTGCGCTTCAGCCTGCCCTGGCCCAACAAGTGGCCGAGCGGATCGAGCCGGCGGAATTCTATGTTATGTACGGACAGACGGAAGCGACCGCGCGGCTCTCCTGTCTGCCGGCGCGCGAGTGGTCCACCCGCCGTGGTTCGATCGGTCGCGGAATTCCTGATGTCACGCTGGAAGTTGTTGATGCTCAGGGTCGGCCTGTGGAACCCGGTGAGACGGGAGAACTGCGAGCAGCAGGCCCGAATATCATGGCGGGATACTGGAACGATGCCGGAGCGACACAGCAATGTCTGCGGGATGGCTGGCTGTATACGGGCGATCTGGCGACCATTGATGCGGACGGCTACATCTACCCCTGCGGCCGAAACAGCCAGTTGCTGAAAATCGGCGGGTATCGCATTCATCCCGCGGAAATCGAGGCGGTGATGGCGGCCCGATTCCCGATGTGCGATCCGGTGGTGGTTCCTTACGAAACGCAGGATGGTTTCACGCGGCTCGCGATGTTTCTCACGCCCGCCGCGGCAGCGCCGATGCCCTCCGTCAGCGAGCTTCGCCAACATTGCCAGGATCACCTGCCACGGCATCAGCGGCCGGACCTCATTGAATTTCTGGACTCTCCGCCGCTGACGGCTTCATTAAAAGTTGATCGTCAGGCACTCTCACGGCGAGCGACCGGTCAGTTTCGCGAACAGAATGCACCGGCAGCCCCGGAATTATGTCACGCCTGAAGCCCGCCGCATCAGCATGGTAGGTCCAACGAAATTGCTATCGCCTCAGAAAGGTCAGGAATGCCTGCTATCGCCGAATATCATGACGAGGAAATTCGAGCCCGATTGATTGAGCACTTGCGTGAGACCTTGTGTGTCGGGGAACCATTGACTCCCCAAACCGATCTCGTCATGGCAGGGGCGCTGGACTCCCTGATGATCATCGATCTGGTGGCTTACACGGAACAAACCTTTCAGGTCCGCATCGAGCCCGGGGATATCTCTCCACAGAACTTTCGTACGGTGGAAACCTTGAGCCGGTTGATCATCGACAAACGCTCTGCTCGTGCCGCAGATTGCTCCCCATCCGGGCAGGTGATTCCAGGTTGATGACGGAAGCTTTTCATGACTTCAGCACCTGTGCATTCCCGACCGGTTGAGGACCGGCAGATTCCGTTTTTGAACCTCTGCTACGATGACACCACGGGGAACACGACCGACACCACGATGGTGTGGGGTTCCCAGCTGGATATGACGCCGATGAGAGCGTTTCTGGCTGAGATCAATACGTCCAGTCAGATAGTGATTTCTCCCTCGGCGATTCTGGCCCGGGCTGTGGCGATTGCACTCAGCCAGCATGAGTGGGCCAACAGTCGGCTGATCGGAGCGCGGACCTACCGGTTTCGCGAACAGAATCTGCTGCTCCCGGTGCAGACCCCTCACGGAACGGCACTCACCTTGCTCCGGAATGTGGACCGGATGAGCTACGAGCAAATCGCACTGCAGATTCGCGATGACGCGATCCAGGCCCGGGATGCAGACAGTGCCATTAATCGCGGAGCGCGGATTTCCAGACGCTTGCCCGCATGGATCCGACGGCGGGTCGTGCGTCTCCTGTTATGGCTCGCCAATCATTTCAGGCTGCCCGTGCTCCCGGTCAACCAGCATCTGACCGGCGCTCCGGTGATGATCAACTACTTCGGATTTCCCTGCGCACCACCGCTGATCTCCTACAAACCCAGTCGGTTTGGATCACGCGCCCTGCTGATCAACGTCACCCTCGGCCCGGCCCACTCCCAACCCTGCGTCGTAGAAGACACCCTGCAGATCCGCCCGGTCGCCGGACTCTTTGTCCGCGCCGATCATCGAACCATGGACGCACGACAACTGTCACAATTTGTCACCACCATCCGCAATGTGCTCCTGAATCCCCGGGAGCACGACCTCGCCAGCTCCCCGGCTAAGAGTGATATGGCAACGCACCCAGCCTGAAAACGCAATGCCAGGGGCAGTCAACGCCCAATCCGTACAGCCCGGGTGGCTCTTTCTTTAGCGATGAAAAGCCCGGTGCCTGAAAGCGGGGAATATGTGCAGCAGGGCTCTCATTTCAGTGAATGGTGTTGAGCCGCACCGGCGGGCCACCGTAACGTGAAGTTCATTGAAAATGCCAGCCGGTGAAAATCGCCGCGATGTGGAGTTACGGAATGCCAGAGATAGGCAGGGAAAATCAGCATCAGGCCCGGACAGGGAACGACCTTGACGTGATCGCGATGACAGACCGTGGTCAGATTGGCATTGAATCGCGGATCATGCAGCACGAGGACTCCGTCCCCGGCTTCAAAGTAATCTTCTCCATCCGTTAACTGGATGGGTGGTCGACGGGAATCTGCTGTGCGGGCATAGTAAATCCCGATCAGGTCGGCCTGATGATTATGAACGACCGTGAACTCTCCCTGGCCGAGCCGGTTGCTGAAGAGGAGCAGGTCGATTCCTTCCGGTCCCGCGATGCCCTCTACCTCCAGCCAGTGTTTCGCCCCGGCGAGAAACATGGACCGGAGCTGGTCAATCGCAGGCATCGTGTCTGCCAGACGCAGCAGATTCAGGGCATCAGGGTGCATATTAAACCGGTCGTCGAGCTCCGGCCGCCGTTCCAGCAGGTCGCACAGTTCCGCATTCAACGGTTCCGTCCCGGGGTGCTGGATGGTCACCACCCGCGTCGGGAAAAAGGCATAATCCGTCACTTCCATCAGCAGGCTTTCCTACCCATCACGCCGTGCACCTCTCGACACCGCTCGCCCTCAGTTCCGGAAAAGATCTCAAAGCCCTGACAGCTCCGCAAATTGCCTCGCGGCTGTTTGTTATGCGGGGCGTCGAGTTCCGGCATCCTTATTTTCAGGTGTCTCATGGATCATGTGAATTGAGCTTGTCGCCAAACGTGGCTGGCTGCCGCGGGCCGTCCTGAGAATGCCTTATTTTTCGCCCTGAACTGTGGTGGTATTATGTGGCGATCCACGGCAATTAAAAAGCGGTTCCGGGTGCAATGCGTTCAACCGCCGGTACTTCATTTGGCAGCAACACCATCGCCTTCCTCAAGATGTACACACTCAGGCGGGACGAGAGATGAAAGGCCGCTGCAACAGATGCCAGTGTTTTCCACGGTTTCTGACGGTCTCTGGACTGCGGGCTTTTATCGCGCTGACAGACTTCCCCCCTTTTTTTAAAGTCGATCGCCCGGTTCATCGTAAAAAAGGTCGGGTTGACGGACGCGACGCATCAAATCATGCTGAAGTATTCTGGTGGACAGGGAATGATCATGGCAGACGGTGGAGCAGACGGACCCGTGCGTTCCCCGCTGCCGTGTGTTCGCGGAAGCTG
>VFQN01007810.1_pt1 | contig 11257 bp, 13 predicted proteins | sample 3512371 | NCBI WGS metagenome assembly VFQN01 (sample SAMN10412370, study PRJNA504923) | tailings metagenome | isolation source: Replicate 2 from Balatoc abandoned mine | place: Philippines: Itogon, Benguet | collected 2017-08-28
GCGTGGTGCATGGGCGTGGTGCATGGGCGTGGTGCATGGGCGTGGTGCATGGGCGGGATGCATGGGTGCTGGCGTTTGATGGTGTATGTGCATAGCGCCTGAGCAGGGCTGCCAGGTGGGCGTCATGTGTTTCTAGAAGGACGGGAAGGATGCCTTTGACAAGGTGTGTGGTGGTGCCGTAAGGGCATGGGTGCGGGTGGAGTAAGGCGGCAACGAGTGTGCCAACGGGCCTACCAAACTGCACGTACACCATGGTAAAAGCGCAGAACCCGCGCAGAGCTGCCGTTGTCTCTTCTGCGAATGACCACGCCGGCAACTGGACGGCCACGCCTGAGTCGCAGCATGTGCTTGCGACAGGTGCGCCTGCGCTGACGTACGGTACTACAGCACCCGACAGCACATTGCAAAACCAAACGTGTGCGCTGCAGGTGTGGCGGCGGTCCGAGGGCTGGGAGCAGCTGTACGGCTGTGGCGGCAGCGCTGCGGCTGCTGCTGTGGCAGCTTCTTCCGGCGTGCCGGTGTGGTTTGAGCGGCTGTCGCTGACGTGTCCGCCCACGGAGGAGGACATCAAGAAGGCAAAGCAGAAGCGCAAGCCCATGCCGCAGCCGGCCATCAACCAGGTACGCCATTTGGGCAGCTCCGTAGCATGCATGCCCCACGTTGGCTTTGTGCTTCTGCTGCACCCAGTCCCAGCAGTACCTCATCACCAACACGTGCGTTTGCTATAAGTCTATCTCACCGGTCATGACGCTATATTGCTGGTTATTCAGAGAGCCCCCTCTGCGGCCCGGGTCCATGCCCCTGGTCCGGCTGCGTGTCTTGAGTCTTTGCGATGGCCCTGGAGCCCCTGGCTCGTACACGGGTCCTTACATGCTGGGTTCCGGATCCTATCATGTAAGAAACAAACAAACAAGCCAAGCCCCTAATGCAGGTCACCTGGACGGCCGACGACAGCCGCCTGGTGGCCACCCTGACGGACAACAGCGTGCGCGTGTGGGACGCACGCACCGGCACCTGCCTGCACATCCTGCTGCAGCACACGGCGCAGGTGGGCCCGCGCGGCACTTGACCCGTTAGGATGAAATACAGGCGCAGTTGCTGTCGCTGTTGCTAGCCCCATCACCGAGAAGCCTCCGCGTCACGGTGCATGCTGAAGGAGCACACGATGTACGTCTTGTGTGTGCGTGTGTGCGTAGTGCTCCTGTCCCATCACGGGGGTGCGCCTGCCTGGTGAATCACCTGCTGTCACGCACAACACGCAGCGTTCATGTTGACCTCCAGCACTTCCAGCCCTACAGTACCTCCACCTCCGCCATCACCAGCAGGCATACCTTTTGCAGCCGCCTTCGCTACTGTAACCCCGGCATGACCATAGCCACATGATACACGCGCTGCAACACTCATTGGCGTTGGCTTCGCACCATGCGTCCCATCATCGTTCCCACGCCGCCTGCTGTGTGCACAGGCGTACGTGCTGGAGGCGCACCCGCACGACCCTCGGCTGGTGATGTCCGGGGGCTATGACGGTCGTACCGTGCTGTGGGACGTGGTGGCGGGCGTGCCGCTTAAGACGTGAGTGCCACGTGCCACGCGCCGTGCAGCTGCAAACCAATTTTCATGCGTGCTGGCTGGGCCCCCACCCGAAGGCCCTTCGTTGTAACTGCTACCAGTCGGTAGGATTGTACAGTCCGCGTAGCGGCGCCCAGTCGGCCCATATGCCGCGTGCACAGCGCGACGCGTGCACAAGCAGCCGAAGCCCCCGGACAAACGTGGCTCACCGGATCTGCGCTTCGTTCTGTGCCTTCTGCACACCGGTAACGGCATAGACGTTCCCCAGTCCGCCTCCCTTCTACCCCCCCCCCCCCCCATCCTGCCCTATTCTCATCCTGCCCCAACCCCCTGCCACCGCAGGTTCAGCACCCAGGATACCTTCCCAGGGCGGGGCCGGTGGACCGACCCTATACAGGTGCGCCCGTATGCAGCCTGCAACAAGCACCAGGGGCCACATCTGGCTCTGACAAATCTCCCTGTACATACCCTTTCAGCCTTCCTGCCACGTGTATGTACGAAAAGGCCATCCTGTGGAAAGGCCATCCTGTGGTTGCGTTGGCCTGACATAGATGATTGCGCATCTCAAGTTCCCCGTAAGCCACGTGAGGGAGGTCTCCCTTGTTCCCCTTCCGCTGCTGACGTACAGGTGCTGGACGGCCACTGGTCGCCACGTGGCGGCCAGCTGGCCATCACCGACACCGCCGGCCAGCTGCACCTGTACGGCGTGCCCGTGGCGGCGGCGCGTGACGTAATGGCGCGCGTGCCGTACGACCAGTTCCTTGCGACCGACTACAACAACCTCATCCGGGACGTCAACGGGTGGGTCGACGCAGCAGCCAGCGGTGCCATGCGCTACTTACAGTGAGCAGGACCGCCATCAGACTCGATGGCACTATAATGCCTGCCTATCCCCAACTTCATTATGTTCAACTTCACAGGCCACGTCGGGTTTCAGTTGTCGATTTGTTTTGTTGACGAACTACTCTCCGCCAAGCTTCCCAATGTGCGCCATGTGTTACAACCCGCATCACTGCACACCACGCTGCATCGCGCGCCAATGCCTCGCGTTTGCTAACCCACGCACTTAACCCACACCCGCAGCTGGGTGCTGGACGAGGTACACCAGGCGCCGCCGCACCTGCTGCCCGCCACCACGCTGTGCGACTTCGCGCTGTCGGCGCACCCCCTGGAGCTGCAGGCGGCGTACGGCGCCCGCCGCCTTCTGGACCTGCCGCCACGGCGCCCCGCGGACAGGAACCACCCGCTGCCGCCGGTGGGGCAACAAGACTGCTTTCGTTCGTAGGCGCGTAGTAGGATGTGGTGCACACAGCAAGAAAGGCAAGGCCAAATTGGCAAGGGAGTGAGAGCATGGGCGGTTACTCGCGACGCGCGAGGCCGAAGCTGTTCGCACAGTTGCCGCTGTCCAAACTTACCCGGTACTTCTTCTGCGCATAAGCGAGCTCATTAGTAGGTGCATGCTTGTAACCAGAAGCTGGCCCTTTGTGGTCGGGTTGCGTTCGGGGTGGGCAGCGATGTGGGTTACCGTACGCCTCCTCCGGTGTGCTCTCCGGTGTGTTGTCACAGGCGCTGGTGACGCACCCGCCCACCATGGTGGCCGCCGCCTGGTCGGCAGTAGACGGCGGCGCGGGCGAGTGGGGCGTGCAGCAGGCCATGAACCGGGCCTACCAGCGGCACATGCAGGTGGGGCGAGCAGCGCAGTAGGGGTGGTGCGGGGACCACAGCTGCGGATTAGGGGGCTGTGAGGGAGCGCATTGCACGGGATGCACGGCATGCAAACGCACCACACGCGACGGCGGCGCCAGCTCCAACATGAACGCTGAGCCTTCAGGGCCAAACTAGCCCTCTTGACCCCATGCCCCGCCAAGCGCTTGGCTGCGCCGCACCCACCATCATGCCACAAATCGCAAGCTTTGCACAATTTACAAATGGGCATTGTAACACACCCTGACCCCCGCCAGGCTCTGGACTGGATGAACCGCCCGGCGGACGCCGTGACTAGGGCCGCTGCACGTAGGTGTTGGGTGGTGTGGGGATTAGGGTGATCACTTGTCTTGTCAGCGAGGCGCCCACAGCCGTCGTGTAGGAAGGCTGACTGTCGCACAGGGGCCGGGCTGGAATGGGACAAGCTTAATTTGCTTGACGTAGGTGTGGGGCTAGAAGGCGCAAGTAAGGCCCACGAGTGGGAAAAGGGCGCATGCACGGTCCTGCGTGCTTGACCGTCAACAGCTTGTCCGAACGCTTACCCCTAGTAGCAGCCTTTTGCAGCCCCAGGCCTACTGCCAAACCAAGCCGTCCCATGTGGTCCGCCCGCGCTTTTTGGGCGGGGCCCCCGCTTCGGGGGGCGGAGGTTCACCCCTGTCTGTGTGTCAGTGTGTCGCCTGCCGACCAAAAGCTTTCGGCCTGCTGACAATTTGTCTGGAAAGAAGACATTTAACTCTATAACTTCCCTTTGCCAGAAGTCCCGGCAAAAATCGGGTGCGAAAGTTGGAACCCGTCGAGCTCACCCGCGGGCACAGGGCGTTGACTAAGCTGTGTGACCAAATCGCCAGGGCCCCCATGTGCTGGTGTGCCATGCATCTGGGCCCGTACTTAGCACCGGCACCCGTACCGGGCCTCGCCCTTTTTCTAGCGCTTCCCCAGAAGCGCCTCCGACCCCTAGTCTTACCCCGCCCCACGCCAGGCCGCGCTGCCGCCGCCCGACGCGCCGCCGCCGCCGCCGCAGCAGCAGCAACAGCCCACCGCCCAACCGCCCGCAGCAACAGCGCTCCCCCGCCTGGAGCCCTTCCGGGCCCACACCCCGCCAACGCCAACGCCAACGCCGAGCCTCCCGTGCGGCCCCCGGGCGTGTACCTGCTCTTAGACGACGCACACGCGCCGCTGCGGTTTCCCTGGCAGGAGCACGACAGCGCTGCGTCTTCAGAGGAAGGCAGCGGGGATGAGAGCGTGGGGGAAGAAGGGGAGGACCAGCAGTGGCAGCAGGGTCTGGTGCAGCTTGGTGTTGGGGGCGGAGGGAATGGTCAAGCCGCCGGGGTGCAGCACGTTGGGGAGGTGGTCATGGGCGGGGAGATCAGCAGCGATAGTGAGGACGGGGGAGGCGTGCGGACGGAGCAGGGGGCGGATGGGAGGGATGTGGTGGTGGTGGGAGGGGACAGCGATGGGGATGGGGACGGGGGGAGGGCGGCGAGGGCGAGGGCGAGGGAGGCGACGAGGGGGCGGCGCGGAGAGAGGGTGAGGCGCGGGGGGGGGGTGGGGGCGCGGGAGGGGGTGGGGGGGAGGGAGCGGGAGGGCGTGTCGACGCGGCGGAGTGCGAGGAGGGAGGCTCGGAGCGCGGAGCGGGAGGAGGAGGAGGCGGAGGCGGATGGGTGGGTCTGTGCGATGAAGGCGGACGTTGCTGCAGCAGCTGCAGCCTACCCCTGCGCGCTGTGCCTCGTGCATATCAGCCATGTCGAAGCAAACGTCCTTCACGCACGTGCAAAGTGAATATTGGATTACCAAATTGCCAAACCGCAGGGTTCGTCGCTCCTCGCGGCTCACTGGCCACAAGCGGCGCCTCGGCGGCAGCGAGGGCGAGGATGACGGTACGGCAGGCCTGTCGGACTCCGACGTACAGGACCTGTACGACGACGACGGCGACGAGGAGTACGGCGCTGCGGGGCTGGAGGAGGAGGGCGATGGGGACAGCGCGTGGAGCAGCTCGGGCCTGGAGGAGGAGGAGGAGGAGGACGAGGGCAGCGGCGAGGTGGGGCCGGTTGGGTGCTGCTGGTCGTTGGCTATGCAGAGGTGCAAACGGTGTTGGAAATTTGTTTTTGTGACGGTGTCTGCTGAGCGGGCACGCTGACGCGTGGAGGTTGCCTCCGAGACCGCCGGCCTTCTCACTGTGCGGCCGCGTGCTGGAGCAGCATGCTCGTTTCTACATCGGTTGCTAGCCCGCAGCATCGGGCACGCCTTCCGGCCTGCTTCAGCACCCTTTCCAGTCCTCGGCAGCAGCAACGCGTACGGCGCTGCGCTGCTGTCCAACCTGCAACACGCGACCCCTGACCCGCGACCTGCGTACGGTACTGGCGTCCATCGTGCTACACGCGACCCACACCTGCGTACATTACCCGATACCGTAATTGATCTGACCTGCGACGCGTAACCTGCGACCCGCAACCTGCAGGACGCCGAAATCGCCCGGCAACTGCGGCGGCAGCAGCAGAACGAGGCCCGGCGGCTGGCCCGGCAGCAGAAGAAGGAGCAGGAGGCGGCGCGGCGGGAGGCGCGGAGGCAGCAGCGGAAGGGCCAGCGGCAGCGGCAGCGCTCGGAACGCAGGGCGGCCAGCGCAGAGCTCACAGGCTTGGGCCCTGGGGCTGCTGCTGCTGGTGGTGGTGTGGGTGCAGGTATGGACGTGGTCATGGGTGTGCACGGTGTGGCAGCTGGGGAGGAGGACGAGTGGGTCCGCGGCGGGGAGGCGGGCCGGCCGCCGCCGGGCGCCGCCGTCCGCAATGCGGTGCCACGGAGGCTGGAGGCGTACAAGTGGTTGCAGGTGAGTTCGTTGACGGTTGGCCGTTGTGCCTGCCGTAGTTTGTGGCAAAGAGAGCTCGTTTCCTTCGAGGTGTGGCCTTGAGCCCTTGACGTCGTTACTCAATGTACGGTACTACGGCTTTTGCGTCGAGGTCTTGCACGGACCCCATGCCTGTCCAATGTAGTGTAAGCCCTACTCCCCGTTTCGTCTGCAGTGCTCGTCGCACCTGCCGGACTTCTACTGCCCCCAGCTGGGGGACGAGGTGGCATACGTTGCGGCAGGGCATGCAGCGTGAGTGGCGTGCTGCCGCGTGGGGTAGTGGTGGTGTCGTAGGTTCACGTCCGCAACTTTTTACTTGTCTCAATGTAAGGTTGTCATACCTGCTGCACTCATACTGCGCCTTTCTTGTCTCTCCGTTGAGCTCTCAGGCAAGCCGCCTCGGTCAACGCCAGGGGCATACCGGTAATCAGCCCGACTGGTCGCCAGCCACCTCACGACCACCTCTGATCCTGTGCAGGCCCTGTGGAGCACGCGCAGCGATCAGTACCGCCGAAGCCCATCCCTGTCAACCTAGCTTCTCTGTGTCCACTTACCCTCCTCCCCGTACCGTACCTCCAGGTTGCTGGACAAGCTGGCGGCCCAGGGACTCGGAGGGCCGCAACCCGCCGCCCCGCGGCCATCGCAACAGCTGCCCGGCATGCGGCCCGCCGAACCGTGCATTGTCGTACGGCTGTCGTACGTCATCACGGACATGGGCAAGGAGGGCGCGCGGCACACCACTGCCAGGTGGGCAGTCTGGCCGCGCACGGCACACACACGTGTGGACTTGGTTGGCCAGGTCCCAAATGCACCCGCGATGCTGCTGCGGGCTGGGAGTGCAACAGCACCTGCGAAGGAGCAAAACTCATACCCTTAACCGCGCACTGGCCCGGTCCAGCAGCAGCTTTCTGTCGCACGCTATGCCAAGGGACCACCGCGCCATTACACAGTCGCCTGCCCATTCAGTGCACCTGCTCCGTACGCGTTGCAGAGCCGCATTACCCGCTGCCGCCTCGGGCCGTTTGCCTCGGCACAGGGTGCAATGGCCCGTGGACCCTTTACAGCCTCCGCCTGATGGTGCACCCCACCCGCGGCAGCCCATACACGAACCATGCCTTCCCGAGTGCCGCGTACTGGTTACACTCTGTCGGGCTCCATAACTGGAATGATGCAAGAACGCCACCCATCCCGCCCACTGGCCCATTAGTATATGCCTGATGTCATATCAAGTATAATACTGGGCAGCGTTTGGGCATCATTGCTGTGGGCCCCTTGGTCCCCTGCAGCCTGCGCCTGGTGGTGGACCCCCGCTGCGGCAGCCCCGTCGCGGGTCGCGGCTTCGACGTGCTGCTGCCGCCGCCGTCTCTGGGGCACGCCGACTTCGTGGTGCCGCGGGGGAGGTTCGAGGCGGCGGTGCGGAGGATGTGGCAGCCGGGGGACACGTGCCAGGTGCGGGGGGAGGTGGCACGTGTCGGATAGGAGGTTGGGGCGGAGGCGGGCGAGTGCAAGGTGGCGGCGGTGCGGAGGAGGAGGCAATGGGGACATACGTGTCAGGTGCAAGGTGCGGGGTCAGAGGGGCCATGAGATGTGGGCGACGGAATCAGGATGTGCTGCATTCAGCGCATGAAGACAGCCCAGGCACTATTTGGCCATCGTGGTGTGCTGGGGACGAGGGAGCACGGAGCTCCTCCATAGTTGGCCGGTGCATGAGCTGCTGCGGCCATGTACAGAGTACGTACATGCGCGGCCCCCGCCACCCGTGCCGATGGGTGCGACGAAACCCCACCACGTACTCCTCGCGCCAACGTACCCTGCCTCTAACTACTTACGTCAACACCGTGTATTGGACGGATGCCTGTCCCACCCGTCACCCCGCTTTCCCTGATTACAGGTGTTTGCGTCCGGCGAGGGCGGCCAGGGTGCCTGGTACGGCGCCCAGGTGCTGGAGGACCGCCGGGCGGCCCGGGCGCAGCGCGTCAGGGCAGGAGCAGGGGCAGGAGGGGCGGGAGGGGCGGGGGCCGGCGCCTCCGCGGCCCCCAGCCCCGAGGACGACCCCTACGGCTGCGGCGGCGTGTGGGAGCGGTACCGCGTGCGGTGGCTGGCGGGAGACGAAGATGGTGAGCCAGTCGAAGCAAGTGCGTGTTGGACCAGTCTAAACTACAGACAGGAATGCTTGGATACTGACTTGCGTTTGGTGCTTTTCCGAAACACGCCTGCTCCTCTCAACAGACTCCAACCTGAGCCCCTGGGAGATGCTGGACACGGACGCCAGCTGGGCCGACCTGGTGGAGGTGGCGGCGGCGGCGGCGGCGGAGCGCGCGGCAGACAACGCCGCGGCACGTGTCGCCGCGCAGCTGCCGACAGCTGCCGCCGCTGACGGCGCTGGCAGCGCCCTCTGGCCGGACAGCGGGGAGGACGAAGAGGGGGACGGCCTGGAAGACAGTGATCCGACGCAGCACCAGTCGCAAGACGCTGGGGCTCCTCCAGGTCCCGGTCCGTCGGGGTTGTTCCCCGGCCATGCAGCTAGCCAGCAACCGACAGTAACCACCAGACGGTCTGGGAGCGGTGTGCTGGGGCCGGGGGCGGGAACGGGGGCAGGAACCGGGGTGGGACGGGTGTGGGGGCGGCGGGAGGACGTGCGAGCGGCAAGGGAGCTGGTGTGGGATGGCGGCTGGGGTGCGGGGGAGGCGCAGGCGGCGGCGCGGGCGCTGGCGGCGGTGCTCAAGGGCGAGCTGGACGAGGAGGGCATGGACAAGTTCGAGCCGTTCTACACGTGCCCGCCGCCGCAGGTGGGGGTACCGGCGTACAGGTGTACAGACTACGGATGAGGAGTACGTGACGGGCGCACAGCGCGCCGATTGTGTGCATTTAACTTGCAAGCGGTAGCTCCACTCCAGGGGAGCATGACAACCGGCTGGCCCGGCATTTGGCCCTGCTGCTTACCTGCGATAACAATGTGTGCTGCTCCCCGCGCGCGCTGCAGTCCCGGCTGGGCTCCAACCGCCTTCGCCGTACAGTGCCGTACAACGCCGTGGTGGCGCTGCCGCTGTCGCTGCACGAGGTCGGGGAGCGCATCAAGGGTGGCTTCTACCGCTCGCTGTCCGCCGTCAGGTGCGCAGGCTGCATGGGCGTACGGGGACATCCCCTGGCACTGCCTGGCACCGACCCCTGGGGCCTTGCCCTCGCTGCAGGGTAACTAGAAATGCCAGGAGTGCCGCAGGTGCCCCGCTTGATGTGGGGCTAGTACTAGTTTGCATGGGTTTGGTGTGTGGGCTGCAGAGCGTGAGCATGGGGCCCCGGTGCGTTTCCGCATCGCGTGCCGTGCTTGCCCTGCCGGGACTGGCAGAGGCGTTGTCCCTCGCGCCGGGAATGTTGTTGATCTCACGCCGGTAGTTGGCTCCCCGCAAGTCATACTCCCAATCTGCGCAAACACACGTTTTCCGCTGTGCACCCACACAGGCATGACCTCGACACGATTGTGTCCAACTCCGAGACCTTCAACGGCCCCTCCCACGACATCACGTGGGACGCCCGCGCGCTGCGGGACAAATTCGTACGGCTCATGTACGGGCAGAGCGTGGACGAGATCGTACTGCTCGGCCCGCGGCGCACCGTACCGCGGGAAAAGCGCAACGCCGCCGCCACCTTCGTCCGCCGCCACCGCACGGACCTGTCGCCCTGCCACGCGATTGTGGCTTCAGGGGCGGCGGGAGGAGCAGGGGATGTGCGGAGCAGGGGGCCGATGGAAGTGCGGGCCCAAGGGGACTCGGGGCCCAGGGTGCGAGTTCCGTCCTTGCAGCAGCCAAAGCCGAGAAGGCAGCAGCAGCAGCAGCAGCAGGCGGGTGCAGCGGGTGGACCGGGCTCAGGTCCAGGGCCGGCGGCTGCGGCAGTTGGGTTGCGGGCAGCGGGGGGATCCGGTGGCGTTGGGCCGGCAGGACAGGGGCAGGCGGCACTGCTGCCCCTTCCACTGCCGCTGCCCCTGCAGGAGCAGCAGCTGCGGCCGCCGCCTGCAGGGCAGGGAGGCGCGCTGGTGCCCCTTGCCGCACCGTTGCAGGCCAATACGTTCGGTCCTATGGACTGGGAGGTTCAGCCGCAGCAACAACAGCCGCAGCAACAAGTGATGCAGGGCTGGGGCGGCTTGGGGCCGGACGTGCCAGGCGCGAGCCTCCCTGCACCTGGATTGGCGCTGCCGTCGCCACAGCAGGTGCTGCAGCCTCCGCTGCCGACGGTGCTGCCACCGCCGCTGGGCTTGCCTCCGTACGTACAGCAGCAACCGCAGCGGCAGGCCATGCTGCAGTCACAACACCACCCCCAGGTGCTATCGCCCCACGCGGCCATCTCGCCATCAGGGCGGGCTGTGCGGGCGGCCGCCCGCAATGCGGCGCACAGCACGGGCAGGAGGCGGCACGTGGCACGTGTTGAAGAGGATGACGAAGAGGCAGCGGACGACAGCGAGGACGAGTACCAGGTTGATGTGGGTGGAGATTATAGCGAGGAGTACGCAGAGGAGGAGGATTCTGACTCGGATAGCCCGCGAGGGGGCAGGCGGCGGCAGCAGCAGCAGCAGCAGCGGGGGGCACGGGGGCAGCAGCGGAGGCGCCGGCAGCAGCAGCAGCAGCAGCAGTCCGTACAGGTGAGCATACTTCACCGTAATTTGCCAACTACGCTAACCTTACGCTCCCGCACAGTCATGTGCGCTACGTGCCTGGCTACTGCCTGCCATACCCAACGCGCGCCACACCTGCACAACACGTACGTAAAAATACCAGAGCAAACGAACATAAGAACAACTGCGAAAAGATTCGTGTGCTTATACCAGTTAACTGCCCTCACGTAAGAGGCGTAATGGTCCTGGACCGCTTACGGAAGCACCCAACGGCAACATGCCGGCCAGATGTGCGCCCCATCCTACGCATGCTGTACGGCACACCCGGCGCTCATGGTACTTAATCCGCACAGGACGTGCTGTTTGACACGAACCCTTCTATCACGTTCTTTGCAAAGCGATCTTACTTTTCCAAGCTAGCACATTACCCTGTGAGACTTATAACGACAACGCGAAAGCCCTTTCGACTCACGGTCGCGATAAGCAGACAGCGCCTCGTCAACGTTACCAACACGCAAGCACTGCGCTAGTAGCTT
>VFQN01007811.1_pt1 | contig 11257 bp, 7 predicted proteins | sample 3512371 | NCBI WGS metagenome assembly VFQN01 (sample SAMN10412370, study PRJNA504923) | tailings metagenome | isolation source: Replicate 2 from Balatoc abandoned mine | place: Philippines: Itogon, Benguet | collected 2017-08-28
TCGGGCCGGTCGATTGCGACCTCGACATCATCTATGCCTCCGACGGCACCATCAACGCCGCCGCCGGCGTCGCCGGCGGATCGAGAGGCTCGCCGGCCGTGCAGTCGAAACTGGATGAGGCCGGCAAAGAGGCGGTCCTGCCCGTCTGCTCGCAGGTGAAGGTGCGCAACGGCGAGCGCGTGCGTTCGCTCTCCTCCGGCGGCGGCGGCTATGGCGCGCCGCTGGAGCGCGAGCCCGAACGGGTCGCACAGGACGTGCGGCAGGGATGGATCACGCCGGCAAGGGCACACGACGTCTACGGCGTCGCGCTGACCTCGGACGGCGACGTGGATCACACGCGTACCGACGAGCTGAGGCGCGCCGGGCTGTAGGCGCTCCGGCCGGCCGACGGTTATGAGGTAAGATGCTGTCAGCGGCACTTTGACAAACTAGGTCAATCGTCCTAATTTGGCTCGTCCAAGTTGAATGAGTGACCAATGCCGGCACCACCCACTCGTCAGCTGATCGTGGAAAAGGCAGACACCCTCTTCTACGAAGGGGGCTTCGAGGCTACGTCGTTTGCCGAGATCGCCGTTGCGCTGGGCATTTCGCGCGGCAATTTCTATCACCATTTCAAGGCCAAGGACGACATTCTCGATGCCGTGATCATGCGCCGGATGGAACGGACGCGCGCGATGCTCGACAGCTGGCAGGCCCAAGGCGAAGGCCCGCGCGAGCGTATTCTGTCTTTCATCCGGATGCTGATCACCAACCGGGCGAAAATCATGGCCTTCGGCTGCCCGGTCGGAACGCTCTGTTCCGAGCTCGCCAAACTCGATCACGTCGCGCAGGACAGGGCTGCCGAAATCTTGGGATTGTTCCGCGATTGGCTCGCCGCGCAGTTCCGCGCGCTCGGCGCCGGCGACAGGGCCGGGGCGCTGGCGCTGCATCTCTTGACCTGGTCACAAGGAGTGGCGGTCATCGCCACGGCATTCCGCGACGAATCCTTCATCCGCAGCGAAGTGGCCGAAAGCGAACGCTGGCTGGCGACGTTGCTTCCTCTATCCGATTGAGCCGGGAGCGCCCATGTTCGTCACCTTCCTGAAATTTGCAGAGAACCGCGCCGCGGCGCCCGAATTCATGACGGCGCACAACGAATGGATCGCACAGGGTTTCGCCGATGGTGCGTTCCTTTGCGTCGGCTCGCTCCAGCCTGCCGCCGGTGGCGCAATCCTCGCCCGCGCGGAAAGCCGGGCCGACCACGATGCACGTATCGCCACAGATCCTTTTGTCGTCGAGGGGGTCGTTGCGGCTGAAACCTACGAGATCGACCCCAAGCGTACCGTCGCCGCCCTGGATTTCCTGAAAGGGGCGGCGACCGCCTAGAGATCGAGTGTTACGGGGCCGGCCGGGCGGGCGCAGCAGATGAGCGCCGTGCCTTCATCCGGAGCGTCTTCCAGCTCCTCCCTGTAGCGCACCTCGCCTGATACGACTTTCGTGCTGCAGCTGAAGCAGGTCCCCGCCCGACAGCTCGAACGCGCGGATATGCCGATGGACTCGGCGAGATCGAGCAGTGATCCATAGCGCCGGTCCCATTCCACGGTCTTGCCCGACCGGCTGAAATGCACGGTCGCGCCATGCGCGTCCTCGACCGGCGCCGTCGTTTCGTCCGACATGCCGATGACAGGCTTGTGGCCGGCGAAGGCCTCCCATCGGACGCGGTCAGCGGCGACGCCGTCGGCGATCAGATCCTCCACGATGGACTTCATGAATTCGTTCGGACCGCAGACGTAGAACTCGTAATCGTCCGAGGGCAGGTGCCGCTTCAGCAACTCGACCGACAGCCGGCCATGCGTATCGAAGGCGCCGCTCTCGACATCGTCCGGTGAAGGGCGGCTGTAGGCCGTGTGCACATGAAGCTGCCCATGAGCCCTCGCCAGCGACCCCACATGGTCAGCCATCGCATGCTGCGCCCCGCTGATCGCTCCATGGAAGAACCAGACCGGCCTCTCGCTCCCGCTGGCGACCAAATGATCCAGCATCGAGATCATCGGCGTCAGGCCGACGCCCGCGCTCAGAAGCACGACGGGCCGCCGGGACTGAAGGTCGAGCTTGAAGCTGCCCGACGGATTGCGAAGCCCGATGGTGTCGCCGACCTGGAGAACGTCGTGCAGATAGGCTGATCCCACGGCCGGCGCGGGCTCGCGCTTGACCGAGATGCGCAGCAGGTTCTCGCCGGGCCGGTTGGACAGCGAATAGACCCTGCGCAGAGGTTCGTCGGCGTCCGGCATGGCCACCTCGATCGCGACATGCTGGCCCGGCACGAAGCCGGGTACGTCGCCGCCGTCGACCGGCCGCAAGTGGAAAGAGGTGATGACGGCACTCTCCCTCACTTTCTCGACACAACGGAATGCGCGCAGGCCGGCCCAGCGGGAGAGCTTCAGGGGATCGTCCCATACATGGGAGCGGATGAACGCCTTCGCACAATGGAAAAAACTGTTGTCCAGGCTCAATGTCGCGCTGAGGGTCGCCGAATTCTCCGCCGGCGCAACGGCCAGACGGCCTTTGGCCCTCAATGTCTCCTTTATGCCCGGGATGACGAAGAGCAATCCCGTCTCGTAAGGCGTATTGCGGCCCGGACGCAGCCTCCCAATCGGCCAGCTCTCAACGGGAATCTCGATGGATGCGGTGAGCGGGTCGACGACACGGGCAAATCCCGGCCTCCCGCCGAGCACGACGGCAACCGGATTTCCCCCGGGATCGCGCACATTCGCCAGGACGAGCGTCGCCTCGCGCATAAAGGCGCTGATATGGTCGTCGAATCGCTCGACGACCTTGTCGAGTGGAATCGGGCCCGGCGGATCGTAGACCTGGGCGATGTCGTCCAGCGTGTCGAGGCGATGGAGCATCGGTCCTGCCCTCCGTCAGTAAAGTTTCGAGCGATAGTCGTTTTCGACCAGTTCCTCGGTCGCGGCCGCGTCGGCCGGATTTCCCATCTGTCCGGCGAGCGCGGCACCGAGCGAAAAGGTGAAGCCGGGATCACCCGCCTCGTGGCTCCAGATGCCGGACAGCGCCAGGGCATGCGAGGGACCGAGGACGGCGTTAGCGACCGTTATCTCCATGACCGAGCGGGGCGTGCGGCCATTGGCCTTGTGGGCGGCCAACAGCCCGGCCTCCGTACGATTGACCGCCGTCCCGTCGACCACGAGAACGCGCTCGTCTCGTGCCTTCATGAACACCAGCGCGACCCGAGGGTCCTGCACCACGTTGCGGATCGTATCGACACGATTGTTCCCCACCCGGTCGGGCATCAGGAGATATCTGCGGTCGACGATCTTGACGAAACCGGGCAGGTCGCCCCTGGGGGACACGTCAGGCGCGGCGTCGGGCGCCCCGGACATGACGAAGACCAGCGACGACGAAGCGATGAAACCGCACTGCTCGTCGTCGAGAACCGGTTCGGCCGGCAAGGACATGTCTCGCAGGCCGGGGGCATCCTCGTCCGTGGTAATCGGGGAGGCCGGAGCAGCGCCCGTCACAATTGCTGCTCCTGCGCGAAGGCGTTGACGCCCGCCATGTGCCGCGCGGCGATATAGCCGAATGTGATTGCGGGACCGAGCGTTATGCCGCCGCCGGGATAGTTTCCTCCCATGATGCTGGTGGCGTCGTTACCTACGGCGTAAAGGCCGGGAATGGGACGATCGGCGTCGTCGAGGACGCGCGCCTGCGCATCGCAGCGCAATCCGGCGAAGGTTCCCAGATCGCCAATCACCAGCTTGACCGCATAAAAAGGCCCCTTCTCGACCGGCGCCAGGCATGGGTTCGGCCCGTGGTCCGGATCGCCCAGGGAAAGATTGTAGGCGGTCGTGCCTTTTCCGAATTCCGGATCCTCGCCGAGCCGGGCGTGCTTGTTGTAGGCTTCGACCGTGCGCTCGAGCTGGCCTGGATCGGCGCCTATGGCCGTCGCGAGGTCACGAAGCGTCTCGCCGCGCAGCAGGTAGCCGGAGCGGATCTGATTGCGGAAAGGCACCGGGGCGGGTTTTGCGAATCCAAGGCCGTATTTCCGGAAGGTTCGATGATCGGCGATGAAGAATGCACAGATCTCGCCACCTTCCTGCTGGCACCGGGCGAACATCGCCTGGCAGAAATCGTGATAGGAATTCGCCTCGTTCACGAAGCGCCGGCCTGATCGCGTCACGGCTATCACGCCCGGCTTCGATCGGTCGACGAAATGCGGGAAGGTGCCGAGCGTCCCGTCCGCGAGCACCGGCCGCGAGATCGGCACCCAGGCGGCGGCGTGCGGAAGCGACAGGTCGATGCTCGCTCCGATCTCCTCGCCCATGCGCATGCTGTCGCCGGTGTTGCCGGGCGGCGCCGGGGTCGCGTGCTCGAACCCTGACGGCGCGTGCGGAAACAGCTTCTTCCGGCGTTCGGCGTCGTGAGGAAATCCGCCGGCCGCCAGCACCACGCCTTTCCGGGCGGTGACCCGTACCGGACCGGTCGCGGTTTCGACGATCGCTCCCTCGATGCGTCCGGAATCGGAACGCAGCAACTGCTTGACGGAGGCGCGCGTCCAGATCGGCACGTTCATGTCAAAGCAGGATCTGGCCAGGCGCGCCGCTAGCGCATTGCCGTTCATCAACCGCATCGGCCGACCATGGAACAGCATGTCGGAGACGAAGCGCATGAAGAGCCGGGAGACGTAGAACGCCGAGACCGGCGAGCGCAGGACGTTGAAGAAATGCAGCAGTTCCTTGCCTGAGCCGATCATCATGCCGAGGAAGGTTATCTCGCGCAGCGGCGGGCGCAGCCTGTTGATTTCTCCGCGCAGTTCCCGACCGTCATACGGCCTCGCGACGATGGAGCGTCCTCCAGGCATGCCGCCGGGCGCATCGGGGTGATAGTCCGCGAAAGTGGGGCCGAGGTCGAATTTCAGCTCCGTCTTCGATTCGAAGAAGTCGACCGCCTTGGGGCCGTTTTCGAGGAACGCGTCGACCCTCGCCGCGTCGAAGTGCGCTCCGGCCTCATGCATCAGATAGGTCCGCGCCTTCTCGACGCTGTCCTTGACGCCCGCACGGCTGGCCGGGGCATTGCCGGGGATCCACATCCACCCGCCGGAGCGGGCCGTGGTTCCGCCGAATACCGGCTCCTTCTCCACGACCAGCACGCTCTGGCGAGCGTGCGCGGCGACGACGGCGGTCGACAGCCCGCCCGCTCCAGACCCCACCACGAGGACATCGCACATGTGCTCTTTCATATCGGTTCAGCTCTTCACTGTTGTTTGCTTATTGCGAAGCAATTAGCTATTCACTAACACCATTCCGGATCGAAGGCAATCTCGCCGCGACCGACGGCCTGCCGGTCGGGACCAGCGAGACACCGGCTACCGGACGCCTTCCATGGCCTCCGATTTCTTGGTGCGCGCAGCCAGTTCGCGCGCGAGCCCCGGGGCGCGCTTGGCCAGATATGCGCCGTTGTGCGGGTTCCATCCGCGGAAATCGATGTCGACGCCCAGCTGCTGCGCGGCGTGACGTGCCCAGAACGGATCGAAAAGCGCCTCGCGGCCGACGGCGATCAGGTCGGCATCCTCGTCGGCCAGGATCTGCTCGGCCTGCCCGGCGTCGACGATCATGCCGACCGCCTGCGTAAGCATGCCCGCCTCCCGCTTGATGCGCGCGGAGAACGATACCTGGAAGCCTAGGCCGCGCGGAATGGCGGCCGTGGTGGTCGCGTCGGTGAGCCCCCCGGACGAGCAATCGATCACATCGACGCCTGCGTCCTTCAGCTTGCGTGCGAGCACGATGGAATCGTCGAGGTTCCAGCCGTTCTCGGCTCCGTCGAACACCGAAAGCCTTGCGAACAGAGGCTTGTGCGCCGGCCAGATCTCGCGCGCATCCATGGCGATCTCGACGGCCAGCCGCATCCGTCGCTCGCGATCTCCGCCATAGGCGTCCTCGCGGATGTTGGAGTGAGGGGAGAGGAAGCTGGCGACGAGATAACCATGCGCATAGTGAAGTTCGATCACGTCGACGCCCGCCTCGTCGGCCCGCATGATGGCGTCCTTGAAGGACTGGCGGACGGCCGCGATGTCGTCCAGCGTCATTTCGCGCGGCACGGTCCACTCGTCGCCTGCGGCCACCGGACTGGGGCCGACCCTGACGAAGCTTCTGCCGTCGCGCTCGAGCTGGTCGGGAGGAAGTGCGGAGCCGCCGTCGCAAAGCGCGGCCGCACCCGCCTTGCGCCCGGCATGGGAGATCTGGACCCCGAACGCCGCACCCTGGGCGTGGACGAAATCGACGATCCGCCTGAGAGGCTCGATCTGATGATCGCCCCACAGGCCGACATCGTAATCGTTGATGCGGGCGTCTTCGGCCACAGCCGTGCTTTCTGCGAAGACCAGTCCGGCACCGCCCATCGCGAACTGACCGAGATGTGCGAGATGCCAGTCCGTCATCCGGCCCCTGATGTCGGCCGCGTTCTGGCACATGGGTGAAATGACGACCCGGTTCTTGAGAGCGAGAGAGCGGATCCGCAGGCTTGAGAAGAGGTGCGTGGAAGAAGGCATGGGTCGTCCCGGGTTGGCGGCGCACATCGGGCGCCTGACAGAAGCGATACGTTTATAGCGTATAAATTCGTTATTGACAAACAACTAAGTTAATCGCAAACCGAATGGCGGCAACAGTCGACAGGCACCAGGAGGATGCGATGCCATTCAGGATTTCGGTGGATACGGGCGGCACGTTTACCGACGTCGTCGTTGCCGACGAGGACGGGACGCTGCATATCGGCAAGTCGCTCACCACGCCCGAGCGCGCCTTCACAGGCGTTTCGGCCTCCATCGCGGATGCCGCCGGCAAGATCGGCGTCGGCTTCGACCATCTGATCTCGAACACGTCGCTGTTCATCTATGGAACGACGCGGGCCACGAACGCGATCGTCGAGCGCAAGACCGCGAAGACAGCCTTCCTGACGACGGCGGGATTTCCCGACATCCTCCTGTTCAAGGAGGGGGGCAAACTCGACGGGCATCGCTGGGACATGGATTTTCCCAAGCCCTACGTGCCGCGCAGGCATACTTTCGAGGTGCCGGAACGCATAACGTCCGAGGGTACGATTGCGACGCCGCTGGACGAAGCGGCACTGCGCGACATGCTGCGCACCATCGGCAGGCGCGGCTTCGAGGCGATCGCCGTGTGCCTGCTCTGGTCGGTCGAGAACCCTGCCCATGAAAAGCGCATCGGCGCGCTGATCGAGGACGAGCTGCCAGGGGTGCCGTTCACGCTCTCCCACGAGCTCAATCCGATCCTGCGGGAGTATCGTCGGGCTTCGTCCACCGTCATCGATGCCTCCCTGGCGCCGCTGATGCGTCGTCACCTCGGCGAACTCGAGCAGGATCTGACGGCGGCCGGCTTCGGCGGTCAGTTGCTGGTCGCGACGTCCATCGGCGGCGTGATGCACATCGAAGACGCCATGAAGCGGCCGATCTATCTGACGAAGAGCGGGCCGGCCATGGCGCCCGTCGCCGGGCATCTCTATGCGAGCGCCGAAAACCTGGCGGACAGCGTCATCGTGTGCGACGCCGGCGGCACGACATTCGACGTCTCCCTCGTGAACAAGGGCGAGATAAAGTTCTCGCGCGACACCTGGATCGGGCCTCAATTCTCCGGCGATTGCGTGGGGTTGTCATCCGTCGACGTCCGGTCGATCGGCTCGGGCGGCGGATCGATCGCCTGGATCGACAATGGCGGACTCCTGCGGGTCGGTCCGCACAGCGCGGGTTCGGTTCCCGGTCCGGCCTGCTACGGCCGCGGCGGCACCGAGGCGACGGTGACGGACGCGGCGCTGGTGCTCGGCTATGTCGATCCGGATTATTTCCTCGGCGGTCGGATGAAACTCGACCTCGATGCAGCCCGGACCGCGATCGCCCGGATCGCCGCCAAGCTCGGCCAGGATGTGGAGGCGACCGCCGCAGGCATGCTGGCGATCGCGAACGAGCACATGGTGCGCGCGATCCAGGAGCTGACGATCAACGAAGGATACGACCCAAGCCGCAGCACGATGGTCGCCGGAGGCGGCTCCTGCGGCTTCTCCATCATGTCGATCGCGCAGACGCTCGGGTGCTCCACCGTCGTGCTGCCGCGCACCGCGTCGGCACTGAGCGCGTGCGGCGCGCAATATTCCGACTTCGCCTATGAGACGACGGCCGCCTGCGCGGCACGCTCCGACCGGTTCGACAGCGCCAAGGTCAACGCCACGCTGGCGGAACTGGAAGCGCGGGTCCGCAAGTTCGGCGACACGCTCGCGCAACGCGGCGTCACGTCCCAGCGCATAAGCTACTCCGCGGAAGCGCGCTATCGGCACGAGGCCTGGGAGCTGGACGTGCCGGTCGGCAAATCTCGGTTCGAAGGGCCGGAAGACCTGGCGGCTTTCGTCGAGCGGTTCCATGCCGAGCATGAAAGGGTCTTCGCCGTCCGGCAGGACGAACAACCCGTCGAGATCCTGAACTGGAAGGCAAGGTTCGCCGGGAAGCCCGATATCGCGCAACCCGGTACCGCAGCGGTTTCCGGCTTCGCGCCCGTAGAGCCCTCCAAGCGTCGACGCGCCTATTTCGCCGCGACCGGCTTCGTGGACCTGCCCGTCTATCTCGGCCAGGATCTGGTTCCGGGGAACCTGATCCTCGGCCCGGCGGTCATCGAGGAACCGACGACGACCGTCGTGGTGTATCCGCAGATGCAGGCCAGGGTCGGGGGATCGGGCAGCTATTTGCTCGAGAGCCTCGGCGACAAGGTCGTCGGTCCGGCAGCATCGCAATCGCAGGAACTCGACCAGGTCACGCTGGCCGTGATGGCGAACCGTCTGGACGGCATCGTGCGCGAAATGTCGAACACCCTGCTACGCACCGGCAGGTCGGCCGTCATCAACCAGGCGCGCGACTTCTCCTGCTCGATCGTTACCGGCGACGACCAGCTGCTCGCGGTCGCCGAGGGCGTTCCGGTCCACGTCTTCGGCTCGCACATCCAGACGGCTTCCGTGAGGCGCTTCCACACCCCCAGGGAAGGCGACGCCTATCTCCACAACGATCCTTACCTGGGCAACACCCATCCGGCCGACCACACGATCATCGTGCCGGTATTCTTCGAGGATCAGCTGCTGTTCTACGCTGTCGCGAAGGCGCATCAGGCCGACATCGGCAATGCGCAGCCGACGACCTATGCGGCGAACGCGGTCGACGTCTACAACGAGGGCGCGCTGATCTTCCCATGCGTGAAGGTCCATGACGCCTATCGCGAGATCGACGACATCGTCCGCATGTGCCGGTCGCGCATCCGCGTGCCGGATCAGTGGTACGGCGACTTCCTGGCGGCGATCGGCGCGGCCCGTATCGGCGAGCGGAAGCTGAAGGAGTTCGCCGCGCAATACGGAAGCCAGAACGTCGCGAAATTCATCCGGCAATGGTTCCGCTATTCGGAGCGCCGCATGGCGGGCGCCATCGCCAAACTGCCGTCGGGCTCGGTCGCATCCTCCACGCGCCACGATCCGACACCAGCCATTCCGGACGGGATTCCGGTCAAGGTCGAGATCGACGTTGATGCCCGCAACGGCAAGATCGCCATCGATCTGACCGACAATCCCGACTGCTATGACTGCGGCCTCAACGAATCCGAGGCCTGTTCGACCAGCGCCACGATGACCGGCCTGTTCAACTGCCTGGACTGGGACATCCCCAAGAACGCAGGAAGCTTCCGCTGTGTCGACATAAAGCTGCGGGAGAACTGCGTCGTCGGTATACCGAAGTTTCCCCACTCCTGCTCGATGGCAACCACAAACCTTGCCGATCGCCTCGTCAACGTGACGCAGGCCGCGTTCGCCGGTTTCGGACAGGGCTACGGCATGGCCGAGGGCGGCAACGCCATGGGCGCGCCGATGGGCGTCGTATCCGGCATCGACCGGCGCAACGGCGGCGAGCCCTACATCAACCAGATCTTCGTCGGGAAGAACGGCGGGCCGGCCGGCCCCTCGGCCGATGGATGGGTAACCTATGTGCTTCCCAACGCCGGCGGCGTGACCTATCGCGACAGCATCGAGCTCGACGAACTGAAGCACCCCTTGCATATCCACATGCAGCGCCTGGCCGTGGACACGGGCGGTGCCGGCCGCTTCCGCGGCGCCCCCGCCGCCGAGGTGATCTACGGCCCGAAGTTCGACCCGATGACGGTCGTCATCCCCTCGGACGGCCAGCATAATCCTCCCCAAGGCGTTCTGGGCGGAGGGGCCGGGTCGGGTGGACGCACCTACAAGATCACGAGAGGCGGGGAGCGCGAGCGGCAGCCCAACGTCTGCACGGTCGAGCTACAGCCCGGCGAACTCATTCACGGCGTGGATTGTGGCGGGGGCGGATACGGCAACCCGCTCGAACGGGATCCGCAACGTGTGCTCGACGATCTGCTCGAGGGATGGATAAGCCGGGAAGCCGCCGGCGAGGTCTACGGCGTGGCATTCGAGAACTGCGCCGGCGAAGATGGGCTCGCCGTCGATGAGGCCGCCACGGAAACGAAGCGGAACGCGCTACGCGCCATGGCTGCCTGAGGCCGCTTCCAGGCGGTGAGCGAACCATGTCGAGGCGCCCTGCCGCAAGGCCGGGCGCCTTTGCTATTGCTTCTGTCCGGAATCGCTCTATGAGAATATCTTCTTCATTATCAAACCGATTCACACCCGCAACAGCCGAACGACGGCAGCAACCGAGGCAGCTTGATGGCGAAGCTCGAACGCCGCGGAATTCAGTCGATCGAAGTCGGTGGCCGTCTTCTCGCCGCGCTGGTGAAGGCCAGCGGGCCCATGATGCTGCGGGATCTCGCCATAGAGGCCGATCTCGCCCCGGCCCAGGCGCATGCCTATCTGTCCAGCTTCCGGCGCGTCGAACTGGTCGAGCAGGACAGCGCCAGCGGGCGTTACATACTCGGCCCGGCAACACTGCGCCTCGGACTGGCGCGTATGAACAGCACGCCCACATTGCGGCGGGCCTCGGCGGAGGCCGCCGAACTGTCCAACTCGCTCGGCCTGATGGTCGCAGTCGTGGTGTGGGGGCCCCATGCGCCGACGGCCATCCAGGTTCACGAAGGCGTCCAGAGCCTCAACATCAACATAAGGCCCGGCACCACATTCAACGTGACGGGATCTTCGTGCGGCCGCATCTTCGGCGCGTATGACGGCTCCGCCGCCGTACAGGAACGCATCGCGGCCGAGTTCAGCGGCGCATTTCCCGTCGGCATCGGACAGC